>WNGK01003727.1_pt1 | contig 21899 bp, 21 predicted proteins | sample 5400601 | NCBI WGS metagenome assembly WNGK01 (sample SAMN13153376, study PRJNA577476) | soil metagenome | isolation source: 60 cm soil or saprolite under Garry oak tree replicate 1 | place: USA:California | collected 2016-06-15
TCCATCCGCGTGTTCATCCCCTCGTTGATCAGGTGCTTGAGCAAACCCTGCCGCGACAACTCCCACGGCATCTCCTCCGGATGCACCACCTTCTTCCGCTTGCCGTTGCGCACCGGCGCCGCCGCCGCTTCCTCCAACATCGCCCCGTACAGCGACTGGTTCACCGTACCCCTCAACCACGCCTTCGATTCGCCCCAAGCCATTGAGCCTCCTTGCCAAGATTCCGATGCACTGCGAATTGCCGCATCCGCACCGGAAGCGTTCAGTCGCTCGAATGATTGTAGTCGCTTTCGAAGTGACGCGGCTCGAAGCCCGCGCCACCCGGTGTAGGCTCGGTCGGCCTCGGAATCACCGTCTTCTGGAACAGCATGTTCATGAACATGTACATCGGCTTGGTCTTGATCACCAAGGCGCGCGCCGGCTTCAGCGGATCGGCGTTGAAATGCTGATGCACGCAGTTGTTGTGCACGATCGCCACATCGCCCGCCTTCCAGTCGTAACGGATCCCGTCGAGAATGTAGAACGCCGCCTCGTTCACATGACCATGCTTCTGCGTGCGACCACCAGGTGCGTACTCCTCCAGGTGCATGTGCAGCGTCTGCGTAAGCCCATCGACCGGCTCCACAAAGTGCTTGGAAAACGACTGCGGCCCGTCCATGAACTTGTACTCATGACCTTTGATGACGCGCGGCTGCGCGCGCAGCCGGGCGAGCTCCTCCTTCAGGCTGTACTGACCCTCGATGCCGCGCACGAACACGCGGTCCTTCTTGCTCGAGTAATGCGATTCCTTGGCCATGTCCAGCTCTCCGTCTAGGTTTACTTGCCCCGCGCACCGCCGAACGTCTCAGCGTAAAGCTTCTCCCACTTGGTCCCTTCTTCGACAACCGCCCTGGAATCGATGAAGCGCATGGAAATCCTATTTAGCTTGGTTTCGATCTTACGATTGGTCGGCACGAAGTCGCGCTGGAAAAGAATTCGCTGTCCCTCCTCGCTTATCTCGAATTCATACCAGAGTAGCGCCGCGTTCGGGTGGGCGGCTCTGGCGGCGACGCCGACACCATTCGCGCGCGCGATCGCAGGTGATATGACGAACCAGTCGATGGGCGCACCCTTGTTCTTGAGTTGCTCCGCCTTGTAGTTGTACGTCGTCAAAGCCAAGGGAATTTCACCCGAAGCCACCAGATTGGTGAGCAGCGTGTGGCCCTTGCGCACCGAGATCCCGTTGATCGCGACGATGTCCTTCCACAACTTGAGCCCCTGTTGCTCGCCGCCTGTTTGCGCCACGACCGCCGAAAACCAATCTGCGTCGTCAGCCTCGATGCCGAGCCTGCCCTTCCACTTCGGGTTGAGGAAGTCCTGATACGTTTTCGGCAAGTCTTCCTTCTTCACCAGGTTGGTGTTGTACGCCTGCGCAAAAATGTTGAGGCGCGAGCCGACCCATGATCCGTGCGGGAACCGGGCTTCCGGGATCAGCTCTGCATGTGACGGCGAGATCACGGGAGTGAGGATTTTCTCTTTGACCAGCGTTTCCATCTCGGGACCGTTGGTCTCGAAAATGTCCGCGTCGAAGCGTCCGGCACGCGCTTCCGTTACGCCGCGCTGCAACACGTTTTCGGAGCTCGAGCGCCAAAGCCTTACTTTCACGCCGTACTTTTTTTCGAAGACATCCGACATCGCCTTCATGTCGTCGACCGGCGCGGAGGTGTATATCGTCACCTCGCCTTCCTTTTTCGCCCCGTCTACGATGCGCTGCATCCGATCGGCGCCCTGATACGTCGCGAGCGACGGCACCTGTGCCAGCGCAAGAACCGGGGCAAGCCAACCGCACGCGATCAAGAGCAGCTTATGGCTCAATTCCGTTCCCGGTTCGGTTGCGTGAGGTTAGGCAACCTGCTATCCGACGTTCCAGTTGGAACATTAGAGCACGGCCGTCACCGGCTGGAAAGACTCGTCTCCGAGCGAAGGCTCCTGGCGAGGCCACCTTCGGGCGACAAAATGGACCCGCTATACGGCAACTGGATCGGGAAGCGACACACGTCGATGAGCGTGGGCTCTCGGGCAACACCTGCTGCATAGCGCTGCCACACCCCGGGGTTCGCAGCCGCAAACCTGCGTCACGGGAGCGCTGCAAACAGCAGCGCCCTCGCCGCCGGCGTCGGCGTCTCAAAAGCTGTGCAGGATTCCCAGCGCGATCTGCTGAATATCGGAGCCAAGCGACGCGTCACTGCCGTCGAGATTGTTGTATTGCGCCGAATGCCCGTTCCATAGCTTTGCAACCAGCGCAAATACGGCGGTCCGTTGCGAAAAGCTGTAGGAGGCACCCACAGAGAGCTGCTTGCCGTCGAGCCCGTTGGTACTGCAGGGCAGCACGCCTCCAAACAAGGAGCACGAGCCCGCACTCGCCGCGGTGTAGGCAATTGCAGTTCGCCACGGGCCGTTCCACTTCGAATCAAGGCCGACCGCGTAAGTCGTGTGGCGGTACTTTTCGAATCGACCGTCCTTGCCGCCGGATTCCTTGTATTCGATTTCGGCGACGTCGACCTCGATTGTCTGCTCGCCGCCGATAAGCGGGAACCGGTACTGCCCGGTGGCGCGAATCCCCGTATCTTTCGAGCGCGCGTTCGGATCGCTGAAATTCGACAATGCCGACGGAACGTTCCTCGAGCCGCCGAAGGTGTCATGGTGGAGTTCATAAGCGAGCGCCGCGTAGATCGGCCCGCTTTCGTACTTGACGCCGGTCGAAACCAAATATGCGTTGCGCGTCGGCGTCTTCGCCTCATCGGGCGAGTATTGGACCAGCGCCTGAAAGCCGCGGTAGGTCGGCGTTTCATACCAGACCGAGTTTCCGCGCCGCAGGTGAAAGCTGCCCGCCGAGTTGGTGCCGAAGCCCTGCTTGGACAGGACATTGCTATTCGATACGAAGTTGCCGCTGGAAACGCCCAGGAAGGACAGCGAATCGCCGAGGGTCTTGTAGACCGTGTCCATGTTGCCGAGCTTGACCAGGCCCCAGTCGGGGTTGGTGAGGCCCGCGTAGGTATCCCTGCTCGCGATGCCCGTGGTCCCCGGATTGCCGGTGTCGATGAAAACCCGCTGCTCGATTTGGAAAAACGCAGCCCATCCGTTGCCGAAATACTCGGACCCGCGAATGCCAAATCGCGAGTTGGACGCGTCTTCCTTGACGATCGTGCCGAAAGATTCACCGGCGGGTGGGGCAGACAGCGTGCTGACCCCCGAACCCGGCGGGGAAGCACCGGTCATGCGCGCAAAATTAATTTCTGGATAGAGCCGGCCGTAGAGCGTCACCGAGGTCGACTGCGCAGAGGCAAGTATTGGCGCTCCGGCAATGCCCGCGACTGCAATTGCCAGCAGTTTTTTATTCATTGGTCCCCTCCTGGTCCTGGACCGCCGCCCGGTGGGCGCCAATCGCGTGGGTCGTTATTTTCGCCGCTGTTCCGCTATACGGAATCTTGATCTGCGCATCAGAACATTGTCTTGAACGCTAGCAACTGCGTCGAATGGTGTCAAGCATTGCGCAAGGAAATTCGCGGCTGCCCCCCGTGTGGGTTGTAAATGCGCCACTTTTTTGGCGATCGCATGGATCACTCATGCTGATCATGGAGCCGATTTACGCGTTGCGCCGCCCCCAATTTCCGCCCGTTCGTTTCGATCACGGCAGACGCAAGTCGTCCGCACACGCGCCAACCCACGCTATTTCGGCGGCAAGTCTGCCAGTTCGGCGCGGTACGCGTCGTCCATCCGTGGCTTCAGACCGTGTCGCGACAGCGCCTCGGCAAACAAAGTCCGCACGATCGGTGCCTCATCGGCATAATCGATCTGATCCCCGCCCACGCGCTTGCTGATCCACGCCTTGGGGACGCCCTGCGAATTCCGGATGGCCACCACCTCGTGCTTGAAAGCGAGGTAGCGAGCCGGCGTGGTACCGGTGTTGAAATGCTGGTGGTACCACATGTTCGGCGGCACGATCATCGAGCCTTCATGCCATTCGAAGCGCTGCGGCTTCTCGCCTTCCGGCCACATCAGCGTGAAACCCTCGCCGCTCATGATGATCACATGAGCACCGGGACCGTGCGCATGCGCCTTCTTGTAGGTGCCCACCGGAAACTGCGAGATGTGGCTGTTCATCGATCCGCGGGCCATGCTGAAGCGAATATGGCCCCCGCCCGCGCCACGTTCCTTGGCGGTAACGAGCGGAAGGTTGACCGCATCGGCAACAAAGTTGGTGTCGAGCAGCAAACCCTTTTGCTCTCCCTTGTTGGCAAAATAGTTCGGTTCGCCGCCGAAGCGCTCGCGAAAATCGTACTTCGTGCCGAACACGAAATCGACATCGCCGTACAGGTTCATTACCGGTGGCGCATTGGTGACGGCCACGTACCGCACGGGCTCTTTGCCCGAACCGTTAAAATGCTGGTGCGATGCGTTCAGCGGAATTGCAAAAATGGCGCCCGCCTTCCATTCGAACTGGACGCGCTGGCCGGCATCGTTCCAGACCGCGGTCGAGCCGCGTCCATCGAGCACGTAGATCATCTCTTCGAAGAGTTGCCGTTGCGCCGCCAGTTCCCGGCCGGGAGGAATCTCGCAGACGTAACAATCGTTCGACGTGCGCGATGCATCGTGATTGATGAATACGCCGCGCCCGCCTCGTCTTGGCCACGGCTTGAGCTCCACCGTGTGCAGATCGGGCACGTGAAGCCCGCTGATGATCTCGAGTCCCTCGCTTTTCACCCAACGGGTGTATGGGGTTTCTTTCTCGGAGGCGAACTTGGTTGCGAGCTCGGCCGAAACGATTGCTTTTTGGCTCGTCTGCGGTTCGCTGGAAACGAGTTCTTCGGTTGTCATCGATTGCTCCGTTCTTTCCCTCTTGTTGGCGGGGCGACTTCTGCCGCCTATGCTGGTTCTTTCGCCTTGACGCGCAGGAACTGCTCCACCAGCGCCGGCGTCACGTTGACTCCAGGCCGGTACTCAGGCGCATCCTCCAGCTGCTCCAGATCATTGAGCCCGCAGTGCCGGTAAATCCGGTTGATCGCCGCGTCCCCCGCCTCCCACTCATAGCGCTTCACCTCCGCCTGCGCCTCCCAGTGATAGGTGTCCGTGATTTCCACATCACAATCCTGATGCAGGTCGTAACCGCGCCCCTCCAGCACATACAGGCACTCCTCCGCCAGATGCCGGTGCTTCCCCGACTGGCTCCCCGGCGGAATGATCAGCATGTACGCATCCACCGTCTCCATCCGCGTGTTCATCCCCTCGTTGATCAGGTGCTTGAGCAAACCCTGCCGCGACAACTCCCACGGCATCTCCTCCGGATGCACCACCTTCTTCCGCTTGCCGTTGCGCACCGGCGCCGCCGCCGCTTCCTCCAACAACGCCTTCCGGCGTTGGTTCGGTAGGGCGCGGCTCGACCAATTTCTGGAATAGCATGTTCATGAACATGTACATCGGCTTGGTCTTGATCACCAAGGCGCGCGCCGGCTTCAGCGGATCGGCGTTGAAATGCTGATGCACGCAGTTGTTGTGCACGATCGCCACATCGCCCGCCTTCCAGTCGTAACGGATCGTAACCCGTCCCGTCAAGAATGTAGAACGCCGCCTCGTTCACATGACCGTGCTTCTGCGACCGGGCACCGGGTCCGTATTCCTCCAGATGAATGTGCAAGGTCTGCGTGACGCCGTCCTTGGGCTCGACGTAGTGGCGGCTAAAGGCCTGCGGACCATCGTTGAATTCGATCTGGGCGCCCTTGATGACGCGCGGCTGCGCGCGCAGCCGGGCGAGCTCCTCCTTCAGGCTGTACTGACCCTCGATGCCGCGCACGAACACGCGGTCCTTCTTGCTCGAGTAATGCGATTCCACGCCCATCTTTATCTCCTGCTGTCAACCTAATTCGAATATGAACCCTCGATTTCGACAGATAGTCGCGGCGATGCGTTCAATCCGGCTGTCCCGCGCCATCGGCTACGCAGCTGCCTTTGCGGCGCCGGCGGACTTGAGTGCCACGCACTTGTCCGGATGAAGATCGAAATAAATCATCTCGCCGATCTTGGTGCGCACTCGTGGATGAGCGCGCGCGAGTAAAATGCGCGCGCCGACCTTGACCTGAAAGTCGACCGCTTCACCGATGAACACTTTCTGGTCGACCCGGCCTTCACCGCAATTGACCCCTGTCCGCCTTTCCTCCGCCAGTTCAATGTCTTCGGGGCGGACTGAAATCACGACAGCGTCTCCGGCTGCAAGCGCATCGTCGGCGACTACTTTCAGGTCGCCGATCTCCGTATGCACACGTACAAAACCTTTTTCGTCATCGTTCGCGCGCACCGTGCCCTCGAGAAAGTTCGTGGTTCCGACGAAGTCGGCGACGAACTGGTTGGCCGGCCGCTCATAGATGGCGCGCGGGGTGCCGACCTGGATGATTTGACCCTCGTTCATCACCGCGATCTCATGCGAAAGCGCCAGCGCTTCCGTCTGGTCATGGGTGACATACACCGTCGTGATCCTGAGTTCCCGCTGCATGCGCTTCAGCTCGAAGCGCATGCGCTCGCGCAGCTTGGCATCGAGGTTGGACAGCGGCTCGTCGAGCAGCAGCAGCTTCGGCTCCATCACCAGTGCTCTGGCGAGCGCGAGCCGCTGTTGCTGGCCACCCGAGAGCTTGGTCGCCTCGCGCTCCGCAAGATGGTCGAGTCCGACCGCCTTCAGCACTCGCATGACCTTTTCTTCGATCTGTGACCGGGTGTACTTCTTGCGCCCGACCATGAGCGGAAAAGCAGCGTTGCGGAACACGTCCATATGCGGCCAGATGGCATACGACTGGAATACCATGCCGAAGCCGCGACGGTTGGCGGGTATGAAAACGCCTTTGCTGCCGGAATAGACGACAAGCGAGCTCACGCTGATCTCGCCGGAACGCGGCCGCTCGAGCCCTGCGATCGAGCGCAAGGTCGTGGTCTTGCCGCAGCCGCTCGGCCCGAGCAGCGTGAAAAGCTTGCCTTCGGGAACTTCAAATGACACGTTCTGAGCGGCGCGCACAGGCTGTCCCTGATCGCCCGCATACTCGGTATAGAGCGCCTTGACGCTTAGCATGGTTGCCATCTTCCAGCTACGCTTCCTTGACGCCGAATTTGCGGCCTGCCCATTGCGCCAGCATCACCAGCACAAAGAGCACGAAGATAAACATCACGCCCAGGGCCGAGAGCTCGACGTACTGCCCGTTTTCCCACAGCTCCCAGATCATGATCGACATGACTTCGGTCCCCGGGCTGTAAAGCAGGATAGAGCTCGACAGCTCGCGAATCGAAACGATCATGATGTAGATCCATCCCGCGATGAGCCCGGGTTTCAGCAGCGGCAGAATCACCATGCGAAAGGTTGTTCCCCACGATGCTCCGCTCATCGCCGCTGATTCCTCCAGCTCCTTGTGGATTTGCAGCATCGAAGTGGTGTTGTAGCGGATGCCATAAGGCATGAAGCGCGTGACATAGGCGATGAACATGATCCAGATCGTGCCATAGATGCCGATGTCCACGTTGAGATAGAAAATCATGATGGAGAGTCCCAGGACCAGGCCGGGGTACACCATAGGCAGTGACGCCACATTGTCGAGCAGCCAGCGGCCGCGAATCTTCGTCTTCACGACGATCCAGCAGATAACCGAGGTCACCAACATGACGACGGTCGCGGTCCCAAGCGAGAGAAAGAGGCTGTTCCATACCGACTGGAGGAGCGTCGGGTGGGTCAGGATGAAGCGGTAGGGCTCGATGGTGAGATTTTTGAGTGCAGCCATCGACGGCACGCTGTAGAACTTCTGAAATGAAGACCACAGCAGCACGAGAAAAGGAAAGCCTACGATGAGCAGGAAATACAGCACGAAGATTGCCACGGTCAGGTAGCGCCATCGGCCGAGATCGATCGGGCGCGGGCGAAATCCTTTTCCGGTCACGGTGGCGTACTTGCTGCCCCGGCTCGATATGCGCGACTGAAAGTAGATTCCGAACGACGTGATCAGAAGCAACGTCACCGCATACGACGACGCCAGGCCCACCTCACTGGGATAGTGATGGATCGCCTGATAGATGGCAGAAGTGAATACCTGTATCCCGACCGGCAGGCCGAGGAGGGCCGGAACTTCGAACGACTCGATCGCACGCACGAACAAAATCAGCCAGGTGGCGAACACCGCGGGCCAGGAAAGCTTCAGCGTAATCTGCCACGCAACCTGGAGGATATTGGCGCCACTCATCATCGCAGACTCCTCGAGTGACGGGTCCATCGAGCGGAACGTCGCGGTCATGAGCAGGAACGCCATCGGCGAGTAATGCAAGCCATCGACGAATATCATTCCCCATAGCGAATAGACGTTAAAAAAAACGTGGTCGGTATTGAACACGCGTTGCAAGGCGAGATTCAGCAGGCCGATTTTCGGGCTGCCCAGCAGTATCCATGCAACGACAAAAAGAATGCCGGGAATGATCAGCGGAATGATCGATAGCCCAAAAAACAGTCGCTTGAATGGAGTATTCGTACGCTCATTCATCCAGGCGAGAAGCGCGCCGACTACGAACGAGAATAGCGCAGTACCAACGGCATACTCCAGCGAATTGACGAACAGCCGCGCCGTTTCACTGCTGCTGTACGCAGCGAGATAGTTATCGAAAGTGAAACGCGACGCCGCGGCGGCGGACTCTGGCGTATGGAAGCTCTGCCACAGCAGGAAGATGAGTGGGACCAGCGCCAGATACAAGACGACGATGACGCACAGGCCGATGACGATCCATTTGAAGTCGAATTCGCGTGTCGAAGATGCCGCCGGGGCGGCCTGCAGGGATTCCGCTACTTGCAATGCCGCTTCCTCTTTGGCAGACGCGAAGGCAACAATGGGCCGTCACGGGAGCGATGCGTTGGATCCGCGCCTCAAGGCCGTTCCGCTATACGGGATATCGGTCTGAATAGCAATACACGACTCTACAAGGGCGTCTATAGGGTGTCAAACTTGACGCTCTGACCCCTTGGCGCGTAGAGCGCTGCGCTCGACGCGCCGTCAGAGCTTGGCTCTGTGATAGTCCCAGACTTTGCGCAGCAACTGGGGCTTCCAGAGGTTGCGGCGCGCTCCTTCGATTTCCTCCGCCGCGAGATCGGTCGCCGCGCCGAGTAGCTGCGCGAGGTACTGGCGCCGCGCAGTCTCTTCCAGGTAGACGGCAAGCGCAAAGCACTCGACGATGCCTTCGGCAGCGATCACTGCGCCGTGCGACTTAAGCATGATGACGCGATGCAGACCCAAGGCTGCGGCGACCTCTTCGCCCAGCGTCTTCTGGTTGATCGAGGCGGTTTTCGCGAACTGCCGGATTTCTCCCAGCAGCGCGGCCTGCATGATCACCGGCCTGAGCGGTGTGTCGGTCATACTGAACAGGGTCGACCACAAGGGATGGGTGTGCACTACTGCACCTACGTCGGGGCGTCGCCTGTAGATCTCGGTATGGATATGAAATTCCATCGGCGGCACGGCGTCGCCTTCGAGCAGTTTTCCGTCCAGGTCGATGATCACGAAGTCATCGGCGGTAAGCGCGCTGCGCACGGACTTGCCGGAGTTGATGAGCACGCGCTCGGTACCTGGAATACGGGCGCTGAAATGACCGTTGAAGTCGACGATCTCGGCCCGCTCCAGCATGCGCATCGCTTCCGCCAGCATCTGCTTGTACTCGCCGGTGCTCCGCTCGTGCGTATCCATTGTCGCCTCCCGCTCAAAGGGCTTGAGCAAGCCCTGGTTATTCGCTTTCAGGTGCGAGTCACCCCACCGGCGCGGCGCGGCTTGGATCTAACGCTTGCCTGCATCCTCGTCGTGGGGGCCATGTTCATGGCGATGCCCGCCGGACGAATGGCCGCGCTCATCATCGTGATCGTGCGGATGCGATCCGGCGTGGTGATGCGCCTGCGCTTTGCCGTGGAAGTGTCCGTGTGCATGAGCGAAGTGATGTCGATGTTGCCGGGGTACCTCCCTATAGCCCGCCAGATGAGGGTGGGCGCCGTCGCTGCGGGGATCCTCGCTGAAGACGAGCGACTTGATGGTCACCGGCACGGTGTTAGAGGGCAATCGGATTCGGCCCAAATCGATGAAGTCGAAGTCGCGCAGCGTAATGCCATCGATCACCAGAACCGGCGATTCGACCCCGAATTCGTCCTTCAGCAGTCCCCCAACCGTTTGAGCGACATCCCCGTCGAGGATGACATAGATCGGCCGACCGTTGGCGATTGTATGAGCGAGCCCCCGCGTCAATCCGCTCACAAAAGCGGCGACACGTTCGTAACTCGGCGATCCTTGCCAGTGGAACGCCAGCGCCACGTCCGATTCCCCTTCGTTCAGGTCGAACGCCGTAAAGCGATGGCGGATCGCGCGCGCGAGCTCGCCCGAGTCAATGCGATGCCCGAGCTCGCATTGCGGCTGCAGTACCTGCAGGTTGCGCCGGGGCAGAAGCTCGCCCGGCTCGCTGATGTAGGTGGTGTTGCCGGAGAGCTGGACGCTGTATTCCGATGCGCCGAGCGCGGTTGCACGGATGCATTCGCCCGCTGGGAGCACCGGCCATGGGAACCGCCGCTCGGCGATAGCCTCCCGCAGTGCGCCGCCAAGGGCATAGCCCCAGTCGCCGAAATCGCGATGTTCACGCGCATAAACGTATTCACCCACGCCGCCTGAAAACATGACGCCGTCGATGCGACCCAGGTCCGCGATGGGGTCGGTCAGATAAAGCCGTTCGATCGCCGGAGCTGCCGGCCGCTCGCACAGCGCCGCGATGAGCGCATCCGCCATCCACTTCGCCACGTGCGCCACGTCTTCCACCGAAGCGGGATCGCCAAGCGTCCAGGCAAAACCGGCTTGCATGGCGAGGTAGCGCCCCGCGGGATCGAGCCTCACGATGCGGCGCTCGTCGTCGATCACCAGCAGCCTGCCTCCGATGTGCAGCGCAGCAGTGGCGAGGACGTTACCCTTGTCGATCAGCGCGAGCTTGGTGGTGCCTCCACCAATATCGATGTTGAGAACCCGCGTTCCCTGATCATGCGATACCTTCGCCGCCCCCGAACCGTACGCGGCGAGCATCGCTTCCATGTTGTGGCCAGCCGTCGCGCAGACAAATTCGCCGCCCTGATCGGCGAGCAGGTCGGCGATGGCCTGTGCATTCTCGCGCCGCAGCGCCTCGCCGGTGAGAATGACCACACCGCTATCGATGCTGTCAGGATGAAGCTGCGCTTCCTGGTAGGCCCTATCGATGATCTCACCGAGCCGCCGATCGTCGATGCGCTCTTCGCTCGCATACGGCGTCAGCGTGACGGGGGACTGGTATAGCGCCTCGCGCGAAACGACAAAGTAGCGGCTGGTCAGGTCTTCCCCGAGCCTGCGCAGGTTCAACCGGGCAAACACCAATTGCGTGCCTGCCGAACCGATATCGATGCCGACGCTCACCAGGGAAAGATTATCCTGGCGCCAGATCGGATTGTCCTCCAACGTCGCATCCGCGCCGAAGTCGTCGTGGTCGTGATCGTATTCGCCACCGCTGTCATGTGCGTGCAGCGCGTCGGCGCCGTAGGCATGATCGCTTACGCTGTGTGATGGCTTCGGAAGGGGTTTTTCAGCCACGGCTGCTATCTCCGGGACCGCGACGCATAGCGTGGAGCTGCCCAGATTAGGAGGCAACGACGGGCGCGTCCGACGACTGGTAGCCTAGCCGCTGAGAAATTGCCGTTGCCGCGGCGCACACCTCAGCAGGGTAGGACTGCAGCACCTTCTTGCTGACACGCTGGGTGGGGCCCGCGATGCTGATCGCTGCAACGACCTCTCCGCGGTGATCGCGGATAGGCGCAGCGACCGAGCGCAGCCCGACTTCGGTCTCCTCGTCATCGATCGCATACCCGCGCCCGCGCACACTGCGCAATTCATCGCGCAACGCCTGCAGCTTGGTGATGGTTTTGGCGGTTCGCGCGGCGAGCCCACCTTCGAGCACGGCCGCGAGCGTCTCGGGAGGACGAAACGCGAGCAAGATCTTTCCTTCGCTGGTCGAATGGCTCGGCGCCCGAGCGCCCACATCCGATGACATTCGAATCGCCTGGCGGCTGGCGATGGTGTTGATGTAAATAACCGACGCGCGGTCGAGCACCGCCAGATGCGCCGTCTCGCCGGTCTTTTCCATCAGCGACTTGAGATAGGGGCGCGCCTCGTTGGCGAAGTTCATCTTGCGCCGCACCAGAGTGCCGAGCTCGAACAATGCCAGCCCGAGACGATAGGCGCCGGTATCCGGGTTCTTCTCCAGGAAATCCTCCTGGACGAGGGTCGACGCCAGACGATGTACCGTGCTCTTGCCCAGGCCCAGCCGGCGCGCGAGATTGCTGATGCCGATCTCGTATTCCTCTGCGGAAAAGGCGCGCACCAGACGGATCGCGTTGGCGACCGATGACAGGCGGGATTTTCGTGCTTTCCTTTTGCTGTTGCCGTGTTCGCGTTCCATATGTAGGGACCACCGTTCCGGTATACCGAACGAAGTCTAGCATTCGCCGCCGACAGCCGACAAGGACTTACCTCGTGCCGCGCTGCACATAAACCGCGGAGGACCCACAGACACCGGGCTTCAACGCTGAAGAAACAGTCGGTCCCATAGTGGGTCCCACCGCTTCGCTTCATCGAGAACCGCCGCGGGCTCGATCAAGATGAACTTGAAGTCGTTAAGACGGCTTTTGATTCGCGTGCTCGCCGGCACACGTCCCATCGATTCGAACAGCGCCTGGCCCTCCGGCGACAGCACGAAGTCCGCGAAGAGAAGCGCGGCATGAGGATGCGGCGCGTTCTTCGCGACCGCAATCCCTTGCGGTCGGGCGACCACCGGCTCCACGGGTCTCCAGTCGATCGGTGCGCCTTTGCGTTTGAGCGTTTCGGCGTTGCTGTTGTAAATCGTTAGCCCAACGTGAATCTCGCCTGCTGCGACGAGCTCGGCTAGCAGCACATGACCTTTGCGCACATCAGGCTTCATGGCGGCAAGTTTTTCGAAGAAGGCCTCGCCCTTCGCCGGGCCCCACTGCTTGATCAGGGTCGCCATCCATTCCTGATCGGTCGCCTCCATACCGAGACGGCCTTGCCATTTCGGGTCGAGAAACCCCTCATAGCTTCGGGGCAGATCATCTCTCTTGACCTTGTCGGTATTGAAGGCGACCACAAAATAATTCATGCGGTCCGGCAGCCACAGGCGATGTGGCGGAATCGCCGCAGGAGGCAGGTCGGCGATGTTGGCCGAACGGAAGGGCGCAAGAAGCTTCTCGCGTGCCATCATCTCCATCTCCGGGCCGTTGGTCTCGAGCACATCGACGCCATACCGCTTGCCCTGCGCTTCGGTCACGGCTCGCTGCACCACCTTGTCGGAAAGGGCTCGCCAAAGCTCGACCTTTACGCCGTACTTTTTTTCGAAAGCCTGAGCGAGCGGTTGCGATTCGGTCGGTGCAAGGGAAGTGTAAATGACGACTACACCTTCCTGCTTCGCATGCTCGATAAGACGCCGGTCCCGGTCCGGGCCGCTGTACTGGTAGACGGCTTCATTGCGGTTCGTCGTCTGCACATCCGCCGACGCGGCGGGCAACATTCCCAACGCGAGGCCCAAGCCGCACAGCAGGTGCGCGAGGCCACGCATGCATTGCGTGATTATCGATTCTGCGCGCACGATCGCTCCCGGCGCGAGGAAGGCTGCAGGTCGCCGGCGAATTGACGGAGTATTCATTGTATGGTCAAATCTTTTCGCGAACAAGAACAACGTTCTACATAAAAGAACAAGGGCAAACCCCAGCGCCGCCGTGAGGACGATGTTCGACGCTACGGTTCCGGACAGCTTATCCCTTCGTGCCCACGTCGCCCAAGCGGGTCCGTTACGGAGGAACAACCCGATGTCCACCAAAACCAGGACCACGACCGCGGTCACTCACTATGCGGTGCAGAAGAAGCGCCGCGCCGAGTTCCTCGACGAGTGGCGTAGACATCGGCAGACGGTCATCCATGCGGAGGACGTGGCGCTCGAGCCCACCGCGCGCGGATTGCGCACCGGGGTCTACATGGGGTCTGACGGCGGTCGCCCGACGCGCTGCCTCGATGCGCTGGTGCACGAGATTGATCCGTACGTGACTACCACCATTCACCGGCATTCGTGGGACGCGCAGCTGTTCATTGTGGACGGCGAAGGCTGGACCGAAGTCGACGGCGTGCGTTACCACTGGAAGCCGTGGGATGCGATCCATCTGCCGCCGTGGTCCTGGCATCGTCATGGCAATGACGGCGACAAACCGGCGCGCTTCATGAGCTATTCCTCGGAGCCGATGCTATGGACGCTCGGCATGTGCGTGCTGGAAGACCGCGGACATGAAGACTTCAAGCAGCTCCCTCCGCGGCCTGTCTATAGCGAAGGCCTGGTTGGAGACGACGCCTATGCGCGGCGCGTGCGCCGGGTTGCCGCTGAAGCGAAGAAGCGGCGCGGCGGCCGAATCCACACCCCCTACGACGAGATCGAGATCCTCGCGACGCCGCGAGGTACACGAACCAAGTTTCTGATCGATCGTTCGATCGGCAACGAGGCTTCCGGCATCACCCAGGTAATGATCCAGTTCGCTCCCGGAAAGACCCAGTCGCTGCACCGGCATCCCGGCGAGGCGTGGCTCTACGTGGTCGAGGGACACGGCCACAGTTTCCTCGGCACTGCTCCCGACAAGGGAGAGCATCACCGCTGGAAGAAAGGCGACCTTATCGTGGTCGATCATTTCCTCTGGCATCAGCACTTCAACGACGATCCAGAGAATCAGTGCCGGCTGGTGCGCGTACATATGTTCGACTCGGTGCTCGAGACCATGCGCGCGTTGACGGACCCGATGGTGCTGTTCGAGGAGGCCGAGGACACGCTGGTCAGCATGGCAGAGCTGTCGAAGATCCAATGGCCCGAGGACAAGCGCCCGGAATGACCGATCGACCCGCGTGCATCGACGGGTCGACGCGTGCACGGGCCTCGTCCATACTGGTACCTCGAGTCACAAGTTTCGCCATGTTCGAGGCAGGTGCGCGAACTCATGAGTCGAGGTACCGGACACTCGCTACTCGGCATGCGGAAGGAGGATTGGCGTTGAGCAAAGCGGTATTGCCGCCGGGTGTCCTGTCGCTGCACGTTCTTCCGGCCGACCATCACGATCGCGATTGGGACAACATCGTCGTCCCGCGCGAGGTCAAGGAGCGTCTGCTCAACCAGGCGCTGATCACCTTGCTCCATGGGCGCAAGCTGTCGATGCTGGCCGGGCTTCCACACGGCCTCATCGTGCTCTCGGGACCGTCGGGCACCGGCAAGACCACGCTCGGGCGCGGCCTTGCACAAGTCGCCGCGCTCGCCCTTGCTGCGCGCGGCGCGACAACTCTGGTCGAAATCAATCCCCATGCTTTTCCCAGCGACATGCTTGGCGAAAGCCAGCGCAGCATCACCCGTCTGATGCAGGATACGATTCCCGAAGTTGCGGCGCGGCGGCCGCATACGGTCATACTGATCGATGAAGTGGAAGCCTTTGCCGTTCGCCGCACCGCCGCATCGTTCGAAACCAACCCCGTCGACGTGCATCGCGCCACCGACGCGATCCTGCTCGGGATCGATGAGATCGCGCGGTCGCTGCCGAACGTGTTGTTCGTCACCACCACGAATTTCATCGAAGCCGTCGACGATGCTTTCCTTTCGCGGGCGGATCTGGTCATGCACTTCGAGCTGCCGGATGTCGACACCATCGAACGCATCCTTACCCACTCGCTGGTCGAGCTGGGGACGCAATGGCCCGCCTTGATGCCGCTGGCCGGGCAGCGAGAAGCCATTGCCGCCCTCGCCGCCTCATGCGCAGGCTGGAACGGGCGCCGGGTGCGCAAGCTCGTGCTTGCCGGATTGGCGCAGCGGACTGCGGTGGCCAAAGATCCAGGTCAGCTTACGTTCCAGGATTTGCAAGCTGCCGCGCGCAAGCAGGGTGGCGTCGAATGGATAGGCGGCGCCGCGCCGCCGGCACACGAGCTGTTTCCTGAATCGCGCGCTTACAAGCGCTACGACGACGCATCCGAGCACGGCCACGCCCATTCAGCCGACACCGGGCGTGCTCACGCACCTCCGCATCTCCACGACGATCCAGCGCAGCCTCGGGTACCGCTTTCAAGCGGCACGGTCAAGAAGACTGACGGGCCACCCAAAACCCGTCCTTGATGCACAAACGTAGGAGACGTCAATGAATGCTGCGAACTGTCGCGTGCTGCTCTTGGCGATTGCCTGCAACACTGCGGCCGCCGCATTCGCGCAAACCGGCACCGTATCGGCCGAGCGCGGCGCGAAACTCTACCTGGAAAAGATGTGCTACACCTGCCACGGCTATGCCGGCCAGGGCGGCGAGCGCGGCTCAGGGCCAAGGCTCACGCCGGGCTTGTGGCCCTACCCGGCTTTTACGCAGCAGCTACGCCACCCGCGACAGGACATGCCGCGTTACAGCAGCCGCTTTGTGAGCGAGGACGAAGTCACCGACATCTATGCCTATCTTGCATCGATCAAGCCGGGTCCCGCCGCCAAGGACATCGTTCCGCTGCGCGACTGAAGCGGCGCGGCAGCGTGCGCGCCGCAAGCGCGACGCTGCATGTCTCAGCGCGGCTGGCACACGACATCGACGAGCGCCGGTGCACCGCGTTTGACAACGGCGAGCGCTCTGCGCAAAGCAGCGCCAAGCTGTGCCGGATCCTCGATCGGGCCTTCCGCCCAAACGCCAAAGCCTTGCGCGAGCTTGGCAAAGTCGATGTTCGGATTCTTGATGGTCGTGCCGATCCACGCCTGATCCGGCCGGCGGTCATGCAGCGACGCCATTCGCTGCAGATGCATCACTTCCTGGTGGTAGGCGCGGTTGTTATGCATGACGAACAGCAAAGGTATTTTGTGGTGCGCCGCGGTCCATAGCGCGCCGGGCGCATACAACAAGTCCCCGTCCGGCTGGAAGCTGACGGTAAGCAGGCCTTTCGCCTTGTTGGCCAGCGCAACGCCGACCGCGCCCGGTGCGCCATAGCCGACGCCCTGCCCGCCCGAGCCGCCGAGCATTTGCTCGTAACGCGTCGTGGGCCAAAGCCGCCGGGCCCATGGGATGCGGTCGCTGATCGCGAGCGACCACGGCTCGCTCTTGATGACGTCCCAGAGCTCCATCGCCAGCCGCGCCGTCGTGACGGGCACAGCGTTCCACGCCACGGCGGCATCATCGCGCGCCTGCTGCAGACCTTGCTTCTGTCGAACACCCAGTTGCGCCTTGCGTTCGTCGATTGCACGCCTGCGCTCCGCGATTGTCGCAGCACGCACCAGCTCGGTCAAGACAGGAAGGCTGGCCTCGACGTCGCCGCTGATGGCGAGATCGATCGACTGGAAGCGCTGAAAATCCTGATAATTGGAACGAAGGTACACGTCTGCCATCGATAGGCTGATCGTCTTCACGTCGGGCTTCGCGATTTCCCGAAGGTCTTTGTGCGGATCGCCCACGCTGTGCAGCTGGCCCCAGCGATCCGCAACCTCGAGCATGAGCACAACGTCGGCTTCGCGCATCAGCGCGCCTCGGCGTTCGCTGTGGCATAAGGGGTGTCGATTGGGAAAATTCATGCGGGCGCCAAGATCGACGACCGGCGCGCCAAGCGCCTCGGCCAGTGCCGTCAGCCGCTCGACACCGCGCTGGCTGCCTACCGCACGTTCGGCAACGATCACCGGCGCGCGCGCTTCCACCAGCCAGCGCGCCGCTTCTTCCAGCGCTCCCCGATCGCCCTGCGGTGCAACCGGCGCGATGAGCTTCGGGATCTTCAGCATGTGCTCGTCCGCCACCGCAGCTTCCTGCAGTTCCATGTCGGCGATAATTAATGTCGGCTCCATCGGAGCCGTTGCCGCCACGCGATAGGCACGCACCGTGGACTCGGCGAAGTGCTGCAGCGACGCGGGCTGGTCGTCCCACTTGACGAAATCGCGCACGATTGCCGCGGCGTCCTGCACGGAGTGATACCACTCGGTGCCGGGGCGGCGCTTGCTGGCGTCGAGCTCGGTGCCCGCCATGATCACGATCGGCACGCGGTCGCACCACGCGTTGTAGATCGCCATCGACGCGTGCTGCAATCCCACCGTGCCATGAGCCAGCACGCCCATCGGCTTGCCTGCAGCCTTCGCATAGCCGTGTGCGATGGCCACCGACGACTCCTCGTGCATGCAGGTCAGGAGCTCCGGCTTCGTGTTGCCGCCATAGTTGACCACCGACTCGTGCAGGCTGCGAAAACTGGAGCCCGGATTGCAGGCAATGTATTCGAGGTCGAGCGTCTTCAGCACGTCGACCATGAAGTCGGAGCCCGGCCGGCTGATTACGCGATCGCCCAGCGGCGTGTTGGCGACCGCGCTTGCGGCGATCTTTTCGTCGCCAGCTGCCGCCGTTCCTTCTCTTTGCTGAGCCACCACGGTGCTTAACCCTCCCGCGACGGTCGCGCCAGCCGCTGCTGCGCCTTTCAGGAATGTACGCCGGTCGATGCCGCTATCCGGCTTGTCACCATGGCCCATCGTTCCCTCCATGCACGTCGTAAGCGGGAGCTCGGCCTACATTGCCGCGCGCCGGCGCTAAGAACGCTATTTTCCCCGCTTGATGATTTGCTCCCATAGCTTGTCCCATTTCGCCGATTCATCCAGCACGATTCCGGGATCGATGAATTTCAGCGCAAGCGCGTGCGCGGGATGATCGAGCTTCCGATTGGTAGGCACATAATTGCCTTTCTCCAGAATCCGCTGACCGTCTTCGGAAAGCAGAAAATCATAGAAAAGGACCGCCGCGTGCGGGTGCGGCGGTTTGCGTGAGAGACCGACGCCGTTGGACCGGACGTAGGCAGGCCGAATCGCATACCAGTCGATCGGGGCGCCGCGCTGCTTCAACTTTTCAGCATTGTGGTTGTAGACCGTCAGCGCAAAAGCTACTTCTCCGCTGGCAACCAGCCCGGCCAAGAGCGTGTGGCCTTTGCGCACCGACATCCCGTTTCCGGCGACGATTTCACGAAAGAGCTTGAGACCCTTTTCTTCCCCAAGATCCTTGACAACTGCACCGAACCAGTCACTGTCCTCGGCCTCGATGCCGAGCTTGCCCTTCCATTTTGGATCGAGCAGATCCTGATAGGACTTCGGCAGCTCATCCTTCCTGACCAGACTCGTGTTGTATGCCTGCACGAACATATTGAGCCGCGTTCCGACCCATGCGCGGTGGGGACGAATGGCGGCTGGAATGAGGTCAGCATCATGGCGGGATTTCGCGGGCAGAAGAAGATGTTCCCGATGAAGCGATTCGAGCTCGGGCCCGTTGCTCTCCACGAGATCGAAATCGAAGCGGTTGGCGCGAGCTTCGCTCACGATGCGCTGCAACACGTTTTCCGAGCTGGCACGCCAAAACTTGAGCCTGATGCCGTATTTCTTCTCGAATGCGGCAGCAAGGTTGGTCACGTCTTCGGTCACAAGAGAAGTGTAGACGTTGACTTCGCGCTCTTGGCGAGCGCCCGCTAGCAGACGCTTTTCCCGGTCGGATCCCTCGTAGTTGGCAAGGCTCGCCGCGGATTCGACAGACTGCGCGGCGACCAAGGGAGCAGCGATCGACAACGCAGCACAAACGGCAAGGACATACGTGGCAATCGCAACTCTCACCGATTTCCTCCTCCCTTGAGAAGGTCCGGCCGGCGCAGTTGACCTTCAAACTTTGGCGCCGCTTCCTGCCGAGAATCAACTTTCCCGCGCAGGCATGCCGAAGCCGAACCACGAGAGCGTGCAGGATTTTCGGCCATTCCCGGCATGCGCGCCACCGTTCCGCATTGGGGAACGTAACAGCTTGTGAGGGAGAGGCGCGCCTGCCGAGCGCGCGCGCCGAAATAATGCGGCCTAGGTGCTGCTGGACGCTCAGCGCGCTTGGACTCGCGCGCGGCGCGTGTAGCGTGAAGAGACGAAATAGACGACCGCAATGAGCAGGATGATCGCCAATCCCAAGCCAAGCTCGCTTCCGTCGAGCCAGGCTACGAGCGCAGGCATCGAAAGCCTGCTTATTCCCAGCAACGCGACGGTGAAACTGAACCCTGCGACGGCCAGGCCCATCACGCGAGAGGCGCGGGCTGCGTCCGCCCGCGGTTGCTCAGGAGCCGCGATAACCACAAGCCGTTCATACCGTCGACGGCGAGCATGCCGATCATGAACAGGATGCTGAGCCCCAGCGCGAATAGCCATCCCCCAAATTGAGCACCGAGCAGCGCGAACAGCGTCGCCTGGGTGAGTGTATCGAAGGATATCGCGAAGAGCGCGCCGGTGAGCGCAACCAGCCAGGTACGATTGGCGCCGGCGAGCCCGCCGAGCCAACGCCCACGCAGGCCACCTATCCGCACCGTCTGGCCGGGGGCAGTGTGCATGACCATAACAAGATTGATGATACCGAGAAACAGCAAGTACGCGATCGAGATGCACGCTCCAGCGTCTTCGAGCATTCGGGGCACGCTCCACTGATGCGCGAGCGAGCCTACTCCCAGCGCAACGACGGCGACCACCGCGCCATGGCCTAGAGCGAACAGCGCGCCGCAGAGGTGGGCGAGCCGCGGTTGCGATTGCGCGTTGAACCGGGTGAGCCCATCAATCGCCGCGAGATGATCAGCATCCAGGCCGTGTCGCATGCCGAGCGCGAATACCACCAGGCAGAGGGGGCCCCACTGAGTTGGGAGTTGCTCAAACACAATTCACTCTAGGCCAAAGCTGCGATGCCGCCTTCTACCACAGCCGTTTGTTGCTGGCGAGCAATGCCAGCATGTCGCGCTGGAATTCGGGCGGGCCGAAACCGAAACGCTCGCTGCCTCGGCTGAAAAAAAACGGCCGGCCGGTGCGTTTACCGAACTCGCTCATCCACGTAATAAGCGCATCGTCCGGATCCTTTCCGGCGGGCAGCAAAATGTACGCGGGCTGCTCGCGCCAACGGATTGGAACGATGATGACACCGAGTCGATTGGGGCGAAATTCTTCCGGGAAGGGGCTGTCGAGGGCGAGCCAGCCGCAAACAAAGTTGCGACACGGCTCGACTGGACGTGTGTCGTAAATGGTGCATCCTTCGGCGCCCAGAAAATGACAAGGCTTGCCTGGAAACATTTCATACCCGCGGATATTGCCCGCCGCCCAGCCCTCGCAGCAGGCTCGACATGTACCGCACTGCCGTAGCGACGGCTGTGCGGATGCGATGGGTATGGTTCGCTGCGGCTTCATGTCCTGGCGACAAGGGCGGAGCGGTTGATGACCCTCCACTCCGCGAACAGTTTAAACTTCTTCAATTCCGGGTCCAAGTGCAGAACCTGGGCCTCCGCAAATCTCAGCGGCCGCAGCAGTAGCACCAGCGCCGGCATGCCGAAGCTGATGACGCTGCAGGAGTGATGGTGTTCGTTCCCGGCGCGAACAGCAGCCCGTAGATGCTCAAGCTCGAAAGCACTCGACCGCAAGCAGTGCACGCTCCCGCCGCGTTCGCGCTGTGGAATCTCGGCTTTCGGCCATTTTATTTTCTCGCCAGCGTGTTCGCTGCGCTGTCGGTGGCGCTCTGGACGTGCGAATACGCAGGCTATCTGCCGGGAGGCTATTTACGCAACCCGGTCTGGCATGGCCACGAGATGCTGTTCGGTTATACCCTGGCGGTGGTTACCGGGTTTCTGTTCACCGCAGTGCGCAACTGGACCGGCCAAGCGACACCCACGCGAGCGCTGCTTGCGGCTTATGCCGCGCTCTGGGTTGCCGGGCGGGTGTTGGTGCTGACACCGTATGCGTTTGCTGCAGCGTTGGTCAACACCGCCTTTCCTCTCGCCGTGGCC
>WNGK01005272.1_pt1 | contig 21899 bp, 16 predicted proteins | sample 5400601 | NCBI WGS metagenome assembly WNGK01 (sample SAMN13153376, study PRJNA577476) | soil metagenome | isolation source: 60 cm soil or saprolite under Garry oak tree replicate 1 | place: USA:California | collected 2016-06-15
GGTGCGTCATCCGCGATCGCCGCATTTACGAGCGACTATCCATTTGAAACAGCTGAGCTCATGCGGCGTGGCGCAGCCGCATTTTCTTATCGAGTGCGAGGATTTGCGCCGTCACGCTGCTCTATCCAAGGGGCCGGCAGCGAGCACCCGTTTGCCGCATCTTGTCCGACTCACCAGGCGCGAACAGGAAGTTGCACGGCTGGTCTGCGAAGGGCGGTCAGGAACTGCGGGTAAAGCTGCTGCAGCAAATTCATCTCCGCCCGTGAAAGGTCGCCCTGAGTGGCCTTGCGCATGATAGCAATCACACAAATGAGTCTTTGCTTTTTCCAAAAAAGGAGGCCGAGGCCGTGAGCGCATTTTTGAGGCGCCATGTATCGGCGATAAAAGGCCGATTTCATCAGGCTGCTTCGATTTGAAAAGAGCTCGTTAATCCGCACGAACCTCTGACGCGGGTGCGCAGCGATATAACTCTTGAGCGGCTCGGCGGTGAAGAACCCATCAGGCATGGGCAACGTCCATCTCGCGATCATTGGCAAAATTGGATTGGGCTGAAGCATGAGACCGATCAAGCGATTTGGGATCGCGGCGGCGAGCAAGTGCTGGATGGCTTTCCAAAACGAACCGAGGTTCATGGCTGCGTGCAGGCAGAGCAAAGTCTTTTCCAGCGACGGATCGATCACCGCCTCGCGCTTCATGCCAACCCTGGAGATTCGCTTCATTCGCGGCTCCTTCATGCGCAGTCGCCCTTCTTTTTGTCCCAGCCCGCCTGAGGCGGGCTGCGCTCATTCCCGGAACACTCAACAATCGGGAAATCAAAAAGGCAACCTAAGTTACCTGGCGATCATCCAGTATTGCGCGAGGCTGCACAGATGCAAACGAAACTACCGATAAATGGGACAATTCAGCATCCCGACTTGGCAGAGGCGTTGCGCGGAGACAGCGGCACATTCTTTTGCCAGCAAGGTGGCCAAGGCTACATTGTTACGGCAGCGGAAGGCTTCTCCATTAAATCATTGCGACCGGTCGGTCGCAAGATCGTGGAAGCCAATGTGCTCATGCAGAATTCTCCAGAACCCTGGGCGATTACCAAAATCTCCGAGGATGTTCTTGAGTTTAGCGCTGTACCGCAACAATCCCCTCGCCAACAGCGAGCCGCCTAAAGTCTGAAAGAGCGCCTCGCGTGTTTAGTGCAGGCGGGGCGACTGGTGGCCGAACAGCGAAAAAATAAATCCCGCTGAGTTTGGTGAATTCCGTGGGACAACGGGAGCGCCGGTCGGCGGCAGATAGACAAGTCAAACAAGAAAGCAAAAGCCTCGGTGGGGAAACTCACCGGGGCTCTTTGTTTTTGGTCAGGTCGAAATGTTCCCACGCGGCTGACACAGCCGCCACTACAGTCCGTCAGCCTTTTTTCCAGCCGTTGCTGTTGCCATTCCCGTCTGGCGTGAGGGCTGGCGCGTATTCGGGGACAAGATCGACATCTTCTGGGGCGCCTTCCCAGCCGACATCCATCAGAGATTTTTCATGATGCTCTTTCGCGATCAACATATAGAGCGAAGGCACGATGAAGAGGGTAAAGATGGTTCCTATAGTCATCCCACCGACGAGCACAAGACCGATGGAATTTCGCGCCGCCGCACCCGCGCCGCTCACCAAAGTAAGTGGAAAGTGGCCGGCAACGGTTGCGACGCTCGTCATCATGATCGGGCGCAGACGAATCCGAGCGGCTTGCGCGACCGCGGCCAGCTTGGTCGAACCTTGCCGCTGCAATTCGTTCGCAAACTGCACGATGAGGATCCCGTTTCTGGAAACAAGTCCGACGAGTGTCACCAAACCCACTTGCGAGTAAATATTTAAGGAAGTTGTCCAACCCTCGGTGAAAAATTTTCCAAACGGCATCTTCAAAAACATGAAGATTACCGCGCCGAACAGCGCCAGCGGCACCGACCCCGATAGAACAATGAATGGATCACGGAAGCTATTGAATTGCGCGGCCAGAACCAAGAAGATTAAAAGAATCGCAAGCGCAAATACTGGTCCGAATTTATCGCCCTCTGTGCGAAGCTGGCGGGACTCGCCAGTGTAATCGATCACGTAACCTTTTGGCAGAATCTTTTGCGCCTCGTCTTCGAGAAACTTTAGCGCAGCATCGAGCGAGCGGATCGGAACGCCGCTGATTGTAACGGCGTTAAGTTGCTGCATCCGATTAAGGGAACGTGCAACGGTCTTGTGCTGGATCGACGCCACCGTGCTGAGCGCCACGAGCTTGTTGTCGGGTCCGCTCACATAAATGCTTTCGAGTTGCTCTGGGTTCAGCCGGTCAACGCGTTTGATCTGAGGGATCACTTTGTAACTGCGGCCCTCAATGTTGAAACGATTCACGTAGTTTCCACCAATGCTCGCCGACAGATCAGCGCCGACTTGCTGCATGTCGAGCCCGAGCGACGCTACTTTGTCGTGATCAAACACGATCTGCGCCTGCGGTTGGTCGATTTTCGTGTCAACGTCCGAAAATCGGAAAATGCCGGCTTGCATCGCTTTCATCTGGAGTTGCTTCGCGAACTCGAGGATGCGCTCCGGATCGGCAGTCGAAGCGATCACAAAGCTCACCGGAAAACTGTCGCTGCCGGGAAGCGCTGATGGCATCACCGGAAACATCTGGATGCCAGGGATGGCACCCAGCTTTTGCTGCACCACTGGCAGATAAGCGGCGGTTGGCGTTTTGCGAGTGCCCCATGGTTTCAGGACCATTCCGCCAAAGCCACTGTCCGGGTTTGTAATCTGAAATGTGAATCGTGTGTCAGGAACATCCTGGAAAATTTTCCCAGCCGCATCGGCATAACGAATCGTGTCGTCGATTGTGGCGTTGGCTGGAGCAGTCACAATGCCGAAGATGACGCCCTGGTCTTCCGTCGGTGCGAGCTCCTTCGATGCAAAAGTCGGAATCGTCGCGAACATAAAGAGCGCGAGCACCGAAACTCCACCCCAGACCATGTAAACCGCAGGTCGCGCATTCAATGTGCGATCCAGATGGCTGCCGTACCAATCGCGGAATCGGTCAAACGTGCGATTGACCCAACCGCTGAATCCATGATCGACATGTTCCGGGCGCAGCAGATGCGCCGACATCATCGGAGAAAGCGTGAGTGCCACCACCCCGGAGACGAAAACAGCGCCGGCGAGCGTGAGGGCGAATTCGCGAAACAGGGCGCCCGTCAATCCGCCTTGCAATGCAATGGGCGTGTAAACCGTGGCGAGCGTGAGCGTCATCGCGATGATCGGTCCGATCAGCTCGCGTGCGCCTTTCAATGCCGCCTGCATCCGCGACATGCCTTCGCGCATGTGCCGCTCAACATTTTCAACAACAACAATCGCGTCGTCTACCACAAGTCCGACCGAGAGCACGATCGCGAGCAACGTCAGCAAGTTCAGCGTGAAACCGAAAACCTGCATCAGGAACAACGCGCCGATGAGCGAGATCGGAATCGCCACGACCGGTACGATCACGGAGCGGAACGATCCGAGGAACAGGAAGATCACGAGCATCACGATGAGCAGCGTGTCGATCAAAGTTTTCACGACTTCGTGAATGGCGTCACTGATGTAAGCGGTCGCATCGTAAGCGATCCCGCCGGTCATACCGGTCGGCAACTCGCGCTTGATCTGCTCCATCTCCGCGCGCACGCGCTTGATCACGTCTACTGAATTCGCATTCGGCAGCACCCAGATGCCCATGAACACCGCCTTCTGGCCGGAGAAGCGCACCTCAGTGTTGTAATCCTCGGCACCGAGCACGACGTCCGCGATGTCGCCCAGCCGGACCAGCGTTCCTTTGTCCTGACGCACGACGAGTTTTTTGAAATCGTCCGCCGTGTGCAGATCGGTGTTCGCCGTCAGGTTGACTTGAAGCAGCGAACCTTTCGTGCTGCCCACCGCTGAGAGAAAATTGTTTCGCGAAAGCGCGCTGCGCACTTGCGCCGGGCTTACGTTCAGCGCTGCCATGGCATCCGGCTTCATCCAAATGCGCATGGCGAAAACGCGCCCGCCGAGAATGTCCGCTTTTTGCACCCCACCGATCGCAGTCAAGCGCGGCTGCACCAAACGCACGAGATAATCGGTGACCTCGTTAGGCTGAAGAATGTCCGAGGTGAAACTCAAATACGCAGATGCGAATCGCGAATCCGCCGCTTCGATGTTAATGACAGGAATCTCCGCTTCCGGCGGCAAATCGCGCCGGATCGCGTCGACTTTTGAACTGATGTCGGACAACGCCTTGTTCGCGTCGTAGTTCAGTTTCAATCGCGCTGTGATCAGCGATTCGCCCTGCTTGCTTTGCGATTGAATGTAATCGATCCCATCCGCCGCGGCGATCGCGCGCTCGAGCGGCGTAGTAATAAATCCGCGCACAAGTTCCGCGTCCGCGCCGATGTAAACGGTATCCACCGTAATCGCCGCGATATCGCTGCGCGGATATTGCCGAACGTTGAGACCGCCCAGCCCCGACAGGTTCGGAAAGACTATGGGAAGCAGCGCTTTCGCTCCGGCAATGAGGATCACAAAACTGACCACCATCGCCAGCACCGGGCGTTTGATGAAAATATCGGTAAACGATTTCATGTCGATGTTGCTTTCCTCTGGGGAGCGCACGCGCCTCGCGTGCTCATTTCGGCGCCCTCGCCGAAATACCGTGGGACGCACGCAAGCGCTGAGAAAAAGTTCGCGATGGCGGAGGCGCCATCATCAGCACGCGAGGGCGCGTGCGCTCCCCAGATCGGAGAGTGAAAATTTGTCGACATTTCTCTCACGAGTCCACCGGAGTCGGGTTCACTTGCGGCTTCGGCGCAAGATCGTTGTTGATCGTTACGGCCATCCCGTTGCGCAACTTGAAAACGCCGGTGCTGACAACGGTTTCGCCAGCTTTCAAGCCTTCTGTCACCGAAACAAAATCGCCACGCGCCTCCCCTACGCGCACAAATTGCTGACGGATCACCTGCGTTTCCTTGCCTGTTTTCTCGTCCTTCTTCTTTTCGATTACAAAAACCGAATCACCGAAGGGCGCGTACGACACTGCTGAGCCCGGAATGACCAGCGCCGTATGTTTTTCCGGCAACGCAACCTCAGCCTTCGCAAACATCCCAGGACGCAGCACGTGATTGGCATTTTCCAGAGTCGCCTGCACAGAGACATTTCTCGTGACCGGATCGACCATCGGATTAATCGCTGTCAGTTTTCCTTTAAATTCACGGCCAGGGACGGCATCGCTCCAGACGCGGACTTCCAAGCCCTGGGATAATTGCGCTAAATGTTGCTGCGGCAACGCAAAGTCGACATACACTGGATCGAGCGAAGTTAGCGGCACCACTTGCTGACCGGCATTGATCATCTGCCCGACATTCACCTGGCGAATGCCAAGTTGGCCATCGAAAGGGGCGACAAGCGTCTTCTTCCGAATATTAGAGCGCATCTGATCGACAATGGCAGTCAGTCTCCTGAATTTCGATTCGGCGGCGTCGAGTTCAGCCTTCGAAACCACCTTTTGTGAAGCAAGGTCCCGACTTCGTCCCAAGTCCGCGCGCGCCAGTTCGGCTTCGGCTTCCGCCGATCGCAAAAGTGCTTCCTCCTGGGAGGCGTCTAGTTTCACGATTACGTCTCCTTTTTTGGCGACACCACCGTTTTCAAATTTGATTTCACTCACTACGCCTCCCAGCTCAGTGGCTACGGTCGCGCCTTGAACTGCCGAAACCGAGCCTATCGCCGAAAGCACGGGCGCCCAATTTTCTTCGCGCACTTCTGCGCTCGTGACCGTCACCGGCGGTGGCACCATTTTCTTTCCCGACGAAACCATCGTGAAAATTTGCAGGCCCTTGATTAGCAGTAGAACAACGACCAATGCACTGAGCCCGAGCGCGGCCTTTAGAATAGTTTTTCGCGTCGATTTCATTTTGAACTTTGAGCGTTCGGTTTGAGCAATGTCATGCATAGGCCGGCTCGCTTTCCTTTTTGAATAACAGCCGCCACAGTCTGCGCGTGACTTCGAGCTGCCGCGCACGCCTTTCCCCTGCCGTCATGGTTTGTGGTTGCAAGACGTCGCGCATCAACATTCCGCGCGAGACAGCAAAAATTAGTTCAGCTAATTCATGAGGCCGAAGACCATGCGCGGCGCTCTCCGCTTCCGGCGAGCGCGCGATCAAATCCGTCACGCCATCCATCGCCGTCCGCAAAACGTCACGCACTAAGTCGGCCACGTGCGGATTGCGCGACGCTTCCGCGTAAAGATCGACAACGAACGCAGAGATAACTCGCGGCTCGTTTTCGCAGCAATGCGCGGTGAACAAAATCTCAAGCGACTCGAGTAGCGTCGGCGCCTGTTGTGCGCGCTCCAAGACCTCATGAATTTCCTGTTTATGCCGGTCAGCCATTGCCGAAATGACCGCGTCCTTATTCTCGAAATAGCGATAAATCAGACCGACACTGATCCCAGCCTCAGCGCTAATATCGTGCATGCTGGCCTGGTGGAAGCCTCGCTTGGCGAAGCAGACCAAGGCGGCATCGAGGATTTGGGTGCGTCGATCTGGGCTGGACTCTATCTGGGGCTGTGACATAGGATTAGGAAGATGAATGAACGTTCATTCATTGTCAAACCGCTCTCCACAATTTTCCGACAGCAGTCGCCGCAACGACTCAAAGCCGACTGCTAGCCGGCCCTTCCTTTAAGATCCCCGATTTACGCCCGACCCTGCCTGATGATGCGAAATCTGCGGGGCCACATATCGGTCCGGCGTTGGCGCATCAATCGGCAGTCGATTGGGTTGCTCAACAAACTGCCAGATGGAAATAATCGCGCTCAAACCGAAAAGCGCGTAAACGACAGTTTCCATGATGCTACGGCCCTTCTCTTCCGAGCGGACCAGCAGCGTGTATGTAGATTCATATTCGTTGTTCATGATAATATGCGACCCTCCTTTTTTATGATGAAGACGCCGCCGACTTCTCATTTTGTCTAAATGGCGGTGATCGTTCATCGTTAACCTTCGACTGTTGGATGCAGCGAGCAGATGGATTGGATTCAAATTAAGACAACCTTGCTTCGCGGGTTCTCGCCAGACGCGCGCTATCTCATCGGCGTTTCCGGTGGGCGGGATTCAGTCGCCCTGCTCCGCTGCATGGTCGATCTCGGTTATGACAAACTGGTCGTTTGCCATCTTGATCATCAGCTGCGCGGCCGATTTTCCCAAGCTGATGCACGCTTCGTCGAAAAACTCGCTAAGAGTTACCAGGTCGGCTTTGAGCTCGGTTCGGCTAACGTCGGCGCGCTGGCAAAGAACAAAAAGATGTCGATCGAAGCGGCGGCCCGCGAAGCGCGTTACTCATTCTTCGCGCGAGTGGCCAAACGGCGCCGCTGCCATACGATTTTTCTCGCGCATCATGCCGACGACCTCGCCGAGACTTTTCTCATCAATTTATTCCGCGGCACAGGTCTGACCGGCCTTGGCGCAATGCGCGAAGTAGCCACGCGTCGCATCGACAATGTCGGTCTTACGATTGTGCGCCCACTACTTTCGGTCTGGCGTGACGAGATCGACAGCTATGTGCGCGAACATCGCCTGAGATTTCGCGAAGATGCATCCAATAAAAATCTTGCGCCGCTCCGGAACAGAATTCGCCACCGCGTGATCCCGTATTTGGAGAAAACTTTTCGCCGCAATATTCGCCAGAATATTTGGCGAACAGCCACGATTGCCGCCGAGGAAGAGAACTGGATCGACAATCAAATGCGGGTTTCTCCTCATCGCGAGGACCGCCTTAGCGTGAAAGGATTGCGCGCTCTGCCTGTCGCGCTCCAGCGCCGAACGATTTTGAAGTGGCTGCGGGCGCAAAATCTTTCCGAAATCGGATTTGAAGCGATCGAGCGTGTCCGCTCGTTGGTTGATCCAGGCGCACGCGTCGCGAAGGTGAACCTTGCGGACAATCAGCATGTGCGTCGTCGCGCGGGGGAACTGTTCATCTTCTAGACATCGCCCTGTAGCCGCTTCCCTGTGGGAAGCGTGGCGCGCGTTTCCAAACACTTCAGCGCCTCGCACAGCGAAGCCGGCTACAACTGTTTCCAAGGAAAGCAGGCTGCTTCGCCTACAGCAATCAACAAAAATCTGTGTAATCTGTGGCTGAATTGATTTTCAAATGAATCCCGAAATCCGCGTCCGGTTTGCCCCCTCGCCTACCGGTTATTTGCACATTGGCGGGGCGCGCACTGCGCTTTTCAATTGGCTTTTTGCAAGACATCACGGCGGCAAATTCATTTTGCGCATCGAAGACACCGACCGGACGCGCAACACCGAAGAAGCCATGGCGGCAATTTACGAAGGATTGCAATGGCTCGGCCTCAATTGGGACGAAGGCCCGCATGTCGGAGGAAATTTCGGACCCTATTTGCAAAGCGAGCGGACAGAACTTTACGAACGCCACCTGAAAACACTTCAAGACGCCGGCCATATCTTCGAAGATCAGGGTGCTCTGCGATTTCGTTCGCCGCGCGAGCATGTGATTCTGGATGATCTGGTCTGCGGCAAGATCGATTTCGATCTCACTGATCCGGGAACACATCCCGACATGACCATTCGTCGCCCAGACGGCTCATGGATTTTTCATTTTGTGAATGTGATCGACGACCTCGAGATGAAAATTTCCCACGTCATTCGCGGCGAAGATCATCTTTCGAATACGCCCAAGCACATCGAGATTTTTCGCGCGCTCGGTGCGACGCCTCCCCACTACGCGCATATCCCGCTAATCCTCAACAAGGACGGCTCGAAAATGAGTAAACGCGATGAAGGGGCGCGGGTGGAGTACTACATTAGAAGAGGCTATCTGCCGGCGGCCGTTCGCAATTACCTTTGCCTGCTTGGTTGGTCGCCGAAAGACAATCGGGAGAAGATCGACATCGAAGAGATCATTCGCATTTTCGATCTCGATCACGTCGGACGCAGCCATGCCACGTTCGATCCCGATAAATTGCATTGGTTAAACGGCGAATATGCGCGCGAGCTAAGCGACTCAGAGTTTTATGATCTTGGGGTAGCAAAGCTGAAGGCAAGCGGTGTGAAGATCGACAATTACCCAGAGGAATACGTCCGCCCCGCACTGCAAACTTGCAAAGGCAAGATTAACACGTTCGACCAGTTGCCGGCATATTGTGGGTTCTATTTCACTGACAATTTTGATTACAACCCGGAAGGCGTCGCGAAACACTTCACCGCCGAAAACAGGCCGCAGCTCCAAGCGGTTCGCGACGCGTTTAGCGCGCTTGAGAAATTCGATGCAACCGAAATTGAAGCGACATTAAAAACGACTGCGGCAAATCTCGGGGTCAAGATCGGCGCAATCGTTCACCCCACGCGTCTCGCTGTTACCGGCGGCAATGTCGGGCCGAGCCTCTATCATCTGCTGGAAGTGCTCGGCAAGGAGAAGGTGCTGACACGAATAGATCGCGCGCTGACGATCGGAAGATAGGTTTCCAGCCTGTCCCGGTCGCCGGGCATCCTTGCCTGGCATGTAAAGGCCCGACAGGCTGGGAAGCCTGTCTGCCATGTCAGGCAAGATGCCTGACTTCCCTCTTACCTTCCTTCGCCCACGTGTCCCTTAGAGTAATCGTGCGGTTCCACACTTGCTTGTCAGATGTAGAATCGGGGTCGAGCGTGAAATAGCCGAGGCGCTCGAATTGATAGCGCTCTTCTGGTCGCGCGCTGGCAAGCGCGGGCTCGCATTTTGCGGTCACAACTTCGAGCGAGTGCGGATTAATGAATGATTTGAAATCGTCTCCGGCCCTTGTCGCGCCGGAGCTTCCGGCAGAGGCGGAATCGGGCTCGGGAACGGTGAAAAGCCGGTCATACAATCGGACTTCCGCCTCGATCGCGTGCGCCGCGCTGACCCAGTGGATCGTGCCTTTAACCTTGCGATTAGAAGTCGCGCCGCCTGATTTGCTCTCAAGATCGACACTGCAACGAAGCTCGACCACGTTGCCCGCGGCATCTTTCACAACTTCATCGCACTTTATAATGTACGCATATTTGAGTCGCACTTCGCCGCCCGGTCGCAGCCGAAAATATTTCGGTGGCGGCATTTCCATGAAATCGTCGCGGTCAATGAAAAGCTCGCGACTGAATGGCACCTTACGCGTACCGGCTTGCGCATCTTCGGGATTGTTGACTGCATCCAGTTCTTCGACCTGATCTTCGGAATAATTCGTTATTACAACTTTGATTGGCCGCAGCACAGCGAGCCGGCGAGTCGCGGTGCGATTGAATTCATTGCGCATCGTATGTTCCAGCACCGCCATGTCGGTCATGCTCGGATATTTCGTGATGCCGATGTTGTAGGCGAAAGCGCGCAACGCACTCCCCGTCACCCCGCGCCGGCGCAACCCGGAAATCGTCAGCATGCGCGGGTCGTCCCAGCCGTTGACCAGTTTTTCGTTCACGAGCTGGATCAGCTTTCGTTTGCTCATGACGGTGTAAGTCAGATTAAGCCGGGCGAATTCGTACTGATGCGGCCGCGGCCGCGGCAGGTCGAGCGCGTCGAGAATCCAATCGTAAAGCGGTCGGTGCACTTCGAATTCCAATGTGCAAATCGAGTGCGTGATCCCTTCGATATAATCGCTTAGTGTATGCGCCCAATCGTACATTGGGTAAATGCACCATTTGTCGCCGGTCCGATGATGCGACGCGTGCCGGATACGATACAGCACCGGATCGCGCAGCCAGACGTTCGGCGCTTTCATGTCGATCTTCGCCCGCAACGTGTGAGTATTATCGGCGAATTCGCCCGATTTTATCCGGCCAAATAAATCGAGATTTTCCTCGACCGAGCGGTTGCGAAACGGACTTTCCTTTCCAATCCGCCGATATTCGTCCGTTTGCTCGGGCGACATGTCGTCGACATATGCCTTCCGCTTGCGCACGAGATCGACGGCGTACTCGTAGAGCTTGTCGAAATAATCCGAAGCATAGAGCGGCGCACCGCCGATATTTTTGTCCGCCCAACCGTCGACCAGCCAGCGCACGTCGGCCATGATGGAATCGACATACTCCCTTTCTTCTTTTATGGGGTTGGTATCGTCCATTCGCACGTTGCATATGCCTCCGAACTCGCGCGCGATCCCGAAGTTCAGGCAAATCGACTTCGCGTGGCCGATGTGGAGATACCCATTCGGCTCAGGCGGAAAACGGGTATGGATCTGTCTGTATTTTGCAGCCCGAACATCCTCCGCGACAACGTCGCGAATGAAGTCCGAAGGAATAGAAGTGTGAGTCGAAACTTGCATTCGCAGGCCGCGAAACTACAGACGAACGCACAGATCGACAACTTTCGAATCGACTCTCCTTCCGGGGAGCGCAGGCTGCCAGCCTGCAGTCGTCGGCAACTTGCCGACGACATCTTGTGCGCGCCCAATGCTCCTCACGCGAAGAACTTTTCGGCAAGCTGCCGAAAAGCACAGGCTGGCAGCCTGTGCTCCCCAGAGCTTTGCCGTCAACGTGCGTTGCGTCGCGGCTGCTCAACGTTCAAAATGTGCACTGAATGGCCAAAAGTTATGAGGCTCGATGAAACAGAGGTCCACAACTGAGCGTTATACGCTCGCCGATTTGGAAAATTGGCGCAGGACCGCGGGCGATGTCGATCCGCCGATCCGCCTTGGGGTTTTTGGCGATCCAGTCGCGCATTCCCTCTCGCCCCAAATGCAAAACGCGGCCTTGCGCGAGTACGAGATCCGGGTGCAATACGCGCGCTTCCATATTCGAGCGAATGAATTGAGATCGGCCCTGCGTTTTTTGCGTCAGCTCGATTTCATTGGAATTAACTTGACCGTGCCGCACAAGATCGCGGCGTTCGCGCAAATCGACGCAGCGAACGAATCTGCAACTCGAGCAGGCGCGGTAAACACGATCCGTGTTCGCGATAGGAAGCTGATCGGCTCAAATACCGACGGCGAAGGATTCTTGCGAGCCATCCGCAGCCAATTCTCGGTCGATATACGCGATCTGCGGATCCTAATTATTGGCGCCGGTGGCGGAACGGGCCACGCAATTGCCTGGCAATGTGCGCTAGAGAATTGTGAACGTCTCGTGCTTGTCAATCGTACTCTGGAAAAAGCAAATGCCCTCGCGGAGCGGTTGCGACCTTTTTTTGCCGGGCCGCGCGTGCTTGGCCCGGTAGCGCGCCTCGAAGCGGTAGCGTGGGATGAAGCAGCACTACGCGCACAACTTGGGGATGTCGATCTCATCGTCAATGCAACGCCGGTCGGAATGAGTCCGAGCGATCCAACGCCCATCCCGGCGCGATTGCTGGCGCCGCACCATATGGTTTTCGATGCGGTATACAGCCCATCGAAGACGTCTTTGCTGCGCGCAGCCGATGAAGCTGGCGCGCGTGGCGCCAATGGATTGTCAATGTTACTGCACCAAGGGGCGCTCGCATTTCAAATCTGGTTTGATCGCGAGGCGCCGATAGAAGCGATGCGGCGCGCCCTGTAGCCGCCTCGCTGTGCGAGGCGCGCCGGTCGCCCACAGGGCGACAGCTACAGCCCACAAGCCCCTCGCGTTTGTAAATCCCTCGAAGGCCGCCATATTAGCCGATGGTAAGTGCCGGTATCAATTTCAGCGGTCCGAGCCGGACTGGCATTGATCTCGCGGAAGAGCTGCAAGAGCTCAAGCGCCAGCGGAACGCTGTCATTCTCGCGCACAATTATCAGGTGCCGGAGTTACAGGATGTCGCAGACTTCGTCGGCGATTCATTGGGCTTGAGCTATCAAGCGGCGGAAACGGACGCTGACGTCATCTTATTTTGCGGCGTCCATTTCATGGCAGAGACGGCGAAGATTATTAATCCTACAAAGCGAGTGATTCTGCCTGATCTCGATGCCGGCTGCTCGCTCTCGGAATCGTGCCCGCCGGAAAAGTTAGCGCAATTTTTGAAAGAGCACGCCAACAAGAACTACTACGTGATCGCCTATATCAACTGCAGCGCCGGGGTGAAAGCGCAAGCAGATGTGATTTGCACAAGCGGCAATGCCGACAAGATCGTGCGTGCCGCGCCGGAGGATCGAAATATTCTCTTCGTTCCCGATCAAAACCTGGGCGCGTGGGTCATGGAACGGACCGGACGCAAAATGGATTTGTGGCAAGGCACTTGTTACGTGCACGTCGAGTTCACCGCGCGCAGCATCAACAAAATCCGCGAAGAATACCCCGACGCCCCGGTCGTCGCGCACCCGGAATGCACCTATGCCGTGCGCATGCTGGCAGATGAAGTTTGTTCGACTGAGAAGATGGTGACGTTTTGCAAGGAGTCGCCCGCACGCGAGATCATTGTGGTGACCGAAGCCGGCTTGTTGCATCGGCTGCGCAAGGAGATTCCTGATAAGACATTTATTCCTGGCCCGACGGACAATTGCTTCTGTGGCGAATGCCGGTTCATGAAGATGAACACCCTCGAGAAAGCTTACGACGCGCTCTTGAACATGGAGCCGGAAATTATTTTGCCCGAGCCGGTTCGCAAACGCGCGGAGGCCCCGATTCTGCGCATGCTCGAGCTGAGTAAGTAACTCTGGTAGGGGCGATTGACCTCAATCGCCTGGGCGGTTCGGTGAACCGCCCCTACCTGTAGCCACCGGCCTATGGCCGGTCAAATAAAAGAAGGAGGCCAGTGAGTGACGGCCTACAGGACCGTGGCTAAAACACTTCACCTGCCTGGCGGCTTAAAGTCCTATATACGGCTGTCGGGAGTGCTAGTAAAAGTGCCTTCGATTACGTCATCCGACGTTTCAACTTATTTTCGGCACGGCTGAATAAGCCGCAGGGGCTGGATCTTCGCTGGGACACCGCTTAGCGCGATCGCCAGATCCAACTGGAATCCCCGAGTCAGCCGAAGTGAGGCCGCCGCTGAAAAGCGCCTCGTGAGGACGGTTCCCGGTTCCGCGCGGAACTGGATTGCAGTTAACGCAGTCAACAATCCAACCTCAACGAAAGAAAAAAAGAAATATATGACAACTCCATCAGTAAAAAATTCAATTGACCACTCGCCCTGGCGCCGCGGTTTGCTCCTCATCCCGCTGCTGCTCAGCTGCTTTGTGCTTCTACCAAAAGCGCAGGCGGTTTTCCCGCCACCGGACGGAGGCTACGGCAACAATACAGCTGAGGGAACTCAGGCCCTCTTAAGCCTCATGGGCGGCACCTTCAACACAGCAGTTGGCTTTCACGCGCTCCATTCGGACACAAACGGCAGCAACAACACGGGCATCGGCGCTCAGGCGCTCTTTAGCGACACATTCGGCAGCCACAACACGGCCAGCGGTGATCACGCGCTCTTTCTCAATAACGGCGACTACAACACGGCCAACGGTTATCAAGCGCTCTTTCACAACACAACCGGCCCCTCCAACACGGCGACCGGTGCTCTAGCGCTTGTTTCTAACCAAACTGGCGACCACAACGTGGCCGACGGTGATAACGCGCTCCATACGAACATGAGCGGCTACAACAACACGGCCACTGGTTCTAACGCGCTCTATGCCAACACGGCCAACGGGAACACAGCCGACGGTACTGCCGCGCTCCACAACAACTCAACTGGAGCCGGCAACACGGCCGTTGGTGATGCGGCGCTCTTTAGCAACACAATCAACACCGGCAACACGGCCATCGGCTTTGAAGCGCTCTTTTCCAACACTGCCCCCAACAACACAGCCGCTGGTTATTGGGCACTCCGCAACAACACAACTGGCGACAACAACACGGCTACGGGTGGTCAAGCGCTTTATGCGAACACAATTGGTGAAGGCAACACGGCCACCGGTCACGCTGCACTCCTTAACAACACAATGGGCAGCCTCAACACGGCCACTGGTGCTGCAGCGCTCGCCAGTAATACAGAAGGCAACAACAATACGGCCGCCGGTCTTGGAGCACTTAATAGCAACACAACCGGCGACGCCAACACGGTTAGCGGTGTTGATGCGGCCAATGAAAACGTCGATGGCAGCGCCAATACGGTCACCGGTTATAACGCGCTCCTTAACAACATGCACGGCCCCGCTAACACAGCCGAGGGTTATCAAGCGCTCTACAACAATCTAGGGGGGACCAACATTGCCGTCGGCTATCAGGCTGGCTACAATCTTACCACTGGCAACGCTAATATTGACATCGGTAACAAAGGCCAAGCTAGCGAGAGCGGCACCATCCGTATCGGCACCACCGCTCCTGAAGGGTACAGGCAGAACGCCACATTTATCGCCGGCATCTACCCCACCCCTATCTCGGGCTTACCCGTCGTTGTAAACTCTTTTGGCCAACTTGGCGTATCTGCGTTTACTTCATCATCGCCTAGCGCACCTGGATCGCGAGGTCTGAAACGACAGCTGGCGCGCTACGAAGCGATAAACACGAAGTTGCGCAGCGACTTCCTCAAAGAGCACAGCAAAGTCGAGGAGCAGCAAGCGACGATCAAAGAGCTTCAAAAGGAAATGAAAGCCGTGGTTGCGCAACTCAAAGAGCAGGCCTCGCAAATTCAGAAAGTGAGCACGCAGCTCGAAGTGAGCAAGCCTGCGCCGCAAATGGTCAACAATCAATAAAACCATGTTGTAGAGGCGCGTGTCCTCACGCGCAATAGGTCTGCGGCTGGGGACAGCCGCCTCTACACATTTCACAATCAGCCGTCACGCTCACCTGCGTGGCGGCTTTTTGTTTTGCTCAAAGAGCGGTCTGCGTGAAATATCGAAGCTTTGTCTGATTATTTTCCATCCGTGACATCTGTGTAATCCGCGGTTTTCTTCTTCAAACAATGACCGCTAAAGAAAAATCCATCGAAGAGCGAATCGACCGGCTGCACGCAGACGGAATTATCGATCTTCATTTCGACCTGCCGATGGATTTGTACGAAAAGCGCGGGCGCAAAAATGTCGTTGAAACCGAATTCTTGCCGGAGCTCGAGACCGGCAACGTCGCCGTGGTTGGCGTCGCGATTTACATCGAGGATCGCTATATGCCGGAAATGAGTTTGCGCGTGGCGCTCGATCAGATTTCTCGGCTTTACGCGGAAGCGGAAGAATCCAGGCGCTTCGTTATCTGCAAGAGTTATCAGGGAATCCTTGATGCGCGCAGGGCTCGCAAGATCGCGCTTCTTATTACGATGGAAGGTGCGGAGCCGCTCGGCACCGACCTGGAATTGCTGCGAGTTTTTTACGAGCTCGGCGTGCGCGCAATCGGACTTACTCATGCCCGGCGCAATGCTGCTGGGGACGGCGGCGTTTTCGCTTCAACCGGTTCTTCGCGTGATGGGTTGACCGCGTTCGGCCGCGACGTGGTCCGGCGATGCGAGGCGCTCGGCGTGATTGTCGATCTTGCCCACATCAGTCCCGCTGGGTTCGACGACATATTGGCGATCACAACCAAGCCGCCGATTGTTTCACATACCAACGCGAGAAAGTATTACGACATCGAACGCAATATCAGCGACGAACAAATCAAGTTGATCGGCGGACGCGGCGGAGTGATTGGCGTTAATTCCGTGCTCGTGAGCCCGAAGGAAGAAGAGAGCACGCTCGATCGTTACATCGACCACATCGCGCACATTACGAGCTTGATCGGCATCGATGGGGTCGGTATCGGTTTTGATTTTTTTGATTTTATCTATCGCCAGTGGCCTGAGGCAGCGCAAAAAGAGCTCGCCGCAAAATTTACAACGCCGCATTTCATTCCCAATCTCAGGAATCATTCCCACGCGCGAAATCTTACCCATCGATTGATCGAGCGCGGATTCAGCGACGAGGACATCGATAAAATCCTGCACAGCAACTGGATGCGGATTTTTGAAGAAATATTGTAGCGGCGCTCTGTGAGCGCCGGAATTAAAGTCACGCGATTTGGCAAATTGCGCGCCTGCAAGATCGCGAGTTAGAAACTTACGCCACGCAATCGGCGGTCACAGACCGCCGCTACAAGGGAGCTTTTCTCTTGCCCGTACGGCGCTTCAACTCTTTAACATCTGAACCTTGAAATTCATCAACCTCACGCGGCGGACCGAAATCGGCGCAAACTCGTATTATCTCGAGATTGGTCGTCACCGGCTCGTTCTCGATTGCGGAATGGATCCGAAGAACACCGGCGATGAAGCGCTGCCGAATTTCAAAGCGATCGGGGACCGCGAAATCGAAGCGGTCCTGATCTCACACGCTCATCAAGACCATATCGGCACATTGCCGGTGCTAATGCGACGCTCTCCAACCGCGCGCATTTTCATGACGGAAACGACCGCGGAAATCGGGAACACGCTCTTACATAACTCGGTCAATGTGATGACGCGGCAGCGCGAGGAGATTGGCGAAATGGCGTACCCGCTTTTCACGCATCGCGAAACCGATCGAGCATCGGAACGTTGGCAGTGGTGTCCGCTGCGACAGCGCATCTCGATTACCGGCGAGCGCGCGTCCCAGCGCGAAACAGAAGCGCTGACATTTGAGTTTTTCGATGCAGGGCACGTTCTTGGCTCGACCGGAATTCTGATGCGCGCCGAGGGTCAAACGATCTTTTACTCAGGGGACGTCAATTTCGACGATCAAACGATCATGGAAGCGGCGATTTTTCCGGAAGAGAAGATCGACACCTTGATCATGGAATGCACGCGAGGGGATCATGCGAAACCGGCGAATTGGACGCGTGCCGGTGAAGAACGCCGTCTGGCAGAAGCAATTGCCAGCGCTTTCGATCGCGGGGCGTGCGTGCTCATACCCGTTTTCGCCCTGGGTAAAACGCAGGAGGTCCTGGCGATGCTTTATAAGTTCCGTCGTGAACGGCTCCTGCCCGAGTTTCCAATTTATATCGGCGGTCTCAGCTCGAAGATGACCGATATCTACGATCGCCGTGCGCGTATGACTCGCCGGCAATTGCCGCGCTTGCAATTGATGAAAGAAGCAGCGCCGTTCATTCTGAATGATGAAACGGTGCGTGATGCGCCTTTGCGGACGGGACGCGTGTACGCCCTGTCCAGCGGGATGATGACGCCGAAAACACTTTCCAATGTTTTTGCGCGGCGACTAGTCGAGAGTCCGCAGCACTCAATCTTTTTTGTCGGCTACGCCAATCCGGAATCTCCCGCCGGCCTCCTGCGCGACACGCCAGCGGGCGGCGAAGTTGCGCTGGATCCAGATGCGCCGGTCCAGCGCGTGCGTTGCAACATCGAGCAGTTTCAATTCAGTGCACACGCGACGCGCGAGGCGTTGATCAACTATGCGAAGAACCTTTCACCGAGGAAAATCGTGCTTGTACAATCTTCCCAGTTCGAACGTCATTGTGCCAATGCCGGGAGTGGAGATTGAACTGTGAAGGGCGAATTATGAATAGTGGGGGCGGTTCAGGTGAACCGCCCAAGGCGATTGGGGTCAATCGCCCCTACCATCTTCTGAACGTTTTCACTGCACCGCATGAGAATCGCCTCCTGGAACATCAATTCGCTGCGCAAACGACAGGATCGCTTGTTCGCCTGGCTCCACGCGACAAAGCCGGACATCGTGTGCTTACAGGAAACGAAATGCACGGACGAGCAATTTCCAGTGCTCGCTCTGCGAGCTGCCGGTTATCACTCGGCTTATCACGGAGAGAAGTCATACAACGGAGTCGCCATTCTTGCGAAGCGTGAGCCGCGCGATGTGCGCCCGTCGCTGTGCGATGAAGTTATTGATCCACAAGCGCGCGTCATCGCGGCCACAATCGATAAGGTCCGTGTCTTTTCGGTTTACGCGCCAAATGGACAAGCTGTCGGCTCACCCGCGTACGATTACAAATTGAGCTGGTACGCACGGCTGCAAGATTGTTTATCGAAAGAAGAAACCGCAGAGCTGGTTATTTGCGGCGATTTCAACGTTGCCCCGGAGGACGTCGATGTTCACGATCCAGATCTATGGCGCGGCGCGATCATGTGTTCTGATGAGGAGCGGACAGCATTCCGCCGCTTATGCGAGGCCGGTTTCGCCGATACCCTCCGATTGCACCACAAAGAGGGCGGTCTCTTCACCTGGTGGGATTATCGGATGCTTTCATTTCCAAAAAATCGCGGCCTTCGAATTGACGCGATTCTGGCGAGCAAAGCCCTCACGAAGAAGTGTCATGCCGCGGGAATAGATCGCGACATGCGAAAAGGAAGAGAGCCTTCCGATCATGCGCCGGTCTGGGCTCAGTTTCAGGAGTAAGAAAACGCTGAGCGTTTAGCGCCGAACATCGAATTCGGATTCTACATTGGGCGTTAGCCGTCTGGCGCGCAGTAGCCTTGCGAAGGCGGGTTGGGCGTTGGACGTTGGCCGTTGATGACTAACGAATCGCACCTGCACGTGGCCAATCCGCCGCCAAAGCCGCTTATGATCTGGGATGGCGAATGTCATTTTTGCAAACGCTGGATCGAATCGAGCCGGACGGGAAAGCCTTTTCCGCCGCTGAAGCGGTTTATCGCTCCTTACGACGTCGATCTTCGAGAAAATGGCTGGCTTGGAGTTATGATCACGTTCCCGGTTTTGCAACGGTTTCCGAACTTGGTTACAAATTCATCGCTCGTCATCGGAAACTTGGCTCGGCGGTCACCAGGCTGCTCTGGGGAAAAGACGTTCGCCCGCCGACCTATTTCTGGGCCCGTCGCTGGTTTCTTCGCGCGCTCGGCGTCATCTACTTAATCGCATTCGTTTCCCTCTGGGTGCAAGTGGACGGGCTCATTGGCAGCAACGGAGTGTCGCCGGTAGATCAATTTTTACCGGCAGTTCGCGAACAGTTGGGCCGACAGGCCTACTCGCTATTGCCGACACTTTGCTGGTTCAATTCGAGCAACGCATTTCTTCATTTCCTTTGCGGCGGTGGCGTTGCCTTATCGCTTCTCCTCATTGCCGGAATCCTTCCGGTCGTTTCGCTCATTGCATTGTTCGTTTTTTATCTGTCTCTTACTCTCGCCGGCCAAACTTTCCTCAGCTTTCAATGGGACATTTTGCTGCTGGAGACCGGGTTTTTGTCGGTCTTTCTCGCGCCGTGGCAGATTTGGCCACAACGCGGACGGGAACTACCGTTCTCGCGCGCCGCGCTCTTTTTGCTTAAGCTGCTGCTTTTCAAATTGATGGTGATGTCGGGCGTGGTGAAGCTTACCAGCGGCGACGATTCCTGGGGCTGGCTTGATCACTCATTTCATTGGCGCGCGCTCACGGCGCTCGATTACCACTACTGGTCGCAACCGCTGCCGACTATCTTCGCCTGGTGGACGGACAAAAGCCCGGAATGGTTCAAGCATTTCTCGGTCGCGTTTTGCCTGACAGTTGAAATCATCGTCCCGTTTTTCATATGGGCGCCGCGTCGACCGCGGCTCATTGCCGCGGGATTGATCATCTTTTTGCAAATCGTAATCGCTCTCACGGGCAATTATTGTTTCTTCAATCTGCTGACGATCGCGTTGTGTTTATTATTAATTGATGACGCATCGATCGGCCGAAAATATTCGGCGGTCATAGACCGCCGCTACAGTTGTCGATTGTCGATCTACGGCGCGGTCGCGGTGATTGTTGTCACCTTGCCGATCAATGCTTGGCTCATTTTCACTGCGTTTAAACCTGACGCTGCATGGCCGCACACCCTCGCAGCTGTTTACGGCCGTCTTGAAGCATTTCGGATTGCGAACGGCTACGGGCTTTTTCGTGTGATGACGAAGGATCGCCGCGAAATCGTGGTCGAAGGCAGCGCTGATGGAATTGACTGGCTGCCTTACGAATTCAAGTGGAAACCGGGCGACGTGATGCGCGCGCCCGGCTGGTGCGCACCGCATCAACCTCGACTCGATTGGCAAATGTGGTTCGCCGCCTTGGGAACTCCGCAGCAAAATCCCTGGTTCGGTGGGCTCATCATTAGACTGCTTCAAGCATCATTAGACTGCTTCAAGAGTCAGCGGACGTAAGCCGATTGCTTGCGCACAATCCATTTCCAGATCAGCCCCCGCGCTATATCCGCGCAAGTTTTTATCGTTACCGTTTCACAACTACGGAGGAGCATCGCCGATTGGGCGCATGGTGGAAACACCAGGAACTCGGCGAATATTTGCCGGCCGTGTCGCTGGATCAGTTGCGATAAGACTGGGATTCGCGGCGCGCCGGTTGAGCGACACACGCTCAAGAGTATAATTCAGGAAATGCCGAAGGAAGGACAGATTGTAACCGAAGGAACGGTGACTCAAGTGCTGCCGGGCACGATGTTTCAAGTCGATCTCCCCGGTCAGCGCAATGTGCTTGCACATATCTCAGGCAAAATGCGCAAGCATTTCATCCGAATCGTTCCAGGAGACAAAGTTTCGTCGCGGTGGAGCTTTCGCCTTACGATCTGACGAAAGCGCGGATCATTTTCCGCGAGCAATAGCCTGCACGCGTTGAAGCGTTGGTTTCGCCCCGTTAAATCGTTGAATCGCCAAAAAAGTTACAAGGGTTACAAAGGTGGATCTTCCGATGTAACGATGTAACCTTCTAACGAATCAACGTCCCTCCCAACAGTGGCACGAGATTCATTTGCCCAATCTGCAAAGCGCGCGGATAGTTAGGGCGAAAATTAACTGGAGATACCAATGGCTGAAGAGAATAAAGAACCGAAAGCGCCCGCGGCGGCGGACGCACATGACAAATTGGAGAGCAGCAAACAACATGCGCGCAAAGCAGCCGAGGACTTGAGATCTGCGGCGGGCGCTATCGCCGGAGATTACCGCGGTAAGGCCGAGCAGGCATGGGGTGACGCACGCGGCAAAGCAGAACAGGCCTGGGGTGACGCAAGGGATCGCGTTCGGACGTTCCAGGAAGATGCTGAACAATATGTGCGCGAAAATCCCACCAAGGCAGTGTTCACAGC
>WNGK01005271.1_pt1 | contig 21875 bp, 19 predicted proteins | sample 5400601 | NCBI WGS metagenome assembly WNGK01 (sample SAMN13153376, study PRJNA577476) | soil metagenome | isolation source: 60 cm soil or saprolite under Garry oak tree replicate 1 | place: USA:California | collected 2016-06-15
CGCTCGGGGAGATCGCGCGTGTGGTGGCACCCGTCGAGGCTGCGCCGGGCCCGGCGGAGACTGCTGCTCCTGCCGCCGGCGGTTCGCCCGAGGCGGGGGCGCCGGCCACGCCGGTTCCCGCTCGTCCGGGTGTTGCGCCTGCGGCGATGTCGGCATCGCCGACTTCACCTGAGCAAGCCAAGATCACATTGGAGGTTGATGACATTCCGCTCTTGGACGCGTTGCACTACATCGCCAATCAGGCGGCATTAAAAGTTAAAGTCGAACCTCATGCGGTCTTGCTCATCCCGCTAACCGAACAGAGCGACGAATTGGTCACAAAAACATACAAGGTCCCGCCCGAGTTCTTCGGCGGTCCGCTTGATGTTGGCTATTACCTGTCGGCTGGGGTTGGCGGCGGCGGCGGCCAGGCCACCAGTGGGACCCAAACGATACAGCCAGCACCCGTCGCTACGGGAGTTGTCGAGAAAAATGCGGTCAATTACCAGAGCGCTTCCGGCATTGGGACTGGCGCGGGAGCGGCAAGTACCTCACAAGCGATAAACACGAGTACCAGCACTCGGCAGCAGTTAGTTAATGATCGTCAAGTTGTCGGCCGTGCTGATGCCAAGCTCTACCTGCAAAGCATGGGTGTCGTCTTCCCCCCCGGGTCGAGCGCGACTTTCTTTCCGCATAGCGGAGCGCTGGTTGTGCACAACACGGCTGACAACCTCGACATGGTTGACGCCTTGGTTGAACAGGCAAGCGCCTCCGGTGTAAAGCAGGTCGAGATCGAAGCAAAGTTCATCGAGATCACCCAGACCAATCTGAAAGAGCTCGGCTTTGATTGGCTCCTCGGCCCGTTCCAGCTTGGCAATCATAGCGGTGTCTTTGGATCCGGAGGAACCTCCGGATCGGCAGCTAATCCGGTTGATTTTCCTTTTGTTAACAACACCGGCGCGCCAGTCGGCGCCACCCAACCCGGACAGCCAATCGGCGTAAACCCTGTTACCGCTGGCAATCGGAGCGGCACCTTTGGGATCAGCGCTAACGCACTTGATGCACTGTTGGCCGGCGGTACCGGCGGAATGAGCGTTGCCCCGGGCATCTTCGGGCTGGCCGGTGTCTTTACCAATCCGCAATTCCAGGTTGTCATTCGCGCGCTAAACCAGAAAAAAGGGGTCGATCTTCTCTCCGCCCCAAAAGTGACAACTAAAAGCGGTCAGCGTGCCATTATTGAGATAGTGAGGGAATTTCGTTATCCAACAGAATTTACGCAGCCGCAGATTCCACAGATTGCCAGCTCCGGCACGGCCGCCGTCAATCCTATAACCGGCTTGCCGATTGCGACAACGGTCCCTGTAGTGGTGACGCCGACAACGCCGACAAAGTTCGATACACGTAATACCGGCGTGACTCTTGAGGTTGAACCAGTGGTAGGAGCAGACGGAGCGACGATCGACCTGAACCTGGTTCCTCAAGTGGTCGAGTTCGAAGGCTTCATCAATTACGGCAGCCCTATCAATGCAGTGGGGGTGAGCACTACTGCGGCATTGATATCAACTTCCGTCCCAGTTGTTCTCACCGAGAACGTGATTAACCAGCCAATCTTCAGCACGCGCAAGATAACCACCAGTGTGCAGGTGGCCGATGGCCAGACGGTTGTGCTCGGCGGATTGATGCGGGAAGACGTTCAGAAGGTGGAAGACAAGACGCCTTTAGTCGGCGACATTCCCTTCGTCGGCCGCCTCTTCCGCAGCAATATCGATCAGCATGTTAAACGCAATCTGATTATCTTCGTGACGGCCAGAAAGGTAACTCCGCTCTGCCAGAGATCCCGGCCTACAAGAAGTAGTTTCTGTTAAACAGAAGAAAACGAAGGTAGCGAAGTTTTCTTTCTTAAATCGTCCGCGCAGCCGCCTTGGTTTACTTAGTTATCTTTTGCGCAGTGATCCTCCGCCATGCACGCTATGTAGTTGTTGGATGTTCCGCTCGGGTTGCTCATAAATTTTCATGAACCAGTACTCAAAGAGGGTATTTCTCGCATGATGTTGCCGGGGGCGAATGCGGGCGAAGAAAACAAAGTTGCATTGACCTGAAATGCCCGCAATTGGAATCACCGGAGGCATTTCGACGGGCAAGAGCACTTTCTGCGATTGTTTGCGCGAGATCCTTCCCGGAGCCAAGTTTTTCGACGCCGATGCGGTCGCGCGCCAACTTGTCGACCTTGAGGAAGTTAAACAGGAGCTCCTGGCTAAATTCGGATTCGGCATCTTTTCCCGCAACGGCGACTTGAATCGGGAGGCAGTCCGCGCGATAATCTTCCAGGACGCCGCCAAAAAGCAGGCGCTCGAACAGATTCTCCATCCCCGGATTCGCCGGCAATGGAGCATTGAAGCGGACAGGCACCGCACATCTCCTGAATTTTTCTTCGCAGACATTCCACTTCTTTATGAAACCGGTGGTGAAACCTTGTGCGACCGCGTGGTGGTGGTCGCCTGTTCGCCCGATATCCAGCTCGCCAATCTCATGAGGCGAATGAAGATCGAGCGCCCCCCGGCGGAAGCCATGATCAAATCGCAAATGCCTCTCGAAGAAAAAATCAAACGAGCCGATCACGTTGCCTGGAACAACGGCGATCGAGCTGTGCTTTCGGGGCAGGCTGTGAGCTTGCTGAAACTGTGGCGTCAGGAAAAATGGACGAAACCGTAAACGAAAATGCCGCCGACACGGCGGCGGAATCTGTAGCCGCGATCGATGATCGCGGTTCAGAACCGGCGTCAGCGACGCCGGCTACAAAAGAAAGTGCCAGTGGGGCTCGCGCCCCGGCTCGAACTGAGTTGAGCATCAACGAGCTGGAAAAACTCGACGATCTCCTTCCGGTGGCGCGCGATTTCAATTTGCATCTGCATCCGGCGCGCACGCGGCATCATCACATTCTCGACATCGCACGCGCTGCGCTTGGCCAGGGCGCCAACGTCACGGCCGAAGGTTTTCTCGATCAAGTCGCCGATTCGTTCGGGCTGCTGCGTTATCCGGAGCTGAATTTTTTGCCGGTACCGGAAGAAGTTTACGTCCCGCGCGCAGCGATTGAGCTTTATCATTTGCGGCCCGGACAAGAACTTGCCGGCAAATTGCGGCTCCCGCGCGACCGCGAGAAAGGCCTGGTCCTCGACGACGTGATTACGATCGAGGGCGAGCCTGCCGAGAAATGGAGCGAGCCGACCGATTTCGAAAAACTAACGCCGCAGTTTCCGCAGGGGCGGATCATGCTCGAAAATCCAAAGACCAATTCGATCTGCGCACGCGGAGTTGATTTACTCGCACCGCTCGGCCACGGCCAACGCGGGTTGATCGTTGCGCCGCCGCGCGTCGGCAAAACGATTTTGCTCAAGGAAATTGCCAAAGCGATTCAGGTGAATCATCCCGAGATCGTTCTCATTCTCCTGCTGGTGGACGAGCGGCCGGAGGAAGTGACCGATCTCGAGCGCGAGATCGATTGCCAGATTTATCATTCGAACTTTGACGAGAACGTGACCCGACACGTGCAGGTCGCGGAGATGGTGCTCGAGCGGGCCAAGCGTTTGGTCGAAATGAAAAAAGACGTCGTGATTTTACTCGACAGCCTGACCCGGCTTTCGCGCGGGTATAACAATTTGCAGCCGAGCAAAGGGCGCATCATGTCGGGCGGTGTTGAAGCCAAGGCGCTGACTAAACCGAAGAAGTTTTTCGGATCGGCCCGAAATGTTGAAGAAGGCGGCAGCCTGACCATTCTCGCAACCGCGCTGACCGAAACCGGCAGTCGTATGGACGAATTGATCTTCGAAGAATTCAAAGGCACCGGCAACATGGAGCTGCATCTCGACCGCGCGCTGCAGGAGAAACGACTTTATCCGGCGATTCACCCGATGCTTTCGGCCACGCGGCGCGAAGATTTGCTTTATCATCCGGAGGAATGGGAGCGGGTGCAGCTTTTGCGCAAAGCGATGGCTGCGCTGCCGCCGATCGAGGCGATGGAAAAGTTGATCGATAACCTCAACGCGACCAAAACCAACGCCGAGCTGTTATTGAGTGGGCTCAAATGAGGGTGCGGTTTACTAATTCTGTCATGTCGACCGAAGTGGAGACATCTCTTGATGTTTCTGAAATATTTAGAGATTCCTCGACTCCGCTCGGAATGACAAAGAACCGGCTTCGCGAGGCGTGATCGCGAACGCCGCACAGCTTCGCGAGCTGCTTCCACAACTTGAGTCGGCCGATCGCGTGGCACTCGATACCGAAGCCGACAGCCTGCACTGCTATAAAGAGAAACTTTGTCTGCTTCAGATCAGCACGCCGTCCGGAAAAGGGTGGATCGGCTTCTCCGAAGACGATGCTCAAGTGCATGCACCTTCGGCGCCAAGATTAACAACGCGTTCGGATAAGGCGTTCCACCGCGATTTCATTGTCGATCCGCTGGCGGACCTGGATTTGAACCCTCTGACTAGCGCGCTCGCGGAAAAAGAAATTGTGCTCCACGGGGCCGATTACGATCTGCGGTTGCTCCGGCGAAATTTGAATTTCGTGCCGCAACGGATTTTCGACACCGTTATCGCGGCGCGGTTGATCGGGATCCACGAATTCAGCTTGGCCGCACTGGTGCAGCGTTATTTTGAAATCGAGTTGGCAAAAGGCTCGCAAAAAGCGAATTGGGCGCAGCGACCGCTTCCTGCGCGTATGGCCGAATATGCGGTCAACGACACGCGCTATCTGTTGCCGATGGCCGAGCGTTTGGAAACGGAGTTGAATTCGCGAAATCGAATGGAGTGGTTCCGGCAATCGTGTCAGCGCGCACTCGAGCTGGCCGCGATCGATCGTGAGCGCGATCTTGATGAAGCCTGGCGCATTTCCGGGGCAGGGGCTTTACGTGGTCGCGCGTCGGCTGTTTTGCGCGAGCTATGGAATTGGCGCGAACGCGAAGCCGAAGCGGCTGATCGTCCACCGTTTCACATTTTGCAGAACCGCGAGCTGCTGCACTCGGCCGAACGGTTCGCCGCCGGTGAATCTCCGGATTACAAATATTTTTCCGATCGCCGCCGCCGCGCTTTTCGAGAAGCGGCGGAGCGCGGAATGCAATTGCCAGAGACAGATTGGCCGGTCAGGCCTCGCCGTTCCGGCATGCGCGCGACCGCGGAAGTTGTGAAACAAATCGAGCAACTACGACGTCATCGCGATCACGCTGCGAAAGAGTTGCACATCGAATCTTCCTTCATCGCTCCGCGCGCAACTTTGGAAGCGATCGCCGCCGACCAATCCCGCGCCAACGCGTTGCTGGTTCCCTGGCAACGGGAGCTGCTACAGATCTAAGCGGTTACTATTTGGGTAAATCTACCTTGTACGTGATTGGGATCTCCACGTTGTCGGTAGACCCGGGAACGAGTCGCCATTTGTAGAACACATCCATCGAGGCCAAGTCCGTTGTCTGGTAACCAGTCGACTGAACAATGTCGACTCTCGCCGCGTTTCCGTTCGGGCGAACGCGCAGCATGAAAACTCCGGTGGTCGCGCGGCGGATGCGGGCTCCGAATGGCCAACCGGTCTTGGCATAAACGTCACGACTGCTTTACCGATGTGAAGGGCAGTCGATTTCTCAGGCCCCGTTACAATTGCGATACCAACGCTTGTTAGAGACATAGCGGCTGTCGCCGTGCATCTAACAAACGGCGCGAGGATGGAGAGGCGCATACAAATCAGTCGACGTATTTTTGGGCGATCGGCATACGGCGGCCGAGCCCGAACGCACGGCTGGTCACTTTTAATCCGGGCGCCGCTTGCTCGCGCTTATATTCGTTGAGGTCGACGCGGCGCTGGACCCACTGCACAGTCTTCTCGTCGAACCCGCGTCCAATGATGTCGCGCGCGCTCAAGTTTTCCTCGACATAGAGTCGCAAAATCTCGTCGAGCTTCTCGTAAGGCGGCAGCGTGTCCTGATCTTTTTGGTTCGGCTTCAATTCCGCGCTTGGCGGTTTCTCAATGGTCGATCTCGGAATGATTTCGCGCTCGCGGTTAATCCAGCGCGCGAGCTCGTAGATCATTGTCTTGGGCACATCGCTGATGACGGCGAGGCCGCCGGCCATGTCGCCGTAAATCGTGCAATAGCCGACAGAGAGCTCGCTTTTATTTCCGGTCGATAAAACTAGGTGGCCGAATTTGTTCGAGAGCGCCATTAGCGTCATCGCGCGCAAACGCGGCTGCATGTTTTCTTCGGTCTCGTTTTCCGGCATTCCGGAAAAGATTTCCTTAAACTGGCCCTTGAAAACGGCGAACGTCTCCGCGATCGGAACGTGCAACAATTTGATGCCGAGATTTTCCGCTAATCTTTTTGCATCGTCGATGCTGCCGCGCGATGAATATTGGCTCGGCATTGAGACGCCGACCACGTTCTCAGCTCCGAGCGCTTCGACTGCGATCACTGCCACCACGGCGGAATCAACTCCGCCGCTGAGGCCGAGCACGGCCGATTTGAAATTACATTTTCGCAAATAATCGCGCAGGCCTAACGAGAGCGCCGCGAAAAGCTGCTGCGGCGTTGATTCTTCACTGAATTCGATAGCGGCAGTTGAATCGGTATCGACGACCTGTTCGTGTTCGCGGAAAGGCGGCAGCTGCGCGATCAAACCGCCGGACGAATTTACGGCGATCGAGTTGCCATCGAAAATCAGCTGGTCGTTCCCGCCGACGGCGTTGCAGTAGCAAATCGGCCGCTGATAAGTGCGCGCGAGTGTCGCGACCATTTCATAGCGAATCGCGGGTTTATGCAACGTGAACGGTGACGCGCTCAAGTTCAGGATCACATCGGCGCCCTGTTCGATCAGACCTCGCGTCGGTTCGCAGTCGTAAAGCGGGCGGGGGAGATAATGTTCCGTCCAAATGTCCTCGCAAATCGTCACGCCGATTTTTTTCCCGTTTAGATCGAAAGGCTCGACGCGGGCCGCGGGTTGAAAATAACGGTCTTCATCGAAAACGTCGTAGGTTGGCAAAAGTGATTTGTGCGCTTTGCGAATCGGCTTGCCGGGCACGAGCAGAGCAGCCGCGTTATGAAACGGCCGGCCGCGTCCTTCGTTTCGATCGACAAATCCGACCAGCAAGGCCGCTTTGCCGACATGGCGATGCAATTGGTCCAAAATCTCGAGCGTTTCCGGAACGAATCGTGACTTGAAGACCAAGTCCTGGGGCGGGTAACCGGTGATTGCGAGTTCGGGCGTAACAATGAGTTCGGCCCCGGCCGCGGCCAAGCGTTCGTAAGATTGAAGAATCTTTTCGAAGTTACCCCGCAAATCCCCCACGGTGGGATTGAGCTGTGCGAAGCCGACTCTCATTCACGCAAATTATGCGTGCGCGGGCCAGCAGCAATCGGCTTTTGTGCTACTTCCCAGGATCGAACACCGCGCGGTGCTTATAGCCTTTGTTTAAGGCGTCGTCAGCCCCCTCGACGAAAACCCTTGCCCATTCGACGAGGCTGGCCGCAAGGAAACCACAGAAGGCGCAGATGAGGACTTTCTGGAAAAAGGTGGCGTGCACCCCTGTTTACCAGCAACGATAGTGCCACTGCACGAAGGTCTTTACAAAATTGTCGATCTTGCACGTTCGCGCTCGCGATTAACACCGCGCTTTAGTGCGGTGACCAGGGCACGCCGCGCATCACAAACCGTTTAAACGGTTTCCGACATTGGCGGCGGAGACCACCGGGCTGAACCGCGGTGGTAGTCAGGCATGAGAGTTGCGGATTTTCCGGCGTCATGGCTGATCCCAGCGAGCCTAAACCGAACGAGATCGACGCCGATAACTTGTCGCGATTGCTTGAATTGGAGCTGATCCAAAAGCGCGCCAGTTGGAAGCAAGCGGGCGACCGCTACCGATCAATTCGCGCCGCCGGATTCATTTTTCTGTTCGTTTTAATCGTGGGTTGCTTGATCGGCGGTTACTTTGCTTTGATGCGGCTAAACCAGACGCGGCCAAACCAGCCAAGTGCCGCCGACAGCTCCGTTCCCGATCGTTGATGTCGATCTTAGGTGGAGAAGTAACTATTCCGCGGCATGCGTAGCTTCAGGACCGCCGTTGCTCTTTGCTCGAGTCAACTGTGTTCCGGCGTTCCGAGCAGTGATGACGAAGGTGTTGTTCTCGCCCAACTTCGACCATGGCCCTCGCGGCACGTTCTTAAAATCGACGAACTGCCAATCGGTCACGTCGGTTTCGTTTAAACCAAGATAATCGCGCACCGCCGGAGAAACATCGAGACCGGCGCCTTTGTGACCCTGTTTCCTTTGCGAATCGCGATCCAACGATCTTTGCAAACGGATACACCCGGCCCTTGATACGCGTCGTTGAACCACGGAACGACATGCGCCGCTTCCGGCCGGTGGCCACTGGCAGCTTTGTCGTTATAGGGCAGTGCGCAATAAAATGGGTTCTGCCGTGGCGTGAATTTCACCGGAGTATAATCCTGTCGCCGCGCGGGATTGGGATCATCAAAGCCGCCGTAGCTTTTCGACCACTCTTTGTCCCATGAACTGGAGCGGTTCGGCACCGGATTATTTTCACTCGGCTTTTCTCCAATCCAAAACACCGTGGTCACAATCTGGCGTTTCCACGGATACGGTTCGCCCGGCGACGGCCGGGCCGATCTCAAATGACTCGGCGTGAAAGCGAGCGATTCAACACGGACCCGGGATTCCTCCGATTTTTCCTCGGACTTTTTGCTCAGCTTGACCTTGGTCGGCTCCGCTTTTGTAACTGCTTCGTGAGCAAAAAGCGACGTGACCGACGAGAGCAAAGCTGTGAGCGTGTGTGTGATTTTTCCTGGTTTCATACGATCCCACGCCAGCGCGAACGCGCGGCAGAGACTTAAACGTTAACCCTCACTAAGAAATTCGAATCAAATCGCGCTGTTGCAAGTTAAAAAATCACTCGATGAATTTTCCCGGATTCAAAATGCCGTTCGGGTCGAGCGCGTCTTTGAGTTTGCGATGAAGCTCGCGCACCGGTTCGCTGGTTGCTTCCGGCCACCAGCGTTTCTTGGCCAGACCGATTCCATGTTCGCCGGTGATAACGCCGCCCCAGGCCAGCACTTGCGCAAACAAATCGTCGAGCGCGCTTTCCACTTTTTTGCGGACCGCGCCGTCTCGGTTGTAACGGTCCGCCATGATGTTGATGTGAATGTTGCCGTCGCCGGCATGGCCGAAACAGGCGATCGGAAATCCGTACTTCGCGTGCAAGCGCTCCGCGAACTCGACAAGATCGACAATGCGGCTGCGGGGCACGACCACGTCCTGATTTAGTTTCGTCAGCCCGGTCGCGCGCAATGAATTGCTGAATTGCCGCCGTAACGCCCAAAGTTTTTCGCAATTTTCTTCGCCGGTCGCCATTTCCAGAGCGTTTGGTTTCTTATCAGCGAGCAATTGACGGATCGCTTCCGCTTCGCTTCGTACGCTTTCGTCTTGACCATCGAGGTCGATCAGAAGATGCGCGTTCCCGGGAGGCACGATCGCTTTGCCCAAATCTTTTCGTGCGGCTTCGAGTGTAAAGCTGTCGGCGATTTCGAGCGATGACGGCAGAAATCCGTTCGCAAAAATTTCCTGCACCACTTCGGCGGTTTGCGACATTGTGGCAAAGGCAGCAGATAGGGTCGCGCGCGCCGGCGGAAGCGGCAACAATCGCAGCGTGATTTCGGTAACAACGCCGAGCATTCCCTCCGAGCCGACAAAAAGGCCGATCAAATCAAAGCCGGTCTTGTTTTTGTGCACGCGACCGCCCGTTCGCAAGACGTCGCCGTTCGCGAGCACGACTTCGAGTCCGGTCACGTAATTACGCGTGACGCCGTACTTTAAACAGCGCGGTCCTCCCGCGTTGGTGGCCATGTTTCCGCCGATGCTGCAATCTTTCATGCTTGCAGGATCGGGTGGGTAAAATAACTTTTGTGTGCGCGCGGCCGCTTTCAGATCGGCCGTGATCACACCCGGTTCAACAATCGCAATCGCGTCCGCAAAACTGATTTCCTTGATCCGGTTCATTCGCATCAGCGAAATCGCGATACCTTTTTTGGCCGGCACGCAGCCGCCGACGTAACCGAATCCGGCGCCGCGCGCCGTCACCGGAATTTTTCTCTGCGAAGCAAATCTTAGCAGCTTCAACACGTCAGATGTCGATTTTGCGAAGACGACAGCCTCCGGCGCTTCGGTCGCGAACCATTTGTCGCCGCTGTGCGCAGCGAGCGTCTCGTCGTCGTCGGCGATTGCGTCGCTGCCTAGCAACTGCCGCAGTTCGTCGCCCAATGACATCTAGTTAAGTTGGACGATTCGGTAATGTCGCGATCGTTCGCTGTGCCGTTTGAGCAGTTGCCGGCATTCCGGAGGGATTACCGGTTGCTCGTAATCTTTGCCGGCAAAAATTTTCACGGCATCGAGCGTTTCGAAACGCAGCAGCGTGATAAATTCCATCTCGTCGTTGTCCGCTTCGCGAACGAACAATTCGGCGCCTTTGTAGCCGGGAATGCTGCGCTGTGCGATTTCGAGCAAAACTTCTTCACGCAGAAGCTTTTCGTATTTCTCCGCATTCTCGCGCGTGGTCCAGCCGTGCCAAATACGCGCGATCACAATTACATCCCGATAATTTGATAGCCGCCATCGACATAAATCACCTGGCCGGTGATCGCAGCCGCGCCATCGCTTGCTAGGAATACGCCGGCCGCGCCGAGCTCGGATGTGTCGCAACTCCGTTTCAACGGCGCCCGTTCCTGATAATGCTTCAACATCTGGCTAAACCCGCTGATGCCGCGCGCGGCGAGTGTTTGCACCGGGCCGGCGGAAATGCAATTCACGCGGATCTTTTTAGGCCCGAGATCGTAAGCCAGATAGCGCGTACTTGCTTCAAGGCTGGCTTTGGCCACGCCCATGACGTTGTAGTGCGGCACAACTTTCTCCGAGCCGTAATAAGTCATGGCCACAATGCTGCCGCCGTTTGTCATTAACGGCGCGGCTTCCCGGGCCAGCGCAACCAATGAATAGGCGCTGATGTCGTGCGCAACGCGGAACGCTTCGCGCGTCGTGCTCACGAAATCGCCTTCCAACGCTTCCTTCGGCGCGAACGCGATCGAGTGGAGGAGAAGATCGACATGATCGGTTTCGCCGCGCACCTTTTCGAAAAAATTCTTTATTTCGGCATCGTTGGAAACGTCGCATGGAAACAACGGCGTTTTTTCTCCAAAAGCTGTCGCCAATTCTTCCACATTTTCTTTCAGCCGCTCGCCCTGGTAATTGAAAATCAGCCGAGCGCCGGCGGCCGCCCAGGCTTGGGCAATTGCCCAGGCGATACTGCGCCTATTCGCGACACCGAAAACAACTCCAACCTTTCCATCCAGCACTGGTTGCGTCATACAAGATCGACAATATTGCGGCGCTCGGAGAACGCCGCTACAGAAATCTGCAAGATCGTCCCGGCGACTTGCCCTACAACGCAGCATCGCCATGATTTATTCTTCACTTATGAGTACTCGACTCGCTTTGGCTTACGGTTTGTTGGTTTGTTCGGTTGCGTTCGCGCAAGAAGAATCGCCACCCGCTTCTGCTCCCCCAGCCGCGGGATCGCCTCCTACTGCGTCGCCGGCCGGCACGACGCCACCATTGTCGGCTTCAGTTACCCCGGCGCCATCTTCGGGCGCGCCGCAATTGACCGATGTGCTTTTCAAAAATCTCAAAGCGCGTTCCATTGGTCCCTCGGTAATGGGCGGCCGCGTCTCCGATATTGCGATCGATCCGCGCAATCCATTTGTCTTTTACGTCGCGCTTGGACATGGCGGCGTGTTCAAGTCGGGCGACAGCGGCGTTTCGTTCGACCCAATTTTCGACAAACAACCCGTGATGTCGATCGGCGCAATCGCGATTGCGCCGTCGGATTCGGATGTCATTTGGGTCGGAAGCGGCGAAGCGAACGATCGGAATTCTTCCGATTGGGGCGACGGCGTTTATCGCACGACCGATGGCGGCGAGCATTGGACAAACGTCGGACTAAAGGACAGCCGGACGATTGCGCGCATCGTTGTCGATCCAAAAAATCCTGACGTCGCTTACGTCGCGGCGATGGGACATTTATGGGCCGATGGCGGCGAACGCGGTCTCTACAAGACGACCGACGGCGGCAAAACGTGGAAGCTAATTCTGCAGGCGGCTGCGCCGCACAATGCGCGCACCGGCTGTGGCGATGTCATGCTCGATCCAACTAATCCGCAAACCGTTTACGCAACGCTCTACGCGAGGCAGCGCACGCCTTGGAGTTTCACGTCCGGACCGAACGCGACTGGCGGCGAAGATGTTGGCGGAATTTTCAAAAGCATCAATGGCGGCGCGACCTGGAAAAAATTGAGCGGCGGTTTACCCGCGCAAACTGGTCGCATCGGTCTCGCCGTGAGCGCCAGCAACCCGAAAATCGTGATGGCAGTTGTGCAAAGCTTTGAAGGCGGTTCCGGCACGCTGAGCGATTTGCGAAGCAAGAGCGGCGGTGTTTTTCGATCGGAAGATAGCGGCGAACATTGGATGCGGATGAGCGCAATGGATCCCCGCCCGTTTTACTTCAGCCAGATCCGGGTCGATCCGGCGAACGATCAGCGCGTTTATCTGCTCCAGTTCGCGCTCCTCGTGTCGGATGACGGCGGCAAAAATTTCCGCGAAGATCTTTCCGAAAAAGTTCATCCCGATTGTCACGCGCTGGCGATCCAGCCCGGGACTGTGCCGGCGCCGAAACCGCCAAAGCCGGAAGACAAAAATAAACCGCCGAAGCCGCCGGTCTGTCAGCGATTGTTGCTCGGGACCGATGGCGGTCTTTATCAAAGTTTTGCCGGCGGAAAGAATTGGGACCATTTAAATAAAATTCCGGCAGGCGAATTTTACCGGATCAGTCTCGATGATTCGAAACCGTACTTCCGCATCGCCGGAGGGTTGCAGGACAACGAAAACTGGGTCGGGCCGAGCGGCGTCCAGAGCAAAGAGTTAATTCGCAATTCAGATTGGACCGCGCTCGCCGGCGGCGACGGGTTTTATGTTCTGTTCGATCCGACCGATCACGACACGTTTTATGCCGAGAGCCAGCAAGGCGAAGTGCACCGGATCAATTTGCGCAACGGCGAGCTGCGACGTTTGCGGCCCGAACCAACGGAAGGCGCGCCTCGCTACCGGTTTCATTGGAATTCCCCAATACTAATGAGCAGACACAAACCCGGCATCATTTATCTCGGCGGCAACTGCGTCTTCAAACTGACCGATCGGATGGAAAAATATTCCGTGATCAGTCCTGATCTGACGCACAACGATCCGGCCAAAACAAATGCGACCGGCAGCGGCGCGGAGAATTATGGCGTCGTGTTTTCACTCGCGGAATCTCCGAAACGCGCGGGATTGCTCTGGGCCGGAACAGACGATGGTCGGCTTTGGATAACCGAAAACGACGGCGGCAAATGGACCGAACTGACGAACAACTTGCCGGAGCCCGCCCGCGGACAATGGGTTGTACGGATCGAAGCGTCGAATGCCGATCCAAACATCGCGTATGTGGCGACGAATGCGTATCGGACGGGCGACGATCGCCCGATGATTTTGCGCACTAGCGACCTTGGCAAGACCTGGCAGCCGGTCGTCGGCGATTTGCCGGCGAACGCTTCCCTCGAAGTTGTGCGCGAAGATTTGGTCAATCCGAAATTGCTTTACGCTGGGACGCACTTCGGATTGTTTGCGTCGTTCGACCAGGGCGCGCACTGGGTCCGCATTGGCGATGTTCCGCCGGTGCGCGTGGACGACATTCAAATTCATCCGCGCACAGCCGATCTTGCGATCGCAACGCACGGTCGCAGCGTCGCCGTTCTCGATGACAGCGCGCCGTTCCGCGAATTCACGCCGGAGATCGCGGCGAAGCCGGCGCATCTGTTTAATGTCCGCTCGGTCACTGGCGCGTATTTGCAGCCGGGCTTTGTCGATTCGAATGGCAAAGGCGTTTATCGCGGCAAGAATCCAGATGAAGGCGCGCTCTTTACCGTCTGGGTAAAAGAATTCACCGGCGACGAAATCAAAATCGCAATCACAAAATCGACCGGACAAACAGTTGCCAATCTGAAAGCGCCCGGAACGCCCGGATTCACGCGATTGAACTGGGACCTCCGCCCGACGAAAGACGTGAGCATCGAATACGGCGGCGACGATCCGAAGCGGTTGTTACCAGCCGGTGATTACAACGCCGAATTAACGTTCGGCCTCAACAAGGTAAAACAAAGTTTCCACGTCGATCTCGCCGAAGGGATCACGCCGAGGTAAGTTTTCCGAATGGAGGGACACGCGCCGTCGTGTCCCAAATATTAATGGGACGACACGGAGGTCGTCCCTCCAAAATTCTAACACGCGATCGCGTGTCGTCGGCAAACGCCGGAAAGCATTTGCCAAAGCGCATCGAGCACTCGGCGCACCGACGTGCGCACGTTGTCGATGTTACGATCGTCGACATAACTGCCGAGCATCTCGCGCTCGTCCGCGGAATGCTTCGTATCTGCTTCGATGTGAACAGAGAAGTATTCGTAATGCTTCGGATCCGTGAAGTCGTAATGCTTCTTCAATCCGTCGATCTTCGATTCGCAGATCGCAGGGATCTGGCTCTCGTAGGCGTAAAGCGCGGCCAAGCCTTCCGCGGTCGATTGTTCGCCGCAGACTGATCGAAACGTTCCAATCAGGTTCGTCGTCTCCGGTTGTTTGCTCGTCTTGGCAAGATCGACATCCCCCACGCCAAGGCCTTTGGCGAATTGCTTCCAAAGCTCCGGATGATTCGGCGAGCCGACTTCTTCATCGATTAAGTTGGACAGAATTTGTTTCCGGGTCGGCTGATCGTCGCACTTTGCGTGCACGGCCGAGAGATACGTCGGAAACGCGGCCACATGATGATAGTACTGCTTCGCGTAATCCGTCAGCGCCTCCTTGCTCAGCTCACCCCTCGTCCACGCGAGATAAAACGGATGCTTTAAAAGGTGCTTCTCCGCGATGTCACTGTCGACCTTATCGAGATGCTGATTCATAGGATTCTTAGGGATTGTTTAGGCCACAGATTGACACAGATTTTCACAGATGAAAGAAACAGAATTTTTGTCTGCATTTCATTGTGTTCATCGGTGGCGACATGTTAAGCCGATTTCAAAATGTGTTTGATGCCGCGGATGGGGATGATGACCCAGTCGGGACGGTTGTTTAGTTCGTAACCGATCTCATAAACAGCTTTGTCGAGGAGATAGGCCTCGAGAAGAATTTGGAGGTCGTCGGTGTTTTGCGGGACGAACATCGCGCCGGACGTGGTCCGCAAATAACTTTGGAGAAAAGTGCTGCTCATCTGGCGATACCAGAGATCGGCCCAGTGTTCGAGGAAGGGAACGTCTTCGGCGCGCATGGCCGGTTGCCAGAGTGCGCTGTAAGCGGCGTATTGGAACGAACGCATCATCCCGGCCACGTCGCGCAATGCTGAGCGCTTCAGTTTGCGCTCGCTCAACGGTCGGGCCGGTTCGCCTTCGAAATCGAGAATGACGAAATCTTTTCCGGTGGAGAGAATTTGTCCGAGATGGTAATCGCCGTGAATTCGAATCTTTGCGGCGTTGGTCTTGCGATCGAGCAGACGCTTTTCGCGGGCGAGAATTTCCTTCTCAGTGCCGAGCACGTCCTTGGCTTCGTCGCGAAGATTGTCGGGGACGTCGGGCAATTTCTTTTTCAACGACTCGAAATTGCGTCGCAGGAGCGCGCGCATGCTTTGATAAACGGAACGCTGGGCCATGGCGTTGAACGGCTCGGGCGCGAAAACGGGATCGTCCTTCACCGAGGCGAGCGCGAGATGCAACTCGCCGGTGCGTTGCGCGAGCAGTTTCGCTTTCTCGGCGTAAACGCCGCCGACCAGTTCGTCAACCAGCGGACCAGCCGGTGCGGTTTCATTTTGCAACTCGGCTTTGCGGCAAAGGACGCGTTCGTAAAACCGGCCGACGTGATCGAGCGTCATCGTCCAGGCATCGGATTCACTCGTGATCGCGTCCTGCAACAAACAAACGACGGTGGGCTGCGTTTTAGCTCGGCGATATTCAATTGCGCCACCAAACGCGGGCACATTTTCGAATTGTGCGCGCTCGGTCAGAAAACGCGTGACCTCGACGTCCGGGTTCACGCCGTCCTCGAGTTTTCGGTAAAGCTTGAGAAAGAATTTGTCGGCAAAGAGCATGGATGAGTTGCTCTGCTCGCCGCGGAGCACATTTGAAGGTGGAACGGTTGTGACCGGTCCGATCCGTGGACTCAGTGCTCCGACCAAATTTCCGTTTCGTCCGCTGGCATGTTGTCGATCCAGCATGAGCCGGCAAAGTTTTTCGCGGAAATCGGTGTCCCAGACCGCGTCGAACAGAATCGAATCGTGCTCGTCGCCGAAATGAGCGATTACCGCGTGCGGCGCGGATTGCAAAATGGCGCGCGCGTTGTCGCCGGAAGCAATCTTTACCGGCAGCGAATAGTTTTCAGTCGGACCATCGAGATAGCTTGCTTCGACGAACCAAAATTGGGCGGCATTGGGCTCGGAAGAAATGCTGGAACGCTCAAGAACGCGCATCTGCCGGAGTGTGCGAGCCTTGGCGCCGAACCAGCGACAGCCGGCGATGTATTCGGGTAGGACTTCGCCTTCGATGCGCGCGCGCTCGCCATCATCGAGCAAAGATTGCAACTCAGGACGCGCGTTGAGCGTCGGCACCACGCGTTTTTTCTCCAATCGCCGTCGTTCGGTTTGCGGCTGAATGGTAAACCAGTAGTGCGAATGCGGCCCGAGCGTGAGCACGTATGCGGATTTCTTGATCCTCGGAAACGCGTTGCGACTAAACACTTCGACTGGAACGCATCCGGAAAAGTGCGCCAAATCCAGCTCAACCACTTGCGCGAAGCGGGAGAGATTCACGACTACCAGAACGGTTTCGTCTTCGTGCCGGCGGAGAAACGCGAGCACCTTGGCATTCTCCGGAAAAAGAAATTCGAGAGTGCCGCGGGAAAAGGCTTTGAAATTCTTTCGTGTCGCGATCACGCGGCGCATCCACCAAAGGAGCGACGACAAATTCTTCTGCTGATTCTCGACGTTGATCGCTTCGTAGTGGTACTCCGGGTCGATGATGACGGGCAAATGGAGCTGTTGCGGATTGGCCAGGGAAAAACCAGCGTTGCGATCGGGACTCCATTGCATCGGCGTGCGGCAGCCGTTGCGATCGCCAAGGTAAATGTTGTCGCCCATGCCGATTTCATCGCCGTAGTAAATGATTGGCGTGCCGGGCATGGAGAGAAGCATGGTATTGAGCAATTCCATTTTGCGCCGGCTATTGGCGAGCAGGGGCGCGAGCCGTCGGCGAATTCCAAGATTAATGCGCGCGTGAGGATCGTTGGCGTAAACGCGCCACATATAATCGCGCTCCTCGTCCGTGACCATTTCGAGCGTAAGCTCGTCGTGGTTGCGGAGGAACATCGCCCACTGGCAGTTATCCGGAATCGGCGGCGTTTGATCGAGAATATCGATGATCGGAAACCGGTCCTCCATTTGCAGGGCCATGAACATGCGCGGCATGAGCGGGAAATGAAAACTCATGTGCGATTCATCGCCGCTGCCGAAATAGGCGACCGCATCCTCCGGCCACTGGTTCGCTTCGGCGAGCAACATTCGGCCGGGAAACTTTTGATCGACGTGCGCGCGCAGCTTTTTCAAGTAGACGTGGGTTTCGGGTAGATTTTCGCAGCTCGTACCTTCGCGCTCGTAAAGGTAGGGGACGGCATCGAGCCGCACTCCGTCGACGCCCATGGCGAGCCAGAAGTCGCAAACCTTTTCGACCGCTTCGTGCACCGCCGGATTGTCGAAGTTCAAATCGGGCTGGTGCGCGTAGAAGCGATGCCAGTAATAAGCCTTGGCCAGCGGGTCCCACGACCAGTTCGACGTTTCAAAATCTTTGAAGATGATGCGTGCGTCGGAATATTTTTCCGGCGTATCGCTCCAAACGTAAAATTCGCGCTCGGGCGAACCGAGTAGCGCGCGCCGCGATTTTTGGAACCACGAATTTTGATCCGAGGTGTGATTAATCACTAACTCGGTGATGACGCGCAGTCCACGCTTATGAGCTGCGTCGAGAAACGCGCGGAAATCGTCGAGCGTTCCGTAGTTCGGATTAACGTCGAAATAATCGGCGATGTCGTAGCCGTCGTCGCGCAATGGCGAAGGATAAAACGGCAACAACCAAATGGCCGTGATGCCAAGCTCGTGGAGATAATCGAGCTTTTGAATCAAGCCGCGAAAATCGCCCATGCCGTCACCATCGCTGTCATGAAAAGTTTTGACATGCAGCTCGTAGACGACGGCGTCTTTGTACCAAAGCGGGTCGGTTACTGATTCTTTAGTGCTCCCCGGCATGCAAGTAACCTTTGCCGCACAAAGCACGCCGCGCAATGATCCGTTAGCTTGTTCCTCAAGATCAACATCTCACGGAGGGGCCGGCGCAAAAAAAAAGCGGCCACGTTGCCGTGGCCGCTCTGAGAGTAAACTAAATCCTGGCTAGCCCTTAACTTTGGTGATCTGCGATGCGATGCATTGCCATTGGCCGCCGCGGTTCATCCAGGTGTCGGTAAAAAGAAAGGTTCGATCGAACGCTTTGCCGTCTTTGGCTGTTCCCTTTTCCCGGGCGCGGCCGGTCACAACCATAACATTTGGACCGAAAGCCTTGACGTTCAGTTTTTCGTTTTTCGCCAACTTGTAGGTGTCGGTGTCCTTTTTGAAGTCTGCCAGCATGCTGGATTTATCGACAAACTTACCAACTTACCTTTTGAAGATATGCCGACGAAATCGGAGGAAACGAACCCCTGGACTGTCGAAAAGTCGTGGCTGGGAATCGAAGCTTCCCACTTTTCTTCCATCTCCTTGACACTCATTTTCTTTCCGCTTGGAGCAGCGGCCGTTGTTGGTGCAGCTGGTTTCGTGGCCGTCGTGGTTGTGGCTTCCTTCTTCGGAGCAATCGGCGTGGTTGCGGCGGGAGCGGTGGCTTCCGCTGGTTTCGAGGCGGGCGTTTCCTCGACTGTGGCCGACGCTTTCTCTTCGGTTGTTGGCGTCGTCGATTCTGCCGGCGATGCTGATTCTTCCTGCGCAAAAGTGATTGCCGCGAGGAAGGTGGTTGCGAGAAACGAGATGATAATTTTCATGGGATTTCTTCTGTTTGGCTTTGACGCGGATTACCGAGAGCCGGGTTGCGCGCGAATCGAATTTGGCTGGTCGCGTGCCGGTCAAGGCTAATCGCGAACCGAGTCCGCGGCGGAAAATCGTTGGACGCGGGTTACGGCTCGAACTAAAACTTGAGAATGTCGTCGGCGGTCGATCCAAGCCTCCACGCTGCTGCTTCGAATCTGGCGGTGCAAACTTCCGCAAAGCCAATTGCAGGTGCGGTAGAACCTGAACCGGGCGTGCCTAGCGATGTCGATCTTATGTTGGGCATTCAGTCTGGGGACGCAGAGGCGCTTTCGGAGCTCTACGACCGCTACAACGGAGTCGTGAAGGCGCTGATTTTGCGAATCATTCACGACGAGACCGGAGCGGACGACCTCCTCCAGGAAGTGTTCATGGAAATCTGGAATCAGGCGAAGAACTTCTCGGCTCAAAAAGGAAAGCCACTCGGCTGGATGGTGACATTGACACGCCGGAGAGCCATCGACGCCCTCAGGAAAAGGCAGGCCTACGCCCGGGCCGAGGGACGCCTCCAAGCGGAGCCTGAGCAGCAACCGCTTGCCTGGGTGCAAAATGTCACTGAGAACGCGATTCGAGCAAGAGATACCCGGGTCTTGATGGCAAAAGTGATCAATTCTCTCCCCGAGGCCCAGCAGCGGGTCATCGAACTTGCATTTTTTCAGGGGATGAGCCAGCGCGAAATCGCTTCTAATACGAATATACCCTTGGGGACAGTAAAAACCCGGCTTGAGTTGGGTTTGAAAAAAATCTATGACGGTTTGAGGGAGTTGAAAGATGAGCTTTGAGGAATTCCAGAATTGTGCGCGGCTCTACGTGATTGGAGCGTTGGAACCGAAAGAACTGCAGGAGTTCGAGGCTGCGCGCAAACAATACGGCTCTGCCGCCGAGGACTTCATTAATGAGTGCCACAGCTTGCACGAAGCTTTCGCGCTCAGTCTCAAGCCAGCCAAGGCCTCCACCGCGATCAAGGACCGGTTGATGTCGATGGTGGGCGAGCGCAACAAGAATCAATCGGGCTCAGACCCGACCTGACCGCCCAACTCGCGCAAAATAAATTCCTGGAGAAATCCGTAGAAATTCACCTGAAACAATCCGAGGTCCCGACGCGAACCGATTGGCGAGCGATCGTGGTCGTTTAACTCCTCTTCCGAAAAATTGTATTTAGCGGCAATCACCAATCGCGCCTGATTAAGCGTGTTCAGCCAGGCTTCGGCGTGCTCGACGGGGATGCGTAGCGTGCGGTTTCGCAATGATTTCTCGTTTCCATTCAGCTGGGTCAGATCGGCGGCCACTGTTTCGGTTGCGGTGCGAAAAAGCCGCCGCAATTCCGGTTCGACGTAATTTTTCCATTCCGCGCAGATTTCCTTTTCTGCCGACGGCCGGCTAAACAAACGTGCTTCGGCAGCCGGCGCGCCGTCGGGACTCGTGCTCTGGGGAATTTGTCGCAGGAGTTCTGCTAGAAACGGATCGAGATCCGAAATCTGCAACGCATCGTCCTGGCGGCAGATTTCCATATCAAACGACTTTCTCCAGGGTGGCGAGCAGGAGATAACCGTGAAGCTGCTGCACATAAAACTCAGCGGGTTCGCGCACACCGCTCCATAAAATCGAACGGCCTTTGTGATGCACCTCCAGCATGTGAAGCTCCGCTTTTTCGCGCGGATAACCGAACACGCGCTGAAACACCATCGTCACGTAACTCATGAGATTAACCGGATCGTTGTGCACCACGACCTGCCACGGCACATCGAGTTCTTCTTCGCCTTGCGTTTCCTTTTCCCTGACCGGGGCTTCCACCGTGGACGTAGATCCTTTTTCGAGCTGCACGGCGCTGACCGCGCTCATGAAAAATGCTATCACACTGTCCCCGCAGTTCAAACTGTTGCAGTTGCAAGAATTTTGCGTTGAACGACCCGCATTGTTCGCGCGCTCGCGGCATTGCGATCGTCGAAGCCGTGTAAATGGAGCAACCCGTGGACTACGTACAAGCGCAACTCCCGCTCGAAAGCATTTCCGAATCGTCGGGCGTTGCGTCGAGCGCTTTCCACGCCGACGAAAATCTCGCCGTGCTGGAAGGTGATTACGTCCGTTGGTCCCGATTCATTCATGAATTGTCGATGCAACGACGCGATCTTCCGATCTGAGACAATCAAAACCGAAATCTCGCGCAGCTGGGCAAGATCGGTCTTTTTCCTGCGGGGCAAACGAAGACAAAGCTCCGCAGCATTTCGCGCGAACATCTCAAGATCGACAACGTCCACTGGCACTTTGCGCTGGAGATTGCGCACCGTGATTTCAGGAATCGGCGCTATCGCTTCTCGCATTGGCTTGTCTGAACTTGACCGGTTAAACCGGTCAAGTTTTCGCTCCGGCCCGGTTGTGATCGAGTTTCTTGAGCACCGCGTAGATCATTTCCGTTCTCGGCATCTGCCCGCCGGCGGCAACCGCACGGCGCAACGGCTCACCCCAAATCGGCTCGATCTCCAAAGGGCGTCCCGCTTCCCAATCCTGCAGCGTCGAAGGTTTGTAGGCGCCCATCGTTTCCGTGCGCTTCACGTGTTCACGCCAGGCATCACTCGGAAGCGGGTGGCCGCATTTTTGGGCTGCGG
>WNGK01002021.1_pt1 | contig 21873 bp, 14 predicted proteins | sample 5400601 | NCBI WGS metagenome assembly WNGK01 (sample SAMN13153376, study PRJNA577476) | soil metagenome | isolation source: 60 cm soil or saprolite under Garry oak tree replicate 1 | place: USA:California | collected 2016-06-15
AAACAAGGTTGGCGTACCTCTGCCGTTTCCGAAGTTTCTTGAAAACTGGGGAGGCAATCCTCAGCTGCAACAAGCACTGCGGCCCTTCCCGCAGTATGACTTCATCGATCAGGGATGCTGTCTTGAGAACGTCGGCATGTCAAGCTTCAACGCGCTCATTGCCACGGTTCAGCGCCACTTCCATCAAGGCATGAACCTGCAGGCGTCTTACACTTGGGGTAAGACCTTCACGGATGCGGACAGCGCTTTGCCGAATGCCGGTGTCGGCGTTTCGCAGGACATGGATACCGACAATCTGCATCACGAAAAGGCGATCTCGGCAATGGATATTCGCCATACGCTCGTGGTCAGCGGCTTTTATGAGCTGCCGTTTGGTAAGGGTAAGGCACACCTGAATCATGGATTTATTTCGCAGGTGGTGGGCGGTTGGGAAGTGGGCACAGTGCAGCGCATGCAGTCTGGTCAACCACTCTCGTTCGGCTGCGAATTTGGTATTCCCGGATTCCAGAACTGCATTCGCTTCAGCAAGGTTCCCGGCGTGCCTCTGAAGAGCGCGGTCTACAGACGGGGCGCAAAGCATATTCAACCATTCGTCAAGATCGGCAATGGCGGCTCAGTAGATCCCGAGACAAACACGATGTTCAACCTGCAGTACGACGACGTGAATCGGAGCAGTGGCGATTCGCCCGTAGCGGGAAGGCCCGTAGCCTTCTTTGACACGAACAATAATTATGCGCGCGACTGCACGCTGGAGACTCAATCCAATTGCCAGAGCGCCGGTCTCAACCAGCCGTACAGCTTTGGTACTGGAATTCCGCGCACCACAAGCGAGGTGCGAACGCCGGCGTACTTCAACAACGACATGAGCATCATCAAGAAATTCACCTTGCAGGAGAAGTATGCTCTGAGCCTGAAGGCGGAGTTCCTCAACACGTTCAACCAGCACACATTCAACATTCCTGATCTTCAGCCGTACGATGCCGGATCATTTGGCCTGCCGACCGGCACAGTGAATGGACCCAGGAACGTTCAACTCACGGCGCGTTTCACCTTCTAGTCTAGGGGGGAGCCATTCCTCTGCCAGGAACAGGACGGGAGGATGCAGGAGGATCCCTGTATTCTCCCGCTTCTATACAATTTCCGCTGCGGGGTTGCGCTCGTGTGGGACGAGAGCGAAACAGGCGGCGATTGAATGCGGCGCGTTCCTTGTTCGATACGAGCTTCGGATGTAAACGAGGAGAATTGTCGAATGAGGACATTGAACGCGTTGGTGTTTGGATTGCTGTTAGTTCCGTGCGGTTATGCGCAAGATGCGAAGTCGCCGCCAGCGCAGGTGCCGGTGGAGGATTCGCTGCGGAGAGGTGCCGATGCCATTCGTGCAGGCAGGTTTGACGAGGCCGAAAAGGCCTTTCAGGCGGCTGTCGATGCAGATGCAGGTAATGCTACTGCCTTGATGGAACTTGGATTGGCGGAACTGCGTCTCGGCAAACCTGAGTCGGCGGCGACGCACTTGAACAATGCGATCACACGCGCACCCAAGCTGCAAGGTGCAAATCTGTTTCTGGGCATCGCGAACGCACAGATGCATCGCCTGAAGAAATCAATCGATGCGTTGCATCGCGAGATTGAAATCAATGCGAAAAATGGGCAGGCTTACATGTGGCTTGGCGTGGTGGAGATGGAAGATGGGCATCCCGAAAAGGCGACGGAGCCGCTCGATCGAGCGGCCGAACTCGCGCCCGATGACTTGAACATTCTGGAATATCGCGGCAAGGCGCACAGTGATGTGGCCTTCGCAAGTTATGCGCACATGGCAGCCATCGATCCTGACTCGTGGCATGTGCACAAGGTGCAGGGTCAGATGTATTCGCAAGGAAACCAGCATAAGGAAGCGATTGCGGAGTTTCTCGAAGCTCTCAAGAGTGTGCCCAATAACTCGGATCTGTATGAGGAGTTAGGCAACGAGTATCGCAAGTCAAGTTCGCTGGACCTCGCGCAGCAGGCATTTCACAAGGAGTTGGAACTGAGCCCTAACAATCCTATCGCGATGTATAACCTCGCGAAGATCGATATAGAGACCAACCATGTCGAAGAGGGTCTGGAGTTACTACGCAAGGTTGTCGTGCACTATGCCGATGTTCCTGCAACTTACTTTTACCTGGGGCTGGGAGAGTTCGATACGGGGCATGCCGATCAGGCCGTAGTTGCGCTCGAAAAAGCGCGCTCCATGCATCCCGAACCCGACCTTGCGCCCCGCGTCGAGTACGAACTCTCTCGCGCCTATCGCAAGTTAGGAAGGATGGATGAGTCAAGCCGCGCGATTCGTGAATACACCCGGCTCAAAGCGCTGAACACCAAAGTGAATCCCGCGGCACTGCCGCCATTATCAGCGGGAGCGAGATCGGCGGGCGTACCGGCTGCAGATGTGCACGACAAGAATTGATGGCTCGCTTGTTATGTCGGATTTACGATGGGAGGTTTCGCGCAACACGCGTTGCGGCGTTGCCTGAGGGCGGCGTGGAACGGAAAGGCAGCAGGTCTGGCCGAGGCTGGAATGCGATGTATGGAGAGTGTTAGTGAAGAGAGTTATTCAGTGCCTCGCATTTGTTTCCGTTGGTTTGGTCTTGCAGGCGCAGGTCGCAGTCAAGGAGCCAATCCCGCAGTCAGCCACGATCGACGTGAACGCAGCTGAAGTTACCACACGGGAGATTCCACGAACGATTTTTGGAACCTTTCTTGAGCCTATCGGGAACTCAACGTACAACGGGCTTTGGGCGGAACTGCTGCAGAATCCCAGCTTCGAATCAGGTTTGTGGAGTCCGGGAAAGATTGCCGAGATGCTGCATGACAGTCCTGAACTCCGCCGTGCGGGCGATCTCGCGGTGCCATTGCCGTGGGAGCCTCTCGATGCACGCCAGGGTAATCGCTACGAAGTGGAATATGGCGACGCAGCGAACTCATGGCAATCGCTGCGGGTTTTTGGAGTGCCGGGTGAGCCGACCGGAATCAAGCAGAAGGTCTATCTCCCCATCCATCGCACGCGTGACTATCAAGGCAGCTTCTATGCGAAACACATAAGTGGAGATTCAGAGCTAACTATCGCTATACGTGTGAGAGATCTGGGCGAGGTGCTGGCATCGCAACAGGTCAAGGTTGCCGATGCTGCGTGGACAAAGTACACGTTCGCGTTCCAGGTTCCCGAAGGAAAACTTCACCGGCTCGATCCGGCAGATTTTGTGGTTCAGCTCGCGGGCGATGAACGCGTCGAGCTTGATCAATTTTCTTTGATGCCTGCCGATGCCAAGGTGGGACTCGATCCTGACGCTGTGACATTGGCCAAGGAGATGAACACTCCATTGGTTCGATTCGGAGGCAACTTCACTTCTTCGTACCACTGGACAGATGGGATAGGTCCGCGCGACAAACGCAAGAACTCGATTAACAATTCATGGGGCATTCCGGAATACAACAGCTTTGGTACAGATGAGTTTCTTGAATTTTGCCGCCAGATTGGCGCTCAGCCGCAGATCGCTCTCAACCTGGGCAGCGGAACTCCGCAGGAGGCGGCCGAGTGGGTTCGATACGTCAACGCGCACTGGAGCATGCATTCAGGGTTGCTTTGGGAGCTTGGCAATGAGTTATGGGGTAACTGGAATCTTGCGTGGCCTACGCGCGATCAACTCGCCGCGCGCACTGCGGAGTACAGCAATGCAATTCATGGTGTCGATCCTACTGCGCGGTTGATCGCGACGGGTGCGGATCCCGAAGTGTTTCATGACTGGAATGCGATTCAACTGACCAATCCTCCGGGCACTTTCGATTATCTTTCTACTCATTTTGTAGTCGGCACAGGCGAAGTGAAGATCAAGTCTCCCGCTCCTGACTTCGTGGCCGCGGCGGCGTTTGCATTGCCCATCGAGTTGGAAAACCGTCTGCACCAGGCGCAGAGCCAGATTGACGGTGCAGCGGGGTATGGCGGGAAGGCCCATCTTGCATTTACGGAGTGGCTATTTATCGGCGAGCGCTACAACGCGCCGAGTTTTACCAACACTGGAGGAGCGATCATTACTGGTGGATTCCTGAACATGCTGCTGAGAAACTCGGCCATCGTTCCCATCTCTGACATGACCGGAATCATGGAGTTTGCGGGCATCTGGAAGAAGCGCAGCCAGGTGTATGGAACGCCCTCCTATTATGCGTTCAAGCTCTATGCGAATGCCAACGCTGCCAAGACTGTTGCTGCAAACGTGAACGCCGGCTCGTACTCTGTCGCGCAAGGCGTCAATCGCTTGCCGGAGATTCCTTCTGTTCCGTACCTCGACGTGGTCGCGACGCTAAGTTCCGAGGGCAAGACGCTCACTCTATTCTGCGTGAATCGCAGTCTGGGGACCGATATTGCCACTAATATTCGGCTACATTCGTTTGCGGCGACATCCAAAGCAACGGTTCACACGTTGACCTCAACAGCCATTACCGATGTGAACGATGAGGATTCGCCGACTCACGTCACTCCGTTCGACAGCGTAGAGACAATTCCGTCGAAGGGATGGGCACACACCTTTCCTCATGCCAGCGTGACGGTTATTTCGGTCGATCGCAAATAGCAGGCGGCGGAGGGGCCGTTCGTTTGCACAAAAAGATTTGTAGTGAAAATGATTTCGGTGAAAAGGACTCTGATATCGATGCGCTTGCGAAATTTCAATTCATTGCTTGTGGTCAGTGTGCTCTGCATCTCTTGTGGTCTTCTTCCCGGCCAGCAGCAGAGGTGGAGTGAGGCGCAGGCGAATCAGTGGTACCAAAGGCAGCCGCTGCTGCTGGGCGCGAACTTCGTGCCATCGGACGCGTCGAACGAACTGGAGATGTGGCAAGCGGAAACCTTCAATCCAGCAGAGATCGACCGCGAATTTGGTTGGGCCGAATCGTTGGGAATGAACACCATGCGCGTCTTTCTGCATAATCTGCCGTGGGAACAGGATGTCGCGGGCTTTAAGAATCGCATCGATCAGTTTCTCGGTATCGCCGCCAGGCATCACATCCGGCCGGTGTTGGTGCTGTTCGATTCATGCTGGGATCCAGAGCCAAAGCTTGGGAAGCAACTGCCGCCGCGGCCGGGCATCCATAATTCCAGGTGGGTGCAGGCGCCGGGAAAGGCCATTCTGTCTGATCCGCAGCAGTACCCACGTTTGAAAGCCTATGTCGAAGGGGTGGTCGGAGCTTTTGCAAACGACACGCGCGTGCTGGCGTGGGATGTGTGGAACGAACCGGATAACGACAATGCAAGTTCGTATGGAAAGAACGAACCAGCCAACAAGCGTGAGCTGATACTCACGTTGTTGCCACAGGTGTTTGCGTGGGCCCGCTCCGCTCACCCCATTCAGCCACTGACGAGCGGGATCTGGGCGGGAGACTGGTCATCACTGGCCAAGATGCCTCCCATGGCGCAAGTGCAGATTCAACAGTCCGACATCATCTCGTTCCATAACTACGACTGGTCAGAGGGGTTCGAAAAGAGAATTCACGAACTGGAACAGTTTCATCGGCCGCTGGTTTGCACGGAGTACATGGCGCGGGGTGCGGGAAGCACCTTTGATACGATCTTGCCGCTGGCAAAGAAGTATCATGTTGGCGCGATCAACTGGGGTCTGGTGAAGGGCAAGAGCCAGACTTATCTGCCGTGGGATTCGTGGCAGCGCCCCTATGTCACTGAGAAACCAACAGTGTGGTTTCACGACATTTTTTACGAAGACGGCACTCCTTATCGCGAACGCGAAGTTGAACTCCTGCGCGGGTTCACGGGCAAGAAATAGCCAGGGCACGGACACGTGGTGGGATGGTATTCTTCACGGATAGTGCTTCGCCTGCGGGTCTCAGGGCAGGGGAATGCGAATTGGAAGGTTCTCGAGCAGGCGCCTGCGGTTTTTTCTGGCGTGCGGCGACTTGGCTGTTTGATTGCGATGGATGGAGTAGTTGGGGGAGTGGGCAACTCCCACGACGGGGTATGAGCACGAATGCTGATTTCGAGATCGAGAAAATCATGGCTTGGCTGTTGGGCAAGCCTGTTTCTTGTTTTGGGATTGGTCGGGCAATTAAGCTGTGCGCAGACTGCTGCTGGAAAGGTCCAATCGAGCGGAGGCAACGCCAACGCCGCGGCGATGGTGCCAGGCCACTTCGTCGACATCACCGATAAAGCCGGAATCAAGTTCCTGCATCAGGCTCCCCACACTTCCAAAAAATATCTGATCGAAACCATGGGTTCGGGTGTTGCGCTATTCGACTGCGACAATGATGGGCGCCTCGATATCTTTCTCGTGAATGGCGCGCCGTTCACCGATCCCACGCCAAAAGGATTCATTCCGCAGAAGACCGGCCCGGAATACTGGAATCGACTCTTTCACCAGAAGCCCGATGGAACCTTTGAGGACGTAACGGAGAAGGCAGGTCTCAAGGGGATTGGCTATGGCATGGGAGTGGCCGTGGCTGATTACGATAACGACGGCCTTGAAGACCTCTACGTTACAGGCTACGGCGGCAATCGCCTTTACCATAACAAGGGGAACTGCACCTTTGCCGATGTGACGGACCAGGCAGGTGTCGGCGGCAGCGGCTGGTCGAGTTCGGCGACATGGGTCGATCTGGATAATGACGGTCTGCTTGATTTAGTTGTCGATCGATATGTTCAGTGGGACTGGGATGATCTGTGGTGCGGAGAACATCGTGAAGGCTATCGCGGGTACTGCCATCCTGATGTGTTTCAGCCCATCACGATGCTTGTGTACCACAACGAAGGCGGCGGCCGATTCACGGAGGTCGCACACAAACTAGGCCTGGACGTGCCGGCCAAGGCGCTGGGTATAGCCATCGGGGATTATGACCAGGACGGGCGCATCGATCTTATCGTGGCGAATGACTCCATGCCCGAGTTTCTCTTTCATCAAAAGAAGGATGGCACCTTCGAAGAGGTTGGCCTGGAGAGCGAGATTGCCGTCAACTCCGAAGGGAAGACTTATGCAGGCATGGGCGTGGACTTTGCCGATTACAACAACGATGGCTGGCCTGACCTGGTGATTACCGATCTGGCCAATCAACGTTATGCGCTTTACTCGAATGCAGGAGACGGCACGTTCAACTACACGAGCTTCACGTCGGGATTGGGCAGCATGACGATGCTGCACTCGGGCTGGAGCCTGCGTTTTCTCGATTACGACAACGATGGATGGAAAGATCTTTTGATCGCGCAGGGACACGACCTCGACACCATCGAGAAGAGCTTTCCGCAGTTGCATTACAAAGAGCCGATGATGCTGGCACGCAATGTTAACGGAAGCAAGTTCGTCGATGTGTCCGGCGTCTCCAATGAAATATTTCATGAAGCCTGGGTGGGCCGCGGCATGGCTATGGGCGATGTGAATAACGATGGACGCATCGATGCTGTCGTCTCCACCAATGGCGGGCCGCCTCACGTACTACTCAACCAGACAGAGACCAAAAATCACTGGCTCACGCTGCGACTCATTGGGCATAAGAGTAACCGCGATGGGATTGGTGCTCAGGTTAAAGTTGTCACTGCGCTCGGAAGCCAGTGGGAGACCGTGACGACGTCGAGCGGATATCTTTCCGCCAGTGATCCGCGACTGCATTTTGGTTTGGGAAGCGAGTCGACGGTTGCCCGTGTCGAGATTTATTGGCCTAGCGGCGCCCAGCAGACACTCGAGAATGTTCATGGCGATCAACAAGTGACGATCGACGAGACGGAGCCATCGGCTCACGCGAAGCGTGTTGCTGTGGCCGACCGGGCGAAGCCCTGAAGTATTACAGCCCTTGTGCATGAGCTGGACCGCTCTCGCCATTGTGGTATCGATGGCAACTATTCAAACCGGGAGAACCCGCGGGCTTTGCCGGGGTGGCAGTAGAAGTTTGACATTTTCGGGAGTAGTGATCGTGCTTTTCACATGAGATGGAAGCAACGACGAAGTTTTCCGCAGGGGCTGAATCCCGGAAGCTTTTGGTTGCAATTTCGGTATGACTGAAGTCGTGCCCTGATACCAAAGCCGGGCTGCGGAGAGTAGCAGCACCGTCGGCTGCGGCGAACGTTCTGGCCCCTTTTGAGGGGCCAACAACCATAAAGCCTCCGGCTTTGCCGGAGGATATTTACTCCTGGCTGTGCGCCGCATAGAGCTTCTGGCTCACGCTGAATTCCTGTTTTGCGCGCTCGAGTTGGCCGGCCTGTCGCAATGCGCGGCCAAGTTCATAATGGGCCTTGGGATCCTTGGGATTGAGTCGCGTAGCCTGCTCCAGTTCCGCGACTGCCTCGGTATTGTCAGGGGTTGCAAACAGGGCGCGGCCGAGCTTTTCGTGGCAGGGTGCACAGTCTGGCCGGATGTGTATCGCTGTGCGAAGTGGTGCGATGGAATCTTCAGTTCGCCCCTGGTCGAGAAGGAATGCTCCCAGATCAAGGAACGGCCATTCGTCGGTGCCGTTTGGATCAGCCCAACTCGCGGCCTTGCGTAGGGCTTCCTCTGCGTTTTCGGGGCGATTGGTGGCATCGTAGGTCAAGCCAAGATTCTCTTCGGCCTTCAGATGTTTTGGATCAATCGCGAGCACGCGCTCATACATCTTGCCGGCTTCGGTGAATCGATCTTTAGAGTAGTAGCAGCGCCCCAGGGCGTAAAGAGTATCCGCATCGTCAGGGTTCATCTGCGCGGCTAGCTCGAGCCAATGGATGGCATCCTCGTAGTCGTTGAGCACCACATAATCAAGGGCGACGGAGCGTAGTTCATCCGCCGTGGGTTTTCGCAGGCGTGCCGATTCGGTGTAGGTGTCGAGTGACTCTCGAGGCTTGCCTTCCTGCCTCAAAACCAGCGCCAGCGAATAAAGCAGCTCAGCGGAGTTGGGTTGAGTCGCGAGCGCGGCGCGGAGCTGCGATTCTTTCTGGGCAAGCCGAGGGGTGACCCCGCCGGATTCCTCCGTGGAGAACGGCGAGCCGGAGGGGCGGGCCTGCTTGGCACCGCCTGTTGCCTGCGAGAAGACGAAGGGCTGCAGGCTAGCCAGAAGGCACAAGAGAGCAGCGAGCATTGATTGATATTTCGACGGCATGAACACCCCATGGCAGGCTAACTCATTATTTTTTCAGAGATGGCGCCGAAGCACCACCGTGAAACTCGAAGTTATTTCACTCGTGGCACGAAGTTTGTGGTTTCGAGTCGTCAGCAGACAACTCGCGCACGATCGACGTTCTGAAATGGCGCACTCTATCGGTGTGCGAGATAGCGGAGGAGTTGCAGAATTTGCGCGCGGGGTCGAAACTTAGCTGGCCATGTGTTTCGTGCGTATTTCTTTCGCTATGTTCAGTACCTGCGTTCTGGCATGCTTGCCGGCTGCGGCTTCGCACCTGGTGACAGGCAACGGCCATGGGTTCGCGGTGGTGTCGCCGGAGACAGCCACGGTGACCAAGTTCTATGCGCATCCCTACAGCTTTGTTCGACCCGACCCAACAAATTCGCTGAGTGAGGGCGTGGAAACCACGAACTTTATCAAGGTCCTCAGTTGGGGTGAGGGAGGAGCGCGCGGAGCATCTGCCGAATATGATGACGATTCGCACGTGATCCACACTCGGAGCGGTGATGGCAATGGTTTTTTCTTCATGCCGTTTGGTTTGGGATATGCGGCTCTGATTATCAGCTCGCAGCCTGGCGTTGAAAACGACCGAGGGCGCGGATTGAGTGTGAAATGGAGCCATACCGTCAGGTCTCAGAGAACGGTGCGGATGTCTGGCGTTGCGATGCAACTGCTGAAATTCGACGATGTGAAGGAGTCGTTGTTGCTCATTCCGCTGGACGGCGGGCGAAATCATTCGGCAATGCCACGAGAGCAATTGGGCGCAAGCCCGTCGTGGGCAATGGTAGCGCTCGAAAGCGATGACCAAATTAGACAAACTGTTCGAGAGTTCAATCGCTGGCGGGCTGGACTGGCGCCGCAAGCACTGGCGAAGCGGGAGATCGGGGAAGTCGAGCGCTGGCGCGTCAGGCCGGCTGTGCAGTTCGCGAGTGAAACAGAACGGCATCTGTGGCGTCAAAGCGAGGTCTTGCTGCGAGTGGCGCAAAGTCGCGAGCCCAACCGTGCCGGACGAAATAATTATGGGCTGATCGTTGCCAGTTTGCCGGATGGTGTGTGGTTCATGCCGTGGGTGCGAGACATGGCGTATGCAACTGCCGCGCTCGCGCAAATGGGGCACCGCGACGAGGCGCGTGCGGCGCTGCTGGCATACTTCAACGCTCAGCCGACGGGAAAGATGCGATCGGAGACGCGTGGCGCAAATTATCAGATTTCAGTTGTTCGCTACTTCGGTGACGGGTCGGAGGAGCCGTTCTTTACCATGGAGGGCAGCACAAACATTGAGTTCGATAATTGGGGGCTCGTGCTGTGGGTGCTGGGCGATTACCTGCGGAAATACGACGATTCCGCATTGCTGCAGGTCCCGACGTATCGCGGCCGGCTTTACGAGAGCGCGCGGGATTATATTGCGAGACCGCTGCTGGCAAATCTTGAGAAGTATGGAGAGGGATTGATTGTTGCGGCGGACACTTCAATATGGGAAGAGCGGCAGAGAGACAAAAAGCATTTCGCGTTTTCGACAGCTGCCGCGATTGTGGGTTTGCGAAACTTCGCGGAGGTAGCACGTCGCGCGGGCGATGAACCTGCTCGAGCCGAGATGCTGAAAAGCGTAGCCCTGCTGGAGAAGGGCTTCGATGCGGCATTCATTCGCGGAGGAAAGCTGCGAGGAACGTTGGAAGAAGGCGTGAAGAACGACATCGATGGCGCGTTGCTGGCGGTGATCAATTTTGGGATCGTCAAGAACGATGCGGTGGTGCGCGATGCGGTGGAGAGGATGGAACTTCTGAAAGTGCGTTCCGGCGGCTACCGTCGAGTCCGCGGCACTTACACGGATCCCGCCATTTTTGAGTATTGGTACGAGAAGCAGGAATTTGTGTTTGTAGATATAAGCCTGGCTGAAGTGTATCGACGGCTGGGAAGATATGACGAAGCGGCCGCGATGCTGGAGCGCATTATTGATAAGTCAGCGGCGGACCACGACGTGATATCAGAAATGTATGTGGCCGAAAGCTGCTCACTATTTCCCGGAGAAGTGGGCGACCCGACAGGCGCGATGCCTATGGTGGGTTATGGTGCGGGAGCATATATTATGCACCTGCTACAGCGGGGAGGGTTGGAGGGCAAACCTTGACGCTGGTGCGGAGACGGAAGATTAGCGAAGAGATAGCCTGCTGCCTTACCTTGTAAGCATGAAGAAGATTCTTTGCCTCACCCTGCTGGTGGCGGGTTCGACTGCATTCGCACAAGTTCCGGATCCGCTGAAGCTGGTCGATCCAATGATAGGGACCGGGCCCGAGGGGCATACGTTTCCGGGAGCGACGGCGCCATTCGGGATGGTGCAGCTTTCACCCGACACTCAGATTCGCCCATTTCAGCAGAGCTACAAGTGGGCGGCGGGTTATCGTTATGAAGACAAGACAATCCTGGGATTTTCGCATACACATTTTTCGGGTGCGGGTCACAGCGACCTTGGAGACGTGCTGTTAACGCCGATAGGTGGCGAGAATGTCCCCCTCGAGCCGGGCGATCCAGAGGGAACACAACGCGGGTATCGGTCGCGGTTTTCGCACAATAGCGAACACGCTGAGCCTGGCTACTACGCGGTGACGCTGGATGATACGCAAGTGCGGGCGGAGTTGACGGCGAGCGAACGCGTGGGCGTGCATCGTTATGCCTTTGCGGCCGGCGAAAAACGCCACGTTCTGCTGGACCTGCGCAGCTCAATCTATAACTACCCGGGTAAAGTGTTGTGGTCACGAGTACGCATGCGCATGGACGGAACAGTGACAGGGATGCGCGAGACACGCGGCTGGGCGCCCGGGAGACAGCTATATTTTGCGATTCGTTTTTCCGCGCCTATGTCGGGACATGCGCTTTATAACCGGGAAGAGGGTCCGCCACCTTATCACGGTTTCAAGACTCCGGGTAACTCGCCTGAAGATACGCAGAGCATCGAAGGGCGGGGGATCGAAGCGGTGTGTGATTTTGCACCCTCGTCGGATCCGCTTATCGTAAAGGTCGCACTGTCGCCGGTTAGCGAAGAGAACGCGATCTCCAACATGGATGCGGAAGTGGCGGGCTTTGATTTCGACGCTGTGCGGACAGCAACCCAAAGGCGGTGGCGCACAGAGCTGAGCCGCGTGGAATTGCATGCATCCCCAGGCATGGAGAGATCGCTGTACACCGCGCTGTACCACACGATGCTCGCTCCAAGCACAAGCATGGACGTGAACGGAGAGTATCGCGGGCCGGATAACCAGGTTCATCGCGCTGAGGGGTTTCGCTTTGTCTCGTCGCTCTCACTCTGGGATACGTATCGCGCCGAACAGCCTCTGATGACGCTGCTTGAACCAGAACAACGGACTAACGATCTTGTGCGTTCGATGATCGCTTCGCAGAAGGAGAGCCCGTTTGGGATTTTGCCGGTGTGGCAATTCGCGGGTCTCGAATCCTGGTGCATGATTGGATATCATGCGGTGCCGATCATCGCAGATGCATATATAAAGGGCATTCGCGGCTACGACACGAAGTCAGCATTAGACGCGATGGTGGCCAGCGCAACTTATGCGCAGTATGGGAATCTTGGTGCGTACATGAAGCTGGGGTATGTGCCGGTGGACAATGACGGCGAAGCTGCTTCGAAGACTGTCGAGTATGCATTTGACGATTGGACGATTGCGCAGATGGCGAAGGCGATGGGCAATGAGGAGGTTGCCAGTGACTTCAAAAAGCGGGGGGCGTTGTGGCGAAACAATTTCAACGTGCAAGATGGATTTGTGGAGCCGCGACTCGCCAACGGCGTGTATCGCAAGCCCTTCGATCCTGCAAAGGCGGGAGCGGCAAGCGGATTTACGGAAGGCAATGCTTGGCAGTACTCGTGGTATCAGCCACAGGACGAACAGGGACTGATCGAGTTGCTGGGCGGCAACGAAAAGCTGGCGGCAAAGCTCGATGCGATGTTTGACCAGAAGGTAGATCCGGCCCTTTATGCAGATGTGGAAGATATTTCAGGGATGATCGGGCAGTACATTCATGGCAATGAACCGAGCCATCACCTGGCCTATCTCTACATGTACGCAGGGATGCCTCTGAAGACGCAAGCGCGGCTGAAACAGATTGTTGACTCGCAGTACAAGCCTGCTCCGGATGGGTTGGTGGGAAACGACGATCTGGGGCAAATGTCGGCATGGCTGATGTTTACGGCACTTGGTTTCTACCCTGTGGCACCGGCGTCAAATGAGTATGTGCTGGGTCGTCCCTTTGTGGAGCGGGCGATCTTGCACTTGCCAAACGGGAAGGCACTCACCATTACGAGCGAAGACATGAGCGACGAGGAAAGCTTCTTGAAAGATGTGCTGCTGAATGGCCGGTCAGTAGACCGATCATTTGTGACGCACGAGGAACTGATGCAGGGAGGCGAATTGAAATTTATATTCAGCAATGAAAGAGATGCGGCGTGGTCGCATCGCGTGCATCGGCCGCCGTACTCTGAAACTCATGCAAGGTAGAAGTTAGCGCCGATGCCGTTATGGTAAGTATTATTTTGGCTTGCGCCTGGCCATTGCGAATGTGCAATTCGCAATGGTCATTGTGTCTTATCCGGCGATTCCGAATTGGGCTATGGCTCTCGTGCCTCTTTCGAAATCATCTCTGCTTCCATTAGCGGAATCGGGATCAATGCCCGCGTTGTTGAAGGGATCGATGAAATCGCGAAGTACCAATGGCTTTTCTACGAGGTCCTGCTGATGGGCAAATTCGGTCATCAACCTATCGACGAGGAGTTTGCCGGTGACATAGCTGGTGCCATAGCCAGGCTGGGCGCATGAAAGGATGGCTCAAGACTATTGAACTATCTTGACAGACTGCCGAGCCGAGTGTGAGAAGTTTCGTATCTTTTAGTTCGTGACGCGTGATCGATGTAAATACTTGTTGCAAACCGCCAAGACGAACGAGATATTTCACGTGAGTTGGCACGGTTTCAGATTTGCTTACGCTTTCTAGAGTGAGGGGGGAACCGTCGTTGGCGGTTTCGGAGGCCTATGACCATACTCGCTCGCCTACGCATTTTCCTGGTTCCTGCCTGCGTCGCATTGATGCTGGTTGTCGCGGCCTGTTGGTATAACCTCTTCTGGCTGCCTGCGCAGCACAGATATCTGGATGATCGCAACCTTCGCGTACTTGACACGGTGAGCGAGCAGATAGGGCTCAATATCAATGCTTTTGACAAGATTATGGATAACGCTGCGAATTCGGGCATTACCACCGGCGCTCTGAACTCCTATCTTAAGAATGTGGCGCCCCAGTTGGAGAAGCCGGAGGAGAGCGAAAGCGGGCCGGTGGTTGGCAAGGATTACGGAGATCCGCCGAAGATGGCGGTTGCGATGGATGAGAGAAAACATTATCTCTATTTAGCTTTCAGGCGTGGCAAAACGCCAGGCTACGTAATTCGAACGGATCTTGACAAGATGATCGACAAACTCTTACCACCGGCGATCCGGTGCCCGTTTGACGCGGTGGTGGTGGCTCAGGGCGACGGGACCGTGATCTATCAGAAGTCGCTTTCTGGAATCGTGATGGCTCGCATCGATAAACTCGAAGATGCATCAGGAGATATCAAGCCAGCCGCACCTGAGTCGCAGATAACGCTGGACTCACTTTCCCGATCGACCCGGCTTGAAGAGATTAAAGTTGCGGGGGCCCGCTATCGACTGTACTCGCAGCCGCTTCCAGTTCCATTTGCCGCGGCAAATCTGCAGAAGAAGGTAATAGACTCCGGAGCCACACGGGCCATTCCCAAGCCGTGGGTTATCTGTGGCCTGGTTCGTGCAGACCGATTCCGATCGGAGAGCCAGGCGATCTCTTCGACTTACCTGTTATGGCTCATTGGCGGTATCTTGCTGGCAGTCGCAGCCTACCCATTTCTGAGGCTGCACGTATCGAGCCCGGCAGAGAGACTGCGTGCGGGCGACGTGATCACGATCGCAGTGTCTACAAGCTTCGCTTGCGCCGCGCTAACGTTCATCATTCTGTTTGTCGGCTATCAGAAGATTTATGTCGACCGTTCGGCCGAAAATCAGATGCGAAAGCTCGCAGTGGCAGTCGATCAGAGTTTTGGAAAAGAGGAAGGCAAGGCATTTGAGCAACTGCACGATCTGTACCGTGAGGACGCCACGCACAAAAGTGAACTGCGACGAGCGTTACACATCGCAGAGGGTCAGTCGGATAAACTATTGCTCCTCAAACATGACGGACGAGGATGCAATCCGAAGTGGGCGTGCCGAACGAATATTCTGTCGAATGCGGATCGCGCTGTCGCGCCCGTGCTCGCAAATTATCCTAATTTGCAATACGTGAATTGGAGCGATTTCAGCGGCCGACAGAGGATAAAATGGACTATCAAACCTACCGTCACGCCCTTTCTCAATCTTAACGACACCTCTGTTCGGTACTATTCGGCGATCAAGAGAGTTCTGCAAAATCCAGGAAGTCCTGACCCTGTGCCGAGCGAGGGAGTGGGGTCACAGTATTCCCCGAATACCGGGGATAACATCACCATCTTCTGGAGCGTTATGGACTCTGACGGGCGACCGGTCTCAGGAAAGGTGGACCCCAGAGTTGCCAGGCACCTGTTTTGTGCGGCGCTCGTAACGAAGCCTATCTCGGTGATAAATTCGGTTCTGCCTGCCGGATATCAGTTCGCCGTGATTGAACCCAGCGGCCGAATTGTGTTTCATTCGGATCAGAGCAGGAACCTTAGGGAGAATTTTATTGCAGAGACGGATCAAAACCAGGAGATTCGCTCGCGGGTGGCGATGCGGGATGATGGAATGCTCATCGCAAACTACCTGGGCCGCCCACATCGTATCTATATGCGTCCGATGATTTCGAACGAGAATGATTCCTGGACGCTGCTCATCTTCCGTGACCTACATCAGGAAGAGACAACGACTCTTGAAGTGCTGTTCCTGGCTTCGATTCTGTTTCTCTTCTACGCGAGCACGATTGCGATGGTTTTGTCAGTGGCGTGCTGGATGCATCGAGGCCGCACAAGCGGTGATTGGCTCTGGCCCGACTCAGCCAAGACAGCGAGGTATCGCATGATGCTCGCTCTTCTTGTTGTCGCTGCATTGGTAGATGTTGTGCTGCTTCAGCTTCCGTCATTTGCTGCGCTCGTTGGTGGTATCGCAATTCCAGTGGCCGCGGTCGCCGTTTGTTTGTGCGTGCTACGTCCTCGGGATAGTCAGGGTGAGTCTGCGGCGAGAGGGTCCAAGTCATCGTCGATACAGTGGCGGCGATACTACATCGGAGCATTCGCGGGGCTGCTTGTGGTGGTCGTTGTTCTTCCATGTCTATCTTTCTTCAAAGTTGCATGTGACTTTGAACAGAGACTCTGGGTGCAACAAGGCCAACTGAAACTCGCGTCTGACATTGAGGACAGGGCCAAGTTGCAGCAATCACGATATCAGGGGGTCGATACCGGGCAATACGGTGGTGACCTGCTGGCAACAACGGAATTGAGAACTGGGCCGGTCTTTTCGTACCACGAAGCGCTTGGTATTGAGGTTAGATCGGAACATGACGGCAACAAGGCGCGTCGTGGTTTGCAGGCGCGATGCAGCTTGCATTCGGTGGTGGGTCGGCAGCGTTGCATCGAGCGACTACTAGGATGGCTGGTTCCCGCGTACAACCTGATGGCTGCTGAGAGCGCTCATCTGGCTGAAACCGGATCGTCAGATGTGTGGAGTTGGTCGAGTAATTCAGTTGCGAAAGGGCAAAATCTTGTCCTGACCAAACAAGAGCCAGGATCAGCGATTCTGATGATCTCTTCTGCGTGGGCACCTATAAAAGTCCCATGGGCCAGTTGGCAGATCTGGGTATGTGCTGGTGCATATGTGGCGCTCATATTCTTGATGGCGCGGTTGATTCTGACCAGAATGTTCCTTCTGGATTTGGATGAGCGAGCTGAAGAACCAAAACTTCTTCCGGAGGGCAATCGGAAGGGGAGCCAGAGTCAATTCTCTCGTCGATCTGTTTTACAGAAGCTGGTTCTAATTCACTTGGCACAAGACAAATTGGCTAACCCAAATGGTCGGCCGATTGTGCGAGATCTGATGAGAGAGGGCCTGGTCGAGCGAAGGTGCGGGTTGTTGGCCATCAGAGATGATCGTTTCGCGGAGTTTCTACAATGTGTATCGCATACTGATAGCGTTGAACAGTGGGAGGGACTGGAAGCGGGTGTTCACAAAGACGCACTTCGCACATCGCTGCTGGTTGTGGGTTTTGGTGTGGCTGGATTTCTGATTTACACGCAGGGTGCGGTGTTCAATACGTGGGTGTCGTACATGACCGGGGCTGCGGCATCTGTGCCTGCATTGCTGCGCGTGCTCGACTGCTTCCGCAATGGTAGCGGCACCCAAGGGTAGACGTTGTCAATTGTGCTTGCGAGCTCGTAGTCAAAGAAAGCGATCTTCTAATCAATGAAGTAGCCAATTTCAGAGAGGACAGTTTCGCTCAACTCCACACCTAGTAGACAAGCGCTCGGATAGGAGTAAATTTCACCTTCGAACCGCTTGAGTGTATCAGAGGACAAGTCGGTTTTTTTGTGCAGCATGCGCAGCAGAGCCGCGCTGTCAGTAGTGTATTGGTAATCGCCTGGAACTCCACATGAGGGGCGAACCGTCAGCGACAGCGGTACGGACTTTCCGCCGAATTCCAAAGAGTCGGCCATTTGAGCTATGAGATTGACTCGCATGGAGGGAATCTTGTCACCTGTACTTATTGATCCTCAATGCCCCCAATGGGTGATGTGAGTGATACGTGCTGGGGAGAGGGATAGAGGCGAAAACACGGTGCGAACTTAAGCGGCACCGACTACGGTCCGGCGCCGCCACAAGATTTGCAATCGATGCCGCTCAGGTCAGGCAATCTGTGGCGACCGACTCCCCGGGCCCCCTTTTACAGAGCAGGAGTTTACATTTTTCAGAAAGTCAGAAGAGAGTTTCAGGCAGCGGAGTCTTGCCTCGAAGGCATTATCGTAGTACGACCAGGCAATGACCAGTCGATTGTTGTTGCGTCAAAGGTGCAGGCGTATGCAAAGGCGCTGAGGGATTGCCGTGATGGATTACCGTGTTCTGCCGTTAATGACTTTAATCTGCCCAGGCTTTTGAACTGATAACTCAATCGTCGGCGACAATCAAACATACTACCTTGCTTGTTGCCTGTGCGCTATTAGCTCGCCTGCGGCTCGAGTTTATCCCGCCTTACGAAAAGTGAGGTTGAATCGGTAACCGCCCAGCAAAGGATGAACTCCGTCTTTGAGAGGCATCACGCCGTGATAACGCAGCCTGGCCGGTCCACCCCAGACCACTACATCGCCATGAGCGAGAGGCACGCGCATGGTCTTGTCCGTTCGCTCGTCTCCTCCGAAGAGGAAGACTGCAGGCAGACCAAGGGACACCGACACAATTGGTTGATTGAAGTCACGTTCGTCCTTGTCCTGATGCAGGGTTAGTCTTGCTCCCGGCTCGTATCGATTGATGAGGCATGCATCGGGAGCGAACTGCGGGAAGCCTGCTGCCGTCGCTGCGTTCTGAGCCAAGTGAAGGAATGGCTCTGGCACAGATGGCCATGGCATCTGTGTCTCCGGATCGACGGGGTCATAGCGATAACCTCTCCTGTCGGTGACCCATCCCAGAGGTCCGCAGTTAGTCATCGCAACAGACATGCGGAATCCTCCTGGTGTCACCATGTGCCGAAAAGGAGACTTTGCCGCGACAACGGATAGCGCATCAAGAATTGCGGCTTCACGATCAAGTGCGAAGCCACGGAGAATTGCGGTGCCGGGCCCGAGGCTTTCGTTTGCGTCTGCCTGATTAAATAGGCCGCGAGTATACGGGGATGTCATAGCGCCCTCCTACGTAGCGTCATGAAATATGATGCCAACGGTGTGCCGCTGTCCCGAGCGGATACGGCTTACGCCGTGGCGAAGATTGACGCGATACGCACCTCGCGTTCCCCGAACTGGACGATGATGGACGGCGAAGGCTACTGCATCTCCTTGACGGAGAGGTACAACTTCTGGACGCGATTGCATACGAGGACGTTGCTCGGTGAGCACAAACTCGCCGCCTGTGAAATCCCTTTCCGGTTCAGATAGCAGAATCGCCACCTGTATCGGGAAGACGTGCTCACCGTAAAGATCTTGATGCAGGCAGTTATAGTCGCCGGCACCGTACTGAAGGAGCAATGGAGTCGGTCGCTGCTGGCCTGCGTCCTGACATCTCTTGATAAATGCATCGTGGTGTTCAGGATATCGGATTTCAATTCCCATGGCCTCATTCCAGCCATTTGCAATTGGCGCCAAGCGAGCGTAGAGCGCTGTACGAAGACCCTGGATGAGGTCGGGGAGCGGATAGCTGAAATACTTGTACTCGCCGCGCCCGAAGCCATGTCGTGCCATGACGACGCGGCTTCGGAATGGCGTTTCTTGTGGATAAAGCCCGGCGAGACCACGGCATTCATCGGGAGAGAGAACTCCTTGCAGCACTGTGCTCCCTTGCTCGTCGAGGTCGCTGCCGATTTTGTGCCAGTCCGATGTTGTGACTCGCGTTATCGCCTTATCAGATGGAATAACCGCGGCCGCTTCGGTTGTTGTTGCGAGGCTCTTTGCGAAAAGAGAATTCATGCTTGTGCCTCCCTTTCAAGCAATGCCTGCTTGCGTTCCACTCCCCACCGATAACCGGAAAGAGTGCCGTCGCTTCTGACGATGCGATGGCATGGGACGACGACAGCAAGCGAGTTTGCAGCGCAAGCTTGCGCAACCGCGCGAACCGCCTTGGGCATGCCGATGAGCTTCGCGATGTCAGCGTAGGTTGCAGTGGAGCCTGCTGGAATTTGCTGAAGCGTCGTCCAGACACTTTGCTGAAAAGCAGTGCCCCGGATGTCTAAGGGCAGGTCAAGTCCCGCGCCCGGCTTCTCGATGATGCCAATCACCTTGGCGACCAAATCATCGGAGCCACTCTCGCTACCCAGGAAGTCCGAGTGGGGAAACTGGCTCTGAAGATCGTGTATCAGCAGAGTCGGATTGTCGCCTATCAGTATGGCGCAAACGCCACGCTCGCTATTGGCCACAAGGATTGAGCCCAGTGAGCACTCTCCAATTGCGAAGTGGATGGGAACGCCAGCGCGCGCATGCTTGCTGGCCGAAACGGATGCCGGGCGCATATCACGTTGCGTTGATTTCACAAGCTCGATATTCTTCGTCGTGTCGCTCATAATTCTTTCCTCCAATCTTGATATGGTCAGGCTAACGAGAATTCGAGGAATAGACACCCCGATTCTTGCTTTCAATTGTCTCTGTTGCCGCTGTGATGGAGAAAACCGATGCGTGGTTGTCGGCCAAGACTGTTCTCAATTGATGACTGCGTCGAGAGAGATCTGCATCACACATCGTTGAGCGTGGTGGCCAACTATACGCTTGCCCACGCAACGGATGAGTTGAGCACGGCGTTTCTCTGAAACCAACAACTCTTTCTTTCTGCTTGGCTACATGAATCCGTTCAAACCGACGCTGGATCACGGAAACGGAAATCTGTTTATTCGACATCGGCTGGTTATCGCGCCCATCTACAGAACTCCATTCTTTGCCAATGGCCACGGAATATTGAAGCAGGCACTTTTCGGCCGGCAGATAGCAGGAATTTACTCCGTGCGTACCGGTACGCCTTTCCGTTATTTCGATAGCACGAACGATGCCCAAGCAGGGCAGGGTTACAAGGTTCCCCGCTATGCACCTATCGGGTCCCGTCGCCAAACATACTTTCAAATCGACAAACGGAGCAGATGGGGGAGAGCAAAATGCCTACGTGATCGGCGAACTGCCGGCTGCGATTTCGGTTCGGGAATCCAAATCTGGTTATACCCGGATTTCCCAGGAAAGCCTGGACGACGTGGCGAATGTGGGTTATGGCGTACCGCTTCCGATCACAGCATCGAAGGGTGGTATCGGGAATGACGGAGGCGCGAACGATGAGCGCCGTTTTGGGCAGTTCTCGCTGGCAATCAATTTTTAGTGGTGTTGACACACTCTTGCGATCGCGGGGATGCGAAGAGACTCAGCCGCTTTATGACCTACAGAGGCATACCGCAAGAAGTGAATGCAAATCAGTTGCGCTGTTAGCACGTGTCATATCTTTGCATTGCGTTTGGTTGAAAAGCAACAACGGCCTGGAGAGACTCTCCAGGCCGTTGCCGGTGTACTGTTGGGATTGGACTAAGGCCATCGCGCTGCCGCGAGTGCCAAGGGCCCGGCGGTTGATTGCATCCGCGGGGGCTTACATGGGGTCTGGGGCGCGATGCCCTAGGCCTCAGTCACCTCACGTACGAAACAACTAGAACAATCAATTTTCATCAGCTGGATCAACCTCCTTTCCCGTGTAACCCCAAACTAACGCAAGGTCGGGCGCGCGTCAAGAGGATGCCAATTTTGTGTCGTTAGCACATGATGGGACCGGTGGAGTTAACAGGTGAAAGGCCCGCTTAGCGAGCGGCGAGGATGTTTCCATGCGAGGAGCATGGAGACGGATCCGAGGGCGGCGGTGGAGCGGGGCAATGAAGGTGCAGGAAGTGATTTGCGAGGGATGGCAAAGGAGATCAGCTGGTGGCGGGCGACAGAGATCATCGGCATCAGCGACCGGCCGATGCGGCGCTAACGGGAGCGGTATGAAGAGCATGGCTACGACGGGCTGATCGATCGGCGGGGCC
>WNGK01008877.1_pt1 | contig 21864 bp, 15 predicted proteins | sample 5400601 | NCBI WGS metagenome assembly WNGK01 (sample SAMN13153376, study PRJNA577476) | soil metagenome | isolation source: 60 cm soil or saprolite under Garry oak tree replicate 1 | place: USA:California | collected 2016-06-15
ATCGCGAGACATCGGAAAGAAAACATTTCTATTTTGTGGATGAATCGAGCCTGGCAAGCACGAACCAGATGCGCGAATTCCTGGCACGGCTTGGGCCGCAGGACCGAGTGTTGCTTATCGGCGACACGCGTCAGCACCAGGGCGTCGAAGCCGGTCGGCCGTTCGAGCAGCTGCAGCAGGCGGGGATGCGCACCGCGCATCTTGATGAAATCGTGCGCCAGAAAGATCTTGCACTTAAATCTGCTGTGGAGTCTTTCGCGAAGGGGGATGTGTCAGGCGCCCTCCAATCTCTGCAAGCACAGGGCAGGATACGAGAAATCTCCGATCCCGGGGAACGCATCCGCGCAATAGCCCGCAGTTACGGCGAATCGCCTGAGAGAACGCTGATCGTTTCGCCCGATAACGCCTCCCGCCGCGACCTGAATATTGCCGTGCGCGAAGAACTAAAGGCCATGGGATCTCTAGCCGTTGAGGATCACCATTTCAAGATTCTCATTCAACGCCAGGAGATGACTGGCGCCGAGCGCCGATGGGCGAGTGGATACGAAATCGGTGATGTCGTGCGGTACGCACGAGGGAGCAAAGAGGCGGGCATCGACGATCGACGCCGGCACATACGCTACGGTCGTCGGTACAAACCCCGCAATGAACCTGGTGTCCGTCGAACAGGCTTCCGGAAATATCGTCACCTATGATCCCCGCCGGCTGACCGGCGTCAGCGTCCACCGGGAAGCGGCCCATGAATTTTCGGTCGGAGACAGGATTCAGTTCACCGCACCTGACAAATCGCTCGGGGTCGCCAACCGTGACCTCGCCGTGATTGATTCCATCGGAAGAGATGGACAAATCTCCGCGCGCCTCGACAATGGCCGTCAAATCGAGTTTGACGCCCTGGCTCACCGTCACTTCGATCACGGGTACGCCGTCACCAGCCATAGCGCGCAGGGGCTCACGGCGGAGCGGGTTATCATCAATGCCGACACCGGAGCCCATCCCGATCTACTGAATTCGCGTTTTGGATACGTCGCCATCTCGCGGGCCAGTCACGAAGCGACAGTCCTCACCGACGATGCGAACCGCCTAGGTCAGAGACTTGTGACGGAAGTGGGCAAAACTTCAGCACTGGAAACCACGCATGCCGGCTTTCTGAGTCGTGATCAGGGCATTGGGAATACCATCTGAAGAAACTTGCAGGATCAACGGGCTACTTACAGCTGCGATAGGTGGCTTCATTTGCCTCTACTTATATCTATCTGCTGTTGAATCCAAGCATCACCAGCTGCGTCGATCTCTTCTTCGCTGTATTCAAGATCATTCCACGTAATCTTCTCCCTTATCGAAGCCTTTTCCTTTGCCTCTGCCTGCTTCTGCTCCGCGAGGTTTCGTTCGATCGAGTCAACAAACCGAAGAGTATTGGAAACATCATTGAAAATCAGGACGGCTTCATTTTTATTCAAGATCGGATTGTCATGAGCGAAGCTTTGATTGTTACGTACATCATTGAAGGCATCCAGGATGGATATTGAAGTTTTCAAGATCCTCCTCGACATCTCAGATTCCACAAGATCATGCTGTTGCAGAAATTTCGCATACGAACCAAATAAGCTGTGGAGCGGGGTGTTTTTATTAAAGGCGATGGCATGTCTCTTACAAAGCTCCCGTACATATTTGATAACAAACGTATGCAGCCTATCCAAAGCTTCCTCGGGCCGATTCCTTCCGATGCTCTCTTTGATCGACTGAGACAATAGCTCAAAATCTTTGTCCGGAGAATTGGGCGTGAGTGCCCCAATATCTTCAACACTGTCGCTGTTTAGCCGGGCAACGATTCTTTTGCACTCCACGTGTAACGCGGGGTTGAATGTCTGATACCCGTAAAGAGGAGTAGCCTTTTCCAGCTTCCAGTATTCAACCATTTCACCCAGCAACTTAGCGACTAGACGGTTGGATTGCCCATCCCAGAAAGCACGCAAGCGAGTCGCCTTAGAGCCAGAGTATCCTTCTGCGTATATATCAACGCCCGTGTGCTCTAGCACGAATTCCTGGAACGTCCTGTTCGTGAAATCGCACACGTAGCCCGTCTTCATCTCGAGATAGCTTTCTAGTTTGTTCTTTTCAGATCCTTTGAGATTTGCCATTAAGTTTGTGGACCCTCCTCAAAAACCAACCTTTCATTCGCGGTCTGCTTCTTGCCGCCGTAAGGGCGATCGTCGTTTCATTTTTTCCGGAACCTTCTCAGCCTTTGCTCGCGCTGCTCTTATCCTCTCCAGCAACACTGATGCTGGCTCGTATTGCCGCAGTACCTCCTGCGGACCAACGCTCAGTTTCTTGCCTTCGACCACGCCGAGAATCTGACCCCCGACGCAGAGCGCATAGTCCGCCGGCCCATTGTCCGTCGGATATTCTTCGATAGCGCAGCGGTCGAAATCGGCGAGAGTCTTTGATGAGTCGAACGCAACAACGCTCCAGCCGGCGTCGGTTAATTTCCGATCAATGATTTGTTTGCGGGTGACGTATTCGGACTTCGTCGGAGGCGTATTGAACATTTCGTCGGGCCCGCATGTGGTGAAATTGGTGGCTAAGTATTGATAATACAGCAGATGAAGTCGCAGAGACACCACTTTCGCGAGGGGAGCGAGCATCTAGACCCAAGGAAGCCATGTCGGTTGAGAGAAGAACGATGCGGTCAGAGATGGTCTAGAAACTCCATCAGTTTTCGGTTATCTCTCCAATGCCTTCTCGAGCGGCTGAGCTCGGCTTATCAAGCTATTTTTGAAATCTTTCCGGGGTAAGCGCCACAAAGCGCTCCGTGGTATTGAGCCGACCATAGCCCTTGTACGCAGCGGGCGCTCGAAGCATGCGATCCACGTCGCGGATGCCAACGACGCCGACGCTCGCGCCGCCCTCCTTTGTGGTCAATAGATGAAAGATGATTCGAGCAAGTTTGTGGGCCGTGGCTGTGATCGCCTGTGGCCTGCCGAGTTTGCGGGTGATGCGGCGAAAGAATTCACCGAGACCCACGCTTTTCGGTCGGGCATGGAACCGGGTACCAATGTCGGCGCGGGCTGTAGCTGTCATCCCACCGGCTTCATCATCATCGCTCGACTCGCGTTCCTTTACATCCTGTCTGGCCGCGAAGGGCCAGTTGCACGCTTATCGTTACCGATCTGAGAGCGATGTCTTGGTCGCTACACTTTCGATCCCGTTGGTGGTGTCGCTTGGTCTGAAACCTCGGTAGGCTCCTCGTCTGCTCCCCCCGTGTAGATCTGTAGCAACTGAGGCGGTACGGGAAGCCGAAAGTGACGACATGCTACGAGAACCAGCGGCCACCAGCCGTTCTTGACGCACGACAGCGCGAAACACTGTGGAAATTGTGCGACTTCACCCGCAATCATCTCTAGAAAGGTGGTTCGCCCTCCCTGTAGCTTGATATCCGTTAGTGCTATGCCGTGCAGATCTTTGTTCGTGTAGAGATTTTCCTCGCTCACGTCATCTGGGAACCAAAGCTGGAAATTGCAGTGCGGAAGGACTTCACTCTGGAGGCGGTCGACCGATTGAAAAATCGCATCATCTTCGAGTAGCGCTGCGATGTGGGCGAGAACCGGATACAGGATAGCAGCACTCGTGGCATTTTCACGGTACTTCGATTCTTTGCTGACGGGGTGGTCGAGCAATTCGGAATAGGAATCAAGAACCGACGGGTATTTCTCGTTCGTTGTGAAAGCGAAGCTGATCCTGCGCAGCATCTCCGACAGCCACGAGAGAAGAACTTGTCGGCCACCGTCGCTAGACAAGAGAAGGCATGCTGCTAGCCCGATCTCGATTGCTTGATTATCCTTCAATGGCGCGTACAGCGTGGGGTTCGTGCTGATAAGCAAGCTAATCGCTGCGGTGGCAGCTGAGACTTCATCGAGCAAAACCGCGCGGGAGCTGTCTTGCTCGTTCGTGTTGAGCAGGCCGGCAAAGCTCCAGATTCCTCCAATCGCCAAGCGTCCCAGAAGATCGAAGATTTTGAGATTCACGTCAATAGACGAACCGCCCCGGACCGCTGAAGAGAGAGCATGTTCTTGCCGAAGATGAGGGGCAATCTTCGCAAGGTAAGCTGAATCAATTTGTCGATACACCTGAAAAATGCCGATGAACGAAGCGGACGCGGCCTCGCTAGCCTTTGATTTCTTGCCAGCGAAGGCTCGGCAAATATTCCAGCCGTGCAATAGCGCGAGCTCTGATGCGCGGTACGCGCACTCAAGGTTGTCCGCCTCACGGGACCACGAGAAGAGTATCCATAGGCACACGCTCAGTTGACGAAGACCACGAACGCGCTCCTCATCAGCTGAGCAAGCCGCGTCAATGCCACGCACAAGGCTTGCGAAGTATTCATATGAGGCATCGGGCTCATCTAAAAGCGCCAGAGTCTTTCTCAGATCGGATCTGCTTCTGTCGCCGATCAAGTCCTCACGGAGAAAGTGTGACTGTATAAGACTTGCGAGTTTGTCCCCATTCCATTCCTCGAAAGAAACGCTGCCATCCTTCGAATTCCGTGCCATGAAGCCCACAAGCTGCGGACGTACTTGTTCCTGGACGTCTCCGCCAAAGGTGGCACAGATCACAACCTCTTTATCTTTGTGCTCAGGTGGAATCCGGTTAGGGATATAGGCATCGATGATCTCGTTGAGCGATGGACGCAGCGACTGCACGGTGTCGCCATCCCATTCCTTTCTCGTCAAGTCTCCCGACTTGATCGAGAGCAAATAGACCTTCTCTGGTCCGCCGTCGACGCTGCCGACGGCTGCCACATCGACACCATCCTGACGCGTTCCTCGACCTGGACGGGAGTACACCGTTAGCCCCATCTGGCTCAACAGATCGGGAAGCACGGCGTCCAGCTCGTTGCGCTCTCGAAGCCCGGCTAGATATTGCCGAATGATCAGTTTCATTTGACTCGCTGCTCCGCACGCAGAATTCGCAAGAGGACATGCAGGCCTAGTTCGTCGATATGCATCATTCTTGGGAAGGTGAACTCCGAACCAAGCGTTTTGAACATGATGTCGGCTCGGTGAGTCGAACCATCTTGACGGGCAACGTGCTGAACCGATCCTCGTCCATACAGCACAACAGGCCGTTTCACGAGGCTCAGCAAAGGCAACTCCGCTCGCGCCTGTTCGAATGACTTAGACATCCTCTGACTCAAGGATCTGTTGAAAATCGTCTGTTGTTCCTCACTCATCCGAAGCTCCTTGATTCCAGATGCGGTGCCGAGTGCAGCGAGATAGGCATCGATCCTTTGTAGGCAGTCTTGCAGCGCTTCAAGCACGTCGCCGGTCTCACTTTCGGTTCTTTGCTGCAAGAGCTCACGCACGGAGCCCGTATAGTTCAGGAGAAGCGGATCGAGGAGCAACTGCTTGATCGAGTCAACCGTTCCTCCGCGCATCAGAGAAATCAAGAATGATGCGGCTGCTACCGGGCTGAAGAACAAGTACCCAGCCGCTTTCCGAGCAATGAAGACGATGCTTGCCTCATCTTGAAAATCGAGTTGGGCGGGATCCGCAGCGATTGTAATGTCGGCCTGCGCGATGTTCTGCACGGCGTCCGCTGCCGCCTCACAAAGAATCCGATCACCGGAGGCAAGCCATCGCGTCACATGAGAGACGATATTCCCAAGTCGATGTGCGATAGAGCGGCTTCGTTAGCTCTGGACTTCAGATTCTCCGAGAGCAGCTTGATCAAAGAGATGTCGAACTCCTCGACATTCCGGGCGAAGCTGTCCGCAGCCACTCCGAGCGTCCAGTCGCCCCCTTCTGCAACGCCAACCGCACAACTTCAGTCAGGCGTGGAAGTGCGAGCTTGTTCTTCAAAGAGAGTGTCAGAGCGGCAGAGAGCGAAGCTGCCAAGACGCCGTCGTGGTCGGAAGTTGCTACAACATCTTCAAGTGAGGCGAGCGTTTCAGAGGGGAGGGTTGTTTCGCCTTCACCCAGAGGCACGTTCGCAAGAGCAGCCACTGCCATCCGCTGGAGCAATTCATCTGGAACTTTCGTCAGCCGGACGACCTCATCAATGAAATAGGGACGATCCGAGGTGAACCCGGCAGCCGCCGTGACAGGGAGCAGAACGGCTAGCGAAATCGGATCTGCTTCGATAGCAGTCAGGATTTCGACGGGCCGCTTCGGATCTTGATCTAGATAGGTTCTAAATGGCTCAAGCGGCCAGGAAGCAGCCATGTCCCCGCCAGCTTCGATGACCAAGTGAGCAAGTGTCCTGGCTACGTTCACGCAGTTCGTCTCCAGCTCTGGAAAGGTGTTCACAAAAATCTGGCGAGCCCGAAAGAAGTCGGGGTTTTCCTTCCCATTTCGTAACAACGCAAATTCGGCTACAAGATCGATCTTCCCCGCATTATGAGCGTCAGCGAGCGAGCTCCAAAATTCTTGACGTTCCTCGGTTTTGATAGGCACGAGCAGGAGCAAGGCCCGAGGCAGACCGCGAGTTTCCTTCACCTTCACGGGATCGGCTATTAGTTCATTCAGCGTATTCACAGGGGTTCCTCGCGTACAATGTTAACCGCTGAATTATAATGGGTTACGCAAGTTTTTCAGGATTACTCCCGAAAGACGCCCTTCCCGCTAGCCAAGTGCTTTAACGATTCGATCACGGGAATTGGGGTTTAAGATGTGCTGGCTCTTCAAGAATCTCGAGGAGCTCCCGCGCGCAGAAGACTCGGTCGCGCTTGGCATCTGAAACCTTCCGAACGATGCCATGTTCCTCCAGACGATCAATCGCACGCTGAATAGTGGTAAAGGCCAGCTTGAGATGATTGGCAGCTCCGGTCACGGTGAGAAAGGGATTTGCCGCCAGGAGTTCTAGGACTCGCAGGGGAGTATTGGTCGAATGTCCAGCTAGCTTGGTTCGCCATTTGGCCATCAGATCATTGATGCGGGTTGCACGATTCAAAGCATCCTCTGACATTCGCGCGATGCCCAACAGAAAATACTCCAGCCAGTCCTGCCACGCGCCACGGTCACTGACTCCGCGCAGACCGTCGTAGTAGTCCCGTCTCGTTGCTTCAAAGAATGCCGACAGGTAGAGCAACGGCGTGGGAAGGATCTTGCGTTCGATTAGAAAAAGCGTGATGAGCAGGCGCCCGACGCGGCCGTTGCCGTCGAGAAACGGATGAATGGCCTCGAACTGATAATGGGCGAGGGCAATCGTCACGAGCGGTGGAAGATTGGATTCGTGGATGAACCGCTCCCAGGCACTGAGGCACGGCTCCACTTCGCCGGGCGGTGGGGGAATGAATGTTGCCGTCGCGAGCGTGCTACCCGGCTTGCCGATCCAGTTCTGCGTTTTTCGAAAATGCCCAGGTATTGCCTGGTGGCCCCTCACGCCTTCCATCAGCTTTCCATGGACCTCTCGAATCAGGCGTACGGAAAGGGGAAACTTCTTGAGCAAAGACATGCCATGTTCGAGCGCAACCACGTAGTTGCCGACCTCACGCAGATCCTCGGGACTGCGTTCGACCACCGCGCCGGCCTCGGCAGCCAGCAACTCTCCGAGCGTCGCCTGGGTACCTTCAATCTTGCTGGAGAGGACGGCTTCGCGCCTGACAAAAGGGCGCATGAGGACGTGAGGATTGGGCAGCCTCCCGCCTTCGCCGGCCAGCCTTCCGATGAGCCGATCCGCATCGGAGAGAACACCGATCAGGCGCGGCGTCCACTCCAGTGCCGGCGGCAGGGGCGCCGGCACAAAGGCCGAATACGCGCCCTGGGAGATTCTGGTGCCGGGAATGTTGACTGTACCGCTCTTGGCCATTGCGAGTCGAAAATAGTAAAGCGCGCTATTTTCGATATCCATCGTAATCGAAAATAACAGGTTTGGCCATTAGCGGAGTTGAAGTTCGTACTCGGCGGTCGCTGAATACTCTGACCGTCGGTCCAGCTATCTAATCACCGAATCCTTTGTGTTTGCAGCCCGAATAAACTGCCCTAAATCCGGTGCAACTGGAGGGAAGGCATTCGCCTGCTGTTGCCACCCTATGCCCCCCTATGCCTTTGCTCCTGAGGCTGTGGTCGAAATCAACCTTTGGGTCCTGTGCTTCAGCATCGTCGTTGCCCTAGTTACCGGGGTTCTCTTCGGCCTCTGGCCGGCCTGCCAGCTCTCCCGCCCCGCCATGGCGCAGATGATGCAATCCAATACTCGCCGGACGGCAGGAAGCGTGGGAGGCCGGCGCACGCATCAGTTGCTGATCGCCGGGCAAATTGCCTTGACCCTGTTGCTGCTCGCCTCCGCTGGCGCCGCCATGCAGGAGTTTTCGCGTCTCCTCCACGTTCCCCTCGGCTACGACCCCCATCACTTGCTGGTCGTCTCTGTGCCGTTGCACGAGAACGCGTATAAAACCTGGCCCGAGCGCTCAGCCTATTTCGAGCAGTTGCGTGCCGCGGTCGCCCAGACCCCAGGCGTGACCGCTGCCGCCATCGCACCGAACGCCACGCCGCCTTACACCGGCTGGGACATGCGCTTCGAGATACAGGGCCGCAGCGCTCCGGATCAGCAGAATCTGAATATGAACCTTGTCAGCCCGGAGTACTTCGCGGCTCTCGGGATTCCACTCTTCCAGGGACGCCTATGGACCGGCACCGAAGGTCGCAATGCCGCTCACGTCGCCGTCATTAATCGCACGCTCGCAAAGATGTACTTCCCCAATGGCGACGCCATCGGGCAATCCCTCAAGCTGCCGTTCCTCGAGAACCGCCCTCCCATCATGCTGTCCGCTCCGGGAATCGAAAACTCCTGGCTGCAGGTGATCGGCATCGTCGCTGATTACCGCAACAACGGCCTGAGAGACCCCATTAAGCCCGCCGTCTTCGTGCCATCAACCCTGCACATGAGCCGCAAGCAGCTCGCCGCCATCAATGCCGACCAACAAGCCGGCAGCGAAGCCAGGACCCTCGAACAGCGCATCAGCGAAGAGCCGGAGTGGCAGCAGGAACACCTCATCTCCTGGGTCTTCAGCGCCCTTTCCATGCTGGCGCTCGTACTGGCCGCCGTGGGTTTGTTCAGCGTGGTCTCCTACTCCGTTACGCAGAGGACTAACGAGTTCGGAATCCGCATGGCGCTTGGTGCGCCGCCATTGCACGTGCTGCGCATCGTGTTCTCTTCCATGCTGATCAACCTCGGCGCTGGCATCGCCGCCGGCCTAGTGCTCACTCTGCTCCTCAGCCGCGCGCTCGCCAATTGGCAGACGGGCAATGCCCATGATCCCATTATCCTGCTCGTTTCAACAATGGTCCTCATCGTCGTGGCCGCCCTCGCATGCACTGCTCCGGCCCGGCGCGCCGCAAAAGTCGAGCCGATGATTGCACTCCGCTACGAATAACAGCACGACGTCGCCAAGACCTTGGCGAACCCCTTTCTTCCGGCACTATCCTCTGCGGTCTATCTGCCTTCGGACAAGATGTTCACCAACCCACCGGTTGCGATCCGTGGGCCAATATGGGCCAATGCGCCACGGCATCCCGGGATCAATGAAGATGGCTCAGCAGGATGACATCGCGCCTCGATTGTCCGCGTGTCATTAACAGATGCTCGTGGTCAGATGTCCAGCTGAAGTCAAATATTTCGCCGGACGCGAAGTGAGTGAGCTGTTTCGGCTTCAAAGTGCTCAATGGCTGCTCCCAGATATTGGACGCACCGTTGCTCGTGAGCACGTAGTGCAGCGCCTTTCCGTCAGGAGACCAGCGTAGAGTTCCGAGGAACCCAGGAACCTGGAATTCGTTGATGGGAGTGCCTCCGCCAGATGGAATTACCGCCAATTCCACAACGGGAGGAGAGTACTGCTGATACGGATAGGCAAGGTACTTCCCGTCGGGGGAAACGACGATGTTCCCGAACAATGTGTCTCCTAGTACGTCGCCGATTTCCGAAATTGATCCGTCAGCCATGGAGATTTTGCGGATTTTTTCAGGATGAACGGCGTTGAGATAGTAGGCAAACTGTCTGTCCTGCGAACAGGCAGGAAACAAGACGTCTCCACTCGTTAATACCGTTTCGTTCGAACCGTCGTTCGCCGCTCGGGTCAAAATTTTCTTGCCGTTTGTACTCGTCACAGCAAGCAGGAAACGCCCGCATGGCTCAATCCATTCCGGATGATCTAAGGATCGGACAGGTACTCTGTTAGTGCCGTCCTTATTCATGATCCAAGCGCCCGTACCCATGGCTATCAAACGCCCATCCGGCAGCTCACGCACTTGGTACAACGTCGGCTCTCCGGACGTGACCTGCGAAGGGTGAGAGAGATCCGATGCTCCAGCAATCCACAAATTCGATGCCGCGCCATTTGCGATTACCGCGACTCGCTTGCCGTCCTGGGTCAAATCAATTGCGGAGTCGTAATCAGTCCGGTCGTTCGTGACGCGGTGTGCTTCTCCCGACGATGTGGAAACTGTCCAAAGCTGTCCTCGATGCGAGTTAGGATCTTTCAAGGTAACAATAAGTCCCCGCCCGCCCTCGATCCACAACGGACGTCCAATCGCGCCCTCAGAACTGTACAGTTCAGTCTGGATTGCCTTCGGTAGCGAAATGAGATACAGCGCGAAACGACGTCTTTGTCCGGTCAGATGCGCGGAAACGGCTATGCTGTCGTTCTTGGGTGACCACGTGGGCCCGCTGTCAAAAACCTCGTTTCCTGCGACTGTGGCCAGCAGGTGATCATCAGTTCCATCCACATTTGCGACGCGTACTTCGACGATAGTACGACGCGGGTATCCCCGAGTGTAAACAAGCTGCTTGCCATTGGGCGAGAAACTGACCGGAGTGTCTGCATCCCGAATCAATTGTTCGACGCTGCCTCCCTCCGCGGGCATTCTGCACAGGTAACCGAAAACCGGATTGCTTTTCTCGGAGCGGGCGAAATACAGAAAGTGTCCATCGGGAGAGAATTCCAGGCCAGCGAAGTTGACGGTGTCTGCCGTGAGAAGCTGCGTTTCGTTTCCGGTATCTATCCGCTTGAGCCATAAGCTCTGTTCTAATCCTTCATCCTTGGCATAGGCCAAACTCAGTCCATTGGGAGATATCGCCATCTCGCGGACCTTCCCATTGTCCGTCAGCTCGGTGATTTCCGTGTATCGGAGTTCGAGGGCAGGCGGGCGAGCAAATCTCCCATATCTGACAAGAACGACTGCGGCAGTTCCGAAGAGAACAGCCATCAATAAGTTCCAGTATCTCCGGGTGCCGGCCGGTTGGACGATAGTGGGCAAATCAGATTCGGAGCGAGTGTCACTGGGTTCTTGCTTGTCCGTCGCATTCGGGAAAATCGGTTCGCCGGCTGGCGGCTCCTCGGGTAGAAAGCCGTTGCCTGAGACCGGAGCGATAAACCGGTATCCACGGCGGGGTATCGTTTCAATGAAAACAGGGTTATCGGGTGAATCTCCAAGTGCATAGCGCAACTTCTTGACGGCCGTGTTCAGGCCCTTGTCAAAGTCGACGTAAGTGCCGTTAGGCCACAGTCGCCTCTGCAAATCCTCACGTGACACAATCTCTCCAGGATGTTCCAGGAGGAGAGAAAGAAGTTGAAGGGGTTTCTCTTGCACTCGAAATGGCAAACCTCGCTTCAAGAGCTGGCTGGACTCACGGTCCAGTTCGAAAGTGCCGAAGGAAAGTCTGCCTTGTCGTTGACCCGCCACGCCCCACGCCCCCACGCGCGCGTTCCGCCAAGTCTAGCACGCCCTTGAGTTGCCGGACGTGAGTTCACCGTTTGGCGTAACCCGAACAATCTGCGCTGCTTGCCTGTTCACACGAGGTTCACCAGCAGTTGGCTTGACGATCGTTTCCCTGCTGATGATCATCTGCCGCCAGCAGTCGCTCACGCAGCTGCTTAAGCTCGAGACTCATGATCGCCCGCAGGTGAAGAGGAGATTCCTATGAAAGCGCTGCCCAAACGACTCGTCTATATCCTCGTGACGCTGCTTGCAATAAGCCGTCCTCTGCAATCCTCAGCGCAGAATCACCAGCGCTATCGATTGTATGATCTTGGTCCAGGGAGTGGCATTGGTGCTGGAGTCACCTTGGCAAACGACCATGGCGATGTGGTCGGCGGCGCACTAACCTCTACCCCGAACCCCGACCTGCTCAACCCTAACCCACTTTGGGGCCCCTCGGAATTCACATCGCATGCTTTCCGGTGGCGAAATGGAAACCTTACGGACTTGGGCACTCTCCCTGGTGGAAATAGCAGCGGCGCTGTCGCTGTAAATGAGTCCGGAACGATTGTCGGCCTCGCCGACAATGGACTCATCGATCCCCAGGCCGGGTTTCCAGAAGCCTTTGGTGTCTTGTGGAGCCATGGACACATTCAGAATCTGGGCGCTCTTGGAGGAAATCAAAGTTTCGCGGTTGCAATCAACAATCTTGGCCAAGTCACTGGCGTTGCGGAGAATGACGTCCCCGATCCCTTCAGTTTTCTCGGCGCAACCGAAGCGCATGCCTTCTTATGGGAACGCGGCATTATGCGCGATTTAGGCACTTTAGGTGGACCGGACAGCTGGGGCTTCTATGTGAATGACAAAGGACAAGTTGCAGGCTTCTCGTTTACCTCTGACCTTAGCCTTCGTCCTTTCCTTTGGACTCAAGGAGAAATGATTGACCTGGGTAGCTTAGGAGGAACGTTTGGTTTTGCGAATGCATTGAATAATCGTGGACAGGTTGCGGGACCCATGAACCTGCCTGGGGACTTCAACTCTCACCCTTTCCTGTGGGATCGCGGAACGCTGGTCGATTTAGGCACCTTGGGCGGTGAAAATGCCAACGGGCAAGCGATGAATGACGCGGGCGAGGTCGTTGGAGAAGCCGACAATTCCACTCCTTGCACGCCGGATTGCGACCATCCCCAAGTGTACCGAGCGTACTTATGGCGACATGGAGTCATGAGCGATCTTGGTGCAGTGCCCGCCGATCGCTGCGGAAACGCCTACTCCATCAATGCCCGAACTCAGGTTGTCGGCACCAACGGACACTGTCATGGCTTTGTGGACGCCTTTCTGTGGGAGAACGGATCGATCTATAACTTGAACGATCTCGTTGCAGGCCCTGCTCCGCTCCATATGGTCGTTGCGCTTTACATCACTGACGATGGGCTGATCGCGGGTACCGGTGTGCCACCCGGCGTATCCGTATACGATGTCGAAACACTAGGCCACGTTTTTGTGCTGGTTCCGTGCGGAGATGGTTGCGAGGAAGACGATGCAGAAACCATGGCTGCAAAGTCGGTGGTCCGAGACGAGTGGTTGGGTACAATCGGGCCCCATACTTCTTCGAAGCAGGAAGCAGGAGGGATTCCCGCCCGAATCCATCAGCATTTCTTACATAACCGTGCCCGTAACACCGCTCAGTAAACAGTCGCCCGCGTCCGGGGCAGCGGGAGATAACGTGCGGGCCACGTCAAAGCGTTCCGGTGGACTCTGGTAAGAGGAGCACCCGCGGCGGATCGCTCCTGAAAGGTCGGTCAGTGTCCAGCGATCCAACCGGTTCGGCTGTCAACTGTCGATTAACAGGCCAACGCGCTCATCCAGCTCTCGCCAAAGCCGGCCCGGTCGGCCACGTTACAGCTGATAACCGCGCCGTTCACATGCTTGCGTGAAGACAACCCACTTTAGCCCCACGATAAGAATTCCACTTCGTTCATTTAAAGGACTTAGGGCGCCAACCCGCTCCCGTCAAGTTGTTGAAAGTACGTTGTAAATCAAATTTGGGAGCCGAGGGTCGCAGACGATTGGAAGACACGAAGAAAGAACGCTTCCTTGCCAATCTGTTGGCTACTCCGCGGGCAAAAACATAAACACTGCCCGACATATCGGGACAAATCCGTTCCCCGTGAGGTGGATGGCGTTTTTGTTAACCTCTCAAACACCCAACTTGAGTCGAGGAATCGGGGACGAATTGATCAATTTGATGCCTGCCGCAATGAAGGTGTGTAACGGACGAGAAACCCGCAAGGCAGCGCACACAAACCTCTGCTCAGGCCTCATTCATTCGTGATCCGCGTTCCGCGACTGCTGCGGAACTGGGATCGTGAGCGCGCAACCGGGCGCGAAAGCTCCCTCGAGTGATGTTCCAGCGCGGCCGAACCGTCCCAAGGAACTTACCGTGGCGCGCAATCTGCCTATCCGTTCCTCACTACATGATCGCCGCCGGACAGTGGGCTATTTGGCCCCCAACCAATTTCAGGCTTTCCAGGCGGCGTGAGGAAACAGTGGCAAAAGAAAATACCCGGATTGCGCAGCACTAAGGGCGGATCAGTGTCTCGGAGCACCGTCCGTTCGACACCGCTTGCATCGACGAAAGGTGAACGGGCAAGTGAAGGGGTATGTGCGCGATCCTGCTCGTTGAATTCAATCCTGACGGCGCCAAAAATGCTCCCGTAATGCACAGTATCTTCCACAACCAAATTTGTAGGGATGTCGGGAAGCGCGGTTTGCTGACCAGTTTTTGGGTCAGTCACAAGCAGGACGTTGATCTCATGATGGGGTGTTCGCATTCCTATTTTCCTCCAGTCGAAATCTCAGCTACTAACTTTCTAAAGCGAGGATCGAGCCGAAAGTCCGCCAGATCGGGTTGGCGGTCCAATTCATGCACGATTTCCGGTTTGGCTCCCTTGAGAACCTGGATCGCGCGATCCCGTTCGCCGAGAATTTCATAGGTCAAGACAGCTTTACGGGTCACCTTGGTCTCGCCTTTGGATAATTGCAATGCCTGAGCGATTTCGTTTTCCGCCCTCTTGCGGTCCCCCAGCCGGGCGAAGATGTAAGCAACGAACCCTCGGTCATATCCTTCTCTGGGGTCCCGCTCGAGTGCCATCAATGCGATATGCATGGCCTTTTGGTAGGCGGCGCGGGCATCGTGCAGGCGTCCCAGGCGTCGCTCGGAATCGGCAAGATTCTGTAAGAAAACGTAGTCAGTGGGGTCGATTGCAACCGCCCGCTGGTAGTATGCGATGGCCTCCGTATCTCGCTTCTGATACGCACGCACGGCGCCCATGCTATTCAGGGCTCGCGCTGTTTCGTGCAGCTTCAGAGAGGTCAGTAACGCTTTCTCAGCTTCCGCATCTCGGCCAAGATCATCCAGAGCCGCGCCCAGGTTGGTGTACTCATCGAATAATCCGGGAGCCTGTTCGATCGACTTCTGAAACTGTTCGGCAGCATTCATGTAGTCTCCGCGGTAGTAATAGAAGATCCCAAGTCCGTGATATCCCGCGTAGTATCCAGGATCCAGTTGAATTGCTTTCTGGTAGGCTGCTATTGCCTGAGATGGCATGTTGAGTTTGTCGTAGACTTCGGCGAGATGCCGCAGAGCTTCTTCGTCCCGCGGTTCACGATCCAGAACACTACGGTACTCGTCCAAGGCTTCTTCATACTGGCCGGCGGTCACTTTCAGCAGGCCCGCAGCCAGGCGAACTCTGGTCGAATTCGGACTCAGGCTCTCCGCGGCGTCCAGATCCCGGCGGGCGTCATCCAGCACATCAGGGTGGTCGGCTTGTTCAGACCGCATGACCTTGGCTTCCACCAACCCGGCGAGCGGGAGCGCCGAATGAGGATCGAGTCGGGCAGCTTCACTGAATGCCGCTATCGCCTCGTCAAAGCTTTCCGTGTCCTTGCGCAGCATGTAGAGTCCGCGATCATAGGCCGGCGTGGCCGCAGGAGAGAGGATTTCCGGAGTTGCGGATCCATGCAGTCCCAATGCCATGGAGGCTGCGCCCGCCAGGGCGGCCGGCATGTTTCCGATGGTGTCCGACGAATAGCGTCCCGTGAACCGTCGTAATGGTGACCGTGTTGCCAAATCGATGACTTCGCACTGCGCCAGGACAGTCTCGCCTTCCCGCGCTAATTTGAGTTGCAGAGCGTGCGTGGCATGCAGAGCATCCCTGGCCTGGTCGGCGGTCGAGAATTTCTTTTCCGTTAGCTCTGAAGGAGAGATGACCACCACGGTCCTCCGACCGCTGCTCATTTGTCGGATCCGATCGGAGACGTCCTGCAACACTCCTCCGCTTACTTCTACGCTATTGGCGGCGCCTTCAAAAGGGAGGACGGCTAACCGTACATTGGGCGGTGGCCATATCTGATCGCGCACCCACTCACGCACCGAAGGGATAGTGAGGGGCGAAACAAGCAAAAGTCCAGCCGCTACCACAGGAGCCTTGCGAATAGGCTTTTTCTCGAGGGCGGCAATCACTTTACGCGCGTCGGACGGGCGAAGGCCCGGGGATTCGTCAAGACACGACAAGATAACTTGATCCCATCGTGGATCAAGCCCTTTGATCAAGCTGGACGGAGCGGCGAAACGGATTGCCTTAACAGAACCCGCGGTTTTCCCTTCCGTTGGCTTGCGACCCGTGACAATCTCATGCAAGATGACACCCAGCGCGTAGATGTCGGAGGCACCGGATGCCTTTTGGCCTTTACTCAGTTCGGGCGCCATGTACCCAGGAGTTCCCCCTTCCGTTGAGTCTGGAGCCAAGGCGCCCGCCAGGCCGAAATCCATGATGACGACTCGTAAACCTTCGTCGGCCGTCCGGCTTAGCATGATATTGCCGGACTTTAAATCACGATGGATGACGCCTTTGCGATGTGCTTCCGCGATCCCTGCACATAACTGGCGCGCGACTTCCAGTGCCTCTATTTGGGGTAGCTTGCCGTTTTGTGTTAGGTAACTCGAAAGCGTCTCGCCGTCGACGAACTCCATGGCTATGAAGTCAACGACAGCCTCGTCCATCTCGGTGTCATGAATCTGATTTACCAGGCAGATATTGGGGTGCCGCACGGAGAGAGCGCCCTCAAGCTCAGGTGAAAGCAGACGCTGAAATCCAGCCTTGGCGAACTTGAGCGCTACGCGCTGATCGCGTTTCCGATCATGGGCTTCGTACACGATGCCCATGCCGCCTTCGCCGATCTTGCGGACGATTTCGAAGCGGTCTGAAACGATCTGTCCGGCGAGGAGCGACCGGGCGGGATCCTGAAGGACCAGCATGGGGCGCTGCATGAACGGTCCCATCAATTCCACGCAGGTGACAACCTCCGCGGCCTCACGGTAAAGCTCATCATTTCCCGCGCACATGAACCGCAGGTAGGCCTCGCGTTCCGCTGCCGGCTTATCGAGAGCCGCAGTCACGAGCTTCATCAGACGCTCATCGTCTTCTGGACTTGCGGTCATGGGCAGGAGCTCAATCGTTCGAACAACCACCGGCGTGCCCGGTACCACTCTCGCTGAAGAGTATGCACGGTGAGATGGAGCGCATCGGCGGCCTCCGGGTCAGTGAGGCCGAGGAAGAACTTCAGTTCCACCACTTCCCGCCTCTGTTGCGATTCCTTTTCAAGTTCGTCGAGCAGGGCATCGATTGTAATCGCAAGTTCCCACGGTGTGCGGGTTCCAAGGACACGCTCCGGAAGCCCTTCCAGGGGAAGGAAGTCGACGCGCATCGGACGCGCGTGGTCGATCAGATAACGCCGCATGACTCGCGCGGATATTGCGAGAAAGTGTCCTCGATCCTGCCAATCGATATTGTTGCTCTTCGCGAGTCGGAAGAAAGCTTCGTTAATCAGCGCGGTCGGCTGAAGAGTATGGCCGGGCCGCTCGCCGCGGAAACAGCGGCCTGCAATCTTGCGCAGATCCGGCATCAGGAGTTCAAACAGACGATCTTCGACTTGCCGGTCGCCTGTGCGCCACTGCCGCAACAATAGCGTGATTTCTCCAGGATTGGGGTCCATTGCATCCCGCAGATTCAGTTGCGCTATTGTACGCGTACCCGCGGCAACCTGGTGTGCTAAATCGAACATCCGGAGAAATCTCCATAATTTTGTTCTAAACCTGGCGGGGAGTTGGCTGAATGACCGCTATCCAGTGTGAGTACGAGTTAGCCAGCTCCTTCCCGGCTAACAAAAGGAGAGGTCATGAGAAAGCATCTCGCAGCACTTGCAATGACTTTGGTTCTGCTCACCAGCGCAGCCGCCTACGCCCAAACCGTTCACGTACAAGCGACCATTCCGTTCGACTTCAACATTGGAAACTCGGCATTCCCCGCCGGCAAATACGACATTCAGTCCGCGAGCAACGGGGAACATGTACTTTACGTCCGGAACCTGCCTTCAGGAAAAGCGTCAATTCTGGTTCCGCAATCCTGCGAATCGGCCCACGTTGCCTCTAAGAGCAGCCTCACGTTTCGGCGCTACGGCCAGCAATATTTCATGGCCGAAGTCTGGGTCGCAGGTTACTCCCAGGGCCACGCATTCGGCGTCGGCAAGAGAGAACAAGAAATAGCCAGGCTGTTCTCGAAGCAACAGACCACGCTGCTTGCGTCAGGAAAATGAGCCTCGGGGGGCGTAATGCGGCAAGACCGGAGGAACCTGTTAGAGTTCCTCCGAAGCTTGCTCGTACTTCCCGATTGACGATTGGACTCACTCGGCACGCACGACAACATCCTGGTTCAATGATTTTTCAATATAGCGAAACCTTGCTTTCAGAACGGAAGAGATGCACGCTATCTGCTTCTTGATGGATTTCAAGCCCCGGGTCACCCTGCCTTCTAAACTCGCTTTGAATCGCCATAACGATCGAAAGACAAGGGGCGCGCGAAAACATAGATCCGCGTCGTTTTTCATCTCTATCCGATCTGTTCGCCTCATCCGGTGAGCCAGGTCGGTGGTTTGCCGCTGCCAAAGGCGTTGGTTTCCTCGATCTCGCCTTTGACTTCGCCCGTTCCGGCCGGACCGATCCACGAACCTTAAAGCCGCGCCTCGCGTGACTTGGTCGAAGATGCGCAGTTCAGCCTCGAAGCCGAAAGGCTCGCGCTTCGCCTCATGGATATGGCTACGAGATGACTGGTATGGACGCATGCGACTCGATGCACACTGGAATCTGTTTGTAAGTGCAATAGTTAGAACTTATGCTTGAGGGGTGCTATCCGGTGCAAATAGGTACGGCAGGCCGAGAATAGAACTTAAAATCCGAGGGGCCCGTTGCCTCGGACGCTGGCTGCTCTGCTCCGTCCGTGTCACAATATCTGCATACCCGGAATTCAATTCATGAGCCCAAATGGGCCAACCCGTCTCGTACTAGACCAGTACACACATCGATGGCGAGAGCGGTAGAATGAAGCGCACAAATGCGCCGCGACCGCGGGAAATCTTGGATTGTCGGGCGATCCTGCGTTCTTGTGTTAGGACAGAGTTCGTTGACTTTGACTGTTGCACGATCACGAACGATGCGCAACGTTGAAGACAATCCGAGCAGAAACGCTATCCGAAATCAACACGGAGACGCATTCAATAGTTTGTCCCTAATATCGGAACTGCTGCTTCTGTGCGTTTGGCACTCCGCGTTTTCGTCAAGAAGCTTACACGGATTTGAGCGGTCAGCGGCAGCCGGGAGGAATCGATGAGTTTCGAGCCCGAGAAGTTCTTCATCGGCATAATGGAATTGTTTTCCATTCTGTTGCCGGGAGCCCTCCTCAACTATTTTGTGATGGACGAAATGGGGCCCGTTTTCCTGGGATCGGACAAGCTTCAGAGACTCACTGGAGGCGAGAGGGTGGCTGTGTTTTTGGTTGTGAGCTATCTCCTCGGCCATTTGATTTTTCTACTCGGGTCCTGGCTGGATGAGATCTATGACTGGGCAAGGAGAAACACGCGGAATTCTCAGATCATTCTGCTGGCTCGCCGAGGCCATCTCATGTCATGGCCCGGCCGAGTCGTGATTTGGTTACTGTTCGGTCAGGAACGCAATCTGGCGCTCGACGCCGCAAGGCGGATCAAAGAGAAACAGCTAGGTCTCAGTGCCAGCCAAGCGATCAACACTTTCCAGTGGTGCAAAGCCTGGCTTACTGAGAACAAACCGAAGAGTATGGCCGTGGTGCAGCGCTTCGAAGCAGATTCGAAGTTTTTTCGTTGCTTCATCATCGTTTTGATTTCTTTAGCAGGCATGTGGAGTGTCGAACGGAAGTGGCAACTTGTATCCATTGCAGCGCTACTCCTGCCGTTGGCGTTCTGGAGATACATGGAACAACGGCTAAAATCCACGAACCAGGCTTATTGGTCAATTGTTACCGCGTTCGCAAGCGCCCCAACGCTGCCGGCTGCAGAGAACACCACAACGCGTACAGAAGCTCCCATCAGGGACAGCCTGAGCCATGCAGGTGGCGTTGTCTTTCGGCAACGCGGAGCAAGGGTGGAATATCTGTTGGTGGAAGCAAAGAAAAACCCAAGCGAATGGGTGCTCCCCAAGGGCCATATTGAAGAAGGTGAACAACCGCGGGAAACTGCAGTACGCGAAGTGCACGAAGAGACGGGTTTTTGGGCAAGGATCTGCGATGATACGGATTTGGGAAGTATATCGTTCTCGGAAGATGGAAAGGATGTCACCGTTCAATTCTTTCTCATGGAATACGCCGGCCATGGATTTAAACAAGACAGGGATCGAAAAAGCCAGTGGCGGACTTTCGAACAGGCAAAAGCGCTCAACATGCCGAGTCAGGCAAAGGCGCTTCTAAAATCTGTGGAAGAGTGCGACTTAGAGAACCACTGAGTATCCAGTGCGGATCCATCGTTTCGCCGGACATGCCCCCTGAAAGTCATTTCAAGAAGTGGAGAACACTTCAGATCGTCACACGATGTCTGGATTTTGCGCTGTGGACCAAACTACTTCCGACAGGAAGGGCCCGCCACTCGATTGTAGCCTCGTGTGTGCGCGTCGATGATACTAATCCAGTGTTCCTACAGCCTGGCCGCGTTGGCCTCGGGGCAAGGGCAGGGCGGCCGCGTGGATGAAAACTCCGATGCATCTAAGGATCGATTTGGCGGGAATTTTGGTACCACTTTGTACCGTGATTTTGTGCGTCTTTGTTCGACATTGTGCGATGTGGAAATCCGATGTAAGTAACGGTAAGGATTATTATTGTTCGACTCTGATGCGGTGTCGTGCAAATGACGTTCTTGAGAACCAAAATGGACCTCAAAATCCAGCGGGCATGTGAGGGCGTCATTTCGGACAATCGCAATCAGCGCGTTGTGCTGCATTCCGCCCATGGGGCAATATGGGCCAACGTGCCACGGCAACCCCGGCGTTAATGGCATTCGTGGCAATGTGTTTTCTATAACTTACGGGGGCTCAATATCCAGCACTGCTCCGATCCCATCTAGCCGCCCCAAACGCCTAGTCTCTCCTGGACGATATCCAGATGTCAAAATCAAATCCGCGGATCCAAAAGAATATTCTCCATTCTGTGTGGGCGAGTGACTCCGCATTGCATGAATTGACGCAGGCGTCGGCCCTGTTCGATGTTATTCGCACGCCTATTCTGTGCGGAGGGAGTCGATAGGATTCACGTTTGCAGCGCGTGTGGCCGGAACGAGACTGGCCACCACCGTCACCACTGCAAGGAGCAGGGCGGCGGCGAGAGTGACCGGATCGCGCGGCTTTAATCCGAACAAGAGCGCGCCGGCGGCGCTGGCGACGGCGAGGGATAAGCCCAGGCCGAGCACCAGCCCAAGCGCCAGCAGCGTTGCGGCCTTGCCGAGAATCATGGCGGTGATGCTCCTGCGTTGAGCTCCAAGAGCCATGCGAATACCGATCTCAGTGGTTCGTTGAGCCACCGTATATGACATCACGCCATACAGGCCGGTCATTGCCAGAAGCACGGCGAGCGCGCCGAAGAATGCGGAGAGAGTGGCCAGCAGCCGCGCGGCGGTGAGCGATTGCTGGATCTGCTCCTGCAGCCCTTGGAAATCGAAGCTGATTCCTGAGCTCACCTCGTGCATGGCACGGCGGATCGCCTGCTCCTCGGTTTCCATCGGCAGCCCGGTTCGGACCAGCAACTGCATGTTGTTCTCGGTG
>WNGK01002101.1_pt1 | contig 21859 bp, 20 predicted proteins | sample 5400601 | NCBI WGS metagenome assembly WNGK01 (sample SAMN13153376, study PRJNA577476) | soil metagenome | isolation source: 60 cm soil or saprolite under Garry oak tree replicate 1 | place: USA:California | collected 2016-06-15
TTGTGATGTTGCGAACTAGCAGCGGGTTTCCAATAGTATTGATTATTGAGATTGTCATGGTCCCTGAGTCGCCGGGTGCGTAGGCTGACTTATCGGCGCGCGTGTTGACAGTCGGCTGGGCGTGGACAGGTAAGCTCACAGCGGCGAGCACTAGTGCCAGAAGGGAGATCGCAAGTACCGAGCGCTGAATTTTTTCCATCATGAAACAGCGTGCTTTCCATGGAACTGGTATAAGCTGTATCACTACTCTCGATAACTCGCTCGAATATGGCTGTGGGAAAAACTTGATACGCTATCAGCATTCGGCCAAGCCCCTCGGGGCTCGTCGTCTAAGACGCCGTTGACGCGTCGGCGAAGCCTGGTTAGGACGTCGCCCTGACACGGCGAAGGTCGCAGGTTCGAATCCTGCCGAGCCCACTAATACCCATGTGCAAAGTTTGCCTTTAGTGACCGGAAGAGGCTATGAATCCGTCTGTGTCGCAGATGAATATTTTCAGTCTACCGTTCCAATGCATTGGATGGTTGCAACGCGGACATCTAACTTCGACCATAGGCAACCGCTGTGGTCAATCCGATCTCAAGAATAAAAGATCCAAAACAAGCCGTGGGACGAAAAATCGCGGGTTCTAGACTATTCTTGTCCGGTTGATCTTCTTGTTCTGCCATGAGTAACGTCGCAGCTTCGTAATCTCTCCGAAGCCACAGGCTGCGCAACGTTTCTTGCGAACATGGTAAGAGTGTCGGCCACATCTCCTGCATCTGATATGTGTACCCTTTCCACCCATCTTGCCTAGCGATGTGGTTCCTTTGCTACCCATCTACGGTCCTTGCCGCAAACGCTCCAGGCCTTGAAAGATAAACGTTGCACTATCAGGCCGCTACTTTGCGAGGTAGCCTGCCAGCTCCTCTAACACATTATCCACTTCGCCAATCGTCTTCGAATCGTCGTTCGTAGGCCTATCGTGAAAGGCGCTCGGAGGATCCTCTCCGGTGAGCTCTCTGAACTCTCTGGACCAGCGTTCAGGAATCTCATCATCCAGCTTTTTTCTCGCAAGAGTTGCGAACGCGACCGTCCAGACCCTCGGTACATTGGCAAGTGTATACCCTCCTCCGCCGAACAGTAGGAATCGGCCCTCGCACAACTCGTGTGCGAGGGAATGCATCTCGGAAACAACTTCCTTGTACGTGTTTGTGGTCAGTCGAAGGTGGGCGAGACGATCATCCGCGTGACCATCAGCACCACACTGAACGAGAATAATCTCAGGTCGGAATCTTCTTACGACATCTGGAACAAGTTTGTGAAACGCCTTCAGGTACGCTTCGTCCCCTGTGCCTGGGAGAAGTGGGACGTTTAGCTTGAGACCCTTAGCTGCCTCCTCTCCAATCTCGTCCGGAAATCCGGTTCCGGGGAAGAGGTATTTTCCGCTCTCGTGGAAATCGATGTCTAATAGCGATGGGTCGTCGTAGAAACCGTACATAACGCCATCTCCATGATGAGCGTCGATGTCCAGGTAGACAAGTCTCCTGAGATTGTATTTTTTCCTCAGATAATTAACGCTCACGGCTGGATCGTTGAATATGCAGAACCCTGACGCTCGTTCAGGATGTGCGTGGTGCAGTCCCCCAGATGGGTTGAAGGCATGAGCGAATTTTCCGCTCATTATTTTGTCGCAAGCTTCTAGGGAAGCGCCCACGACCAGACTGGTGGCTTCGAAGCATTCCTTGAAGGCAGGAGTATCGCCCGCGTCCAAGAGCCCTGAGCCCTTTTCACTATACTTCTGAACCAACCGAACATATTCTTTCTCGTGAAAGAGAAGAATCTCTGCCTCAGAGGCAACTCGTGGCGCGGCAATCTTGATCTCGTCATCGTCGAGTAATCCTTTCGACTGAATCAAGTCATGGGTTAGCTTGACTCTTACAGGACGCAGGGGATGAAGGGGTCCGAGGTTGTAATCCAGAAACCTCTCGGAGTAGAGAAGAGTGGTTCTGCCTCCCAAGAAAAGTCCCTATTTGGCTATCATTCTACGTGGGCATGGGCGAGCGGCGATTTTTCGTATACACGGACCGATTTTATGTTCGCGAATTCCAACATTCCATATCTTGAGAGTTCCCGACCAATCCCACTGTGCCGAACTCCGCCGAAGGGCATTCGAGGGTCTGAGACAACAACGTTGTTAATTGTTACCAGTCCGGCTGAGATCTCTCGCGCGACCTTTTCTGCCCTTCTCATATCAGTTCCCCAAACGGTTGCTCCCAGCCCGAATTCGCTGTGGTTGGCAAATCTTATCGCTTCATTTTCATCTTTGACTGCCATAACAGGTGCAGCCGGTCCGAATGTCTCTTCCTTCATCATCCTCATCTCGGGTGTTATATCTGTGAGAACGGTGGGAGCGTAGAAGGAACCTTTGCGCCTCAGTCTCCCGCCGCCAAGTTCTAGACGAGCTCCCTGTCTGAGGGCGTCTTTGACTTGCCCGTCCAAGGTCTTGAGTGCCTCTTCCCTGACCATGGGTCCGATATCCGTCTCCGGGCTAAAAGGATCCCCGACTCTAAGTGATTTGGTCTTTTTCACAAATTTTTCGAGGAACTCGTCTAGAACTTTTCTGACTACAAAGATTCGCTTGGTGGCGATACAGCTTTGGCCGTTATTGATGAAACGGCCTGCGACCGCGCCGGTCGATGCCGCTTCAATGTCCGCGTCCTCTAGAACTATGAAGGGGTCGCTGCCCCCCAGCTCTAGAACGAATTTTTTCAGCTGACCGCTCGCCGATTGAGCCACCGTTCGTCCGGCGTTTACGCTGCCCGTGAATGAGACAGCTACAGTATCGGATTCGATCAGGTGGTTGGCTACTTGAGCGCTTCCGAGAATGATGTTGAAGCATCCGGGGATCGTCCCAGTGGATTCGAAGGCGTTCTGGAGGGCCAATCCTGACTGGGGTGTTATACTGGAGGGTTTGAAGACGGTTGTGTTGCCGACCATCAAAGCGGGCGCCGCGAACCGGACGCATTGCCATAATGGAAAGTTCCAGGGCATGATGCAGCCGATGACGCCTATCGGTTCGAAGGCTACATAGCTGTCTGTTGCATCCGTCTTTGTTGCCTCTGGGTTCAGAAACTTCGGGCCGTTCTCCGAGTAGTATTCCAGGGCCCAGGCGCATTTTGCAACTTCCGGAAGCGACTCTTTGATCGGTTTCCCCATTTCCTGGGTGATTATTCGAGCCAGCTTCTCTTTCTGTGCCCGAAGCGTCTTTGCTGTTCTTTCGAGATAGATTGCCCGTTTAGCAGGCGAGAGTTGACGCCATTTCTCAAACCCCTTTCTTGCCTTCGCAACTGCTTTGTCGACATCCCCTTTCGTCGATGATTTGTAACGTTTGAGCGTCTTGCCCGTGGCCGGGTTGATCGTCTCAAACCAAGAAGGCTGTCTACTCGGCAAAGGATACTCCCGAATGTCCTATTCTCGTTTTGCGGGCGCCTATAAGACCAACTGAGAATGTCTGATGGGACCGGGGGGGCTAAGGCGAATACCTCTTTACAGTCGATTGGTCGACGACGACGCGACCGCAGCCCGGAAACGTTGGCAATCTAGTCATCCGCAGATGGAGCAGGGAACAAGCCATCTAAATCCGACTCCTGGAATCGCGTTTTTCGAAATCGCCTTCTTGGAGTCACTTCCTGAAAATCCGGTCTCTTGAAACAGGTTTCTGAAAACGCCGCCCATTTTGAAAAATCATCTCTTGAAACCGCTTTTTTGAAAACCGTCTCCCGAAAACCAGCAACAGCGAATTTTCCGGGTCCCCGGGGGCCTACTCGAACCTCGCGCCAAGCCCTGAACGTGGTGGACCGGGCGGGATTTGAACCCGCGGCCCTACGGAGCAGTGCTAGTGCCTTCCCGCACTCAGGGTCGAAGACGACCTGCCAAGCGGGCGATCTTCGGCCAGCCCTCATGCGCTGTATACCAGGCTGATCTACCGGCCCACGGAGACCGCGAAACCCAAGACCCACTATTAAATTGGTTCTGTTCTCAGCTATTTCAGAAGTCGCTAATATTTGACGGCTGCCTACAATTTTCGGCAATGTGGACTATGCCGAATGTGACACGCAATTCAGGAGGTCTGCCTTCGTAGGGTTCGACCGGGATTCGAGTTGCCCGAGAATGATCAGAACTGGGAGACAATATAGTCCGCGAAGACCGCGTCTAGGACACCTAGCCCTCCAGCTTTGAAGATTGTAATGTCGTTCCTTTCTCTATCTATGATGCTGGGGTTGAGGATCAATTCGCCCAGCTCTGCCCTGATGTGTGATCTCGTAATCGCTTTCTCCTCGAGTGGGATCATAATGTCTCCATAGGTCTCGACAGCCTGCTCCATTGAATCTACAACAAGAACGGATCTTTTGACGAGAGTCGTGTCCATCTCTCGTGAGTTTGGAAGAGCGGATCCAATGGCGTTCACATGGGTCCCGAGGGGAACAATACTGCCGTTGAAGAGTGGGACACGGGAGCTGGTAGCCATCACGAGAGCGTCGGATTTTCGAGCTACTTCTTCGGTAGAAATGGCAGCACTTACAGGAACCCTGATGTTCTTGGAAACGCTTCGGACGAACGCTGCCCGATGGGCCTTTGATCGAGAATAAACCAAGACCCGCGAGACATTTCTCACTTCCATTATCGCTCGGACGTGAGCTTGAGCCTGTTTTCCAGTTCCGATGATTCCTAGGGTATCTAGCTCCTTGAGGGCTAAAATGTCCGTAGCCAATGCCGAGCTGGCGGCAGTTCTAATCGCGGTCAAGCTGTCCCCGGCAATTTGAGCCAACTCCGATCCGGTCTTTGAATCGAAGACAAAGATCGAGGCTGAGGTGGAGGGGAGAGAACCGTTGCGGTTTCGAGGATTCACACTAACTACTTTCGCGGATACCGTTCCAAGGCCAAGCACATGAGCAGGCATGAAATAGAAAGAAGCGCCGCCCGGAACCGTGAACCATATTCGGAGTGGTTCGAGAACCCGTCCCCTGGCTCGTTTGACATAAGCTTTCCTGACAAGCTGGATCGACTTCCGGATCGTCAGAGTCTGACTGACTTCCCTCTCGCTAATTGATAGTGCCGCCTTCACGTCACAAGATACATTGTCGTCAGCTTAACAGAGTTCCTAGGCCGAACTGGTCTATCCCGAGATTGAACATGCTAAGTGCTTGATTGCTACTATGGGATTCGTTGTGGGAAAGACCCTTCGCTCGTAATTCTCGTCGCGTCTGCCGCTCTGGCTCAGACTCTTTGCTCCTATTCGTTTAAGATACTCGTCATGAACGAGCATGGCCGTGCACGGGGAACATTTCACCTATTTCCCACCCTGACCGACCCTCAAGGGCTGGAGATCCATTGCCCGACCCATTGGTCACGCCAGTAGACGTTGACGTTCTTCGCCAAGTGAACATGTCGCTGACTCGAAACCTGGATTTCTGCCAATCTGGGGAGGGGAGCAAGGCCTGGAGCGAAGTCTTGGGCCTGCGCGAAGATTTCAAGTCGCATCTAGCATGGGTTATGGGGCTGGGTCGTCTTTCGGAGACTTTCTCTCGCCATGCGGTTCCAAACTATCTCGTTCGGGTTCTTCATCCCTTGTCGCAGAGCCTCCGTGTGAACCTCCTTCTAGGTATGTTGCCTGACTGTTTCTTAGAGGTGAGAGCGTTGACTGAACAGCTGGCTCGGGCGTTCCAGGCCGACCTTAAGTTCTCGAAAGAAGCTTCGTTTACTAGTAAGCTCTCACGGTTGGATGTTCGGGAACCGAGCCTTTACAAGCTGACCGGCGAAACGGATACGAGCGTGCTGCCTCTACTGTCCGAGCTGGGCCATGGATGGGTTCGGATGGATCAGCCCTTAACCGGTATGGGCGCGTCCTTGCCTGTTTCGGCTGCGTCAACCACGTATACGACGCGGGATGTTCCTGAGCTGTTGAGGCTTTCTTCGGCGGTGAAGCGTTTCCGGGAATTGTTGTCCAAGACTATGAATCAGTGGTCATCTAGGCTGGAGAAGAAGGACTCCTCTCCGGCCGCTCAGAAATCCTGAAGTCATCCGAACACACCGTTCTCGCGGACCAAGCGTCCCCTACCTCACAGCATTACTTTCACTCCTCACTGTGAGAGATAAGCGAACTCTGAGCCCAGCAACTATTGGACTCATAATGACCGCTGAAGTGTTAGATATTCAAGACCTAGACGGCGTCGGACCCGTCACTGCTAACAAGCTTCGAGAGGCAGGCTACGACTCTATTTCGTCGCTCGCAATCGCACCTATCCGCGAGCTAGTCGAGAAAGCTGGTCTCGAAACCAGCGTTGCCCACAAGATCAGTAAGGCCGCTCGCGAAACCATCCAGACAGACTTTGTCACTGCTAAACAGTTATGGGAGCGACGTAAGACTCTGCTCCGCCTCAGCTTTGGGTCGAGCAACCTCAACACGCTGTTGGGTGGTGGACTTGAGACGCAGGCTATCACCGAGTTCGTGGGCGAATTTGGCGCGGGCAAATCGCAGATCTCTATGAAATTGAGTATTCAGACTCAGCTTCCCGCCGCAGAAGGAGGACTAGAGGGAAAAGTCCTCTTCATCGACACGGAAGGAACTTTTGCGGCCCAACGAGTATTCCAGATGGCCCAGGCTAGCGGGCAGGATGCTGACAAGATTCTCGATGGCATCATCTACAGTCGCGTTTACAATAGCGACCATCAGATACTGACTGTCGATCATGCTTTCAAGATCTGCAAGGAAGAAAACATCAAACTGCTCGTCGTCGACTCCATCCTCTCACACTTCCGCGGCGAATATATCGGCCGAGAATCCCTCAGCGAACGACAACAGCGTTTGAACAGCCATCTCCACAAGCTCCTCCGTATCGCTCAAGCCCTCAACCTCGCAGTCGTAGTCACCAATCAGGTGCAGGCTAATCCGCAAGCCTTCTTCGGCGACCCTATGCGCCCCGCAGGCGGAAACATCATGGCCCACGCATCCACACATCGCATCATGCTCAAAAAGTCCAGTCAGGGACTACGAGTCGCCAAGGTCATAGACTCGCCCTATCTGCCAGAATCCGAAACCTACTTCCGCATCACAGAAAAAGGCGTTGAAGACGCTGTCCCCCGCAACAAACGCGACGAATAGGACCATTACAACGAGCCCGACATGGGAAGTCGGAATACGCTTGGGCCTCTTAAACCGAAGACTTGGCAGCTAGACCAGGACCAGTCGAGTGCTCAAGGCTATCTGTACAGTTGCAGCCTCTGCGATGAGAACCTAGTTCTCTCTAAACTGTTCATTAATCCACGCAAAGTCCAGCTCGTCTTCCTGGACATCTGTCCGGGATGCGGTTTCGAGCTTGAAAAAACCATCAAGGTCCAGCCGTCAGCTCTTCCACCGGGAAAACGGCTTCTTACGAATTTGATCTGTAAAAACGCGGAGGAGCTGTTCGAGCCTGGCGAGTTGTTCGAGGCTAAACTGAGTAGAGGAAGCATACTACTAAGAGATGTTCAGTCAAACCTTGCAGCAGGGGTCGGATTGCTTGATGAAACCCTTACTCTCCGCTTCGGCGAGCTAGTCAGCCTTCACGGCGAAGCGTCTAATGCTCTCAGCCATCTCTTCTGCGTCCGAGCTATCAATCCTCTTCCGCCCGGATTGGATAGTGATGTCGTGTTTGTTGACGGGGGCAGCGTGTTCGATTCGTACACCGTATCTCGGCACGCTTTCAATCTCGGGCTGGATCAGGATAGGATGAAGCTACGGATCCATCTCAGCAGGGCCTTCACTCACCACCAGCTAAGCAGCCTCATAACCGAAGAGCTCGCGCAGGCAATTGACCAGTGTGATGCCAGGCTGGCGATCGTATCAGATATCACCGCTCTCTACTGCGATCCCGATGTCAAAGAATTGAGGGAAGCATTTGATCTATTCTCCAAGGATATTCGTTCCTTGGCCACGCTTGCAGAGCAGAGAAACATGATCATTGTGGTTACGAACTTGCAGTCAAGAAGCAAGGCGATGGACGATGTTCTGGCTAGAACGGCCCACGTCTCGGCTACTCTTCACGATAAGGGAGAGTTTACGCCGCTGACTGTTACAAAGCATCCGTCCATCCCAGCAGGCAACGCGGAGATTGTTGCCTCAGACAATCAGACGCTCACAAGATATCTCCAACGCTGATTCTCGGGGAAAACCACCTGTGCGACGCAAAACCGCCAACGAATACCCCGCTCTTTTGAGGAGATGATTTGCTGTCCGGTACTGACTCTGGGCGAGTCTGGCGATTCCCGGTATAATCCAGGCTTGGACGCCGAGGCGAAACCTGCCTTTTTTTCCGCAAAACCCGAACGAATCACGGCAAACGATCAGATGGCATCCTAGAGTCGCGATCGGGGCTGATAATGGGCGATCCTTGCCGCCGAGTTTCCGGGAAAAACCGCTCATGCGACGTAAGACCGCTGAAACGTACCCCCTTTTTTCCCGTAGAGATTTTCTGTCTGGTAGGCAAAGTAGGTGAGACAGGCGATTCAGGGCACAATCTTGGCCTAGATGCCGAGGCGAAAAGTCGGGAGATCTTAACCGGTTCACGAACGATCCTCAAGGCAGTCTAGAGCACCCCTCCCAGATTCGAGATCAGGGCTTATTCTGGACGATTTTCTCTCAGAGAGAACAGTACCCTCTGTGTCCCCGTCAGCTGATCTTCGGGGCTGCAAGCTCGTATCTGCTCCTTCCGAACATGGATCGAAGGTATTTGCCATCATACCCAAGAGGCAAGAGAAGATTCGCTACTGACGAACACAACAGGTCCACGTACCGCTCCGAATCATAGACCGTGTCTGCACCAACAACCTCCGGCGGTAAAGCCGTGCGGGTCCGATCACTTGTCAGAATGTAGCTGACCTGTTGCCCTGCGTGCACCGAACCCCCTTGTGCAACAAGATGCCTCGCGGCAATCGCCTGAGGAACCTCGTGAGTATACTCGTCCGGATTCTTGCTCAAGTTCCTGACTATCACCAAATCTTCTAGGGGAACAGTGCCGTCTCGTAGCGAGCCCACGAATCTTTCTAGGACCTTGAGAGCGCTGGGAATGAGTAGTCTGAACTCGTTTGAATCACGAGCCTTGGTGAGGATATCAAGCATCTCCGTCTGGCACTGTCTAACGATATCAGGAGTATCATGTCTTCGAAGGTCTATTCCGCGAACCTTGAGCCTTCCATCCTCGAAAATACCATAGTATCGGTTAAGCACTCCAACCTTCGAGTCTGTCTTCGAACTGAGAAAAACAATCCACCTGTACACTCCCTCAAAGGAAATCGGCAGACGAAGCTTGTCACGGATGACCCTGCAGAGATCCTCGTACTCGCCTCTTGTCGCTTCCTGTTTGCGGAGCCAGAAAGAATCGACTATTCCATGGACAAGCGTGAAACCACGAGCCTCAGCCAGAGCCGTGGCCTCTCTCAGAATTTTTCTGCTGAAGGCACAAGTCGCTATGTGAGCATCTATCTTTCCAAACCGGGCATTCTTGAAACCAAGATAGCCGAATGAACAGACTAGTATCCACTTGAGCGCAGCCTGGCGTTGGTCATAAAGTGTCTTCAACACCTCGTCCACCGCAGCTTTCTTTGCAGCCTTGTATCGTGCTCTTTTGTCTAGCAGGATTTTCAGGGAAAGAGGAACTATGCCTGCCGATCGCTCGCATATGTTGAACTCGAGCTCTGGAACACGGTTTGAGGAATCGGGACAACAGGTACAGTTGACTGTTTCACCGCTGAGATTCATCTTGGTCATGAGTGTTGGATAGAGGCTGGCAAAGTCCAGCTCTCCAACATGATCATGAATCCCGATCTCAGGCTGATAGATGAATCCGCCACGATCTGCGGTTACTAGTTCTCCGCTGTTCTTCAGTTCTTCAGGCTGATTCTTGTTCCATGGAATGAGGACGTCCCGTTTGACCGCGTGGTATAGTTGGAGGCTTGTCATGTTGGTGCCGATGGTCGCACGGCTTGCCCTCTGGATCGGCATGATACACGTCCGTGACACCTCGAACAGGCCCTCAAGCCCGCAGTCGGCGCTCACGTAGGCGTTTCTCTGGTCTACGTGCAAACGGCCCAAAAGACGAGCAGCGGTCTCACGATACAATATTTTTCCGTAGGAGAAGTAGCTGTGGCCCTGAACCTCATAGACTCGGAGAGGCGATATTTCTCGGCCGAGGATTAGCTGGTCAAGAATTCCAAGCTCTTGGGATCTGCGAGCAAGATATGGGAAGATGAAAGAATCGCCGCCATGGGTCATGATCACGTCAGGGTCCTCGACCCTGAAGGCCTCTACCAATCCTAAGATCTTGTCTATTTCATCGCCCGAGTCTAGGGCAAGTATCTCTTTTTCGTTGCGGGTAAAATGGAACGAGGCTAGTTTATCATCGAAGCTTCGAATCTTCCTGACCTTCTCGGTCTTGATCTCAAAACCGACCTTTCTTAGAGGTGGCAGTTGATAATCAATGGATTCTCTGGAGTCCTTGAGAGTCCAGCTAACTCCTCGACCGGTTTCTTCCACTTCAACAAACGCTAGCGGGAAGAGGCCTCTGCGATACAGATACATCTGCGGCGAGGGGACGTCGATATCGTAGAAACGGAACTTGGAATAACGGCCAAGCTGTTCGAGCTGCCTGGCTAGTCCTACTGCTTCCCGGTCTCCGTCGACTTCTACCTCTAAAACTCTTGATCTTTCACGGTCGCCAGCCTTTTCGTACCTTTCGACGAAAATAGCGTTTTCAAGACCGGGGCGACAAGCGAGATCTAGGAGGTCCCGATAACTTCCGCCTACATGGATTTTTGGCTTCCATGGATCAGTGAGTCTTACACAGCTACCATCAGTTTTCTTTAGCCATATGACCATCTGGCCAGCTTTGTGGTAGAGGTCGAGAATCCAGCCTGCGTGCTTCAAGTCCTGCAGCCAAAGCGAGTTTAGCAGGGGCCAGTCTAATCCAGGAGAGAGCGGTGAACTCGAGAATGAAACTATTCGGTCGGAGACGAGGGCGTGGCTAGCAAAAAGCCCAATAACTCTGCCTAAAAGAGGAAATACATCAGAGGGACAATGTCAGCGTGACCACTGGAAAGCCGAAAAGTTCCTGGCACAACACTGCAATGTTCCTGCTGGTACTTGCGTCTCTTGCGATGTTCGGAACCATCGCCTATACCATCACTCTCCAAGAGATCAGCAACTACGCAATCTCCTACATTACTGGTCTTCTCATCACGGTTACAGGTATTCTGCTCGGTCTATCGGGACTCACACCGCTGTCGAAGTCGTTAGAGAGAATGAAACTGCAGGTCACGCTGACAATAACTACTCTACTTTGGCTGGTTGCGATTATCATGATTGCCCTGACTACTGGGTTCACCTTCACTCCTTCGACACCCTTACTCCGGTATCTCTTCCTCACGGGCGTTGGACTCTTCACCATTCTGGTCGTATTCTACTCGACCTCTACAATAGAAGCGACAAGACAACGACTCTTGGTCGAACTGGCGGCCAAAGGAGGCGAACCCGGAAAAACGACTGGCTAGACGGAGAAGGGAAGACAAAAGGGGACTATTCGCAGGCCGGTCAGGTTATCGCCAGAAAGCCCACCAGGGCTTCATCTCGGCAGCGACTAGCCCCAAGACGCCGGCGACGATTACGAGTAGCACTGCGGTGCCTGCTCCTCCAGTCAACACGAACAGGATTATCCCAGCGAGCAGTGTTATGATGCCGCCGAGTTTCCGGATGCCGGTGTAGATGAGCCAGCCTCCCAGGATGGCGCCTAGACCGAACAGGAAGACTAGGCCATTGATGGCTAGGGAGCCGATGCTTAGACGGCCAAGTCCGCCGAGGGCGGATACGACGAGCAATACACCGCCGATCAAGGCGAGGACGAAAGCTAAGAGCGATAGTAGCCTGGGTATTTTCAAGGGCATCTTCAATCTCATGATTCCGAAAAACCCTCCCGATCCGGATAATAACTCAACAGATTTGAACAAGGGAAAACCGATTATTCTCGATCAGAGAAAATCACCGGTGCGACGAGGTCGGAAGGGAGCACTCATGCGACGCGAGACTCGGTCGCTAAGACCTCCTATTTTCTAGAACACCCCGCTGTCTGATGGTAATAATGGGCGAGTCTTGCCGATCGAAGCGTGATCTGGGGCTAGATGGCTTTGGAAAGACCGCTAGTGTTCCGAACGAATCTTGGGGTGAGGTTGAGGTGACCTCTCGGATTCGAGATCAGGGCTGATAATAGGCGATTTCGTGAGATGGAGGCTTCCGGGTCAACTACTCTTGCGTCGCGAGATGCAGTCGCTAAGACCCCCCCTCCCCTTTTCTGGAGAAAATTTTCTGCCTGGCAGGGATAATGGGCGTGACAGGCTGATCAGGGGGCAATTTGGGCTTGGATGAAAAGTCAAAGAAACGGGAAATCACGGACGCTTTCCGAACGATTCTACGGCGAAATATTGCGCAATGATCAGATTCGAGATCAGGGCTTATTGTTCCCGTGATTAGGGGAATCTCATAACGTGCGCTGATCTCGGCTGTCATGTCGAGTCAAGATAACAATGGGTCGATCGGAGAGATAAACAGAGCGGAGGTCTAGAGGCTGTCGAGCCACCTGCTGAAGGCGTTCCGCATCTTTCTGACTCCGTTGACGACGTGGTGGTATATGCAAGATGTGTACACCTGGTATCATGAGTGTACGCAGTTGACATATATAACTTCGAAAAAACCTCAGTTGCTGGGTTTTTATGAGAGAGTTGTCGAGATGTGTTACGCTCATTACCTTCACCGCGATTCTGTTAGCTTCTTCCCTTTCGATGGTCCAAACAAGGTTTGACTCCCGCGCACCAACACTGACTACAAGCGCCGTATCACTGATCCAGTCACCTAGCAGTCCAAGCGCAATACAGGCCAGCAGCAACGGCATCTTGATTAATGGAAAGCCCGTTCCGCCGATGCCAATCCAAGTTGGTTGCTATGAGTACGCAAATGCTACATGGCTAAGTATGGCTTGTGTACCACTTGAGCAGGCTGCAGGCATTTCCAAACCGACTGAAGGGGGCAACTCTGGGGTCATCGGAGTAGCAGGCAACATTGGGGTGCTTAGCTATGGTTACGTCAAAGTCACCTTTTCACAGTACAGCGGCGAGCTTGACACAACAAACTACCAATGCGATTCCTTTAGCATTCAAACGAACACCAACTTCTTTGGAGGAAACAATGGCCACACAGACTGGGTACAATTTGTGGAACAAAGTGCAAATTGTGCACTCATCTTTGCCCACTTTTGTATTTGGCAAGTCGATGTAACCACCCAACAGTATCCGAACAAATGCGTATTCACAAACATCCAGGGGCTTTCCAGCTCCTACTACGCTAGCTCCTATGGGTACCTCTCGCAGAGTTTGGGTGGTGTTAACTATCTCAATGGAATCTTCTGCGACAATTCGAATACCTGTTGGGGTGTTGTCGATACGGACAATAACGGGTTGACTGGACGCTGGTCTGACACGACCGGAACAATACTCGGGTACGGGGGTGGTGGAACAGCACAATTTGGGTCACCCGCAAACTTGTCTACTTACGTGTACACGTCGAGCGGCACATCCTTTACCGGGGGCACAACAAACGATGTCGTGACAGGAGAAATGAACAATTTGTATGCATATCCTACAACTCTCTCCTGCGGCTTAGACAATAGCTTCGGCGGAAGTACATACTATTGTGACACCACAACACCTTCCTCGACCAGTCCACCTTGTGGTTGTTCTTGTAATTACGGCGGATGTGGCGGTAGCGTTGCTCCCGGAACCCTGATAACCATGTCAGACGGGAGTCAAGTCTCTGTCCAGAATCTAAGGGCAGGCATGCAGCTCCTCTCGTATGACTTGATATCCCACCAACAAGCCACCTCAACTGTTACGAGACTGGTGACAGTAGAAGCACACAATCAGATGGTCATTTCAACAGGTACAGGCCAGCCTCTGATCGTGGACCAGAACCCGGCACAGAAACTCTACGTTAGACAATCTGATGGCACCGTCACACTTGTGGCCGTGACAGACCTTAAAGTTGGCAATCAAGTATTCGACGCGCTCTCACAGACTTGGGTCCCGATAACAGGCTTACATTACCAGAACGAAGGTGCTCACCTCATGTACGACATTTCCTGCACCGTCCCAACAAACTACATTGCAAACGGCTATCTAGAACCAGACAAGGTCTAAATCCCTCAGAAGTCATCACTTATTGGCGACCTCCCTTTAAGAATGATATCGATGTGTAATGCCAACAAAGAACAAGAAAAGCGGACAGGTGGCAATGGTGTCAGGCACGCTACTCGTAGTGCTCGGAGTGGCCTCCCTGACTGTCGGATTGGTTAGCTTTTTCTTAGCCGCCCCTCCGTGCGCGATCAACGCGTGTCCACCCATCTTCTCAGGATATTACGCGGTTTATTGGAGTGAGATTTTCGGTGGCCTGGTAATGATTGCTTTGGGAATTGGACTGATCCTTCAGGCTAGAAGGATTCAGGGCAGCTTAGCGGGACGGCATTCAACAGCATCAACTTCCTCCTCGCCTGCCCCAAGTGTGCCGGGGGCTCAATGGGATCGCTGAAGGTCTATTGCCCATGTCTTCCGGACGTTAGCCTCTTTGGACTCTCTCTGAGTCCTTACAGCGTCGATCCAAGCCCTCAGAGTAGGATAGGTTTTGCTGAGAAACTGGTTCCAGTATCGGAAGAGAGACGAGGAATAGGTCCGTTTCGTCTCCTTCCCTCTTACCTCGATCTCAAGCCACTCAGAAACCTCTGGTGTAGCCATGAACTCTTGAAGTGGCTTAGAGTTCGCTTTTGCCTTCGAGAACCCGTCGGTTGGCATGGCTACGCACCCTCCCAATCGATAGGCTCGCCGATTAGGGACGTGTTACCACTGTTCAGGAACTTCCCAAAACTAGGGAAGTAAGGGCTTGTTTTGGGCTTATTTCCTACAAAAATGGAAACATTATGATAGAGCACCGGTAGAAGCATGGAGTGATGTCTGAAAAGAAGCGCGTGCCTCCATGGGAACGCGCCCAGCTAAGCTTCACGCTAGCGGAACGAAGGCGGCTCCGGAAGGTCGAGGAGAACGAACGTCCAGGCAAAACGCGTCTATTGGATCTAGAAGAGAACAGGAAACGGCTTGCAGAGATCAGGAAACATTTCTGCCCGGACTGCCAACGCTACATCCACAGCGACCAACTGACGAGGGAGGAGAAAAAGATCGGCGAAGAACAAGGCTTCTGCAAATGCGCAAAGAATGCGCCTAAGCCCTGACCGTCAGCGCCTAAGACTTCAACGCGATACCGCAGTTGTGGCAGTAGTTCTTTCCAAGACTCTGCGTGTTGCACGACGGGCATCGGAGTCTTGTGCCGCAATTACTGCAGAACCTCCAACCAGCGAATTGCATATGACCGCACACAGGGCAAGCCTCCTGGGGTCGAGGCGGGACTAGGAGTAGTAGGCCCTGCGTTACGGCCACCTGTACCGCCTGTCCGAGTGAATTCTGCCCTGTTATTGGAGTCGGCTGGTGTACATGCATTCCTACCATGGAAGATCGCTCCCCGGCTCAAATAGATTCTTGCTCGCCGCTCTTCCCCAACTCTCCCCCAACACTTGCTCTCGGCGGGTGCCGCGTGCGGAGAGAGGTAACACGACACTATTACGATTGACGACGGAAGCAGCATAGCACAGCGTCGTGCTAGGCCGTGACCTCGGAGGACTATGAATCGCCTGAACAGTTGCTCTCAGAGTCTGTACACAAGAAGGCGCTGGAACTGTTTGAGCTCCAGACAAATATTACAGGCGAGGAATACGACTTAGGAGAACTGTTCGTACGGATACTTGCGGAAAGAGACTGGACTGACAAGCTCGGTTCCATCCTCGGAAATGTCCGAAACCGATTCCGCCTGCGTAACACAGACACAAAACTCTCCCTGGAACTCAGGGAACTCATCCCCGACATGAACGAGGTGGCAAAAGCCTATGACGAAATGACCAGCGGCTACAAAGAATTCATACGAACCGTGTTACGATCGACGCAGCGCTGGCGAGAAGACGAATGAGAATATTATCCCGTAGGCTATCGAAAATATTGAGATCGGTCATGACGAAGTAATCCGGCCAGGTTTGCGGGTTTGTTCCATTCGCGATGAGCCAGGCTTTATCCAACAGAGACCCGGGTGAGCCGTTGACGAGTCGTGTCCGAGGACAAACCAAGTCTTCGCAAAGCCGTGACGATGCGCTACGCCGTAGCCTTGTACATGAGCTCTGTCCTAGGCTCAGGAGTCCTAGTGCTGCCAGGACTGGCAGCACAGATTGCGGGCCCAGCCTCACTGCTTGCATGGCTCCTATTGTCACTGGCTAGTTATCCGCTCGCGTACACCTTCGCAAGCCTATCGGCCCGCAAACCCGAATCAGGCGGAGTCTACTCGTTCGCGCGCGAAAGCTTCGGGTTAGAGACGGCTGACGCTGTGGGCTGGCTCTTCATCGTCTGGTATGTAACCGGAGCTCCTGTAGTTACTGTTATTGCGGCTTCCTATCTCTCGTACGCAATTCCATTGAGCAAAACAATGATCTACGTCGTTGCAGCGTTGATAATTCTCGGAACTTTCCTGATCAATTATCGAGGAATAGTCGTCAGCGGGAAAGTTCAGCTCGCAGTGATAGTCGCCATTGTCGGATTACTACTGACGGCAGTGATAGCGTCTGCCCCACTTGTTCGGGTCGAGAATTTCACTCCCTTCTTTCCCAACGGGATTCTGCCAATCGGCGTCGCTGCAGCATTGATCTTCTGGTCATATCTCGGCTATGAGAACGTGTCCAATGTAGCGGAGGAGTTCAAAAACCCAGAGCGAGATTTCAACCGAAGCATTACCCTCAGCGTAATCGTAATCGGAACCTTGTATCTCTCGGTAGCTATCGCGACTGTTGGAACCCAGGCATACAAAGCCGGAGGCAGTGTCGCTCCATTCGCCGCGATTCTCTCGAACGCCCTCGGCATTTACGGAGGTGTCAGTACCGGAGTTCTTGCGGTTTTCATCATATTCGGAACAGTAAACGCTTACACAACCGGGATGTCCCGGGTCATCTATTCCGTCGCCAGGGAAGGAGGCCTGCCGAGAGCGATAGCTCGAATCCACGGCAAGACTGGTGTTCCTCACCTTTCACTCGCATTATTGACTGGCCTGGGAATGATCACTCTGGTCGTGTCGTATTTTCTGACCATCGATTTACAGACGGCGCTCTTGATTCCGAGTGGTGCGGCAATTCTCGTCTACGTGATCGGTTCTGCGTCGGGAGTCAAACTGCTCAAGGGCGGCCGAACAAAATTGTTTCCATGGATTTCGCTCGCTGCCTCGGTTATCATGTTGCCCTTCGTAGGGCCGGTGCTCATTGTCAGCGTTGCAGTTGCTTTGCTTGGCTTGTATTACCGAAGACTCCGCGGATTACGCCGATAAATACCGATCTCAATATGCGGGGCTGAATGGTCACTATGAAATTCGGCGTTCAGATCGAGAACCATCTAGGGGTAACATACAACGGGGTGCGGAAGGTTGCGCTGCAAGCTGAAAAATCTGGGTTCGACGGCCTCTTCATCTGTGACCATTTGATGGGAAGGAATGAGGAGACGTTCCGGCAGCCGTGCCTGGACCCATGGGTGACGCTGGGTGCTTTGGCCCAAGCTACAAAGGAGATTACGCTCGGGACCCTCGTGAGCGCTGTTGGCTTTCGTTATCCATCGTTGCTGGCGAAGATGAGTGCGACCCTCGACCATGTTAGTGGAGGGAGAATGATGCCAACTGTTGGAGCGGGTTGGCACGAGCCAGAGTACAAGGCGTACGGTATCCCGTTTCCACGGGTTGGAGAACGGATGCAGCAGTTGCGGGAGGCAGTCCAGATCATACGATCAATGTGGACTCAAGACCACGCAACATTTGGGGGCAAGAGCTTCAAGATCGATGGCGCCTGGTGTTATCCAAGACCCTTGTCGCCCAAGATCTGGGTCGGCGGAGGTGGAGAGAAGATGTTGTTGCGTATTGTCGCGGACCTCGCCGACGGATGGAATGCTGTCGGGTTGAGTGTTGATGAGTACGGGCGAAAGCTGGAGGTTCTACGAATGCTCTGTGAGAATGCGGGTAGGAAGCTCAATACTATCGAGAGATCCTACTATGGCAGTTGCCTGGTCGGGAGCAACGAGAACGAGTTTCGTGAGTCTTTCAACAGACACTATGGGCAGTACCGGAAGGCGGAGGAGTCGATGGAAGTCTTTGTCGAACGAATGCGTTCTACACGGCCCCTCATTGGGACAGTAGCTGAGGTAGCCGAGAAGATGAAAGGTTTCCAGGAGCTCGGCGTTTCCTATTTCATCCTCTACTTCCCGGACAAGGAAGGGTTGAGCTTGTTGAAGCGATTCGAGGACTTAGTGATGCCTCAATTCACGGCTATCTCGTAGCGGCTTGGGACCCTTTAGGGGAATTGTAGTCGGACGAATAGGAATCCGAGTAGGAACATAGCCATTGCGATAGTTACTAGTCCGCGCGAGAGACACTCGTCTCCCAGCGACAGGAATCGTAGCGTCATGTCCCGTCGAGCTTGAAACGACTGGGACTTGCTCGGAATATTTCTAGAAAAGGGGGAGTTTGAGTTGGGCATCGACTATCATCCTAGCTGGTGAGGGGGACGATCAGTGCTTGCGCGTGCATCGTCGTGGTGAGCGATCCAGTGCCCGTGAGAGTGAGGGTTACGGTTGTCGGGCTGGTCCATCCTGAGGCGAGCGTGGTGCTGCCGCTGAGTCCAGGAGCGAGACCGACGATAGTTATGGCCGGTGTGTTGCTTGTTCCGTGATAGGCGACTGTGACCGTGAAATGTGTGCTGTCGGTGATTGCGAATCCGGTTGCTGTGACGTTGGCTACTGTGCTGATGGCCCTGAAGCTTAGAGTGAAGCCGCCATCATGGTCCCAGCCGAGCGGTCCGGCCCCTCTCAAACCGGACCACTGGCCGTTAGTGGCTGTGCTTTGCTGTGATGGGTTGGTGGCTGCAAAGGCGTTGTTGAGTCCGTAGCCTACTGCTCCCGCGCCGAGTCCGACGAGCAGTATTACGAGCACTACTGAGCGCGTTGAGAGGCCTCTTCGCATTGTCGATTGAACGTCTTGTTGGGACATTTTTCTTCGGGATACACATTGTCCGGGATAGAGATGGTGGTTCTCCTAGGAATTTGTTTAAGTGCTCAAGAAACCACCAACTGGCTCAGAGACGGCTCTATCGCCTGAGTCGGAATAGATTCGGACTCCTCTGCTCATGATATTCTCTCAAACATAGCGCTAGAAGCATGTTGGGTACCACGGTTCAAGAGGCGGAAGTCGGAACAGAAGCAGGTAAGCTGCAGGCGGACATCCGGGACGTCTTCAGCAAGATTCTGAGCCATGCGAGGAGAATCGACTTGACCATGACCCTCGGAGATAGCACGGAGGCGCTGGGGCAACTCAGAGAACTTGAGGCATATCTCGAAAGGGGCTCGGAGGTTCTCAGCAAACCGTTGCCTATGAGTCCTAGAAACGTCTGGATGGGCGCAGACTAGCAGAGTCTCCTTTTCTGGTCTCTCTCCCAAATGATTTAGTCCATCGGTTCATTCCATCCAGCATGCCTGAGAGTGGAGTAGTTCTCATCACTGGGGCATCGTCTGGATTCGGCAGAGAGACTGCCCGGTTGCTGTTGAGTCGTGGCTTCAAGGTCTATGGTACGAGCCGGAATCCTTCGGCAAAGCCTCAGGAGTCAGGCGTGGGTATGCTCGCGCTTGACGTGGACTCCGATGACTCTGTCAAAAATGGCGTGAAAGAACTTCTTGACGAAACGGGACGTCTGGATATCCTTGTGAACAATGCTGGTTACGTGCTGACCGGGGGCGCTGAGGAGACGTCGATCGCTGAGGCGAAGGCGCAGCTCGAAACAGACTTCTTCGGCCCGGTCAGAATGACGAAAGCCGTGCTCCCGACAATGAGGAAGCAGGGTGCAGGCCAGATCGTCAACATATCCTCGCTGGCAGCGATTCTGCCGGTTCCGTTCGAAGGTTACTATGCTGCGGCGAAGGCCGCGTTGCTGGCATGGTCTGAAGCGCTCCGTCACGAGGTCAAGAGCCTCGGTATCAGGGTCTCAGTTATTGAACCGGGATTCTTCAAGACCAACCTAGGCAACACTAGAAAGACTACAAAATACGCGATACGCGACTATGACGAGCTGCGGCAACGAGCTACGGCTGAACTAGATGAGGATTTCGAAAATGGAGCGGATCCGAGGCTCGTGGGAGAGATGGTTCTCCGAATCATCACGAGCGGGAACCCGAAGCTAGAGTACGCTGTTGGCAGAGAGAAGCGTTACAAGACGCTAAAACACCTGATGCCCCAGTCAATAATTGAGAATGGTGTGAGAAGGCACTGGAAACTGGACAGATAGAATTCCTGTGCTAGGCGCACCGACCATGGTTGATAGTCTTTGCCGGTCTTCGCTTCAGGTTTCGGCCTCGTCCTCTTCGACTTTACGATTTTCGTCTGGGTTGCCGGTGAGATCTTTGGGGCGGGATTGGTTCCACGGCTTCGACAACGCGGGGCAACCCGTGTCAAGAGGGACCGAGGCTCCCGAGCCCTAATCACCATCTCAATACTCATCTCCGTGCTCATCGCTTTCTACTTCGGATACGGAGGCTTTGGGCCTCTTCCAGACTCGATTTTTTATGTCGGGATCTCTCTGATGTTTCTCGGGGTTCTGGTCCGCCAGTACGCAATCGCGATCCTGGGCCGCTTCTTCTCCCTGTCAGTTCAGATATCTGAGGACCACAAGGTTGTCGAGAAGGGTCCGTACAGGCTGGTCCGCCACCCGTCGTATACTGGGATCTTGATCACGCTCGCTGGACTGGCCTTGGCAGTGCAATCTTTAGGCGCGCTGTTGGTGCTGCTTCTCTTCTTCGTTATCTCGTTCGGGTACCGAATGCATGTCGAGGAGCGGGCCTTGCTGTCAGGGCTGGGCCAGGACTATGCGAGCTACATGAAGAGGACAAAACGGCTCATACCTTTCCTCATCTAAGAGATACTATCGGGGAGCACTCTGGGTCATTAAGAGATAGTGGATAGATAGGTTTTGAGGAATGTTCTGTGGGGCGCACGATTCCTTCGTGGCGGTTGGTTGTGAACGATGAGCTTGAAAGAATAGGAAGGTTCAAGGACTTTCTCAGAATCGAGGACAAGGAAATATTCGACGATCTTCTACGCCAGTGCAAGCACTACGCACCCTACGCGAGCACTATGGCCTCGGTGGTGAAGGAGGTTCCGCTAATGTTCTCGATGTTGTTCGGCCAGCACAAGATGATATGGGAACTCGAAAAAAGACTAGCCAAGCTCGAGGCGAATCAAACTCAACAATCTAATTCACAGATTCCCGCTCAGATCTTGCAGGTGAGCCCGTAGCTATCTAGATCCCTTCCGAAGAAATGACAAAAAATGACCAGCGTTAGTGCCGTGGGTCATGTTCATTTTTCTGAACATGTGCTCATTATTTTGAACATACGAGCCTGGGCTTAGAGCCGCGCCAATCTGTTTCTTGAAAGCACTACTCATCTAAGGGGTCTCGGTGTCAGTTTGTTAATGTGCGAGTAGTTCCAGAGATTAGAGGGTCTTCCCTCTTGGAGAGTAGGGGCGATTCTGGCCTCGAGATTAGAAGAATCCTACTATTGACGAGGCTGAGGGACGTCTCGAAGGGTATGACAATGGCGCAGCTGGTCAAGGATTGTGGGAAAGTCTCAGGATGG
>WNGK01004832.1_pt1 | contig 21855 bp, 25 predicted proteins | sample 5400601 | NCBI WGS metagenome assembly WNGK01 (sample SAMN13153376, study PRJNA577476) | soil metagenome | isolation source: 60 cm soil or saprolite under Garry oak tree replicate 1 | place: USA:California | collected 2016-06-15
TGGTCGAAGGTAAAGTGCGTCCAAGTGACGTATAGCCGTCCGTAGAATGTGCTACCGGGGTTGTTGTCAACTGTGATGTAGGGTTTGTCGTTGAAGAGGACGTTTCTTGAGCTGCCTGTTCCGAGGGCTACGATTTTCGGAAAGCCGAAGGTCTTGCCACCGTCACTAGAGCTGCTGATGAGTATGCTGGCAGTGGCGAAGCCTCCACCCTGTCCACCGTTGGAGTTGATGGTGCCATAGTGTACGAGTCCTAGTTTGGTGTTGAAGGCTACCGCGGGGTCGCCGTTGAAGGTGAATCCGTCGGGGTTTATGTGGCCATTGATCCAGGTCTTGCCAGCGTCGAAGCTGGTGTAGTATCCGGCGATGACTCTTTGAACGGCGGTATTGCCCTGGAAGAATAGCTCGTAGTCGTTGGAGCCTGCAACGATGTGGTTAGCGTTGGCAGGATCTACGGCTATGGTCACTTCGTTGTGGGGGAGGTTGATAGCGTCACAGTTTATCCGGATGTTTCCGCCTCCCAGGTCGGTGCCGTCTGTACAGGTCGCCTTGTCAGCGGTTCCTATTCCAGGTGTTTCGCTGGAGAAGTCGGCGGCTGCGGCTAGGAGCCCTGAGATCGGGGGTCCGTTGTACTGGGGTGGTGGGGGCTTGGCGTTTTTGGCGAGCGCGGTTGGGGCTAGTGTTGCTGTTAGGGTGAGGGCTGTGAGAAGGGCGACGAGAAATATGCTGTTTTTTCTAACCATGTTTTCACCAGGAAATTTTCGGTGAGAGCTATTGGATGTGGGGGCTTAAGGCTTTCTATAATCATAGTACCATTCGGACTAACGGGGATTGCCCTGAATGGCTATGGATAGAAAGCTGCATGCGGACGGCCGGAATGAGGGCAGGGATTGTGTGTGCCCACATAGTTCGAGACATTGAAGATGTCATGGATACAAGAAGAATAGCTCCGTTGCGAGGAAACTGCTTTGGTTGAATCGGTCGTCTGAAAGATGAGGGTCGATTTAAATTCTGGGAACGGTTGGGAACTAGATCGGGAAAGCGGTGAGCGTATGAAGTATTATGACGAGGAGAAGATGGTCGAGATTCGAAAGATGTTCGAAACGGAGGTTCTGGCGTGGAAGGGAGTGAGTTCCAGGCCAATGATGGGCTGCCTCTGCTACTTTTACAACCGTAAGTTCATCGGCTTCCTCGTAACAGACGGAATTGTTCTCATGAAGCTGTCAGAAAAAGACCAGACGAGTCTCAAGGAAAAGTTTGGCGGAAAACCATTCGAGATGGCTGGTCAAACGGGCAGGCTCTGGGTGACCCCGTTGAAGGGACCTAAAGATGTAAGACCCGTTATGCCCTTTGTTAGGAAGAGATACGAAGAGGCCTCCTCGACCCCTGCAAAGACCTAGTCGGTGCTGGGCTGTATTTCTTGAAGGGCGGGGTGCGAGAAAATCGACCACCCCCGGGGGGTGGAGAAAAGAATGCTTATTTTTGGAAAAACAGTTGGCGGGAGAAAAGATGTGAATCGAACGTGGGTTGTCCAATGGAGCGATACGATTGTTCTCGAACAGGTGGGAGACTATTCCTGCCTCGGTCTACCGATCTTCCTGCCCTTAACTTCAAAGAGATCGGATTCGCTGAAGCCTCGGCCGATACATTTTTCTTGACTGTCATATCTCTGGATAGACCTGTCTACCCCAATAGTAGCAACGTTTTTATTTTGTGCTAACGCTGCCCAGCACAGGGAAAATTCAGGATTTGTTAGCTGCTCTTCTAATCGGGATGATGATCCTCACATCTCCTATGAGTGCTGCGTCATCCTCGCAGGTAATTCAATTCAACGGGTTGATCTCTCCTGCAGCCTGGGGTGCGCCCTTCCAATTACCTGGGTCCCCGCCTCCCGGACCTGGCCCCTTCCCGCCTCCACCACCCCCGCCACTTCTAGTAGTTCTGCTTCCATCAGACGGACACATCATGAGCGGGCAGGGCTCGGTTCAACAAGGAATCTTTGTCATGTTGATAGTTCTCATGACAGACCCAGTAACAGGCATGCCTACCCTGAATTTTGTCGGGAACTCTACGATGGCAAACTTCCAGGTTGATGCTAGACTAACATCGGCATCTCTGAGCGCGACCCTGCAAGGATTCGACCTCGTCTCGTTCAGCCCGAAGACGGTCACGCTAAGCGTCTCTTGGACAGCGATAGATCCCCTCACTGGAACGCTCAATCCAATAACCCGCACGACGATGGAGAGCCGGGTCCAGTTCGGTGGCTTCTCACTCTTGCTTCACATGTCCAGCCAGATGAGGCTCGCAACTGCCTCTGGAACGCTGGCTGTCGTCGGAGGACCAACGATTACATTGCCCCCTGCTCCCGCAACTATTGCCAGGGCAGATTTTGGAATTATTACCCGGACGCCACTCGCTTAACCCCCCGTTTTTTTCGAAACTTCGCCAGGTTTCGACAGCCGTCCGCACGTAATCGGTCTGTTACTGAGCGATTTCCATTCTCTCTAAGAGGACTAGATTCCCTGAAGGGGTCCGAACAAAGCCAGAGATTTTTCTAGCTTGTCCTGCGGCATTGAGAGCTGATTCTATGTCTTAACGCCCTTTTTCATGGGATAGAGGCTGCTGTACGCTTGGCCTTTCGGGGCATCTGGTCCAGTCCAATCGGGTTTCTCCACGCTGTCGAACGCCGATTCGTCACGAAGCCTGCGAGGGAGGACATGGTTTGCGACCACGGCCTCCTTCAACAATGCAAGCCGATCTCTGAGGGAATCCGTGTAGGAGAAGTCGAGTCTCTGGGAATACTCTTTGAACATCTCGACCGCCGTCCGATGTACCACGACACGCGAGCAAGTCCCAAGAGCGCTCGTCAGTGACTGCACCACGTCATCAAATCTATTGGAAATGTCCTCTTTCCGGATCCCACTACGTTCCAGCAGATTGTAGATAGAGGCCTGTACGGTGGGTCCCAGCGTTTCCAGTAAGACTTTTCCAAAACAGTACCCCAACGTCTCGTAGAAAATCTCTGTTAGAGGAGAGCGCAATGTGTCTTCCTGGTTTAGTTTGACTACTCTTGGACCGAGGAATACGGCTGCTGTAACTCTTCACTTCGTCTCTTCGAAATCGTCAGATAATGTGCCATTTGCGGCGAAACCTGCAAGATCGAAAGAAAGCTGTACATGCTGTTGGAAAAGCTAGGTTACAACCAGTTCATCTCTCGGTTGTTCCCCCAGCACCTAAGGACCTGATGGTCATGGCTGTGCGTGCACGTGAGTCGAGTTCAACCAATCTTCACGGCAATTCGGAATCGGTTTCTGCGTCATTGAGTCCAGACCAGAGGTTTGCTGCGGAGAAAGCCTTCTCTTCCGTGCTCGTAAGCACGGTCCGCGAGGCTGTTGGAAACGCTTTGGGCCACAATGTGCTCGAAATTCTCACGTCGAAAGGGTTGCTTGACGACGCGAGCAACTCGAAAGAATTCGATCGAAAATTACAATCGCTGTTCGGTAATGGAGCCGCGGTTCTCGAGCGGATAGTGGTTAAGGATCTCAGCCGGAAGCTAGGAATACGGTACGATTCGGAAGCGAGGCTTGACTACGAGAAATCGCTTGAGACCGCAAAGGAAGTTTGTTTCGTGGGGAGCAGACTGAAGTGAGCGGATCCGAGGTCTTGTCGACTCTGCTCGCGTCAGAGGTCAGAGGAGACATTCTAGTCTTGTTTCACCGGAATCCTGGACTCATCGATACGGTCGATGGAGTAGCGCGCCGGGTCGGAAGAACAACCATCGCAGTCATATCCGATGTCAGGGAACTCTTGCAGTTGGGGATGCTACGGCAGAAGAGGATTGGAAGTTCTGAAGTCGTTTACCTAGACCGTGCAAAAGACCGGGAACTTCTCGAGTCAGTTGGGAACCACCTGAAGACTGTCCGGATAGGTGGAGAGAAATGACTGCATCACGTTCGAAGACCGGGGCTTCTGGGTTCGACCAACTGTTCCCAGGCAGAGCTGAGGAAGCTCGGGTCAAAACGGGGGTTGTCGAGCTTGACGAGATGCTCAGGGGAGGGTTCATGCCTGGTGATGCTGTGATGCTTGCTGGAAGTGCAGGCACCGGAAAGACGACCCTTGCTCTTCAGTATCTTGTCAACGGAGTCAAGCTAGGCGAGCCTGGGATCTATGTGACCTTCGAAGAGCTCCCGGACCAGATCTATAGGGATGCGAAGAATTTCGGGTGGGACCTGCGAAAAATGGAGGAGCAGGATAAGTTCCGTGTGATCTGCACCTCCCCGAGTCTCATGCTGGAGTCCGGCAGCGATAGTTTGCTGGATGATGTCCTTCGGGATATTCAGCCTCGACGGCTTGTTATCGACTCTCTGAGCCATTTGGAGATGTTTGTGAAGAAGGATGACATGAGAATGGAGGCCTACCGGGTGATAAGGTACCTGAAGACCCGGGGAGTCAGCTCAGTGCTACTCTGGGAGTCTCCTCAAATAAGCGGTGGATCCTTCAGCGTAACGGACGTAGGGCTGAGCTTCTTGGTGGATTGCATCGTGGCGCTGAAGCCTGTGGAGATAGAGTCGTCGATGCGCAAGGCCCTGGTCATTCTGAAGATGCGGGGCAGTGACCATGACAAGAGGCTTAGGGAGTTCGAAATAACATCGAACGGGATCAAGATAGAGTCAGCCTTCACAAACTACGAGGGGATCATCAGCGGTTCGCCGAGAAAGGTTGCGTCGGAGAAGTTCATGGAAATGTTCCGCGGAGCCTCGGAGAAACAGAAGAAGGCGTAGATTGAATGCTTGACCCTGTTGTTTTACCGACGCTCTATTTCATCTCTGTTTTCCAGCTGATTCTGCAGGCGGGCGTGGTTTTCTACGCCTATCGAGTGACAAAGTTGACCGGGTCGTTTCGCGCATGGACACTGATCATCGTGGCGTTCACCATTTTGACTATCAGAAACGTGGTTTCTCTCTTCCTCTCCCTGTCACTGCCCGCTGATCAACTTGCCTCACTGATAGACTCGGTTGGAGCGGTCACGATAATTGCGAGTTCAGCTGTCAACGTAGCAGCCGGAGTGGCCCTGTTCCTTGGGATGTTCGGCCTTGTCAAACGATTTGAAAACCAGTCCAAAACTCCCTAGAAAGACCGCTCGCCCTCCAGACGCCGAAGCGGCCCAACGTTTCGTAGAACTGTTCAAGAAAGCTGTCAAGGGAACAAAATCCCCTTCGTAGGCCATCGACCAAGGCGCAGAGCCTTGGATACAGATGTGGATTTTCTTACTTGGCTGTCTGATGCCTGATCTGAGCTAACTCTTTCTCGACCGCTACGATTCTTTTGGGGCAGTTGGGGCAAAAAGAGGGCAGCATTGCGTAGATGTTGGCGTTCAGTTGGAGGAAGGGTTGTATCATCTGGCTTACCGCCGCTGCTCCGGGGTCGGTGGGGAAGACTTTTGATCGCTGTTCCATGTCTTTCATCTTCTCTCCTACAACTGTCAGGACGGGGCATTCGCCGAGGCCGTAGACGCAGGAGTTGTCAGGCTTGGGCTCCAAAACTGATCATGGCAATATCGAAATAGCTTGATTAATACTTGTGCCCACGCGAGCGGTTGGACAGGTCGTCATGAGAGCTTCTGGAAGAGCGGTGATAATCGACGCCAGTTCTTCAGGAGCCTCCGGAGACAAATTCCTAGGCGCCCTCATCGCCCTAGGTGGAAGTCCAAAGAGTTTGGATAAAGTAGCCAGGGTTGTGGAAGATAACCTTCCTGGCGCAAGTCATGTCCACGTCAAGACGACAAGAGTAGAGAGGGGAGAGATCAGTGCACAACTGATCGAAGTAAGGTCTGAAGAAAAAGTCTCGAAGAGAAAGGCGAGCGTTCTCCAGTCATCTGCTGTGAAGTGTGGAAAAGCGCTGGATCTCTCCGAATGGGGAACTGTCTTTGTCGAATCCGTCCTGGACACACTATCCTCAGCGGAATCACGGGTCCATGGCCACTCTACTAGAGAGGTTGAACTCCATGAGCTCGGGTCCGCAGACACTCTTGTGGACATACTCGGTGTCGCATACCTCGCGGATGAACTCGAACTATCTGGAGTGAGATGGTGGTGCGGTCCAGTTGGAGTTGGAACGGGAGTAACGGAATTCTCGGGGCGAACCTATCCGAATCCGGCTCCTGCTGTTGCCGAAATACTGCGGTCCCACAAGTTTCCCATGAAAACCAATAGCATTCAGTTCGAACTGACAACGCCCACAGGCGCTGCAATAGCTGTCAACCTAGATAGTGGTAGTACGGGCGAAGTTCCGGTCATCACTCCTCACAAGATCGGGTATGGTGCGGGAGCCAAGGAGCTGGACCAAGTGGCCAATATTCTCCGTCTCACAGTCGGCGAGCTCACGGAGACCGAGCATGCGCACGACGAAGTAGTTGTGTTAGAAACCAACTTGGACGATGTTTCCGGTGAAGTTATTGGACGCGCGGTCGAGAGGCTGATGGAAGCAGGAGCCCGAGACGTATCAATTACACCGGTCTTCATGAAGAAGAATCGGCCTGGCCAACTGATCTCGATCATAGCTGACAAAGCAGAGAGCGAACGATTAGCTGACTTGTTGATGGAAGAAACCGGGACGCTCGGAGTACGAGAAATGCCGGTGTCGAGACACATCAGCAGAAGGGCCAGTGGCAACCTAGCGCTCGAAGTTGGAGGGAAGGAGTTTCAGGTCCGAGTAAAGAGGGCGCTTGGAGCGGCTGCCCATTCCCAGGGCGGCAAAGTGGAATACGAGGACCTACGGAGAATATCCAACGAGACAGGATTAAGCATAAGGGAGCTGCAGCAGATCGTTAAAACCCGTGGTATTCCGCGCGGCGGATAAACGCATGTGATCGAAAAGATGCAAATTCGCAAGAACAGATTCGATACCAGAATGATAACTCTAACCGCATCGCTCACTGCCCTTTACGTGATTCCACGGACCATAATTCTTGATCGGCTCATTGGCGTCTCTGGCGCGATCACATTCAGCGGAATCATAACGCCGGTCCTCGGTGTCTTTCTTGTCCCGTCCTACGGCATATTCGCGGTGTTCTTAGGGACAATGATTGCCGCGTTCATTCCGGGATCAGCTGGGACATTGAAATTCGGCGGGCTCGATTTTCTCGGAGGCGCATTGAACGTAGCGCTCATCAGCCTTCTAGTGCGTGGTAGACGGACCGAAGCGACCTTCATGTATGTAGCGACCTTGGGTCTCTTCGTCATCAATCCCAATACCGAGATCTTCGTCGGGAGTAACTTTCCAAGTCTGCCCGTTCCCTTCCAATGGCTTCGTCTCCCGAGTCCGCCTATTCCATACTTGTGGCTTCATCTCGTCGCTCTCGGGGTCCTAGTGTCTCCGCTGACTCGAAACCTACGCGACAGGTTCACCTTCGGAGGGCGCAGAAGCTTGGCCGAGGCCGTGTTAGTGGTTGCGTTCATTGGCACCATGCTCGAACATGTCGCGGGAGGAATACTCTATGCCAGTCTCTTCGGAAGCGTGGCCCTTCGATCTTGGCCGTTTATCTTCCTCGTCTATCCATTCGAACGAGCGATAATTGTACTCGGAGCCGTGCTGGTATGCACCCCGCTGTTACTTGCGAGCCGAGATCTAATCGCGAGATTTCACTTGCAAGAAGTAAAGCCGGATTCACGCCTAACTTAGCTAATCGATCTCGCAGAGTCTTCTTTTCTCTACTCTCGCTTGCTGGTTCTCTTATTGCCTCTCGTATGTGGCTTTCGAACATTTCTTTGGGCTTTGGCCTTCTGAGATTTCAGCGCTTCTTGCTTGACTAGCTCAGAGAACTTGTCCGCTCCAGTTGCGATAGAAGCAAGTGCTAAACTGGTGGTCTTAGCCGCAACGGTTCCAAAGGCAGCCGCCAGTTTCAGTCCCGAAGCGAATGCAGCGAGAGCGAGATCCTCTGCGGCCTTGATAGAATCTTTGGAGGGCGAGATTTCTCGGTTGCCCTGAGGACTGTTATGTGATCTTGAATGTGTTCTTGGCGCGACCTTGCGAGACTTTCTCCGGGCCAAGATGGTCGCAAGGGTCGTTGGTTTTCATTGTTATTTAAGATGGGGGAGCGGTGGGGTTGCGGTCCACGGCTCTTCAAACCGTTCCGCCTGACCAGGCTTCCAAGCGTCAGGATTCAGCAGTACGCCCTAAGCTTGGGTCTTTTCCCCGAGTCTATTCTGCTTTGGGCTTGTTTTCCTTCTTCGTCCTCGAAAATAGATGTGATAGTCGGTACGCCCTCGGATGTACTTGTCGGTTGTGCTCGTCCCGTTCCCCGGGGGAGTTGAAGGTCTCGCCACACAATCTGCACTTGAATTTCTTCTCTTGCAAGGTACCTTCGGGTATATCCTTGCTAATTCTTAAGAGTTCTGGGGTCTGTCATCTTTTCTCCCTATCGTGTCTGGGCCTCGGCACGCAGGAGTCGTCATATTACTCGGCGCCAAAGTAGCGAGGGATCCTCAGCGCGTCGATCCGGGCTTGGACGTTGCGGCGCGGTGTACCCATCTTTCTCGTCGCTGGGTTGGACTACACTATTATCGTTGTTTTCTGACGCGTCTAGAAAGGCGCTAGGATTGGGAAAGGAATCTGAACAAACGCCCCGCGAAAGAGCAGAAAAAACTCTGTTGGCCATCAAGGAGCTCAAGCGGTATCTGGAGGATGCGGAGAATGAGCTCAGCCGCATGTCAAAGAAATTCTCGAACAAAGAGATTGCTCATGGTGTCGGATTCGCGGCAACCGGGATTCATGAAGCCCTGACCTATCTCGCTATTGTCAAAAAGGTGATCGAGAAAACCGAGCGAATAGTCGCCAAGAAGAATATTGTTTCTGTAGATGAAGCCGATGGACCGGTACAGAATCATCCGGATGGACGAACAAGTCTTTCAGGCTTAGCTTGAGACCCGGCTTGTTCTAGAGACGTACCCTGTAGAGGGTCTACAGGGAAAAGTTTGGCGTGATAACTGTGACTGAGAACTAGAGGACGATTACATTCGAGACGTGTCGTGGGTTACAAATCAGAAATGTATTCTCAGATTACAACTGTGCGCTGTGATAAGAAATGGCCTCGGACACTAAGAGTAGAGAGTCGTGGACTGAACAAGAGGATTCCGCCAGAGACATTACCCCGTTGAACCAGCTGCGGCTATCAAGGGTTTTCCGATTCAACTATCCTCAAACAGGTGCTCCGCAGATCTCAGACTTTCCCGATTCTAATCCCACGGGAGATACTCCTTTGGAGGTACGGATGAAGCACTTTACGGAGATCGAGAACTTTACGTTTCTCGCGCATGTTCTCGGGCATGAGCTTGGGGGAACGACCCGTAGGCCGATTCGGACAGTAATGGATCTGCAGGTTCCTGACGATGAGTTTCAGAACTTCGTCAACACGGCGAGAACGGTCAGTCTGACGGATGAGGATCTCGCGGATACGGTTCTCGATGTTGGAATAAACTGGGAGCACTTTGTTGCTTCAAACGACAACCTCCTGATTCCTGACCATCCGTTGAAGATCTCGGATGTTCTGATGCAGGAGAAGATTGACTCTCTCGACGTCATCACGGAAGCACTGGTCCGAGAGATCAATTTCCGCAGCATCGAGAAGCAAACAGGACCTAAGCCTAGAAAGAGCCGAGTAACGCAGGATTCCCCGCAAGCATAGTTGGCACGCTCGCCCTTCTCATTTTGTTTCCCGAAAATCGTTACCGACTGGCCGCGTGTCTCATCGTGTGAAGCGGGCACGAAGGCGTGGGAGACCGACTCCTATGAGCGCAGCGTTGGGCGGGAGCGACGCCGCGGTGCGGGTCTGGGGTTTCACGATGAGTGGATTCTCGCGTGGCCTGGGCTGGCTCACCTATTTTGGATTAAAACTAAATAGTCGCGCGCTTAGTCGAGAAAGCTAAACACGGGGATTGATGGATAAGAATTGGCTATCCCGAAACCTGCATCACCTATTGAATCGGAAATCTTTGAGTGGTTCAAGGATGCTGATCCATCCGGAGCCTACATTAACGGACTGAAAGAGTATGCTGGCAAGATTTTCATCCCTTCCAAAAAGAACCTAGACAGACTTTCTCGACGCGTTGACGAGCTGCGGTTGAAGGCGGAGAACAAGTCACAGCTTAAGGTTCTAGACTCAGGGGCTGCCTGGGTCACTCTGAACGAGCCGCATCAGGCACCTGAATCGGTGTTGAACGCATTCTTTGGCTACATGATCAAGGAGGGCATCATCGACAGTCACATGAAGGCGCTTACCCGAAACGGGATCAGAGCAGTGCAAGCTGCGACCGTCGAGGCGGCAGGTAAGAACTGGCCGACAGGACTCAAATTGTTGGCGCTGATACGCTGTGATGGTCTCCAGGAGATCATCAAGACAATCAAGAAAGAAACTCCGGATAAACAGTTGAAGGAGAGCTTGGACGATCTCTCTGAGGTGACGCGGAAGTATGCTTCGATATTCCGGGTTAAAGGTTTCAAGAACCAGGGTTTTGACGAAGTCTACAAGATCATCAAGAAGCAGGGAGCGGATCTTGGACGGAAGGAAATCTACGCCCAGGCCCTGCAACGTCTTTGGGACTATCAAGAAACGCCTGGCGAGCTAGAAGCGAAGGGTCTCAAGTATCTGGATCGAGAACTACCAAAGTTCCAGCGGATGACGGCGAGGCTGGCCAAGAAGTATGGTGTCGCGGCGAAGGCGGAAGAAGTGTCGAAGGTCATCAAGGCCGAGAGAGCGGTCAAGGTCAAAGAGATCATTCCATACCTCGCGGAACTTCGAAAGCGGGTCGTGAAGGTTGCCAACAAGAGTATTGTCAAGGTAAATCCGAACTACGATGCAAAAGTGATAGAGACACCGTCGTATCTGACGGCAATATTTCCGACCGGCGGCGCGTACTTCTTCGATACTTTTACGAATAAACCACAACAATTGTTCATCTGTACTACGGATCCGCGTCGCGATCCGAGCACGGCGCCTGGCGATCTTCTCAGCCTCCTTGTGCATGAAGAGTATGGGCACTGTGTTCATGCCTCGAACTCGTCTTTCGGGTATGGGGCGAAGCCGACGCTGGTCGATATGCTCTGGTCTCCTCTTGGAGGGGCTATTTCGGAGGGCATCTCGTTCCAGCGAGAAATCGAGTTTCAGAGTGTCTTGGAGAGGCTGAAGACGAGGAAGGGTCTCAACGCGGATGAGAAGGCATTGGTGAACTTCTACGAGAAGCATGGTGGGTTCGATACGCTTGCGGAGGAGTACGAGTTCTATACGTGGATGGGACGTATCGTGAGGTTCTTGCGGATCATCGGTGATGCGAGGATCAATTCTGGGAAACAGGATCTTGCGGATTTCATTGATTGGGCGAGTAAGAAGACGGGCTTGTCAAAGAGCATGGTCTACCACCAGCTGTTCCCAGCGCACCAGGGGAACGGGCCTGGATACGCGTCCACATACGCAATAGTAGGTGAGAGCATTCGGGAGATACAGAATAGGGCTGTGAGGAATGGAAAGAGCTTGCTGGATTTCAACACGTACGCGTGCTCGATGGGCTTTCCAGCACGGACGATATTCGAAGACCGCCTCCGGGCCTTCGCAACAAAATGATCGAACTGGCTCGAAGCTAGTTGCCGTTAACGCGGCTTCTTGAGATCCCTATTCGCGGTCTCGCGGGCGCGGTCTTCTCTGATGTTTGCCTGGCCCTGTTCCAACAGACTCCTTGTCCCGTAATCCAGCGCCTCCACCTCCTCTTTGGTCATCAATCTGAACTCGTATGGAAGTTCTGTTAGAACAAGTGGGGAAGCGCAACGGATGCAGACTGCTGGGTCTCCAACACGAAGACCCTCTTGACGGCCGACTGTAACGTGCAGCTCAAATTGGTTGCCGCAGGACGGACATCGACCCATGATCGAACTATGCTCAGTCTTTCAGAGACTCACCTAGGAGATGGTGAAGGTGATACTTGGGAGTATCGGGGACTGGCGTTTTCCCTTGCCAAAATAAGGACAAACCGCTCTTGCGTCGCGAGACGCGATCGCTAAGACCCCCCTGCTTTTTGCGAGGGAGTTTGCTGTCTGGCAGGGGTTCTGGGCGATACAGGCGATTCAGGGTGCAACTCAGGCTCTGATGGCAGGGCAAGAAGTCGGGAGATCGTCGGCGATTTCCGAACGATTTTAGGGGGAAATTTTAGCCATGTCCCAGAATCGAGATCAAGGCTGATAATGGGCGATTTCGAGCACCGCACGCGCAGCGACCCTGTTTCCATTCATAAAGGAAGCAACCGAACAGAGCGCCATGAATGAGAATCTGATTGGGAGGGAAATATGGGTCGAGATGGATGAGGACAAATCGGCGACTAGGTTCTCGCCACGGAAGGGCGTGGTGGTGCATGTCTTTGCAAAGCCCCCGGAAGTGCAGATGGTGGTTGTCAAATTGATGCCGCCTGCCCTTCGTTTCCTTCCAGTCCCGCACCGTATGACGCACATAGTCCTTCGGTATCGGTACCGCGAAAAGGAGAATCTAGAGAGGACCTTCGAAAGGGGGAGTTCCTATGCAGAGGTGCTAGAACTAAAGCGCAAAAGGGCAATGGAGAAGGATTCGCTGTCGGAGGGTGATGTAGACCACCTTGGGGCCGCATTTGTGTTTTCCCGGCCCAGCCCGAAAGCGTGGGGTCGGACAATAAGACCTTGGAGAGCGAGAACAGAATCATAGCCTTCAGTCCTACTCAGGAGTCGGTGGCTCATCGGGCGTACTATGACAAGTATGTGTTTCCTCTCGGGAACGTGAGGTTAGGTTTTCGCGGAAGCCAAAAGGGTGGGTTGATAGTACGGTGCAATTCGGCTGGTGCGATGCAGCTCGTCTGGGTCACGGCATACGTAGCATCTGAGCCTAAGGGTGGATGGGAGTTTCTGCCCAAAGAGTTGATGGAAAAGGGCACTTGGATTGGCGACTCCGAGCCTGACAGCGATTGGGCAGGCATATGGGTCACGGACCAAGAGAAACAGAGAGAGAGCAGGTTTGAGTACGTACCGCCCAAACCAGCCATGCACAAGGGAACACTTAGGTTGGAATGGAAAGCCCAAGCGAGGCTAAGGGTCGAAGTAACCGGTTCAAAGGTCCTGATGTACGGCATCCTCGGCAATCCGAGTGGGCTCCACAGTTTGGGCATGCATCTCGCTACGCTTGCCCAGGATGAAGTACCAGTAGGAACAAGGATAACCTATCGCCCTGGAAAGGAACTAGAAAAGAAATCGTTGCCCCTGACAATAGAAAAAGCCCAGTTCCAAGAAGGAGTTCCTTGGGAACCGCAAACCCCTCAGAACCCTTCGACAACAGCCCAAGGGGGAGTGCCAAAAAACATGAGGATTCTTAGAGACACTAGCCCATTCATGTCCCGGTGAATCTCAGGCCACGAAGGGAGGGGCGCGGGAAAAGTCGACCACCCCTGGGGGTCATAGATTAGTTAGCGGAAAAGAATAGTTGCGCCAAAGAGAAAAGTTACAGAAGAGATTGTTTAGAGGAGTACAATCCTGACCTAAGCGTCCATCGGGCGCAGTTTTTTCCCCATCTAGTCGCGAGACGTTCTAGTGGAATCGCGTTCCTCCGCTTCAAGCTCCAGGGGCCAGGAAGCGAAATTGTACAGGAGCCTTTCGGGGATCATCTATTCGACGGCCATATTCTACTCCCTTCTGGATAGATTCCAGCAGTTCTAGGTTCTGCCAGGAGTCGACGCTCATGAAACGTGTTGGATCATCTGTGTCTCTGAAGAGACGCGTTGATCCCGAGGAACCCTTCTGACTGATCGCCCACCGGGCAAAACCTTTCCATGCTTCCACGAATTCCTGGCCATGTCCTCGCTTGACGGTCCAACTATAGACCGTGAATATTTTGGCCAAGATATTCCCCCTTGATGAGTCTCGTACGATTTGCGCTCTAGGTCTTGATCTTAGTTTGCGCCTTGTCGCCATAGTAGATGGCTGTCGCCGAACTCGTGCCAGAGATACCGGTTCCGGATGGCTTCACCGTATGCCTTTTTGATCCTGTCGAGGCCTGCGACGGCGCTGAGCATCGCAAGATGGCTCGTTACAGGATCATGCAATCCGGTGAGAAGTCCATCAATAACATGGAGGCCGTTTCCGGGATGAATATAGAGGCCGGTTGCTCCAGAGCAGGCGCGAAGACCATTTGGTGTCCAAGCGGTCTCGAGAGCACGGACGACAGTGGTTCCGACGGCGATGACGCGGCCGCCGCGGGCGTGTGTTGCGTTGATAGCGTTGGCGGTTGCTTCGGGGACCCGGAAGACCTCCGGGTAGAGAGCTTGGTGCTCTACTGTCTCATTTTCTTTCATGAGACTGCGGCCACCGGACATGCGCCGTGATAGGCCGTGCGGCACTCGGCATCTCCACACTCCCGGGGAAGCGGGAGAAGATCGTCTGATAGTTCGACATGGGATAGGCAGGAGCGTAACTGTAGTGGATAGGCTCGCCGTACTTGGCCATGAGACGGCTAGCTGGAGTGTCGAGGCGGGTGAACCAGAGTCTCGGGATTCCAGGATACTGTTGGAGCAGGACGGCTTTCGCATCGCCGATCTGAAGTATCTCGTGCTCCTTGAGGGGTAGGGGGCCGGGTCTTGATGGACTCCACCTTGGTTCTGCGAGCCAGAGATCGTCGGCAAATCGTGTTGAGAGGTTGAGTCGGATATTGCCCAGACGGCTTGCCGCCGGGAGGCTTGCGGGCAAGGTCGCACTCTCGTTGACGACCAGCAGGTCTCCAGGTTCGAGGAGCCCAGGCAGCTCAGTGAACGAGTAGTGTGCGTCGCTCTCCGGTGTCGAGACCATTAGACGGACGTCGTCTCGGTCGTGTCCACGCATCTCCGGGGGTTCGGAGGCGAAAAGGTCGGTGGGACGATCGAATAGGAGTTCGGATCGATTCAAGCAGGGACCTCCCAGAGTGTTCCTTGTGCCTGGTAGCGCATCCCAGTGATGCGTTCAGGGTCTTGGCCTACGAGCCATGCCCAGAATGGTAGCGTTACTTCTGGGAGGGGACGGTCGGAAATATCTTCACCGAGAAAAGCGTCCTGGTGCATCCGGGTCCGCATGTCGCCTGGGTCGACGCTGACGACAGAGATGTGGCGAGGTTTGAGTTCTGCTGCTAGTGTTTTCGAGGCGAGGTCGAGGGCGGCCTTGCTTGATCCATAGATTCCCCAACGCTCGTAGCCTCCTTGGCTTGCGTCGCTTGAAATATTGACAACTAGTCCTCTAGTCTGTTCTAGCTGAGGAAGTGATTCTTGGATGAGCGCGATCGGTGCGACGAGGTTTGTTTCAAGAGTCAATCGAAAACGCTCGAGAGAGGCCAAAGCAAGCTCGGGACGGGGGATCTCACCAAGGTCGGAAGCGTTGTTCACGAGCAGGCTGAGACTACCCATCGCTCTCGTCTGCTGCAATAAGCGGGTTCTATGCACCGGGTCCGTGATGTCACCGGGAATTGGTACGATTCTTACGTCGTTTCCTTCTAGGAATTGAGCAACGTCATGGAGCTCTGTGGAGGTTCGGGCCGTGATGACGATGTCGTGTCCTTGGCCTGCGAGGAAGGTTGCTATTATTCGGCCGAGGCCGCGTCCCGCGCCGGTTACAAGGGCGACGCCTTTCATCCGGGGGTCCTCCGTTTTGGTGTGACCAAGAAGCGGCAGACGTTGCCGCCTGCGACGACGCGGTGTGTCGTCTCAACATTTGCGTCGAGAACCTTTCGGAACAACTCGTTCTCGACTGTGCATGCTTCCCAGTAGTTCTCGGCAACTGCAAGTATCGGACAGTTGTGCTCTAGGATCTCGAACTTTGCTGGTCCTGCTTGGTGGTCTTCGGCCATGTATCCTTCGCGATCGCGGAGTCCCGTTAGCTGGTGGACGCGTTCAGCTAGGGTCTCGGCTTTTACCTGCTCGCGGTAGGTGGTGAGTGTTTCAGCTTGTCGACGATGGAGAGCTTCTTCAACAGCTTTTCGTCCAAGCTTCTCCTCGATGTATGCGAGGGCGGCGCAGGTTATTCCCGCGTAGGCTCGTGGGAAGAGTGAGGTTGCGCTGGGGGCGAGTCGCAAGGCTAAGCGCGGCCGGCCGGCTGTTCCTCTGACCGGTATGCGTTCGATCAGTCCTCTCTCTTCCAATTCCTGGGCGTGTTTGTGAACCGCCATTTTTGAAATGCCTAGGTGCTGGGCGAGGGTTTGGAGGTCGATCTGGCCCTCCCGCTTAAGGATCAACAGGATCTCGCGCTTGGTGGATCCAAAGACTGGATTGTCTGCAGAAGGGTCGGGTAATGGAACGCTCATTATGACAATCGTTGTCTCGAAAGTATTTCAACTTACTGGTTTACAAAGTTGCGAAAGTCCAGGAGCTCCGGGAGAATATCGCTTCCATATTTCTTGACGACACTATCTGAAGTAAGGCGTGCGATCCCAGTCTTTCTTCATGAGTAATCTTTCGAAGCTTTGGAATCAAGGCGAAACGGGCCTTTCTCAGTTCGATTCTCGGAACGAGGCTACACCGAAACGTGAAGCAAGTCCAAGGATAAAGGCGGGAAAAGCGAAGCCGAACACATCTGCCTCCGGGTATCTCGCAGAGAGATAATAGAGTAAGGCCACTGTCACAGCGAAGCCAGCGAGGGCGAGGTAAGGGACTCTATCCAGTCTACGAGAGTAGGGAACCGCTCCAGCGAGAAAGAATACAGCGAAGCCGATCCAGTAGAATGAGATAAAGAAAACAATTGTCGTGATGAACGCCTCGACGACGATTACGAGAACCGCCAAAAGAAATAGAACCAACGCGGCCATCGCGCGTCGCCAAATCAACTGTTTCAACTCTCCAAATGGAAGGAGTCATCGAACATGTCGTCACTCAAGCGGGTTGCTTCCAGCCGGAAAAGGGCTCGAAAAAAAGTCTCGTATGACGCTTGGTTCTTTGAGGATGCCACTGCGCCGCCTTCTCTGTCTCGCCGAGAGACTCGCTTCGAGTTAACTTTTCAGTTCTGTCGTTTCAGCCTTAAGCAGTCAGTATGGGAGCTTTAGGTGTCGAGTTACTGATGCGTGGGCTCCGCGCGAGAGCAGGTCTACGGAAAATGGTAGTAGCGATCCGGTCTTTGGGCAGTGACTTCTCGATTCTCTCCACTGAGTATTTTGTCAAAGACACGGGTTTCTTGCTCTTTGTCTCTTTGCTGTTCAAGTTTCTGAATTGTGACGAGTAGTTCCGCAACCTGTTCATTGAGAGGGTTGGACAACGCCTTGCCTTCGGCAATAGATGGGCTCTCAGGAACTATTTACAATCTAACTATTCAGATCGCTTCTCTGCCGGTACCATGTTGACAGTATCCCAGTAGTTGCCATCTATCTTGTATCGGTAAGGCTTCTCGTTTAAGAGACCATCTTCTGACAGAAACGAAATCTCGACAATAATCGGATCCCCCAGCGTCTGAAGGTCTACCTGAGCCTTGTTATGTATGTTGAAATAAAGCCAAGCATTTTCGCCCATTCCCACCGCTTGCCAGACTTGCAGTAGAATCTCTTCTTCCGGAACCAAGTCCCTAGCGTCGTCTGTTGCTCTAGGGTTCCAAAGCAGATAGTCCGTTTCCCCGTCAATCAACATCTTGGCTTTGCATTGGTGGATCGGCTTGCGCTTTGCCTTGAGCCGAAGTGCTTGCGATTTGAATTTTCGAGGCGACTGTTCAGGAATAGCGTACTCCGGGTCAGGATAAGACAATTCGGGTTCGAGTGAGACTTCGAGTTTCGGCCCGCGCAATCTCCTATACAACCAAGCCGACACACCGCCTAGAATTCCCAAGACCCAGACAACAATGGTGGACACAAAGCCGGGGTCTTGCCAATAATTAGCAAGATCCGAAATTTTGTGAGTCCGCCAAAAGTTCCAAATTCTCAACCGTGCTCCACCAACTTGGCTGCTTCGCGTTCAACTGTGTCCGCGTCAGAGGCCGAGCTGAAAGTCAACGTGACCTTTCCGTAACTCAGTACAATTCCGGTATCAATTACGAGGGTAAGATTACTAGTCCGCAAGACCTTCTTAGGCTCGACCAGAATATCGTCCTTTCCAGACTGTATGAGGAAAAGGGAGCCCCTCTCGAATTCTACGAGACATTTGCCCCCAATACTTGGGGCCATCCAGTTCTTTGTCGCGGTAGCGGTCGCCCAAATTCCGGCTATTTCTGATGGGTCGTTCTCCTTTACCGGCTTTAGCGATTTGCGAAATCTTAATCGGTCTAGCCAAAAGTCAAGCCACGGGTCCGGGGGCGAAATCTTCGCCCTAATGAACGAGAGTGCAAAGCCAAGAATGCCGCCAAGGAGAGCGACTATGCCCGTGATCAGAAAAAACCGAGACACATCTGGGGATGGGTCATTATCAAAAGCCAAGAATGCAGCGAGCCCGAAGGCAAGAATGTACACGCCTAGCAATGTTGCGCCGGCCAGTCGAATAGCCCTTGCGAATAACAGAGAGGATTGCCCCAAGTTATCTGTCCTCTTCACCTAGAATGGATGTGAGCCTGGAACTTGGGTGTTTCCCAAGCTCCTACCTCAAGTCTCTGCCGTTTCTTCACGACGCCCGAGGCGAGGACTCCAGCGAAGGTCAAGGCGAGCAACGTAATTCGAATGCCAAACGCTCGAATAGCGTCTGGGTCAAGTTATCAGAACCGAAATTCCCAAAGTCGTGTTAGCCTCGATCTAAAAATCACTCAGATTCTCAAGTGTTCGGAAGAAATCGTTTGAACAGGAGCATCGCCTTAGATGTATCTTCTGCGCTGGCGAAGATAAACTCCATGCGTTTGAGTTCCCTTCTCCTGCCCTCTCGGTAAACTAGGACTCTACGGTCGTCTTCCTGTACCACTTTTGAGGGAACCAGCTCTCCAAGATCAGGGCGAGTTGGGTCGTTGATCAGAACGCAATTGTTCCCGGGCTTCATTGTGACAGAAACGGCCCTGTTCCTAACAAAGTAGTATAGCACGAGGGCCAAACCAACGAGTACCAGAATTCCGAAAACAACCCCCAGCGGTGAAACTTCCACCACAGGAAACCCAGCAACACCTCCGACAAAGAACATCAGCCCAAGTATCCACTGCCACCATGGCGCGATGGGTTTCAGGGCTGCTTGGATTTCAGCCTCAGTAGACATTCTCGATCTAAATAGATAGCTTACAGGAGCCTATTCAAAACTCGTCTTAGTACTTCTAACTTGTTTTTGCTCTTCCAAAGAGTAGCATAGAAACTGTCGCTCTAAGAATGTGAACCTCACTTTTTTCTGGAATTCTAGAAATCCTAAATAGCGGGCAGGCGGCGGCAGCTTTCGATTATTCCTTGTCATCACAGAAAACAGAAGACATCAAAATAGCGGTCCGAGCTGCTAACACTCTCTATCCGGCCTCAGGCAGAATCCAAAACGGAACATTTCGTGGTCGGTGGCATTTTTCCTTCGACACCTACAATAGTCCTTTGCACAATGGTTTCGGAAACCTTCGTGTGCTGAACGACGATACTCTGAGTCCCGGCGCAATCTGGCCGTTGCATCCTCACACTCAGAATGAAGTTGTCACATATGTCATCGAGGGAGAGTTCCGTCATGAGGACGAGCGTGGTAAGGGCGGCGTTCTCCACAAGGGAGGAGTACAACACACCACCGTGGGCCGTGGAATGTACCATTCAGAGATCAACAATCGAAGCGACATTCCCATGCGGTTCATCCAGATATGGTACATACCCGAACAGCTCAACATGACACCCTCCGTAGAACAACAGGAGGTAGATCGATCGGAAAGAACCAACCAATGGCTCCCACTGGTAGCCTACAAGAATCCGGAGACGCTCCCGCTCAGAGCCGACGGCGCAGTCCTCGCCTCATTCCTCCAACCAGGACACAAGATCGATTATGAACTGAGAGACGGTCATGGATTATACCTCTACATCCTCGAAGGCGGACCCGTCCAGGTTGGTGACAAGCAACTGCCCGCTCTCAACGCGGCAGAAATACGAGGACAAGGAATCGTCAAGACCACAGCAGAGGAGGAAGCCGAGCTTTTGCTACTCGAAGTTAATTTGACAAAGGGCTGGCCAACCCATTGAGCCGTTGATGCTCCGGCCACAACATACCTGATCCCGAATTGGACCTACTAATCAGTGCAGTGAAGGTTTCACACCCAATCTCAGGCTCCCAAGCAGGGAATCGAATCTGGTCCCTATCCTCCTGACGATATTCAGTCGTCCTGATCCGGAATATCGAGAAATCTTAGCTTATTTTATCAATGACACTTCAAGGAGAAGAGGATCGTCAACACAATGGCCAGATGCATGCAGGCTCGGAAAACTGCCGGGGTTGGAGCTGTGACCCTGCTCGAGCCCAAGGTCAAAGTCGCTTCTCAGAGCGTTTTCTACGCCTTTCGCACCCTTGATGGGACTTGCGCATCGGGTTGTGGCGTTTCTCAAACCCGCGTCGCCGAGATAGTTTTCGGGATCGAAATTGTCGAATGGGACCTTTGCTCCGTCTGTCTTTCTCGGACGGGTTTCCTCGAATACTTCAGCTCCCTGCCTTCGGCAACCCCGCGAGAAGCGGAGGAAGTCAAAATACTCTTGGGAATTTCGAATGAGACGTTTGAGAGGGCTGCGCGAACTCCTACAACAATGGTGGGGGATACGACTGCTGAGGCCAATAGTTGGAGATAAGTGGGGAGGACTATAATCCAACAACGAGGAGCGAGTAACACTAGGCCCTTGCTTACCGTACCCTATGTGCGCGTTTGGTATGGTGACAGGATCTCAGCAATTAGTACAGCTCAACTCATGAGTCAAATCCGAGAATCGGGCCCAGAGATGCCTTAGAAGGGAACCTTATTCGACACTCAACTCCGCAGCTGGCGGCAAGCTTGGCAATCCCAAACCTACCTCTACGTCATAGCAGCCAAGTCTCATCGCCTGGTTCGATGACGTTGCCTACTCGAAGGATTCAGCCCAACTATGTCGAACAGTATGCGTCTGTAGTTTATCGTCAAGGCTCTTGCATAGAAAGATCCTTCGATGCTCATTTCCTTGAATTCGTGGCCTCTTCTTTCATGTGGGCCAAATCTCTCGAACGATAAGCAGTTTTCGAGGTATGGCTTGAGCTCGGTAGGATCAGCGTCTACCACGACCTCTTTGAGTATGGGTTTCTTCTTTGACGCGCTGAGCAGGTCATTCAGCGCTTCTCTAGCTGCTTCATGGTTCTTCCAGGCTTCCTCCACGAATCCGGGGAAGAGTCCGTTCGCGACCAGCTTTGAGACGAATGATCCGTCGTTGTCCTCCGCGTAGCCTTTGAGAAGGTGCGCTTTGATGTTAAGCTCATTTGTTCTGTCGAAGCCGTACAGGAACCGGCGAGCCTCGCGTTCCCTCTCTGATTTGTAAGCGTGGTTGAGCGAGTCGCCGAACGAGCCGCTGGCTAGGAGCCACCTTGCCATATCATGGTCTCCGGAGATTAGAGCGCTGGAGATCATGTGTGCAAAGTCAGGCTCGTATGGGATTTCGCTCATCAAGAGTCCCTTCCAGGTAGTCTTACGGTGTCGGTCGATTGCTCCAATCTCGACGAGCCAGTTCTCTGCAAAGGCGACCTCGCGATGGTCTACCTTTGACATGAACTCTAGCTCGGAGAGTTTGAGGCCATACTTTGACATGAGGAGCACCAAGTCAAACGGGGTCTCGATTTCGAGAGCTTTGCGCACAGGTATCGGATTGATCTTCTTCGGAAGGGGCGCATCAGTAAGGATGACGGCTCGGCCTGGCTTGAAGCGTCCGATTCTGCCTATCATCTGTAATAGAGAGTTGTTGTCGATACTCGTGTA
>WNGK01005372.1_pt1 | contig 21855 bp, 17 predicted proteins | sample 5400601 | NCBI WGS metagenome assembly WNGK01 (sample SAMN13153376, study PRJNA577476) | soil metagenome | isolation source: 60 cm soil or saprolite under Garry oak tree replicate 1 | place: USA:California | collected 2016-06-15
CGCTCGCCAAACGTCAGAAGCAACAGGTCTACGTCGATGCGATGCAAAACGCGCGCGGCAAGACAATCGCTTCACCCTACAGCGCGCGGGCGAAACCCGGGGCCACCGTGTCCATGCCGCTCACCTGGAAACAGATTGAAAAGGGCGTAAGGATTTCGGATTTTACGATCCAGAATGTGCCGGAGCTGGTTGGAAAGAATGATGATGTGTGGGCGAAGTTTTTTGAGAGTCAACAAACCCTGAAGCTGACAGGATACTAAGGATAAGATTTTGAGCAAGTCCATTCAACACTTGTACCGGGTGTTTTCGAAATATGAAAAGCCAGACGACTTCCCAGCATGCAAGTGTTGTATCTCTGAAGAAGCAAAAGTCGTTTTACTCTCGCGCAAGCTTGAGGATCTCAACGAGAGCGAGCTCAGTGAGTATGCTGCTGACGTTTTCTTAACCGTTGGAACCCTAAGAGATTTCAGGTACTTCCTGCCTCGGATCCTCGAACTGAGCGTTGGGGAAGCGTTCCTGTGGCCGTACCCTCAGATTGTACTGCGGAAACTAAGACTGGCAGGTTGGGCCGAATGGCCGGAAGACGAACGCACTGCAGTCCTGGAAGTCCTTCAGGATAAGTTTGAAGCGTTGATTCTAAGCTCAAACGCTCATGGCCAAGATATTAACCAATGGCTCTGCGCAATAGGGCAGTTTGTTGACGACTTAAATCCCTATCTTGATCAAATTCTTCAAGCGGACGACGAAAGGCTATCGGAAATTGTTGAGTGGAATCTATCCGCTTTTACGAAAGGCGAGCTTGGTAGTAGCTTTTGGGAGCCTGGCAGCACGAACGAACGACGCTTTCTCGCTTGGCTGAATCAGCAACCCAGAATAAAAGCCATCTTGTCCGATCGTTATGGGATGCAACTGTAGCTTCTGACACGACTACGGCTGTGATAGCTTTCTCTTCCCCTCGATCGCATCACGGTAAGCTCCGCCGGTAACTTCTCCGATGGAAATCGCCGCCTCGAATTCTTTCATTGCTTCATCGTTGTGATCCAGAAACGCCAGAATACGTCCCATCGCCTCGTGCGCGCGCGAAAGTAACGCGCGATCAATATCAGGTGACGCCGCCGCTACTGCCAAACGATAATTTGCCAGCGCGCGATTCAGACGCTGGTTTTGCAACTCATCGTCGGTCGTGTCTCGCGCCCAAAGACTCGCAGTTTGGGCCAGGGTAAAGAACAAGCGCGCATCGCCCGGATAATCCTGTAACAGCGCCTTCAATCTTGTTTCCGCTTCTTCGTAACTACGGGTTTGCAGCAGCTTTTCCACTTCCCCAAGTTTTGTGACCAGCACTGAGTTATGCGAGATTTCATTCGCGTCGCGCGTTTCCGCGCTCGGATCGACCAGCCATAACGAGTATCGCGGATGTGCTTTGCGCGCCAGCACTGAGTTATGCGAGATTTCATTCGCGTCGCGCGTTTCCGCGCTCGGATCGACCAGCCATAACGAGTATCGCGGATGTGCTTTGCGCGCAGCGAGCACCCGATTGCGCGCCTCGGCAGTTTCGGCAAAGCGTTTGCCCTCGCGCGCCGGATCGAATCCCGCGATCATATCGGCGAGGAAATTGGCAATGTCAAAACCTGACGCTTCGACGTCGCGCATCTGCTCCGCAAAATAAAAATCCAGCAGAGCGCCGTTTTCGTAATCTTCCGACAGGCGGGCAATCGTTTCATCGGCAATTGCTGCGCGCGCCGCTTTGGCTTCGTTGGCAATCGCAGTTCGGGCGGCGTCGTCTTTTGCCTGCTGCAACCGCGCGCGTTGCAAAGCAGTAACCAGTGTCAGACGATTTGACGCTTCGTAGGTCGCGTCCGCGGCCGCGACCAGAGATCGCGAGACGGTTAGAAAAACGTCAGGCGAAACCGTCGCGCCATCAGCGGTACGCTTGTCGATCAATTGCTTGAGCGGCTCGCGGCGGGCGGCAATCTCTTTATTGATTTTCAGCACCAGAGGATCGATTACGTATTGCAGGTAGGCGCGGCGCAGCTCTGACGAAGCAGGATCGGTGCCTTCGGGCACGATCGCATAATAGTCATCTGCGATCACCCGAAAATTGATCGTGCCGGGCGCCGCCAGCAGATCAGGCACGACAAAGAACCGGCGGTCATGTTGGCGCGTGGTAAAACTTGCCGGGGCGTTCTTTTTCGTCGTGGGGCTGTTCACGCGCACGCGCACGTTTGTGAACATGATCGGCCGCGTGTGCAAATACGAGAGCAACGAGCGCACCATCTCACCGGCCGGCTGGCGCAAGCGATCACCCTCCGCCTGATAGGCGCGCATGTAAGAATTCAGCCGCTCGTCAATTCCTGAGCTTTTGTAGAACTCGCGCAGCAGCGGCGCGAAATCCAGCACTTCCAACGCGCCGCCGGGAAGGTCATCCGTCCGGTCGGGCGACTCGAGCAGCGGCGGTGGTGACAGCACGTAAGCCAGGGAGACATAACGCGCCGCCTGCTCCGCCGGCGTTGCAGGCGCAGGTAACTTGTGACGCTCAAACGAATTTTTCATGCGCTCGCGCAGATCGGCATTCATCCTGGCCTGATCTCTTCTTACCAGCGCGCGAAAGGCTGACGGCTCCCTAGCCGCCGGCGTCGGATCAAAACCTGCCGCCTCAAGCGCGGCCATCATCACAATCAGCCGCGCGTCCGTTTGCATACTGACGCCGTACTCGGAGAGTTCAAACTTCGGGCTCGCTGCGGATTGAGTGGCGGGCGACTGTGCCCGAGGTTGAGGCGAAGGACTCGTTTGCCCGAGACCCGTGGTTGCTGCCAACGCCAGACTAAAGATGAAGGCTGTTTTTTTAATCATGACCTGGAAACTTTATTTTGAGTTCAAGCCGCCGGCGATCGGCTAGGCGCCCACGGATTTGGATGATGGACTGGGCGCCGGTGTTGGCGGAGGAGAGGTGCCCGGTCCAATCTTGTCGTCCAGACCGTCGAGCGTGCCGTTGACTTTCTTGTAAACATTTTCAATCACTGCGCGCCGCACCGGATCCGGTTTACCGCTCACATAATATTTGATGTAGTAGAGCAGCGCCTGATCGTTCTTGCCGCTCGCTTCCAATGCCGAGCCCAGATGCCACAGCGCCGCGCGCCATAACGGCGTTCCCTGCGGCGCTACACTTACGGCCCGCCGCAAATGCTCCACAGCATCGTTCGCTTTGTCCAAGTTGAAGAGCGCGAGACCCGTCAGATCCTCGATCCGCCCTCTTAACAAACCAGAAAGGGCCGCGCGGGGAGCATCGGGAACATCAGGCGTCCCACCCTGGGCCAGCGCCCGCGCGCGCGTATCGCTTAGTTCGGCAGGCTGCGCGGCAATCGTCGCCGCGGGAACGTCCAGCGCGGCTTCGACTCCGGCCGTCGCGGCATCCATTAGCTCGAGCACATTGCCGAGCGCGACTCCTTTGTTGATTAGTTTTCCCGCTACGTAAATCTGACGAAAGACGCGCATGGGGTCGGTCCCGCTGAGAAAATCGTTTGCGGCCGTGATTACTGCGTCTTCTTTTATTGACTGACTGTCGGGCGCGTTCAGCAGCATTGAGAAAGCCAGCAGGCCCTTGAGCATTCTTGCATTGCTCTCAGAATCAGCCGCCGTCGATTGAAAAATCGCTGCGCGTCTCTCCGGCGCCAGCAGCTCAGTGAAGTTGGTCGCCCGCGCAACGCTTCGCCCGGCGAGTTTGGTTTCGATCTGCCCGTCCTTGAGAGAAAACGAGCGGGTCAACTCCTGGGCGGCTTCGTCATACAGACCAAGCGGGGCGAGCACGCTGGCGAGTTCATAATCGAGTGTGGGAAACCTGCCGAACTGCCGCGCAAAACGGACCGCGCGCTCGGCTTCAACCGGTCGTTTATTGGCCACCAGAGAGCGCGCCAATGCGATCTGAGACCATGAATAACGCGGCTCGATCTCGACCGCGGCCTGCGCCAGCTCCAAAGCCCGCGCGGCGTCATTGTGCGCTGTGAACCAATACGCTGCTCCCGCGAGCAAAGCGAAATTTTGGGATTGACCTTTGTCCTTCAAGGCCGCATCCAGCGCGCGCGCGGCGTCTTCCTTCTTCCCGGTTTCCAGCAGTGAAACGATCATCCCGGCAAAGGCGCTGCGATCGTTTGCATTCCCGCGCAGCATTTCCTGATAGAGGCTCAAAGCTTCATCGCACTTGCCGGCAGCGCGTTTCAGATCCGCCAAACTGCGTCGCGCATTCACCGACCTGGGATCGAGCTCGAGTGCGCGGGCGTATTCCTTCTCGGCTTCTTCCAGACGCAGATCGATGTGGCGCGCGGCGCCCAGCGCCTGATGCGCAGCCGCCATCTCGGGCGCTTGCTGCACCACCAGCTCGGCCAGGCGATTCGCTTCGCCGACATTTTCCGTGTTCAGGTAAAACTGTTCGATGGCCAGTAGTCTTTTCGGGTTGAGCTTTGCCAGCGCTTCAACCTGGCGGGCAAAGTCGATCGCTGCGGCGCGTTGGTTACGCACAAACAGATTCATCGGAATGTTCGCGATCACCTCGGCAAACAACCGGTCGGTCATGTCCGGCGGGGCTTCATTCAAAGCCGCGCGAAATTCCTGTAAACCACCATCAATGTCGGCAGCTTGCAACTTTTGATCGCCCAGGGTTGCGTGCGCCACGACGATCAATTCGTTCGCGCGTGCCAGAGCCGCCGATTTTGGGTGCGCTGAGACGAAAGCCTTCAAGGCGCCGATCCGTTTGTCGACTGGCAGCGTCAGCGTCAACTCGACCTCTTCTTTTTCATCATCGGGATTTGCGGGAGCGTTTGCCGAGCTCGATGACGATCGTTTTGCTGATATCGCAATTCCTTTCTTCGGTTGCGGATCGGTTGACGTATTGGCCGCGACATTCACCGCCGGCTCTGTTGCGTTTGTGGGGATCGGGTGAGGCGTAGGGTTTTCAACTGGAGCTGCTGAAGACGGCGCGGGTAACTCGCCTGGCTGCGGCGAAGCGTTAACATTGGGCTTTGGTGACGCAACTTCGCCGGCCGCCGGCGCCTTCGTGTCAGACGCAGTTGGTGAAGTGGTTGCTGCCGGTTGGGGCTGAGTTTCAACCGATGGCGGCGGAGTCTCTGTCGGACCGGGGGTCGGTGCCGCTGAAGGACTTTCATTCGGCGCCGGAGTTGGGCTCGCTGAAGTTTCAGCTTTCGCAACAGGTGATTCGGTCGCAGCCGGCGATGGCTGTGAAGAGGGCTCGCGATTTTCCGGCGCGGGCGTGGCAGGCGCAGTCACTTGCGGCGTTTCACTCGGTGCTGGCGAAGCTTCCGGTATTGCTTCACCCGTGCTTACCGTGCGCGGCCGCGTCGAGTCCGCTGCTATGGTCTCAACTCTTCTTTGATCCAACTCGTCAAACTTGAAATTTTTCCGCTCACCCAGAAGACTAACGAACGATTTCACACCATCGAAGACTCCGCCATTGAAATCCGACTTTTGAAGTTTTGGCTTCATGCGGACGATCAATTCGCCGACGCTGCCTTCGGGGAGATCTTCCTGCGCCACGCGGCTGAACTGAGTAAAGAATCTTGCCTGGTCTTCGGAAACAACCAGCAGCATGCTTTTGTGCGGGCTGTTGCGGACGCCCACGTCCCAGGCCTTAGCCAACCGCAATGAATATTCATAGACATCTTCCGAGCCGATGGTCTTTACCGTCGCGATGACGAATTCAATGTCGGTGCGTTCTTTGAAGTTTTTGAGAATCGCTTCCAGGCGTTCCTTCATTGCCGCGTCAAAGACGCCGGCCGAATCGGTGACGTAGCCATTTTTTGCCGGCAACTGCGTTTGTTGCTCCTGCCCGCGCATACTCGCTGCGAGCGAAAACAGACAGAAAACAGCAAGAGCGGCAGCAAAGAAACGAGCGCGGGCATTGGGCATGAAAAGCGGCATTTTGTCTTCAGTTATTTGAAATTCTGCGGGGGAAACCAACCGGCGAGGCATGATAACATCAGAGCCAAGGCAAAAGGAAAAAGGCAAAGAGCAAAAAAGATAGGAGGTGAGCCGTCCCACACATTCATGGCTTATCGAATTCCTTCGAAGCTGTGCCACGGCTCGTGCGGCAAAGGATGAACAGAGACCATATCAACTTAGCGTTCAATTAGATCAATCAGGGAGTCGTCGGTTGGCTTGGGCTCGACCTTCGGCGCGCTACCCTTGCCGAACTCACCTACCCGGAGCAGGAAGTTGCCCAGGTTTGAGGCATAGGCCACGCCGTCCTCCTTGGTCACGACGCCGGACCGGACCAACTTCTCGATCTCACCGTCGAAGGTCTGCATTCCTTCCGTAGCGCCCTGTTCCATCGCATCGATCAGAGATTTTCCTTCCGACTCTCCGCGTTCAACGTACTCCCTCGTGCGTGACGTGGCCTTCAAAATCTCGAAAGCGGCGACGCGCCCGGTGCCATCGGCACACGGCAAAAGGCGTTGTGAGATTATGTAGCGGAACGTCTGCGACAGGCGAGTACGAATCGACCGCTCTTCGTTTTTGGGAAAGACCCCAATGATGCGTTCGACGGTTTTGGCTGCGTCGATGGTGTGAAGAGTCGAGAGAACCAAATGTCCGGTTTCTGCGGCTTCCAATGCAACTTCCATGGTTTCGCGGTCGCGCATCTCGCCGACCAAAATTACCTTCGGAGCCTGGCGTAGCGCGGCCCGCAGGGCCACCGCGAAGTTTGGCGTGTCCGAGTGCAGTTCGCGCTGATGGATGGTGGAATTCTTGTGCGTGTGGAGAAACTCTATCGGGTCTTCAATGGTAACGATATGATAGAACTTGGTCTCATTGATTAAGTCGATCACCGCCGCCAGCGTAGAACTCTTGCCACTGCCCGTGGGTCCGGTAACCAGCACGATGCCGTTCTTTAGTTCGACGATCTCGCGAAACTGTCCGGGCAGATCGAAGTCTTTGAAACTCGGCGGCTGCTGTGGGATCACCCGCATGACAATCGCGTGTGTTCCTCGCTGCTTAAAGATGTTCACGCGAAACCGGCAAAGTCCGGGAACACTGAAAGAAAGATCTGCCGAGCCGGACTTCTCCAGATTCGCAACCGCCGCCTCCTGATTTCCGATGATCAAACTGGCGATACTCGACGTTTGCGCCGGCGAAAGCTGTTCGATGCCGGGAATCGAGACCGGCTGGAGTTTGCCGACTAGTTCGATTTGCGGTGGACGCGCCGGCGAAAAGATAAGATCGCTAACCTTTTCAGAAACTGCCAGCATCTGCCGCAGCATCGTTGCGAGATTCATTGTGGGCTGAGCCGCCGCAGGCGTTCCGTTGATCGGAGATTTTTCAGTGGGAGCCATTGGAACTAGTTTCCGTGCTTAGGGTCCTTTGGTCAACCCCTTCAATGGGCCTTGACCCTGGGAGAGCGAGTCGTCGAGAGAGCAAATCGTCACTACGTTCTTGCAGACTGAGCCAAACCGCACCGCGGGAAAAGAGCAGTCGGAGCAGAGGGTCAGGCTTGCGAGAATCGTAGAAATTAGTTGTCGACGCTACGGGTTGCCATGCACAATATGCCCGACGCGGAGCCAGGCTAACTACCGAACAAGACCAATGAGCGAACTCGACGAAGCATGGGAAGTGGCCTTAGCGGATGCCGAACGTCGCGCGCGCGCGGCCGGACGGCGCGACATTGCCGACTATGTCGCGCTGCGTAAGCAAAACGATCTCTTGCGACGCACCGCCGTTGACTGGCTGGTAATGACAATTACAACGCTGTCGGGTGAAGCGAATCGCAAAGGCGCGGGCATTCAGATCGAACAGCAGGACGATTACCGGTTCAAGGTCGGAACTGCGACGATGGTTGGACGGCAAGTGACTTTGCGTAACGGCGTGCGGGCGCTGACCCTGGAAGCCGGCTGGCCACGAGCGCCACGCGATGGATTTGTCCGCGGCGGAGGTCTGGCCTGCGCGAACCTAAAACATTTCGGACAGCCGCGCGCCAACGCGGAGCTTCTTCTTTTGCGATCCTCAAAGGACGCTCCACAATGGACCATCCTGGAAAAAACCGGGACGCGGGCGCCGCTCACTGAGGCGAAACTGCGCGCGCATTTTGCGATGTTGCTGTCCGAGAACCTTTAGCTTATCAATTTCTCAAAGCGCAGCGACAAACTGAAGGAAGGTCTGATCAAGGTCTTCGACGCGTAGCGTCGAAAATACTTATTCAGAGGTTCCTGAAGTTTGTCGAAATGTCCGACTAGCGTTCGCTTGTCGAATCTCCTGAGCAGCAACGACAAGCTAAGTTTCTCGGACATTCTCGCCTAATCTTAAGCTCCGATTGCATTCTTGTTTTAACCTTAAATCTTCCTTGCGATGCCTGCCCTTTAGTCTTGCGGTGTGCACCCTGCGCTGACCGATTTCATCGCATCTTGGGAAGGAGTAAAAGGAGAGGAGGATTAGAGACATGAGGAGGAAACTAGTAATCACATCTCTGATCGCCGCAATGCTGCTGATCCTGGGGCTGCCGATAGCTGCCGGGGCGCAGGATTATCGTTACTATGATAACCGCGACTATGCCCGTGATAACAGGCGAGACGTCAGAGACGCGCTTCGCCGTTTGGACAATTCAAGCGCCCGGCTGGAAAGCGACTTGAATTACAACACGGGGCGGAGAGTATTTGGCTTTTTCTGGGTGCGAGATAACACCGGCGTCATGGAAGCCAGAGACTTTCATCGCGCGGTAAGAAATCTTTGGAACGCGTCCAATGGCGGACGCGATCTGATGAACAGTTACGATGAAGCGCGTGTTGTACTTGATCAGGGCGCACGGCTTGATCGGGATCTCAGGTTCCGGAATAACAATGGTCAGCTGGATTCAGACCTGGCCGAGATCCGAGCTAACCTGAGAACGATTGCCGACGTGTACAGCTTGAGTATGCGTTATTAATGACAGCTTAGGCTGGCGATAATTCACGAAAAGAATTATCGATAACATACGCGTTCGACAAGGCCCCGCCGCCCTTTTCACCAGAGTGGCGGGGCTTTCGTTTGTCTTGCTGACAATGCCACAATGCGAGGCCGTGGCCGGCACTCTCTACATCGTCGCAACGCCGATTGGCAATCTCGAGGACATTACCCATCGAGCATTGCGCGTATTAGGCGAGGTTGATTTGATTGCCTGCGAAGATACGCGCCGCACGCGCGTGCTAGTGAACCACTTCGGCATCAAGACTCGAACCATCAGCTATCACGAACACAATGAACGCGAGCGCGCGGAACAGCTTTGCAAATTTCTCGCTGAGGGCCAGAGCATCGCGATCGTTTCAGATGCCGGCACGCCTTTGATCAGCGATCCCGGATTTCATATTGTCCGCGCAGCAATCGAGCAGGGTATCGAAATCATCTCCGTACCAGGTCCTGCCGCTTTTGTCTCGGCGCTGGTCGCCTCAGGCCTCGCTTGCGATCAATTTTTCTTCGCGGGATTCCTGCCGGCGCGCGCGAAAGCGCGGCGCGACCGGCTGGAAGGGTTACGCGCGATCCCAGCGACGCTGATTTTTTATGAAGCGCCGCATCGCATTGGTCGGACTCTGAAAGATGCGCTGGACATCCTGGGCGATCGCGAAGCAGTTGTGGCGCGCGAGCTCACCAAGATTCACGAACAATACCTGCGCGGGTCTTTGAGCGTCTTGAGCGAGCGATTCAGGAGTAAGGACGTAGCGCGCGGCGAAATCGTTTTGATGATTTCCGGTTTCGCGCCAAAGGGAGCGTTAACAGTAACCGATCCATCAAAGGCCGGCGAAGATATTCTGCGCCGGATTCATGAGCTGGAGAGTGAAGGAGTGAATTCGAAAGAAGCTCTGAAGAAGGCCGGGCGCGAATTCGGGATGAAGCGGGCCGAAGCTTATCGATTGATGGTTGCTCAAAAGAATCTTCGCAGCAAATAGAGAATGGCACTCAATACCAGAGAAATCAGCAACATCGAAACCAGCGGCGCGTAGAATCGTATGTGCTCGCCTTCGTAGCGAATATCTCCCGGCAGCCGCCCAAACCACGAAAACCAGCCGGAGTAAATCAGCAGTCCGATCGCGATAAGCCCGGCGCCGCTCACGATGACGGGCAATCCAACTGAGCGATTCATGGTAATTGTCGACGTTTCGCTCTTCTAACCGTAGTTGCGCAAACCAATCACTTCGCAAAACTTCCAATTGGCCCGTCCGGATTGATCAAGTCCTTCAATACCGCATAGGGAACCAGGACGTATTGCGGACCGGCAGCGTACGGCCCGACCTGGTAGGGATTGAAGGTGACCCACAAACCTTTTTTGGTGATCGCGCACGCTTTGTAATTGTCCAAAGCCGGCCCGGCGCCTGACTTAATCTGTTCGTCATCGAGCATTGCATCGGCCTTCTTTGATTGTTCCTTCAAATTCTTGATGCAGTAATTTGAGATGACACTCAGACAGTTGGACTTTGGCTTGAAAAAGTCGGCGAGCGCAAGCTTCTTTCCATTTTTCAGATCATAGTTGAACACGGTGGTGAAACTGTTGGGATGCGCCGCGCCGCGTGAGTATTCTCCCTGGTTAAGCTCGACGCTGATTAAGTCGTCGGTCGCATAACGAATGTCGTATTCGATACCGAGATCGGAATCGCCGGTTTCCGCGCCCAGTTCGGGCATGTCCGCCTCACGTGATTTCTCACCGGACTTGAACGCGGCCACTTCCTTCGTCACCACGGCCCGAATCTCTTTATTGAACTTATCGAAGCGCGCATCACCGCCCTCGACCTGTGGGTACTCGGCATCGATTGTGTAATGCGCCTCTTTATTTGTCTCTTTGATCACCCTGGGCACGAGCCGTTGCGCGCCGCTGAATTTGATCGGCTGTTCATTGATCAGAAAGGGAGTTTGCTTTGAGCCGTCTGGCTTTGACCACTTGCCTTCGATTTTGGCCAGCTCCAGATCATCTGTGGACCACTTGCCCTTAAAGACGCCGGTATCCTTGCCGCCCTCGTCGGTTTCTTTCAATTCGACGTTCCCATCTTTGTCGACCGTGCCCCGGAGCGTGATGTCCTTGCCGACCCTGGGATAGAAGTAACTTCCGGAAAGTCTTTCGCCGTCGCGCATCAGGGTCATCTCAATATTCAGGTTCCCGGCAATGGTGCCGCGAAAGTGAAACGCGTCTCCGGCCGAAACTGTGCCGCCCACCGGGGCAACCTGCTGGGGCTGGGCGGAGTTTGCGTTCGCAGATTGATTGGCCTGCCTGCGGCAGGCGACCGAGAAAGCAAACATCACGAAGATCAAAGCGAGACTTAGGTTCCTGGTTTTCATATTCAGAGGGCGGTTTGATTCAGTCGGTGCGGATTAGTGCGAGCAACCTCGTTTCTAACATCGTCAAACGTTAAGTCGACGAGCTTTGCTCCGGTGAACATCTCGGAATTTGTGACTTCGGCGAAGGCGAATGCCGGCCGCTCAAAGTGTTCCAGCTCTTCATCACTTTCGAAGCTGATTTCAGCCAGAATCAAACCCAGCAAATCGCCGAGAAAAAGATCGATGCCGTATTTATTGCCGCCATTTTCAAACGAATAACGGTTCTTCCGAATCTCGTTCGCCTCGAAGACTGCCAGCGTGTTGTATTCAGTTGCGTTGAGATAGACGTTCGTCAGTATTGTGCGCGACAGGTCGGTTTGATTCAAGGCGAACTTTTGCGTCAGCTTGAGCGTCCACTTGTTAGTTTGCGGATCGCGAATCTTGCGCAGCCGCAGTCGCGTGCCGGTGATGTAATTGTCGGTAATCTGGACGTGCGGGCTCGCCGGAGTCAACCCTTCCGGCAGGCGATCGAGCAGAAACTTCCGCTCGCGTTCGACGCGAGCGTACTTGCTTTGTTCAGGAATAACTGTGTTCTGATCGGTTAGCTTCGCGACACCCATGTTTCAGTGCACGAAAGTTTACATACAGGCGGGCGGATGTAAAGTCGTAGAGCGATACGATGTGTTGTCAAAACTCCGACTTCAGACACCATTACCGCCCAAAGATAACGGCGGGCTGTAGCCCGCCGCCAAACGATCAAGAAGAGGTTCAACTCGATCAGGGTGATGCTGCCGTTTCGTTTATCTCATCACAAACTGAAAGTTCTGATTGCGCCGGCCCGGGTTATCGAAAGACGCCTGGCGAACGCCGAAGACGCCCTGCACGATCGTAAGTTTCGTCAGCAGCCGCGGCTCAGGTAGCTGGAACTTGTCAGCGGTCGTCCGCGCGTGATCGAAATCGAGTTTTGCAAGCGAGGCTAACTCCTGACCGTAGCGCATTACCATATTGCCCAGGTTGCTGCCGCCGGACATTGGAAGCTCGCCGTCGCGGAAAACCTCGACCTCAAAACCATTGAGTACGGTGGCCGCAGCCAGCAGCTCGTTGAGCTGGGTAATACCGGGCTCAAGCAGATCAAAACTGCGTTTTGGATCGACAGCAGCAAACGCACCCGCGACCTTAACCTGATCTTCAAAATCGCGATAGCTGGTGGCCTTCCGGCTTACCAGGGTGCGCGCGTCTTCCAAAAATCGCAGCGCCAGTTTCGGATTGTCCTTTTGAGTAGCAACCGAGAGATCGACGAGAAACTTCACCCGATCAGAATCCGAAGGTAAAGCTGCCAACTTCTGCCGAATCTCGCCGAGTTTCTCAGGTGACGCGGTCGTCGCCATTATTTTGAAATCAACCGCCTGGCTGATTGAAGCACGAGCAGATTCATCGAGATGATCGCTGGCAATCTGCATCGCCCGATCGGTATTGCCTTCGTCAATCGCTCGCTGCGCCGCCTGCTGGTAAAGGCGAGATTGCATCTGCGGCGGGGCCGTACTGGCGGCATTCACTAAAGCATCACTAGTACGCTGCTGCAGAGCGCCTCGCATCTGACTAAAACCGGCCATCTGGTTGTTATTGATTCCAAATTCGCTCAGTTTCTGGCGCACGGCCTGGGCACGATCCGGCAAATACTGATCGATCTGCGACAGCATCGTTTGCAAGTTCATCAGCAAGGTGCGCGCGTTGTTCTGCCTGACCTGGGCGTCGTCGGGCTGGTTCGATTGATTCGGTTGAATCATGCGCGCGCCGCCCCTGGGTCCTCCGCCAAACGTCACCATCCCCTGGGTGGGCATTGTCGCTCCCAGCGCGGCGGTGATCGTCGCATCCAGTAGATCATGATAAGCCGACTCGCTCAACACCTGATTCGAAACCGGGGAAGCGTTAGAGGAGTTAGTGCTGCTGGAAGCAGCGCTGGTTGATGCGTCGGCGGCGCGGGGCCCTGGCCGCAGCAGGTTGAGCGCGAGGTTGCCGGCGTCGCGGCTGGCGAGAAGATTTTCCGATCCCAACCGGCCCAGTACCTTGCTTGAAAGTTTGTCGAACGCTTCCTTGTCTTTCGTCTGCAACTGCGCGAGCACTCTGCCGACCGCCGTTGGATATTCTCCTTTATCGAGCGACTCGATTGCTTTTTGATAGGCGACCTTTGGATCGCTCGAAGCAATGATCGAAAGCAAGCTCTGCTCAAGATTCATCTGCGGATCAGGTCCAAAGCGCCGTCCGTCATTGGCATTCGCCACCGCTACCGGCGGTTGCGTTGATCGCAAAAGTTGATAAGCGAGGTCCGCGTCGTGCCTGGCCACGGTCAGGACCAACTCCTGTCGCAAACGGTTCAGGTTTTGCACCTCTTCGCGATCCGTGCGATCAAGTTCCAAAATCATCTGGCCGATCCCGCCGCCGGCATCACTGAACAATCCGCGGGCCCGGGCCTGGTCACGATCCCAAAGCATGTCGGCCGCAGTGATCTGGACACGAATGCGATTCTCAGGCAGCTTGAGGCTCTGCGCTTCGGTCACCACTTGTTCGAGCAGCACAATCGCTTTGCGCTCGAGCTTCTGTTTTTCTTCCTGCTGTTGCTGCGGATCAGCCTGGGCCTGGCCGTTTGGAGATTGTTGGGTGGCGTCCTGCGCCCGCGCGATCTGGCTGCTTGCCAGGCTCAGGCTCAGCACAACCAACGCAAAAGGGAACCTTTTTATCAACATCATCATTACCTCATTTCGGGAGAGGCGGCACTTTTCCACGATTAAGACGGACAGGGAGACGAGTTGGTTTCAGATTATCACCCAAAGTCACGCCTGGGAGAAGCCGCACCGCCACTTCTTAAACACCACGCCGGCCGGAAAAGTAACAAAAAAGACGGATGAAACGCTGGCTTGGGGCTCGCGACCATCGCATTGAAGTCAGGAGCGGTCTACAATTGATTCAAAGAATGGAGCGATTATTCAAGAATCAGATCTTTCCGGCGGCGACGATTGCTCTGGTGTGCTCGATCTCGGTTTCAACGGCTTTCGCCCAGAAAAAGAAGCCGGCGCGGGCGCCCAAATCGATTTCAAATCAGAAAACATCCGAGCTGGAAAAACTGCGCAAGCAATACATCGATACGACAAAGCAGTACAAAGCGAGCCTGGAAAAACTTTTACCGCTATATCAAAACAGTCTACGTAAAGCGGAAGAACGGCGGACAAAATCAAAAGAACTTTTCAGCCAGGGCTTAATTTCCAAAACTGAGTTGGAGCAAAGCGAAGAGGCGGTTACGCTCGCCCAGGCAAAAGTCGCCGAGGTGCAGCAGCAAACTATCAACGCAAATACCCAGATTGCTCAGACGCTGGTGGAAATCGAGGGCGAAAAACAGCTGGCCAGGCTTGGGCCTGTGCCCAGGGGCGGATTCGTAAGAACGACTTCATTTATTCGTTATAACGGCGCCGCGCCCTGGATCCTGGCGCAAGCAGGTAAGATCGAGGTCTGGTTTCAATCAAAGTTTGGCCGGCCGTTGCCGATCGCCGTTTTTGGCCAGGGGGCAATTCACAACCAGTGGCGGCTGGATCACCACAACGCCATGGACATCTCGCTTAATCCTGATGGCGTCGAAGGACAGAGCTTGATCGATTACCTGCGCGCGAATGGAATCCCCTTTTCAGCCTTTCGCACCGCGATTCCGGGTGTGGCCACCGGGCCGCACATTCATGTTGGACTGCCGTCACATCGCTACTAGAGCAGTGGGAACAGGGAAGGGGCAAAAGGTAAACGGCTGTGTGAATCTGACCTTTCCCATTTCCCCTTTACCCTTTTACCCTTACTAGAGCAGGGGGGAAGGGGGAAGGGGCAAAAGGTAAACGGTTGTGTGAATCTGACCTTTCCCATTCCCCCTTTACCCTTTTACCCCTTTCCCCTTTTCCCGCGTTCTTTCATTTAATCTCGTCGAGTTTTTCCTTCGCTTGCGCAATCATCCAACGAAGCTTCGTGAAATCATCGAGGTTCATGAACAGGCGCTTGCGATCGTAAAAGCCGCCCTCGACGGCCGCAGCAATTGCGCCACCGGCAACTTCTTTGAAAACCATAATTTCAAAATCACCATGGGTGCGATAGCGCGCTTCGAAATGTGCAAGCCTGGTGACGGAATCGCTTGCTTTGGCAATAATGTCGAACGCTCGGATTAAGGGATCGATCTCCTCATAATCGATCAGGACGCGGATTTCGGGCGGTGCGCCAGCCGGCTCAGCGGAATTCATCGTAATCACGACACCGGTCGCGCGCGTCGCGTCATGGGTGTCGCGAATCTCAATCGCTTCGACGCGGGCAGCTCCGTTTTGGGCCCGCAAAACTCCGGTCCAGGTTTGGCCTTTGAACAAGATGGCATCCACGCGCGCCTCAAATTCTTCCAGTTTATTTCGCGGCGCATAAAACTGAGGGTCGCGCGGCGGCGGCAAACGATCTCGTCTCTGTGCGCAAACCGAACCAAACGAGGCCGCAATCACCAAGGTCGCGAGACTTAACCAGCGAGTCGGGCTCATAAGTTTTCACTCCTTCTGTGTTGGGCGTTTAGAAACGGACTATTGCCATTTAAGGTCATCAGACCACCCCTAAACGCATTGATAACAACCGGAAGAGTTCGGGAGAGAATTACCTGTTACATTGTAACTCACGAACCTGGTTTTGAGTTCCAAAACTATTGGGCGTGTGCTGCAAAGCGGAGGGACGCTGCTTTGGTTTGGAGTCCGCCTTCAGGCGGTGCACCCGATTCTTGATTTATTTCCGCCTAAAGGCGGTACTCCGAAACTACAAATGACGTCTCGAGATTGTCGGTGTGCCACCCACAAAACAAATGCGGGTGATACCAGACGAGCTTTCTTTCATACCATCGCGGTCGCGCCAGAGTATGCGGTAGAATTCGCACAACCGAAACCCGTGTCAAACGTAATCAGATCGCCCTGCGACGAAGGCGTCATGTTGTCGCGAAAGGCCGCAACCCCTTGCGCCAAAGCGCAGGGTCGCTGGATTCTCGCCGCGACTATTCTCGCTTCGAGCATGGCCTTCATCGACGGCACGGTCGTCAATGTAGCACTCCCATTTCTGCAAAAGAATCTAAGCGCGACGGCGATCGGCGTGCAGTGGGTCGTGGAAGCCTATGCATTGTTTCTTTCCGCGTTGCTGTTGGTGGGAGGATCGCTCGGCGATCGCTACGGCCGCAAGTTGATTTTTGTAATCGGCGTCGGCCTTTTCGCGCTGGCTTCAGCCGCCTGCGGACTGGCCGCAAATATCGATCAGTTGATCATTGCCCGAGCCGTCCAGGGAATCGGTGGCGCGTTGCTGGTACCGGGCAGCCTGGCGATCATCAGTGCGTCATTCGACGCCGATCACCGCGGCCGGGCGATCGGCACCTGGTCCGGCTTTTCAGCGATCACGACGGCGATCGGCCCGGTCCTCGGCGGCTGGTTGATCGAACATTTTTCCTGGCGCGCGGTCTTCTTCCTTAATCTCCCCATCGCCGCTGCCGTCGTCGCGATTTCTCTCTGGCGCGTGCCGGAGAGCCGTGACCCGGAAGAGAGTGGCTCGCTGGATTGGTTAGGCGCGATCCTCGCTACAATCGGCCTCGGCGGTCTGGTCTTTGGCTTGATCGATTCTTCACGGGTTGGCTTTCTTCAGCCGCTGGTCATCGCATCGCTTTTCGTCGGAATGATTTCGCTCGGGATTTTTGTTTGGGCTGAATCCTGGGCGCAGAATCCGATGCTGCCTTTGCGCCTATTCCGATCACGCGACTTTGCCGGGGCGAATCTGTTGACGCTTTTACTGTATGCGTCGCTCGGTGGCGCGCTGTTCTTCTTTCCTATGAATCTGGTGCAGGTGCAGGGGTATACAGCCACCGCTGCGGGCGCAGCTTTCCTGCCGTTCATCCTGATCATGTTTTCGCTCTCGCGCTGGTCGGGAGGATTGGTAGATCGGTTTGGCGCGCGCCTGCCTTTGATAATTGGTCCGGTGATCGCCGCCGCCGGCCTTGCGATGTTTGCTTTACCTGCGCGGAGCACCAACTATTGGACGAGTTTCTTTCCCGCAATCATAGTGCTGGGTTTCGGCATGGCAGTGAGTGTCGCGCCGCTGACGACTACAGTCATGGGTTCAGTTCGTGAGACGCAGGCGGGTATCGCCTCCGGAATCAACAACGCCGTTTCGCGAACTGCCGGCCTGCTCGCGGTAGCAGTACTCGGCGTCGTCATGCTGCAGACTTTCAGTCATAGCTTTGATCAGCGGCTGGCAGATTTGAGCCTTCCAGCCGAGGTGCGAACTTCGCTTTCCGAGCAACGCGTAAGGCTCGCCGGAATTTCAGTGCCGGAAAATTTGAACCCTGCCATGCGGCAAAGAGTTCAAACGGCAATCAGTGATGCGTTCATTTCCGGTTTTCGGGTAGTTATGTTAATTGCGGCGAGTCTCGCTGTGGCCAGCGCATTGAGTAGCTGGCGTCTGATTCAAGGAAGAAAACGACCGCAGTAATCTACCGTTCCTTCGCCATCATCGGCTCCGGCTCAGGTTCGCGTGGAAGATCACGAGTTGAGTCTCTTGTCGGCGGCGGCGGAGGCGGTGGCGGGTTGGCGACAAATTTCTCCAGCGCGCCCTGGACGACCTCGTTGATCCGATTGACCGGAACGATCTCCAGTTCGCGGCGTACGTCCTCAGGAATGTCTTCCAGATCGGCTTCGTTACGCGCCGGAAGCAGAATGCGATGAATGCCGGCACGATGAGCGGCCAGAACCTTTTCTTTGATTCCGCCCACGGGAAAAACCAATCCTGACAGCGTGATCTCTCCGGACATCGCGGTGTCGGGACGCACGCGGCGGCCGGTGTAAAGCGAAGCGAGCGCGGAAGTGATCGTCACGCCCGCGGAAGGGCCGTCTTTCGGAATCGCGCCCGCAGGAACATGCAGGTGTACGCCGTACTCTTTGAACATTTCGGGGTTGATGCCGAACTCTTCCGCATGAGACCACAAATACGACTGCGCGGCGCGCGCCGATTCCTGCATGACTTCGCCGATCTGCCCGGTAATCGTAAAGCCTCGGCCGCCGGGAAGCAGGCTGGCCTCGATAAAGAGAATCTCGCCACCCATCTCGGTCACGGCCATGCCGGTCGCGACTCCCGCCGGTAATTCTTTGCGCGCTTCTTCCGGATAGAAACGCGGCGCGCCGAGGTAATCGTGAATCGCCTCGGCATCGACGACGACTTTTTCCGTCTGACCTTTCGCGATCTTCAAAGCAACTTTACGTGCCAGACGACCGATGTTGCGCTCCAGCTGGCGCACGCCGGCTTCGCGTGTGTAACGCGCAGCGATCAGTTTGATCGCGTCGTCAGTGATTTCGATCTGTCCCGGCGTTAGGCCGTTCTCGCGCACCTGTCGGGGCGCCAGGTATTGTTTGGCGATTTGCAACTTCTCGCGATCACTGTAGCCGGCGAGCTGAATGACTTCCATGCGATCGCGCAGCGGCGGCGGAATTGGACCCAACTGGTTCGCAGTACCGATAAAGAAAACTCTCGAAAGGTCGAACGGCAAGTCAAGATAATGATCCGTGAAGCTGTTGTTTTGTTCGGGATCAAGAATTTCAAGGAGTGCCGCCGCCGGATCCCCGCGATAATCCGCGCCGAGTTTATCGATCTCGTCGAGCATCATCACCGGATTATTCACGCCGGCGCGGCGAATCGATTGAATGATGCGGCCGGGCATGGCGCCGACATAGGTGCGGCGGTGCCCGCGCAGTTCCGCTTCATCGCGCACGCCGCCCAGGCTGAGCCTTTCAAAATGGCGGCCCATCGCGCGGGCAATGGATTTGCCGAGCGAAGTCTTGCCCACGCCGGGCGCGCCCACAAAACAAAGAATCGGACTCTTTGAGTCGGGCCGAAGTTTTCTGACGGCAAGGAATTCCAGGATCCGTTCCTTCACATCTTCGAGACCGAAATGATCCTCGTCGAGCACCTTCTGGGCTTCATTAAGGTCGAGCCGATCCTCGGAAGACTTCTTCCAGGGCAATTCAAGAATGAAATCCAGATAAGTGCGAATGACGTGATAATCGGGCGCCATCGCCGGCAGTTTTTCCATCCGGCCCAACTCGCGCTCAGCTTCTTTCCGAACGTCGTCCGGCAGTTCGGTTTTCGCCAGGCGCTCGCGCAGTTGTTCGGCTTCGGCCGCTTCGCCACCTTCGCCTTCACCTAATTCCTTCTGGATCGCTTTCATCTGCTGGCGCAGAACGTAATCACGTTGCGCCTTGTCCATTTCAGTCTGGGCTTCGGTGGCAATCTTTGAGCGCAGCCGGATGATCTCAACTTCGCGCGCGAGAAAGTCATGCGCCAGATGCAACAGATCGTCCGCGGTATTCGCTTCCAGCATTTGCTGCTCTTTCTCGACACCCAAACTCAGAATTGAGCCGAGGAAGTATGCGAGCTTGACTGGATCGTCAGCGCCCAGAACTACCAGCCGGACTTCGGGCGGGACCTGCGGCAGGTAAGCCAGCGCCTGCTGGATCAACGACTGCACGTTGCGTTTTGCGGCTTCAACTTTTTCCGGATCCCTCGCCTGCGGTTCAGGCAGAATTTCGACGCGCGCGCGCAGGAATGGCTGCTCCTGGATCCATTCCAGCACTCGGATGCGGTCCGTCCCCTGGACGATCAGACTGAGCGAGTCGTCGATTCGCTCCATGCGCTTGACCATCACCAGCGTGCCGACTTCATAAAGGTCGGCGGGCGTGCGCTCTTCATCGTTGGTCTTTTCGGGCCGGACACTGATGCAAGCCAGGAGTTTTTCTTCGCCGGTCAGCGCGGCTTCAACTGCGGCAACCGAGGCGGGCCGGCCGGCGGCGAGCGGCACCATTGTTTCCGGAAACAACGTGGTGTTTTGCAGCGGCAGCACGGGAATCTCAAACGGCTGCGCAGTGGCCTTCAATTGTTCGGGTAATTTGTCTTTGACTTCAGCCATATTGACCTGGAAGTTTGATTTCTGGTTACGGCGATCGGATTCATTAACGACCCGCGGCCCTGGCTTGTTCCTCTTCCTCTTGCAAGCGAAGAATCAAAAGTCCATCCCGGTAATCGCGCCCAATCGACGCACTTTCAATAGAGCGAGGGAACTGGATCGTTTTTTCAAACCTGCTGTAGGTAATTTCGAGCTGGTAATGCGAGATGCCTTCGCCGCAGGTGCTGTCCCGCCGCAGCCCGCTGATTTTCAGCAGCGGGCCGGAAATTCTGATTTCCAAATCATCGGTCCGGACGCCGGCGAGATCGACTTTCACGATCCAGCCATCACGGACTCGATATACATCCGCGGCCGGGTTCCAGAGCCGTCCGGACGGCCGCCGATTACGCTGCTCCTCACTAATTCGAAAATAACGGTCTATGGATTCGCGAGACATATGACACTTCCAATCAAAGCTGAATCCGTCGAGGGACCTTTCAGGGGAATCGAATGAATTGATTATAGCGGACTAACCCGGCAAATGTCAGTTTGGCGGTTAGAACACGTTACTTTCGACTTCCGTGCAGAACCAGCCATGCCGCAATGGCGGCCTGCTTTTCGTCTGTGCGCCACGGCGGGGAAACGACGCGACGCAAATCGTGCAACTTCTTTTTGACTTTCGCGTTCTCCGGACCAAGTTCCCTGGCGGCCACTGATTCAAATTCTCGATCGGGAAAGGTCGTACGCTTAATTCCGTTTGCGCCGGCAGCTAAATCCAGGACGCGACGAAACAATATTCCTTCGGCCGCATGCGCGCGGATGTGATAATTGCCAATGCGCGCAAGATCTCGATCCCTGGCGCCAACAATTCCAACTCCTTTTACGCTTAGGCCGTCGGTGTTGAGTTCCTTCACCAAAAGCGCGAGCGCCTTCCGGGCGACGGTTTCAATCGCGCGGGCTGATTTTTTTACGGCTATCTGACTTTCTTCCCACGGAAGTTCCATTACTTCGTGGTAGGGCTGGGCGGTCGTACGGATCTTCGGATCCGTCAGTTTCATCTCGAACTTTCTTAAAACGATCGGAGACTCAGTCGTGCCGCCCAGGACGACCGCAATGGCGCGGCCAGTTTTGGCGCGCAGACCAATACTGACGAGACTTGATTTCTTCATGCGGGCTGTGGCGCAAATTGTTAATTTGCGCGCCGCAAGTTAGCAACTTGCGCTACGGATGTGTCATATCTTCCGGCTTGACCAGCCGATCGAATTCTTCGCCGGTTAATAATCCCAGCTCAATCGCCGACTCGCGCAAACTGATTTTCTTTTGGTGCGCGTTTTTGGCGATTTTCGCCGAGTTGTCGTATCCGATGTGCGGATTCAGCGCCGTTACCAGCATCAGTGAGCCGCGCAGGTGCTCATCGATCTGTTCGCGATTGATTGTCATGCCGGCAATGCAGTACTCGACAAAGCCATGACAAGCGTCATGAATCAGACGAATCGAGTGCAGCAGGTTATGAATCATCACCGGCTTAAAGACGTTCAACTCGAAATTGCCCTGCGAGCCGGCAAAACCAATCGCGGTGTCGTTACCCATCACCTGCACGGCAACCA
>WNGK01008713.1_pt1 | contig 21854 bp, 10 predicted proteins | sample 5400601 | NCBI WGS metagenome assembly WNGK01 (sample SAMN13153376, study PRJNA577476) | soil metagenome | isolation source: 60 cm soil or saprolite under Garry oak tree replicate 1 | place: USA:California | collected 2016-06-15
AACGTGGACGCCAGGGGCGGAAAAGCTTTTTGAAATCCACGGCAGGTTGTTGGTGGAGAACGTTAAATCATCGAACGACCACGCGTAGGCCAAAGGGTCGCCCTCAGGATCGGAGGCGGCGGCGCGCAAATGCACCAGCGTGCCCGGGGCGACGTTCGTTTGGTCCGCTTCGACGCGCAGCACGGGCGGTTGGTTGCCCGGAAACGCGCCGAGATTGACTTGCACGTCCAGCCACGGGTCGGCACCGTCGGCGCCGCGGGCCAGGGTGGTGAGGTGGACGCCCGCGGGGTTGTCGTTGAAAGTGCGGCCGACGACCAGAGCCGCATCATCGCGGGAGTCGCCGGTGAAAGTGGGCGACCCGGGCGTGGTGTCAATCAGTTGGGTGCCGCCGCTGCTTTGCGGCCAGGGTGACCAGTTCAACAACACCCCGGCTTGGAGCCACGGGTTGCCGGTGAAGAGCTGGCGGAACTCAAGCCAATAATAGCGCATGAAATCCTTTTGCACGGCGGCGGCGTAAAACCGGCCATCCACGCGCTTCCAATCGGGCACGTCAAACGGATAAATGCGATACACCCCGTTGCTGGCAATGACCTGCACCGCGTCGGCCTTCAGCCAATCCAGCTTGCCTTTGTGCGCCGCGTTGAACTGGTAAATCCCCGCCCCGCCGGCTCCCATCGTGTCGTAAATGTTGCCATATTCGAGGTTGGTTCCCGGCCCTACCATGCTGGCGTTGGTGATCGTGTCCCAAAAATTTGCGTGCCAAAGGCCGTAATTGTGCCCCAGTTCATGCGCCGTGACGCCGGTGCCCATGCTTTGCAGCCAGACACCCTTGCCACCGACGTACGCCAGCCCGCCGAACCCGTAACCGGGCACGGACGTGAACGCGACAATGTCGCGGTCGTAATTTTTTGTATCGTAACCGGCCAAGCGCGTCGCCTCGCGCGCATCGGCCAGCAGTTGCCCCGGGCCAATGGTCGCATACCAGGCCTTAAGCTGGGGCAGCGTCACCAGCGGCGCCACCGTCGGGTCGAGGGAGGTCAGGTCGTAGGAATTTTGCACATAATACGCGTCAACGCCGTTCATCGCCGAGTAAGCCGCCGTCTCGGAAATCGGCTCGGTCAAATCGTCCGGGAAATTCACGCGTATGTAGAGGAGGCGCTTCGGCCCGTGCGTCCAGGAATCATCCCTGGCCCCGCCAACCCCGGCGATGCCGCTGCCGCCGAATCCGCCTGCGCCGCTTTCGGCCAAAGCCCATTGCCGGTTCACCAGCTCGTAATGGTCCGTGCCGCAAAAGCAGAGAATGGCGCCCCCGCTCTCGGCGACCGAGCTTTTGTGCCAGAGCCGAGGCTTCCTCAGGAGCCAAAACGCGGAGCGGGTCCGCCTGGAGCGCCAATTTGCCTTCGAGCGCGATGCCGTGCAACGGGATGGCGTTGTTGCAACTCTGCGTTAGCCGCCGGCCATAAACGAACGCCTGGTAATGGTTTGTGCCGAGCCTGACGCTGCGCAAAACCGCGCTCTGGCCAAGCTCGAAATCGGTTGCCACGGCCACGTTGAAATCGCCGCGCCCGTCCACCTGCTCCTCAAAAAAGCGGGTGACCTGCGGCGGGAGAGTCTGACGCCACCCAAACGGGACGGTTAGAGCAAGCGCGTTGGCGGGGTCGGCCTGGATCAACTCCAGCATCGCCTGGCGCCGCTTCCAGGCCAGGCGCTCACCTTCCACCACATTGGCCGTTGAGTTGGTGAACTGCTCCGCCCAGCGCGCAAAGTCATCGAAAACGGCTATGCCTTTTGTCGGCGCCACCGCCGCCGCCACTGCGTTGGTCGGCGAGGCGGTGTTGGTTTGTGAGGAGGCGCGGACTGGCGGAGCAGTAATAATATTTTGTGGCGTGAACGCCTGGCCTTTTGGCATGGCCGCAGTTGTCGGGGAGGAAGCCGGCGTCGGAGTAGCCGAAAACGGTCCGCGCCGGGAGAAATAAAGACCGGCGAGCGTCAAGACGCCTATGAGCGGCGCCAAAATGATTAAGCGCCTCAAGCACCACGCCCCTCCCAGACGTGCATGGCCATGCCCAAGGGCAACGGTTTCTCGCTACTCGGACGGGTGCCTTGGGGCACACTTTTTTTGGCGCTGGAGAGGGCCGCCGGCAGTAGCGTTGCGAGGAGGGCAATCAGCATCAGCAATTTGATCAAAATCCAGCCCCCTGGAATAGTGGCATGCTTCATGAGGACCCCTAAGGTTCTAATGCGTCAAATGGTTGCTACGCCTTATATATGGCTCTGCTCACAGCTTTGACAAGTGTGCGTTTCAGCGCACAGCCCCGTGACGGAAGTGTTCCAATTTTCCGCGTATTCCGCGTATTTCGCGGTTTTAATCCTTTTCTTAGGCGATGATTTGGGCCTTGATGAAATCCCTTGCTCGCCGGGCGCTCAGAAGCATAAGATGACTTCTGAAGCAAACTCGCATCATTTAGTTAATTGCACCCGCCCATTATGAAGAGATTCATTTCCCTCGTTGTTCCAGTCCTGCTGGTCTTGCCAGCCCAGGCCGAGTGGCAATATCCGCCCACAAAAACCGTCGATGTCTCGGACACATATTTCGGGAAGACGTACAAAGATCCTTACCGCTGGATTGAGAACATCAAGGACAAGGAGGTCGAAGCCTGGTTCAAAGCCCAGGCGGATTTGACAGATGGCTTGCTCGCCAAAATCCCGGGAAGGGACGCCCTGGCCGACGAATGGATGGCCTTGGACAAGCTCAAGCCCGCCTCATACGACTCAATCACCTACGAAAATGGCCGCGTCTTTTACAAGAAGACCCTGGGCGGCGAGAACGTGGGCAAGCTCTTCTTCCGCGAAGGCTGGAATGGCGCGGAGAAACCACTCTTCGATCCCAACACCTATAAAACCGGCGTGGTCACGACCATCCAAAGCGTTCTGCCCTCTTGGGACGCGAAATACGTGGTCATGGGCTTCTCTTCGGGCGGCGCTGAATACTCCGAGCTCCGCGTCTTGGACGTGGACCGTGGGATCCTCCTGCCCGAGAGCATCTATCCCTCCGTGGGACCCATTGGCTGGCTGAAAGACAACAAATCTTTCTTCTATGACATCGGCAAGGTCACCGACATCAAGAGCCTCGACATCGAACTGAACCGCAAAACCAAAGTCCACACGCTCGGCAAAGAGCTCGCCACGGACATCGATTTCTTCAGCAATGAAAGCTACCCGGACCTGGCCATCGCGCCCAAGGAGTTTCCCAACGCCTTCATTGATGAATCCTATCCCGATTACATCCTCGGTTTCCTGGGCACCGTGCAGGCCGAGTTCCGTATTTTCTATGCGCCCAGTTCCGAGTTGAAGGGCGGAAAGATCAAGTGGGAGCCTCTGTGCAAAGTCTCAGACAAACTGGTCCGCGGCCTCGAGTTCGACCGCGATCACGTTTACGCCGTCACTCATGCCGGCGCCCCAAAGTACAAGGTCGTTTGCACGAACGTAAAGCACCCGGACTGGGAACATGCTGAGACAGTTATTCCGGAGGCGGCGGACTCCGTCCAGTATATCGCCAAGAGCAAGCACTACCTCTTCGTCGTTTATTCCACTGGAGTTGTGGGCCGCATCGTCAAATACGATCTCGCCACGGGCAAGAGCGCGGAAGTCAAGCTCCCCGCTTCCGGCACCGTCCATATCAGTTGTCCGGATTTTAGGAGCGATCGCTGCATCGTGTACATCACCTCCTGGACCTCGCCGGTGACGATTTATGATTTCGATGCCGGCAAAGACACTTTCGCAAAAAGTATCTTCAACAGCGACGTCTCCTATCCGGGATTCGAAAAGCTGGTTTCCGAAGAAGTCGAAGTTCCCGGGCACGACGGCACCATGGTCCCGCTCTCCATCGTTTACAAAAAGGGAATCCCGCTTGACGGATCGAGTAGCTGCATCCTCACTGGCTATGGCGCTTACGGGATGAGTGCCAATCCCTACTTCAGCATTCGCAATTCCGTGGCAAACCGAGGGGTGGTGCTCGCCTTTGCTCACCCCAGGGGCGGCGGCGAAAAGGGCGAGGGCTGGTACAAAGCCGGTTACAAAACCACCAAGCCCAATACCTGGAAAGATTTCATCTCCTGCGCCGAGTACCTGGTGAAGAAGCGATATACCAGTCCTCAGAAGCTGGCGGGAACCGGCACCAGCGCCGGCGGGATTCTGATCAGCCGTGCGATCACCGAACGCCCCGATCTGTTTCGCGCCGCAATCTGCAATGTCGGCTGCGCCAACGCGCTCCGAATGGAATTCTCGGCCAATGGCCCGGTCAACACCCCCGAATTCGGCACCGTGAAAGATTCCGTTGAGTGCCAGGCCCTGTTCGAGATGGATGGCGTCCAACACGTCCAGAAAGGCGTGAAGTACCCTGCCGTGATGGCTGTGGGCGGATGGAATGATCCGCGGGTTACTGCCTGGGAGCCTGGCAAGTTCGTCGCTGCCTTGCAGGCGGCCTCAACCTCGGGTAATCCCGTTCTCATGAAAGTCAACTACGACAACGGCCACTTCACGGAGGAGAAAATTGTCACCTTCAAGAATTTCGCCAGCCAGACTGCATTCCTCCTTTGGCAGACGGGTCATCAAGACTTCCAGCCGGCGAAGTTAGACTAGCTGGATTACCGGCCACCAAGCGCATCCCTGGATCGCGCCGCGGCCGAAGATCTGGCTCGCAGGAATGACCGGGTTGTATGTGTTCAGCGTGGGGAGCGCACGCGCCTCGCGTGCCGTGTTCGGCGCCCTCGCCGAGCACACGGCAGACGCCCAGCCGGTGATGGCCTAACACGCCAAATGGGCCATCGAACAAATCTATGACCGCCAACAAAAAAAGATTGAGGAAACGGAATCGCCCGCCGCAAGAACGCCCGCGTTGGAGCGAGCAAGACCTGCGGCGCTTGCTCCGGCTCTATGGGAACACGCCGAACTTCATCATTGCGTGGCGCCTCAAACGCACCCTCCAGAGCATCGCTGCCAAGGCGCACAAATTGCGGCTGAACAAGGAACCAGAGCGGCTCGTGCGCATGGGCAGGGAAAACATTGCCCGCCGCTGGGGCAAGAAACGGTCACCTGCGCGCCGTCCATGAATCAGCGGGTAAGGACGCTTTCCACAGCGTCCCTGATCTCTCCCTGTCCCGGTTTCCAAAGTGGGACGCTGTGGAAAGCGTCCTTACCGCCGCCGTTACTGGCCGGTTACAGCATATCGAATATCAGAATATCAGAATACGCCTTTTCCACTTGACCTCCTCGGGCCTTTGATCGGAGTCTAGCCGCGGTTTCAATGTCCAGACTCTCGCGCTACTCCCAGTCGCCCGCCTTAAACAAGTCGCCCAGTGGGTAGCGGAAGCCAGGTAGCAGGTCCTCCCCTTCGAGGAAGCCGCCGCTGCCGATGAGCTTTCGGCGGGTCGGTCCGCGGCAGACCTCTGCGAGTTGGGCGTCCGGATCAATGATCCACGCAAGCTGTGTGCCGCTTTCGAAGAAGTCCTTGAGCCGCTCGTCAATTTCGGCGCGGGTGTTATTTGGCGAAAGGATTTCCACGGCCAAATCGGGCGCGCCGGGAAAAAAAGCGCGTGTCGAGCGCTTGAAACCGAGCGCAATCAACCGTTCCCGGCTGACAAACGAGATGTCCGGCGCGCGGCAGTTCCGGTTCTTCATCCAGAAGCCCGTGCTGGAGTCCAGGACGGCTCCGGACCGTTTCGCCTGGACGAAAGTCCGCATCGCCGTCAACAACTCGGAGCAGATGTCACCGTGGAAGAAATCATTCTTGGGACTCCTAACCAGTTCGCCGTTGACGACTTCATGGACGTATCCGTCCTCAGGCAAAGACTGCAACTCAGACTCGGTCCAGATTTGCCCGGCAGGTTGGACTACAGCGCTCATAAGCCTACAGTAAGGCCGCCTGAGGCAACTGTCGAGCCTGTTCGGGCCTGTCAACAACAGGTCTTTTTCACTTGACCTCCTCTAGTAATTCATCGGACCCTAGCCGCGGTTTCAACGACCTGACTGCCCCACGCGCCGAGTCTCTCTTGGCGCTTGCCGGGAGCGGATGGTTTTCCTTCCACGCGGAAGGAGTGCGGGCTTGCGACAAATCGGTGTGTGGTCGTGAAGCCCGCCAATGCTCCGGTGCCTGCCCGAAAGTCGCGGATGCCGGGCGCTTACCTGGACTGACACACACCAAGCGAAACAGATAGAACCTATGATAACCAGACCTGCCCTTCGTGTCCTCGCCGGAACCGCGCTCTGCGGTGCAACGCTCACGCTCATTGCAGTCTCGGCGGCCCGCGCCGATCACTATTCAACCACCGTCCTTCAAGACCAACCGCTGGCCTATTATCGGCTCAATGATTCGCTCCAGCGGGCGAACGTCAACCGGAACAGTGGCACGTTGGGAGCAGCGGGGAACGCCACCAACATTAATGTCCATTCCGTCGCCGGGGCCATTGCCGGCAGTCGCAATGCTGCGCTCTACTTCGATTCCACTGCCAGAGCCATCATCCCCTGGAACGCTGCCCTCAACCCTGACGCGACTGTTTCGTTCACGGTCGAGGCCTGGTTTTATCCGACGAGCGACAAAGTCGTCGGGGCCTTCGTCGGCCCGGCGCCGATCATGAACAGGTATTCCGGCAACGTAACCAATCGTCAGGGCTGGGTTTACTTCCAGAGAAATCCCGATTCGTCGTACAGCAACGATGGTCAAACCGACGTGGGATGGAACTTCAGGACTTATACCGGCGTCGGCAGTCATGTCGGGATAGATCTCACCAGCCAGGTGCCCTACAAGCTGGGTCAGTGGCAGCACGTGGTGACCGTTTGGGATGGGGCTGCCCAAACTGCCTCGATGTATATTGACGGCGTTCTTGCGGGCACGACCAACATTGATTCCGGCGGTCATGCGGCAGATGGCACCGCTTATGTCGCCAACACCTCCGACCACGGCTCGGAGCAAGCCGTTAATGGGCCTGCAGGGTTTTCTATCGGCTCATATAACAACACCGAACTCGGCTCAAACCCATTCAGAGGCGCTGTGGATGAGGTCGCGTTCTACTCAAAAAAACTGACGGCCGCGCAGGTCCTCGCCCACTACCAGAACGCAACCAATGCCGCGCGTGGGACGAATTACGACGTGCTCATCCTATCGGACGGGCCGGTTGGCTATTGGCGGCTGGATGATCCTGTTCCCGGCCCGGATGTCGCAGTGAACATGGGTCTATTGCAGAATGCCGGCGTAGCCACTCACACCGCCGAGGTCAGACACCCTGGCCACAGTGCGCTGGCCGGCAGAACCGAGGATGGCGCCGCCGCTTATCACAATCGAAACGGAATGTCCACCACGACTATGCCGTGGGCGGCGGAGAATAACCCGGACTCAGGCACTCCATTCACCTTTGAGGCCTGGCTCAGGCCCTTGAGGGACGTTCAGGGCGGCAAGGCGCCGCTGAACAACCGCTACGTCAGTTCCGGCCACCGCACCGGCTGGGTCATTTACCAACGCAACCCCAATCTTACCTATCCTCCAAGCGAAGGCCATGGTTGGGCTTTCCGCATGTATGACGGCGTGACCGGCAGCGGGCAAGACGTGCTGACCGACACTGACTATGTCGTCGGCCAGTGGAGTCATTTAGTCGTAACTTGGGAACCTCAAACCGATAACGGCGATCCGGGCGTCAACGGGAATCATCAGTTTCAAGGCATATTAACAGCTTATTTCAACGGTGTGGCAGTCGCTACCAACGCTTTCGCGCTTTACGCCGCAAACACCAATCCCACCGAGGACGCCACCCCCGCCGCTGATTTTGCCGTCGGTTCCTATAACGCCGCTTCGACCCTCGGCAATAATCCTTTCGAAGGGGACATTGACGAAGTCGCGCTGTACACCAACTACGTTTTGACGGCGGACCAGGTCCTGGCCCACTATCAAGCTGGGACTGACTCTCACCCCGCCACCAATTATGAGACCCTGGTTCTGAGCGCTTCGTACGACGGAGCGGGGACGCAGGCGCTTCAGCCGGCCACCTACCTGCGCTTCAATGAGCCGGCTTTCCATCCGGCGGCCAACAGCGGCAGCGGCGGTGATGTCGCCGATGGAACCCTGGTCCTCAACGCCAACCTCGCCGCCGGACCACAACCTCCGGCGTACGCGGGTTTCGACGCATCAAACGCGGCCTTGCACCTTGACGGCTTAAAACAGTGGGCGAGTCTGAACAATCCGTCGGGTCTGAACATCTCCGGCCAGATCACTTTGGAAGCCTGGGTCATACCCGACGCTGTCCAGGGCGATCCGGCACGGATCATCTCCCACGGGCCGCCTACCCTAAGCGATTTCCTCACCGCGCCCCCTGATGACGCGGTAACCAACAGCTCGGAAGTCTTTCTGCGCCTCGAAGGCGGCGGGGCCAATTATGTGGTTGGTTCCTCTGAATTTACTAATGGCATTGGCGCAACGACCTATAGCGCCAGTTACCCCGTTCCAGCGGCTGATTTGGGTGGTAGCAACTGGGTGCACCTGGTTGGCACTTACGATGGCGCCAATTGGAAGCTCTACCGCAATGGCACGCCGGTTGCCACCAATGCCGCCGCCGTCGGCGCGCTGACGGTAAGCAACGGTGATTGGGCCATCGGTGCCACAGGTAATGGGTGGGCAGATAATTTCGCCGGTGCCGTTGACGAAGTCGCAATCTATGACCACGCGCTTTCCGCTGGCCGAGTGGCAGCCCACTATGCCGGCGCCACTTCTGCTCCGCTCCTTACCATCACGCGCTCAGGCAACAGCCTGATCCTGAACTGGTCCGCAGGCACCCTTCAGCAGGCAGATGATGTGACTGGCGCTTACACTAATGTGGCCGGCGCGAGCGCGCCCTCTTATCCGGTAACGCCCAACCAAACAAAGAAATTCTACCGCCTAGTACAATAGTGCCGATGACCAGACAACTTACCCGCCGGAATTTTGTAACCACCGCCAGCCTCGGTGCGCTGGCAACCCCTTCACTGCTGGCCCTGGCCCAGGCGCCGCAAATCCGCGCCAGCCGTCCCGCCAAACCCGTCGTCGTGTCTGCCGCCAATGGCAACAAATCGAAGGACGCGGACGGCCTTACCTGCGTCGCCAGGGCCTTCAAGATGATTACCCAAGGGGCAGACGTGCTCGACGCCGTCGTCGCCGGCGTGAACATTGTCGAACTGGACCCGGAGGATTCCAGCGTCGGTTATGGCGGGTTGCCGAATGCGGAAGGCGTGGTGCAGCTCGATGCCTCGGTCATGCACGGGCCGCTCAAGCGGGCCGGTGCCGTCGCCTGTATTGAAGGGGTGCGAACCCCTTCGCTGGTTGCCAGGAAGGTGATGGAAGAAACCGACCATCATCTCCTGGTCGGCAAGGGCGCCCAGCAGTTTGCCCGGAACATGGGCTTCAAAATCGAGGATGACCTGAACACCGAGAAATCGCGCAAGCTCTGGCTCGAATGGAAACGGCGAACCGACCCCGCCCACTACCTTGATCCGAAGACGCGCGCCGAAGCGTGGCGGCGCGCAGGGCGGGCCATGATCGCTGAAGGCTTGATTGAACCCGAACACTTTTACGGCACGATCAACTGCAACGCCGTCAACGCCAAAGCAGAGGTCTGCGGCGTCACCACCACCAGCGGGCTGGCCTGGAAGATTCCTGGCCGGGTTGGAGATTCGCCGATCCTCGGCGCCGGGCTTTATGTGGATGGCGAGGTCGGCGCGGCGGGCTCCACTGGCCGGGGCGAAGCCAACCTGTTTTCGCTCGGCTCGTTTCTGATCGTCGAAGCCATGCGCAACGGGCTGGCGCCCAAGGACGCCGGAATGGCGGCGTTGAAGCGCGTGGTGGCGAACACCATAGAGAAACGGCTCCTAAATGCCCGTGGGCGCCCCAACTTCAACGTGGTGTATTACGTTCTCAATGCCAAAGGAGATTACGCCGGAGTTTCGTTGTATGAGTCGGAGAAGCACCCCGTCCAATACGCCGTGTGCACCGAAGCTGGGCCGCGCACCCTCCAGGCGGAGGCGCTCTTCCCCGGCACCCCAGACGGCTGATCGCATGACTACGGGACCACAGGACTACGGGACTACGGGACGAAACAAAAGTGAGGTAACTCTTCAGATTCAGAGTGTGTCCGAAAAATCCACTCCCTCTCCTCCCCGCTTATCATTACCCACAAGTCCGGGATGCCATTGAAGGCAATCCCAAAGGGATTGTGTCCTGCAGCCCAGGGTTGCGACCCCACTCTTTCCGACAACCCTTGGCCATTAATACAACCCAAATGCTTACAATGCGCCACCGCCGTATTGATACCCCTGTCCAGAAAGAGCGGGGGAGCTACCCTGGGATATCGTGCAACCCGCGTCTCAACCCCAACGGGGTTGTGGCGGCGCTCGGCACCCACGCACACAACCCTCTTGGAGTTCCTCTTGGGGGGTGTTGGAGGCGTAAACCCGTAAGGAGGTGCATAAACGTGGGTTGTTTTTGAGTTCCAACCCGTAAGGTAACCCGTAAGGAGGCGTAAGGAAGCCGTAAGTCCCAAGACTGCCCGGCGCGGATCGAAGTTGCAACGCCCCCCGTCAATGGCTACATTCCCAGCCGTGGCCCTCTGTAGGCCGGTTGTCCTCACCTGGCCCGCGCAGAGGACTTCGTCGTTTGATTACACACTCGAATGAGCGCCGAACTAAACAGAACCCAGGCCCTGGAGCGCCTGCTGCGTGAGCGCATCGTCATCCTCGATGGCGCGATGGGCACGATGCTCCAGCAGCACAACCTCAACGAAGCCGCCTATCGCGGCGAGCGGTTCAAGAACTGGCCACGAGACCTCAAAGGGCTGCACGACTTGCTTTGCCTGACTCAACCGCAGGTGGTCGAGACCGTTCACCGCCAATACCTGGAAGCCGGCGCCGACCTCATCGAAACCAACAGCTTCAACGCGCAAGCTCTCTCCCTGGCCGACTACGGCATGGAATCGCTGGCCTACGAGATCAACCTGGCTGCGGCCCAATGCGCCCGGCGCGCCGCCGATGCCGTCATGGCCGCTGACCCTGGCCGAATTTGTTTCGTCGCCGGCGCGATGGGGCCGACCAACAAAACCTCCTCTATCTCTACCGATGTCAATAACCCGGCAGCACGCGGCGCCACTTTTGACCAGGTCTGCTCGGCTTATTACGACCAGGCCCGCGGTCTGCTGGACGGCGGCGCCGATGTGCTGCTGGTTGAGACGATCTTCGATACCCTCAACTCCAAAGCCGCGTTCTTCGCGATCCTCAAATTGTTCGACGAACGAGGAATCCTCCCCTCGAACCTCCCCCCCGCCCACCAAGAAGGTAAGGACGCAGTCCCCTGCGTCCCTGATCTCTCCCATTCCACTCAGAGCGCGGGAGAGGGACGGGGAGAGGGGGTATCTCCAGCCCGCCCTCTGCATGTTCCCATCCTGGCCTCGGTGACCTTCATCCAGGCGGGCAGCAACCGCGGCGTCACTGGGCAAACCGTCGAGGCCTTCTGGAATTCCATTTCGCACGTGCCCTTGCTCAGCGTCGGCATCAACTGCGCACTGGGGCCAAGGGAGATGCGGCCGCTGATCGAAGAACTGGCCGGCCTGGTCCCCATCTATGTCAGCGTCTATCCCAACGCCGGCTTGCCCAATCCACTCCTGCCGACCGGGTTCCCGGAAACGCCGGAAACCTTGGCCCCGCAACTCAAGGAATGGGCGCAAAACGGCTGGCTCAATATCGTCGGCGGCTGCTGTGGCACCACTGCGGAGCACATCAAGGCCATTGCCGAGGCCGTCCGCAGCCTGCCGCCCCGGCTGCCACCCAAAGTCCAGCCTTACACGCGGCTCAGCGGACTGGAGCCCCTGACCCTCCCTCACCAAAATGGTCAGGTAGGTAAGGACGCAGTCCCCTGCGTCCCTGATCTCTCCCCCCCTGCCGACACCCTTCCCCCAGGCTCCGCTCTGCGTTCTCTGCGTTCTTTGCGGTTAACCGCCGAATCCGTCCCCACCACTCCCCCCCCAGCAACCAACTTCGTCAACATCGGCGAACGCACCAACGTCACCGGCTCGCCCAGGTTCGCCAAGCTCATCCTGGCGGGCGATTACGAAGCGGCGCTGGCCGTTGCCAAACAACAGGTCCAAAACGGCGCGCAAATCATTGATGTGAACATGGACGAAGCCATGCTCGATTCTGAAAAAGCGATGACCACCTTCTTGAACCTGGTCGCTTCGGAGCCTGACATTGCCCGCGTCCCGATCATGGTTGACAGCTCCAAATGGTCCGTCATCGAGGCCGGCCTCAAATGCGTCCAGGGCAAAGGCGTCGTCAACTCCATCAGCCTCAAGGAAGGCGAAGAGAAATTCAGGAGCCAGGCAAAACTGGTCCGCCGCTACGGCGCGGCAGTCGTCGTGATGGCCTTCGACGAACGCGGCCAAGCCGACACCTTCGAGCGCAAGATCGAACTCTGCCAACGATCCTATCGCATCCTCACCCAGGAAGTTGGCTTCCCGCCGCAGGACATCATTTTTGATCCGAACGTGCTGACCATCGCGACCGGCATCGAGGAACACAACAACTACGCCGTGGACTTCATCCGCGCCGCCAAATGGATCAAGCAAAACCTGCCGCTGGCGCGGGTCAGCGCCGGCATCAGCAACATTTCATTCTCCTTCCGGGGAAACAATGTCATCCGCGAGGCTATGCACTCGGCCTTTCTTTATCATGCCATCAAAGCCGGGCTGGACCTGGGCATCGTCAACGCCGGCATGTTGGCAGTGTACGAAGAGGTCCCCAGGGACCTGCTCGCACTGGTTGAGGACGTGCTGCTCAACCGCCGGCCTGACGCCACCGAACGGCTGGTCAAATTCGCCGAGACCGTCAAACAACAGGACAAGGCCCAGGTCCAGGAAGACCAGTGGCGCCAGGGACCGGTCGAGGAACGCCTCAGCCACGCCCTGGTCAAAGGCATCGTGGATTACATTGACCAGGACACCGAAGAGGCGCGCCAGAAATTTGGCCGCCCACTGGCCGTCATCGAAGGACCGCTCATGGCCGGCATGAACGTTGTCGGCGACCTGTTCGGCTCGGGCAAAATGTTCCTGCCGCAAGTCGTCAAGAGCGCGCGGGTGATGAAGAAAGCCGTCGCTTACCTCCTGCCTTTCATGGAAGAGGAAAAGAAGACCTCGGGCAACCATCAGCCGCAAGGACGCGTCCTCATGGCCACCGTCAAAGGCGACGTGCATGACATCGGCAAGAACATTGTCGGCGTCGTGCTCGGCTGCAATAATTATGAAGTCATTGACCTGGGCGTGATGACGCCCTGCGAAAAAATTCTGCAAACCGCCCGCGAAAGAAAGGCGGACATAATCGGCTTGAGCGGATTGATTACCCCGTCGCTGGATGAAATGGCCCATGTCGCCTCAGAAATGGAGCGCCAGGGCTTCACCGTGCCGTTGCTCATCGGCGGCGCGACTACCAGCAAGCCGCACACGGCGGTGAAGATCGCCCCGCGCTACTCAAACCCGGTCATTCACGTCCTGGACGCCTCGCGCGCCGTCGGTGTGGTCGGAAGCCTCATCAATCCCCAACTCAAACCCGCCTACGTCCAGCGCATCCGCGCCGAATACGACCAGGCCCGCGACCAACATGCCCAACGCAAAGTCAAGCCGCTGCTCAGCCTCGAAGAAGCCCGCCGCCGTCGGCCTGCCATCGCCTGGACCCCAAACGACCTTCCGCAACCCGAGTTCACCGGCATCCGCCTCCTCGCCTCCGACGCCGCGCCTGCCGCCTCGCGCCTTGCGCTTTCCGCCCTGGTCCCCTTCATAGACTGGTCCCCCTTCTTTCACACCTGGGAGCTGCGCGGACGCTATCCAGCGATCCTGGAGAACCCGGAGGCCCAGAAGCTCTTCGACGACGCCCGGCAACTCCTCGACCACATCGTCAACAAAAACCTCCTGGTCGCCCGCGCGGTCTATGGCTTCTTTCCCGCCAACGCCGTCGGCGACGATGTCGAACTTTACACCGACGAATCCCGGACCCAGGTATTGGCGACGTTCCATTTTCTGCGCCAGCAAATGGACAAAGGCAACGGCCAGTTCAACCTCTGCCTAGCCGATTTCATCGCCCCTATATCGGAGATGGGAGATGGAAGAGAGAAGATGGAAGAGAGGAGATTGGCGCTTTCCGCCTCGCGCTTGGCGCTTTCCGCCTTGCGCTTGGCGCCTGCCGCCTCTCCCGACCACCTCGGCGCCTTCGCTGTCACCGCCGGGTTCGGCGTCGAAGACCTTTGCCAAAAATTCGAGCGCGACCACGACGATTACAACTCGATCATGACCAAAGCGCTGGCCGACCGGCTGGCCGAAGCCTTCGCCGAATATCTCCACCAGCGCGTCCGCGAACAATGGGGTTATGGCCGCAATGAGAACCTGACCCATGAACAGTTGATTCGAGAGCAATATCGCGGCATCCGGCCCGCCGCCGGTTATCCGGCCTGTCCGGACCACACGGAAAAGTGGACTCTCTGGGAATTGCTCGACGTGGAGAAGCACACCGGCATCAAACTGACCGAAAGCTGCGCCATGTGGCCGGGCGCCAGCGTCAGCGGCCTTTATTTCGCGCATCCGCAAGCGCGATACTTCGCCGTCGGCAAACTCGATCGCGACCAAATCTGCGACTACCAGCTCCGCAAAGGCCTTTCCCTGCCCGAAGTCGAACGCTGGCTCGGCCCCTACCTCAATTACACCCCCGACCCCGCTGAGCGCGAAGCGGTAAGCGCCAAGCCGTAAGCGCCGAGCGAAGGCGGGTCCCGCAGTCCCGCAGTCCCGCAGTCCTGTTCCCCTTCCCATCCGTGCCATCCTTGAAATCCGTGGTGGTCCCGCACAACAAGCTTCAAGCACCAATCTTCAAGCTTCAGGGAAACTCCAAACTTCAAATTCCAAAATCCGCCTTGCCGCCGCCGCGCTGGCGCGCTCTGGCGCGCCGCGGGTGGCTTGGCGCTTGTAGATTCCCTGGAGCTTGATGCTTGAAGCTTGGAGTTTTCATCTTGGTCTTTCGGTTAATGCTTCTGGCCCCCAGTCCCCTCCCATCCGTGCCATCCGTGAAATCCGTGGTGGTCCCGCACAACAAGCTTCAAGCACCAATCTTCAAGCTTCAGGGAAACTCCAAACTTCAAATTCCAAAATCCGCCTTGTGGCTTGGCGCTTGTAGATTCCCTGGAGCTTGATGCTTGAAGCTTGGAGTTTTCATCTTGGTCTTTCGGTTAATGCTTCTGGCCCCCAGTCCCTTCCCATCCGTGAAATCCGTGGTTGTCCCATTTCCCCCTTGCGCTTAACGCTTTCACCCCTGAGACTACAAAGCATGGACCCGCAGCTTCACTCGCTCAAAATGGCCTCCGTGGATGCCGACCAATTCGAGTCCGTCGGTTACAACGACACTGCGCGCATGCTTTACATCAAGTTCCGCAACGCCCCTGCGCTTCGGTTCGAAGGCGTGCCGCGCTTTCGTTACCAGGGCCTCTTATCGGCGCCGCGCAAAGACGCCTACTTCAAGACCTTCATCAAAGACCAATTCCTTTCCCGCTCCGTCGAACTCCCCCCGCCCAGCGCCAAGCGCTAACCGCCAAGCGCCAAGCGGTAAGCGGTAAGCGCCAAGCTCCCCGCGCCCCGCTCCTCGCGCCTCGCGCCCCGCGCCCCCTCGCATTTCAGCATTTCAGCATTTGAGCATTTCAGCATTTCAGCATCCGCCCTCTCCCCTCTCCCCTCTTCCACCCCGTCCCGCAGTCCTCGGCCTCTCAAATCTCAAATCCTAAAAATCTGAAATCCCGCCACCCCCGAACCGCAGTCCCGTCGTCCCGTAGTCCCGTAGTTTCAGCCTTTCAGTTTTTCAGCTTTTCAGAACAGTAGTCCCGTAGTCCTGTCTTCACCCGGCTGGAAAGATTCTGCACTCTGCATTCTGCATTTCCCAAGTGGTCCGTCCCATCCGTGAAATCCGTGGTCGTCCCCCAGTCCCGTAGTTTCAGCCTTTCAGCCTTTCAGTTTTTCAGCTTTTCAGAACAGTAGTCCCCCAGCGCGCTTGTGGCTTGTAGCTTCCCTGGTGCTTGGAGTTTGGGGTTTGAAGCTTCCGGCTTGCAACGTGTTAGTCCAGCGCCTCGCGCCTCGCGCTAGGACATTCCCCTACTCCCCTCCCGTATTCAAACGGACTCCAATATCAGTATTCAACCGGATATTCACGTCCGCAATCTTCTGTTATGAAATAGACAGACTCGTTCAGGCCAAGCCCGAGTGAGCCAGTTCCAATGGATGGTTAGAAAAAACAGTCACCCTAAAGAACCATAGCCAGACAATCAGTAGGAAACCCTAAAGACTTACGTAGCGAACACCGGAAGGAGAAAACCCATCATGAATCACCCACAGCATTTCAGCATTTCAGCATTTCAGCGTTTCAGCCTTTCAGCCCTGCTATCGGCGGCCACTGCCTTTTGGAAACGACACTTTTTTATGCCACCACAACCAATCCCTGCGCCAACCACTATGCAATACCCACCATCCAATTTCCGCGGGCGTAGCCGCCGACGTCAGTCGGCGCACTTCCTGGCTGCCGGGAGACCAGCGCCGACTCACGCCGGCGGCTACTTCCTCGCTTTGCTCTTTGCGCTTTGCGCTTTGCTTGCGCCAGCCAGCGCCCTCGCCCAGGACGCCACCAATTCGACCGCCTGGGTCACCACCGACCAATCCGATTACCCGCCCGGCGGCACCGTGCTCATCACCGGCAGCGGCTTCACCCCCGGCGAAACCGTCACCAACCAGGTGCTCCACATCCCCGACACCGGCGACAACAACACCAGCACCGCCCACGATCCCTGGACCGTCACCGCCGACGACTTCGGCAACTTCGTCACGACCTGGCTTGTCCCCTTCGACCAGGATGAATTAAACGCAACGCTCCAACTGACCGCCACCGGCCAAACCTCCGGGCTGCCGGCTCAGACGACATTTACGGATGCCGGTAATGCGCCAAGCGCTCCCACCGCAGTCGCCGTCACCCTGAACCCTGCGAACTCACCGCCTACTGTCACCGCCAGCATCAGCGAGGGCGGAGGGAACCCCAAACCGAACATCACAGGCGCAGAATTTTTCATCGACGCGACAGGCGCCAATGGCGCGGGAACCGCCATGAACCCGGTCGACGGACTCTTTGACAGCTCAAACGAAAATGTGACGAAAGCGCTGACGTCGGCCCAGTTCACGGCGTTGGCCGAGGGAGGGCACACTGTCTCGGTCCATGGCCAAGACGCCAACAGCACTTGGGGTGCGTTCACGTCCACGCCGTTCACAAAAGACACGATCGCGCCGACAGTCGTGTCGATCAATACGGCTGGCGCTAATCCGACCAACGGGGCCACCGTGCGGTTCACTGTCACCTTCGACGGAAGCGTCAGCGGAGTGGATTCGAGTGACTTTACCGTGACAACAAGCGGCGGCGTGACCGGCACTTCGGTGGGGACTGTGACCCCAACCGGCGCGTCACAATATACCGTCGCCGTGAACACCGGCTCCGGCGACGGAACGATTCGCCTGGATCTAAACAGCAGCGGCACAGGCATAGCCGACACGGCAGGCAACGCCATTACCACCGGATTCACGGGCGGCCAGACCTACACCATCGACAAGACCCCGCCGGTCCTCAACAGCGCGAGCGGCCCAGCCAGCGGAACTTACGCGATCGGGCAAAACCTGGACTTCACAGTCAACTACAACGAAAACATGGCGGTGACGGGCACGCCCACAATCGGTTTGACGATTGGTTCGACAGCACGCAGCGCCACCTACAATGCAGCCGGCAGCACTGCCACCGCGTTGTTGTTCCGTTACACCGTCGCCCCCGGCGACAGCGACACCGACGGGATCTCGGTCGCTTCGACAATCACGGTGAGTGGCGGCAACACGATCAAGGATACTGCGGGCAACACAGCGCCCATCAACTTCACTGCTCTCGATACTACTGGGGTCTTAGTTGACGGCATCGCGCCGACCGTGACGATCAATCAGGCTGCTGGCCAGAACGATCCGGTCAATACCGGACCTATCAACTTCACCGCTGTCTTTAGCAAGCCGGTCTCGGACTTCGCAACCGGTGATGTGAGCGTGGGCGGGACGGCAGGAGGAGGACTCAATAAGATCGCCACCGTCTCAGGCGGCCCGACAACCTATAACGTCTCTGTGACAGGTATGACCACCAGCGGCACCGTCATAGCGACGATTGCCCCCGGAGTCGCACATGACTCAGTCGGCAACCCCAACACGGCGTCCACCAGCACTGACGGCACCGTCACATGGGACGTTTCGGCCCCAGCAGCGCCAGGAACCCCAAACATGACTATCGCTACTGACAGCGGGTCCTCGACCTCTGACAACATAACATCCAACACGATGCCAGCTTTCACGGGTTCGGCAGAAGTCGGGAGTACCGTTACGATTTACAGCGATGGCAGCTTGGTGGGCACCGGTAGCGCCGCCGGTTACACCGGTACCGGCGGCATCACCAACACCACGGCGCTAACCGACGGGAGTCATAACATCACCGCGAAGGCAACGGATGTAGCAGGCAACACCTCAACGGCATCGGCGCCCCTCGTAGTGACGATCGACACCCAGATCCCCATCACAGCCTCGGTGACCAACCCAGTAGATGGCGCAGTTTATAGCATCGGTACCCCACCGCCCCTGGCCGCACTTTTCGGCGGCCGGGCGGCCGACAACTCCGGCGGCGCCGGCCTGGCCTTGAACAGCACTACTTTCACCCTCCAGCGTCTCTCGGACGGTCAATACTGGACCGGGAACGGCACGGTTTGGCAGATCGCTTCCAATGGTCTGGACACGACGCACACCTCGACCACCGGCAACGCGGCAGTCACCTGGCACCCCGCCGCCCTCCCCACTTGGGCGCCGGATGCCTACAGGGTCCAAGCGACCGCAACCGACAAGGCGGGCAATACCTTCACCGGCACTGCCGTGAACTTTACCTACACCGGTCCCAACAACCCTACGGCGATCGACACAAAGAGCAGCAATCAGAACCCGTTAAACTCCCTCACCTCTGTAAACGCGACCGTACCCGCAGGGAGCACGGTCTTCGTCACCGTTGTGATGGATCCCTCGCCTGACACCCTCACAGTCACAGTTAAGGACAGCACTAACAATACCTACAGCCAAGACGCTAACGTAAGCAATGGCACCACCGGAGGTGTCAATGGCACCGGCGTGAGGACCCTCGTCTTTTCCAAAGGCTACACTGCGACTTTCACAGGCACGATCACGGTGAGCCTTCCAACAGGCGTGACCAAGAATATCGCAGCCACCTTCTTCTCCTTCCCCGACCTGGTGTCCAATCCTACGGACCAAAGCCACACCGCGGCAGCCAAAAGTGCTGCGCCGGACTCAGGCATTGCCACCCCCACGGCGCCAGATGAGTTGCTCATCGGCGCGCTGGGCGTTGAGGACAAGACCACAGTTACCCCCGGCGCAGGCTCCGGCTTCTCCACCTTGAACTCCAGCGGCACCGGCGGGAACTCCCCTCACTCCCTGACCATGCAACCCGAGTACAAGGCGGTGCACGCGTTCCCGATTCCAGCTTATGCGGCGAATGGCTCGATCGGCACACCTACAAACTGGGCAGCCGCTATCGTCACGTATAAGCTGAAGGTGCCCAGCGTCACCTCGATCGTGCGCGCCGATCCCGACAACACCAGCGCGGCCACGGTGCACTTCACCGTCACTTTCAGCGAGAGTGTCATCGGCCTCGATATCACCAACTTTACTCTCACTACGACCGGCGTCTCCGGCGCTAGCGTCACGGGCGTCACCGGCAACGATGGCCTTTACACCGTCGCCGTGGACACCGGCACCTGTAACGGCCAGATCCGCCTCAATCTGGTGGACAACAATTCAGTCCAGGACGTTGACAACACACCTCTGGGCGGCAGCGGTACCACAGGCGCCCAAGACGGGAGTTTCCTCACGGGCGAAGTGTACACCATCAAGCGCGCGATCACGGTCACCGCCGCCACGGACAGCAAAACCTATGACGGGACCACAAGTTCTGCGGCAACGCCTACCATCACTTTGGGCACCGTGGGTTGCGGCGACACCGCCACCCTGACCGAAACCTATGACACCAAGGACCAAGGCTCGAACAAGACGCTCACGCCAGCCATAGTAATCAAAAACGGCAACGTCGATGTCACCGCCAACTACGCCATCACCCTGGCGTCGGTCAGCACAGGTACCATCGCGGCCAAGGCGCTGTCGGTGACAGCGCCCACGATTGCCTCCAGGGTTTACGATGCCACCACAACCGCAGGCGCGGTAACTGTGGGCACACTCTCGGGTTTTGTTTCAGGCGAAACCGTGACCGCGACCGCCACCGCAGCGGCGTTTACCAGTGCCAACGTGGGCTCCTATCCAGGTGACGTGGTCACTTACACCCTTCACAATGGAACAGGCGGTGGTTTAGCCGCGAATTACAGTTTGCCGACTGGGACGGCTACCGGCACAATCACGGCCAAGGGGCTGACCGTGACAGCGCCCACGATTGCCTCGAAGGTTTACGATGGCACGACAGCCGCCGGCGCGGTAACCGTGGGGACACTCTCCGGCTTTGTTGGAACTGAAACGGTGACGGCGACGGGGACGGCGACGGCGTATTCGAGCAAGAACGTGGCCTCGTCGTATTCGAGCACGGTCAGCTACACGCTGGCGGACGGGAGCAATGGCGGGCTGGCGGCCAACTACAGTCGCCCAATTCGGTGATTGCCAACGCCGCGATCACGGCGAAGCCGTTGTCGGTGACTGCGCCGACGGTGACCAAGGTTTACGACGGGAGCACGACGGCCGGGACGGTGAGTGTGGGGACACTGTCGGGTTTTGTTGGAACTGAAACGGTGACGGCGACGGGGACGGCGACGGCGTATTCGAGCAAGAACGTGGCCTCGTCGTATTCGAGCACGGTCAGCTACACGCTGGCGGACGGGAGCAATGGCGGGCTGGCGGCCAACTACAGTCTTCGGTGATTGCCAACGCCACCATCACGCCGAAGCCGTTGTTGGTGACTGCGCCCACGATTGCCTCCAAGGTTTACGATGGCACCACAACCCCTGGCGCGGTAACGGTGGGGACACTCTCCGGCTTTGTTGGAAGCGAAACCGTGACCGCGACCGCCACGGCGGCCGCGTATTCGACCGCCGACGTAGGCTCCTATACAGGTGACGTGGTCACCTACACCCTTCACGACGGATCAAACGGTGGATTAGCCGCGAATTACAGTCTCGCGAACGGGACAGCTACCGGGATAGTCACACCCAAGACTTTGACGGTGACCGGCCTGAGCGCCAGCAACAAGTGCTATGACGGCACCACGGCGGCGACGCTCAGCGGCACGGCGGCGTTGCTGGGTGCGGAGGCCACCGGCATCGGTTCGACCACCGACGGCAAGCCTTACAGCGGGGACGACGTTTCACTCACCTCGACCGCGGCCTCGGCCTTTACCGGGACCTTTGCGAGCAAGGATGCGGCCATCGGCATCGTGGTGAAAGTCACCGGCAATACGCTGACTGGGACGCGGGCGGGCGATTATGTGCTCGCCAGCACCGACGAAGAGAACGGGGCGGTGAAGGCCAACATCGCGGCCAAGACCTTGTTCGTCTCCGGGCTGAGCGCTAGCAACAAGTGCTATGACGGCACCACGGCGGCGACGCTCAGCGGCACGGCGGCGTTGCTGGGTGCGGAGGCCACCGGCATCGGTTCGACCACCGACGGCAAGCCTTACAGCGGGGACGACGTTTCACT
>WNGK01002031.1_pt1 | contig 21832 bp, 23 predicted proteins | sample 5400601 | NCBI WGS metagenome assembly WNGK01 (sample SAMN13153376, study PRJNA577476) | soil metagenome | isolation source: 60 cm soil or saprolite under Garry oak tree replicate 1 | place: USA:California | collected 2016-06-15
TGACCGCGAGGGGCGCCGGATCGAGGGTGAGGCCAAGGAGTTCTTCGCCCGGGTCATCCAGCACGAGACCGACCACCTCCACGGCATGGTCTATCTCGACCGGATGCGCGACTTCTCGACGCTGACCCACCTCGCGGAGTGGAACAAGTACTGGCTCGGGAATAACGAACAGGATGACTGAGCTGACGGGTTGCGCCGACCATCTCGCCCACGGTCAACATGCCTCAGGCATGTTGAGGATGAATGTCGACTGAGGCGCGGATCGCGCCGGCCATCTCGTCCGCGGTCAACATGCCTCAGGCATGTTGAGGATGAATGTCGATGAGAGCGGTCGCGGTCGTCAAGGATCTCTTCTTCGTGGCGCGCATCAAGGAGACGGCGCGGATGGTCGGCACGCCGCTCGTCTTCGCGCGGACGCCGGAAGACCTCCGGTCATCGCTCGCTGAGCCCACCGACCTCGTGATCCTGGACTTGACCACCAACGGCTGGGACTACGAGGCTTTCTTCGCGGCGCTCCAGAGCGTGAGGCCGCCCGTGGCCGTGCTCGGGTACACGACCCACGCCCTCGCGAGGGAGACGGAGCCTCTCCACGGCCGCTGCACCCGGGTGGTCACGAAAGAGACGCTGACGCAGGAGCTGCCGGAGCTGCTCCGGTCTGGGGTGGCCGCGTGACGGCCGAAGAGTTCGTCGCCGATCTCGATCGGCGCAACCAGTCGGTCCTCAAGCGGCTGGATCCGGAAGCCACGCTCAAACCTGAAGTGTCGGGCCACCTCACCGTCCTGAACCTCCTCAAGGTCGCGCTGAAGAACGAGATCGAGGCGACCGAGATCGCCTCGCGCTGGCTCGTGACGACAGACGACGTGGACGTCAAGATGACGTTCGCCCGGCAGGCCGGCGACGAGGCCAAGCACTACCGCATGATCGCCGACCGCCTGCGCGAGCTGGGCTTCGACGCCCGCGCCTTCAACCCGATCGCGAAGGGCTACGGGCCGCTCTTCCAGTACCTCGACTCGTTGGGGAGCACCGTCGAGCGCGTCGCGGCCGGCCAGTTCACACGCGAGGCCATCGCCGTGGTGAAGAACCGCCAGTTCATCGAATTCTGCGAGCGGGCGGGAGACAAGGTGACGGCCACGCTCTATCGGGACGTCATCGAGCCGGACGAGTATTTCCACCACCAGCTCGGGCGCTCGCTCCTCCTCCGCTTCGCCGTGACGGACGAGGCGCAGGAGCTGGCCCGACGGGCCTCCGCACGCACCCTCGCCCTCGCGGAAGAGCTTCAGCAGGCCGCCCTCAAGACGGCCGGCATCCATCACGCTCCCGGCTGCTGATGGACCCCGACCCGTCGCTCCTCGAGCTCTCCGAGCTGGTCTCCCGGCCTGACGGCCGCATCGATTTGGCGCGGGCCGCTCTGTCCATCGGCCGCTGGGAGTATCCGCGGCTCGACGCCGACGCCTACCTGGAGAGGCTGGACGGTCTGGCCCGCGCGGTGGACGGCACGCGCCGCTCCACCGATGCCCTCGGGCGCCTGCACCGTCTTCGCGAATACCTCTTCGTGGAGCAGGGCTTCGCGGGCAATCGCGACGAGTACTACGATCCGCGCAACAGCTTCCTCAACGACGTTCTCGACCGGCGCCAGGGCATTCCCATCACCCTGAGCCTCGTGCTCATGGAGGTGGGCAAGCGTCTCGGCCTCGCCATCGAGGGCATAGGGCTGCCCGGCCACTTCATCGCGGGGGCGCGGCTCGATGACTCGCAGATCCTCCTCGACCCCTTCAACGGAGGCGCCCTCGTGACCCCGGAGGAATGCGAAGAGCTTGTGGGGCGCGTGGTGGGACGCCCGGTGACGCTCTTGCCCGAGCACTATGCGCCGGTGTCGGGCCGGCAACTCCTGATGCGCATGCTCGGCAATCTCAAGGGCGCCTTCTGGCAGCGCCGGGAATGGGACCGCGTGGTGGGCGCCATCGACCGCCTGCTCGTGCTGGACCCGAAGGCGGCCACCGAGTGGCGCGACCGCGGCGTGGCCTGGAGCAATCTGGGCGAAGTCCGGCGCGGGCTCGGAGACTGGGAGCGCTATCTGACCGAATTCCCCGATGCCGAGGACCACGAGACGGTGAAGGGACATCTCCGCAGAGCGCGGCAAAAACTCGCCCAGCTGAACTAGCCCCATCGACCGCTACCCCTCGCCACCCCGAGGACACCGAAATGAAAGTGAGAGGCGGCCAGAACATCTACGGTTTCTCCGTGGGCATTCTCATGCTCGACACCCACTTCCCGCGCATTCCGGGCGACATGGGCAATGCCGCGACCTTTGATTTCCCCGTGCTCTACCACCGCGTGCGTGGTGCCTCGCCGGATCTCGTGGTGCGCCATGGCCAGCGGGCGCTGCTGCCCACCTTCATCGAAGGGGCGCGCGCCCTGGAGCGCGAGGGGGTGCGGGCCGTCACCACCAATTGCGGCTTTCTCGCCATGTACCAGGCCGACATGGCGGCCGCCGTGTCCATACCTGTCTTCACGTCGAGCCTCATGCTGGTACCCCTCGTCTATCGGATGCTGCCCCCGGGCAAGGCCGTCGGCATCATGACCGTGGATGCCTCGTCGCTCCGCCCCGATCACTTCGCGGGGGCCGGCATCACTCGCGACATCCCCACGGTGATGGCAGGCCTCGAGACGGAGAAGGAGTTCACGCGAGTGATGCTCGACAATCAACTGGAGCTGGACGTCGAGGTCGCCCGCCAGGAGCACCTGACGGTGGCGCGTCGCCTCGTGGAAACGCATCCGGAGATCGGCGCCATCGTGCTCGAGTGCACCAATATGCCGCCGTACCGCGCCGACATCCAGGCCGCCACCGGCCTGCCCGTGTTCGACATCACCACACTCGTCCGCATGGTTCACGACGCGGTGAGTCCGGGACTGCCGCCGAGGCCCGCCTGAGACGTCGCCCTGCGCGGGCAAGACTTCGGTAGCGGCATCATGGGCGGCCTGATCGCCGTCCATCTCCTCGAGCGCGACCGGCGTTCCGTATCGTCAGGAGCCGAATCTCGGCACGAGGCGGGCGCGTGCCAGTGTCAGGGACCCGACGCCGGGTATAGTGGGGAGCACTGAAGAGGGCCAGCCTTCGACGTCGCCTGCGACTTTTCTGGGCACGGCTTCATGGATTCGCCCGGCCTCGGCATCCTGTGACCGAGATGGTGCTTGACGGCCACGCGACCAGCATGGATATTGACGCATTGTCGCTGGGCCGGTTCCGGGCCGGGCGCGTCCACGCCGAAGCCAACATGTTCTAACACGGGGGCAACGCGATTCTCGACGAGACGCTCGCATGAAGATCGCCGCCGTGCGGGTGATCCAGGCCGACATCCCGGTGGAACGCCCCCACAAGATGTCCTTCACGACTCTCGAGGCGGTGAACTTCGTCCTCGTACGCCTCGAGACGGCGGGCGGGCACGTGGGGTGGGGCGAGGCGGCGTGCCTGGGCGGCCCCACGTGGAGTGAGGAGTCCTCGGAGTCCATCGCCGCCACCATCGAGCGCTACATCGCGCCGTGGCTCATCGGGCGCGATGCGGCGGGGATCGAAGGTCTCGCGCGCGAGATGGCACGGCGGGTGCAGGGCAATCCCTTCGCGCGGGCCGCGGTGGAGATGGCGCTCTGGGATCTCAACGGCCGCGCGCTCGGCGTTCCCGTGCACCGCCTGCTCGGGGGCCGGGTGCGAGACCGTGTGCCGCTCTCCTGGTCGCTGGCCGTAGCCGATCCCGGGGCGGAGATCGAGGAGGCGCGGGCCAAGGTCGCGCGCGGGCATCGCATCTTCAAAATCAAGACGGCGGCCCGCCCCGTGGCGGACGATGTCGAGCGCGTGCGCCGGCTCCGCGAGGCGCTCGGCCCCGACATCTCCCTTCGCGTCGACGCCAATCAGGGCTGGGACCGGCCGACCGCGCTCAAGGCGATCCGGGCCCTCGAGCCGTACCACATCGATTTCGTCGAGCAGCCCGTCCCGCGGTGGGACCTGGACGGCATGGCCGAGATCGGCCGGCGCGTGGACGTGCCCATCATGGCCGACGAGTCGTGCTTTTCTCCCCAGGACGCCCTCGCCATCGCCCGCCTCGGCGGGGTGAGCATTCTCGGCCTCAAGCTGACGAAGTCCGCGGGCCTCACCGGCAGCATGACCATCGCCCGCATTGCCGAGGCCGCGGGCATGGGCTGCTATGTCGGCTGCATGATCGAGACGTCGCTCGGCACCGCCGCCTATCTCCACGTGGCCCTGGCGGCGGCACCCGTCATCTGGGGGTGCGAGCTCTTCGGGCCTCTGCTCCTGAAAGGTGACGTGGTCCGCGAGCCCGTCCGCTACGCCGACGGGGCCATCCTCGCTCTCGATGGCCCGGGCCTGGGTGTCGAAGTGGACGAAGAGGCGCTCAAGGAATGGGTGCGGAGATCATGAGCGCCGGGAGCTTCGTGCTGGAGACGCGGAAAATGACCAAGCGCTTTGGCGGGCTGGTGGCCGTCGACGACCTCTCGATGTCGGTGCCGCGCGGGCAGATCCGCGGACTCATCGGCCCCAACGGCTCGGGCAAGACCACGACGGTCAACGTGCTTTCCGGACTCTATCGTCCCGACGGTGGCGAGATCCATCTCTGCGGCCGACGGACCGACCGGCTTCGCCCCCACCAGATCACGGCCTGCGGCGTGGCGAGGACCTTCCAGATCTCCAAGCTCTTCGGCAATATGACCGTGCTCGAGAACGTGCTCTTGCCCGCCCTCGCCGCCCTCGATCGGGGAAGCCATAGGCCCTTGGCCGAGATCCGCGAGAAGGGGCGCCAGCTCCTCGACTTCGTGACGCTGGACCGCATGCGCCACGCCCAGGCGCGAGAGCTCTCGGGCGGGCAGAGCATGCTCGTGCAGATCGCGCGCGCCCTCATGATCCACCCCCTGCACCTGATCCTCATGGACGAGCCCTTCGCCGGGGTGCATCCGACCATCCGCGACATCATCATGGAAGCCATCATCCGGATGAATCGCGACCAGGGTGTGACCTTTCTCATCGTCTCTCACGAGATGGCCGAGCTGCGGCGACTGTGCCAGCAGGTGACGGTGATGGACGACGGTCGTCGCATCGCCGAAGGCACGCTGGAAGAGGTCGCGAACGATCCGGTCGTCCTCGAGGCCTACCTGGGCGGATAGATGGCGCGCCTCGAGCTCGAGCATGTCGCGGCCGGCTACGTCGAAGGAATAGACATCCTCGGTGATATCACGCTTCGCGTGGAGCCCGGCTCCATCACCGGCGTCATCGGGCCGAACGGGGCGGGGAAGTCGACGCTGCTCAAAACCATATTCGGCTTCCTTCACCCGCGGCGGGGCCGCATCACGCTCGACGGTCGCGCCATCGACGCCCGCGCGCCCTACGAGGTCAAGCGGCTGGGCATCAGCTACGTGCCGCAGGGTGCCAACATCTTTCCCCAGCTCACGGTGGAGGAGAATCTCCAGCTCGGGGCGTGGGTGATCAAGGGGGACCGGGCTCGGGTCGCGGCCAGGCTCGAGGGCGCCTACACGGCCTTCCCGCGCCTGCGGGAGAAGCGGCGCCGGCGCGCCACCACGCTCTCCGGCGGAGAGGCCAAGATGCTCTCCCTCGCCAAGGAGCTCGTGACCGAGCCCTCCCTCCTCCTCGTGGACGAGCCGTCGGCGGGACTGGCCCCCCGTATCGTCGAGCAGGTCTATGCCCAGCTCCTCGCGGTACGGGAGCAGGGGGTGACCATCCTGCTCGTGGACCAGAACATCAACAAGGCCGTTCAGGTCTCCGACTATCTCTACATGATCGAGCGCGGGGAAGTCCGGCGCGAAGGGCCGCGCCGGGATTTCGCCGATCAGCTCCACGCCATCGTGCGCGACGCGCTCCTGGGCGCCTGAGCGGATGTCCCCGCTCGCGCGTCGCATCGTCTGGTCGCTCCTGGCCTTCGGCGCCCTGTCGTGGCTGCCCTTCGCGGTGTCGGAGTATCACACCCACATCTTCATCATCAGCCTCTACTACGTCATCCTGGCCGCGAGCTGGAACCTGCTCGCGGGCTACGCGGGGCAGTTCTCGCTGGCTCACCACACGTTTGCCGGCATCGGGGCGTACACCTCGGCCCTCCTGAGCCTCTATGCCGGCGTGCCCATCCTGGTGGGCATCGGGGCGGGCGTAGTGGTGGCGGCCATCGTGGGCTACGGGCTCGGCACGCTCTGTCTGCGCATGCGGGCGATCTACCTCGCCCTCGCCACATGGGCCTTCGCGGAATCGGTGCGCCTCCTCGTGGCCGTCGAGTATCCCATCACGCGCGGCGACCTCGGGCTCAAGACCACCCTTCTCTTCGGTACCGCGCAGCCCACGCCGTACTTCTACCTCTTCCTTGGGCTCACCCTCGCCTCGCTCCTCGTGATCTGGCAGATCGTCCACTCCCGGGTCGGCTCCTATCTGCGGGCCATCCGCGACGACGAGGAAGCGGCCACGGTGATGGGTCTCGACACCTTCAAGTGGAAGCGCGCGGCCTTCGTGATCTCCGCTGCCTTTGCCGCCGTCGCGGGCGGCTTCCAGGGGCACTACATCGGTCTGCTGTCGCCCACCCCCATGAAGTTCAACGAGATGGCCATGATCATCATCATGGTCATTGCCGGCGGCTTCCGGACCTTCAGCGGGCCCGTGCTGGGAGCGGTGTTCATCGAGCTCCTGTCGGAGGAGCTTCGGGCCTGGGGAGAGGTCCGGATGGTGTTGTTCGCCATCCTGGTCATCGTGGTGGCCCGCGCCTACCCGGCGGGTCTGCTCGGCCTCTGCATGACGGCAGGGAAAAGGCTGTCGCGCCTCGCCCCCGGCCTCACTCCGCTTCTCACGGCCCGGCGGCCGGAGGACTGAGCAGCCGGCTCAAACCGTTCGCTCACGCTCCCCGAAGAGGCCGGTGGGCCGGAAGGCGAGAAGACCGAGCAGGAGCACGAAGCCGTAGAGGTCCTTGTAGCCGGGGGAGAGGAAGACCGAGCCCAGCGCCTCGATGAGGCCCAGCAGGAGCCCGCCCACCACGCTGCCCATGAGCGAGCCCAGCCCGCCGATGACGATGATTTCGAATCCCTTGAAGGTGGAGATCGCTCCGTTCTCGGGGTAGACGAGGAAGTCCGGGGCGAGGAGCGCCCCGGCCGCCGCTGCGAGCGCCACGCCTACGCCGAAGGCCAGCATGTCGAGCCGGAGGACGTCCACGCCGGCGGTCTGTATGCCCACGCGATTTTGCGCGGCGCCGCGGAAAGCGCGACCCAGCCAGGTCTTCCTCGTCAGCACATAGAAGAGCAGCAGGAGCACGACGGTGCCCACCAGCGCAACCATGCGATTGCCGGAGATGGGCAGCGTCAGGAGGGAGGTGGCCCGCGCGTAGTCCTTGGGGGAGAACTGATTCGGCCCGCCCAGCACGATGGCGAGGTTCCGGAACAGGACCATCAGCGCGATGGTGATGATAGTCGCGTACTCGTCGCGGCGCTCGATGCCGCCCAGGTACATGGGCCGCAGGAGGAACCGCTGGACCACGATGCCCAGCAGGAAGACCGAGGCCATGGCGAGGGGCAGAGCCAGGTACCACAGATCCCAGCCGAGAACGGTGGCGAGGAGGGCGTACTGGACGTAGCTCCCGATCATGTAGAACTCGCCCATGGACCAGTTGATCATCTTCATGATGCCGTAGATGAAGGTGATGCCGATGGCCATCAGGCTGTAGATGAGCCCGATAACGAGGCCGGACAAGACGTACTGGGACAGCAGGTAGGCGTCCACGTCGCCCTGTCAGCCCGCCCCGCGCTCGGCCCGCGTCGCCCGGGCGTTCAGCGCTTGGGCGCCATCATCAGATCGCCGGTCTTGAGCTCCGGCGGGTAGACGATCTTGGCCTCGGTGAAGGGCTGCTCCGGCTTGGTGTACTGCAGGAAGAGCATCGGCGGCGTCCACTGCTGCCAGTAGGGCCCGTCGCCCCGTGTGAAGGCGACGGTGCCATTCCAACCGGTGAACTTGGTGCCGAGAAGGGCCTTCACGATGTCGTCGGGCTTGTCGCTCTTCGCGGCGTTGATCGCGTCGGCCAGCAGCATCACCTGGGCGTAGGCGTTGAGGCCGCCGTAGACGGGCTGCTCCTTGAACTGCTCGAGGTAGCGTGTCCGGAAGGCCTCGCCCCGCGGCGTCAGCTTCATGGTCGGGTGATAGTAGACGATGAACGTGGCATACGTGCCCTTCTCGCCGAGGTTCTTCCAGTACTCCGGCCGGGCGGGGGCGTCGTAGGAGATCAGCATGGGGGTGGCCGGGATGAGACCCACGTCGTACGCCTGCTTGCTGATCAGGTACATCGGCGTGCCAATCCCGACATTGATGAACAGGTCGGGCTTCCAGTTCTTGATCTCGAGGAGCTGTGGCGTCAGGTCCACCACGGCCCGGTCGAAGATGATGGTCTTGAGCTCCGCCTTGACGTTCATCGAAGCGAACTGCTTCTTGGTTTCCTCGACCAGGCCCACGCCGTAGTCCGTGTTCTCCGCGAGGATGGCCACGCGCTTGAATCCCTGCTGCTGTATCCACTTGTTCCACAGGGTGACGCGGTCGGGATCGATCACGTGGGTGCGGAAGGTATAGGTCAGGTGTTTCTCGGTGAGCTTTTTGGCCGAGGCCTGCGTCAAGAAGACCGGCACCTTGAGCTGCTCGGCCAGGTCTTGAACGGCCTCCGTCACGGAGCTGTGGAACTGTCCGACAACCGCCACCACATGATCCTGGCTGACGAGCTTCCGCAGGCCGGCGGCGCCCTTCTCCGGCGTACCCGCGTCGTCCTCCACGATGAGCTCGATCTTGCGCCCCCCGAGGACACCGCCCTGCCCGTTGATCTCCTCCGCGGCCATCTTGGCGCCGCGGACGATGAACTGCCCCGCCGCCGCGTCACCGGGAGGCGAGAGCGGCGTGAGCACGCCGATCTTGATGGGCGCCTGGGCGAAGGCGGGCACGGCGAGCGTTGCTGCCGCGACGGCGGCGAGCAGGAAGGTTCTCAGCGCGTTGAGCATGGTGACTGTCCTCCAGTACGGGATCGTCGGACTCACTGGGTCCGCATCGTATGCGGGCGGGCGCGTCGCCGTCAAGGTGTCATCACCCACCCGCGAGGCGCTCGACGAGCCGGAGGTCGGCGGCCGGAAACCGGTAGCCAGGCAGCATCGCTGCCTCGACCCAGAGCATCTCCTGCCTCTCCTGCGGGCAGGGCTGGCCCTGCACGGTGCAGCGGAAGAAGAGGATCCGCACGGTTTTCTCCGGATAGGCCCACGTGACTGTCTCGATCAGCTCGCCTACCGACGCTTCGACTCCGAGCTCCTCCTTCACCTCGCGCCGGAGGGCATCCTCCGGCTTCTCCGCGGGCAGGATCTTGCCACCAGGAAACTCCCAGAGACCGGCCAGGTGCGTGCCCTCGAGTCTGCGGGTGATGAGGTAGCGACCGCCGCGCTGTATGACGGCCGCGACGACCTCGAGGGGGTCGGCCACCGCGCCCTAGGACGCGGTCCAGCCGCCGTCCACCGGGATGACCGCGCCGGTGACATAGCGTGAGTCGTCGGAGGCGAGGTAGAGGCAGGCCTGGGCGATGTCGTCGACGTGGCCGGCGCGGCCGATGGGAATGCGGTGCTTGAGGAGATGCCGGCGGAACTCGGGCACGCCCATGCCGATCGCGGTGTCGATGGTACCCGGGGCGACCACGTTGACGCGGATCTCGTCCTGGATCAGCTCGACCGCGGCGGCCCGCGCGAGCTGGTGGAGGCCGCCCTTGGAGGCGACATACGGCGAGAAGTCGGGAGCCGCCACCGTGCCGAGGGCGGAGCCGATGTGAATGATGCTGCCCCGCCCGCGGTCGCGCATGAGGGGGGCCACGGTCTTGGTCAGGATGAAGGCGCCCACTAGGTTGATGCGGAGCACCTCGGCGAAGTCGGCCGCGCTGATGTCGAGGAGCGGAGAACGGAGGCGGACGGCGGCGGAATTGACGAGGACATCCACGCCACCGTGCTCGGTGCGAGCTTCGGCCACGAACCGGGTCACGTCCGCCTCGCTGCCCACGTCGCCGCTCACGGCCGAGGCGGTCCCGCCGGCCTTGCGGATGGCATCCACGGTTTCGGCCAGGGGCTCGGGTCGACGTCCGAAGATGACGACACTCGCGCCCTCCGCCGCGAACAGCTCCGCGGTGGCCCGGCCGATGCCGCTGCCGCCCCCCGCTACCAATGCCACCTTGCCCTCAAGCCTGGCCATGATCGTAGCTCCTGCAGAAGGCCTTCATGGGACAGCGCGGACACTTGGGCTTTCGCGCCGTGCACCGGGTGGCGCCGAAGTCCATGAGGGCCTGATTGTAGTCATAGGCGCGTCCGGCGGGTATGAGAGATTCCGCGAGGTCCCAGATGGCCTTCTCACCGCGCAGCCGCTTGAGCCGTCGCGGGCCGAGGAAGACTCGGCCGAGCACGCGCCGCACATTGGTGTCGACGAGGGCGGCGTCTTTGCTGTGGGCGAAGGCGAGGATGGCGCCCGCCGTGTAGCGGCCGATGCCGCTCAAGCGCTGGAGGGCGGCGCCGTCATCAGGCAGGCGCCCGGCGTAGCGGGCCACCGTCTCGCGGGCGATGCCGTGCAGGCTTCTCGCGCGTCGATAATAGCCGAGGGGGCGCCACGTCTCCGTCACGTCGCGGGCGCGGGCCCGGGCGAGGTCCGCCAAGGTCGGATAGCGCGCGAGGAATTGCTGATATTTCGGGATGACGCGATCCACCTGCGTCTGCTGGAGCATGATCTCCGAGACGAGGACGCGGTAGGGCTCGCGCGTCCGGCGCCAGGGAAGGTCGCGGCCGTGGCGTGCGTACCAGGCGAGGAGGCGTCGCTGGAACACGCGGGCCGCCGTCTTGTCGGGGAGCTTCACGCAGGCCAGTGTGGCCGAGAGCGTGGCCGGGGGCAAGTTGACTTCCGCGAGAAGCACGTCAAAATGGTGCCGTGTCCAATCAGCTGGCCCTGAACGACGTGCACCGATCCGAGGGCGCCCGACTCCGGGAGATCTCTGGCTGGCTCGTGCCTGCCGACTATGGCGATATGGTGGCCGAGCACGGGGCAGTCATGACCGGCGCCGGTATGATCGATCGCTCCATGCTCGGCAAGGCGACGGTGACGGGGCGAGATCGCGCGGCATTCCTTCAGGGCATGCTCTCCAATGACGTGAAGGCGCTTCAGCCGGGGCAGGGATGTCCGGCCGCCTTTCTCGACGCCGTCGGGAAAGTCGTGTCGCTCCTCGTGGTCTACGCGCTCCCGGATCGCCTCCTCCTGGAGCTTCCGCCCGACTCGACGGAGAAATTCCTTCAGGCCATCGACAAGTTCCTGATCTCGGAGAAAGCGGAGTTCGAATCCTCCGACGACGCCTATGCGATTGTGTCGCTGCAAGGGCCGAAGGCCGGCGAAGTGCTGGCGCGCGCGTCGGGATCCGCGCTCGACCTGGCCCCGTACGCTCACGCCGAAGTGTTCGTCGGCGGCGCGACCGCTCGAGTCATGCGGCGCGCCGAGGCCGTCACGCCGGGCTTCCACTGCTGGGTCGCTCCCGAGGATGCGCCGGCATTGTGGAAGGCGCTTCGCCAATCGGGTGCGTGGCCGGTCGGCGCCGACGCCGCCGACGTGCTCCGCCTCGAGGCCGGCATTCCCGTCTATGGCGTGGACGTGGACGAGGGCGTCATCCTGCCCGAGACACGGCTCGATGCCCTCGTCTCGTACACCAAGGGCTGCTATATCGGCCAGGAGACGGTGGCCCGCGTGAAGTATCGCGGCCACATCAACCGCGGACTGTCGGGGGTGGTGCTCGACGGCGAGACGGTGCCGTCGCATGGCGAGGCCATCCTTGCCGAAGACAAGGAAGTCGGCCGCGTCACCTCTGCCCTCCGCTCCATCGCGCTCGGCAAGCCCATCGCCCTCGGCTATGTCCGCCGCGAGCACTTCGAGCCGGGCAGCGCGGTGTCGGTCAAGTCAGGGGAGAGGCTCATCTCCGCCCGCGTATCCGACCTGCCCTTCGTGCCGCCGGCCTGAGCTCCCTCGACCTCCCCGTGACCGAGCCCAAGCACACCAACCGCCTCGCGCAGGAGACAAGTCCCTACCTTCTCCAGCACCGACACAATCCGGTGGACTGGTATCCGTGGGGCCCGGAGGCCCTCGAGCGCGCGCGGGCCGACGACAAGCCGGTGCTGCTGTCCGTCGGCTACTCCGCCTGCCACTGGTGTCACGTCATGGAGCGCGAATCTTTCGAGAACGAAGACATCGCCGCGCTCATGAACCAGCTCTTCGTGAACATCAAGGTGGACCGCGAAGAGCGCCCCGACGTCGACCAGATCTACATGCAGGCCGTCCAGTCCATGACCGGGCACGGCGGTTGGCCCATGACCGTCTTCCTCACTCCCGACGGCGTGCCCTTCTACGGCGGTACGTACTTTCCCCCCGAGGACCGCCACGGCATGCCCGCCTTTCCCCGCCTGCTCCAGGGCGTGGCGGAGGCCTATCGCGTGCGCCGCGGCGAAGTGGTCGAGGCGGGGCAGCAGCTCCTCGAGCAGATGCGGCAGAGCGAGCGCCTCCGGAGCTCGGCCTCGCTGCTCACGGACGGGATCCTGTTCTCGGCCTACCAGGCGCTCGCGGGCGAGTTCGACTCGCGAGAGGGCGGCATGGGGCGCGCGCCCAAGTTCCCCCAGCCCATGAACTGGGAATTTCTCCTCCGCTACTGGAAGCGCGCGGGCAGCGTGCCGGCGCAGGACATGGCGGATCTCACGCTGACGAAGATGGCCCGCGGGGGTATGTACGATCAGCTCGGGGGCGGCTTTCACCGCTATTCGGTGGACGGCCAGTGGCTGGTGCCGCACTTCGAGAAGATGCTCTACGACAATGCCCAGCTCGCCTCGCTCTACCTGCACGGCTGGCTTGCCACGGACGATGTCGAGTACCGCCGCGTGTGCGAGGAGACGCTCGACTACCTCCTGCGCGAGATGACGCATGCCTCCGGCGGCTTCTTCTCCGCCCAGGACGCCGACTCCGAAGGGGTGGAGGGCAAGTTCTTCGTCTGGTCCGAGGAAGAGATCAGGGCGGCCCTCGATGACGCCGAGATGACGCGCGCCGCCCTCGCCTACTGGGGCGCGGACAAGGGACCCAACTTCGAGGGGCACAGTATTCTCTTCGTTCCCCGCGACCCCTCCGAGGTGGCCGAGGATCTCGGCCTCCCCCAAGAGCGCCTGGAGGAGCTGATGGCCGCGGCCCGGGCTCGACTCTACGCGGTGCGGGACAAGCGCGTGCACCCGGGACTCGACGACAAGGTCCTCGCGTCGTGGAATGGCCTCGCCCTCGCCGCCTTCGCGGAGGCCGGCCGGGTCCTGGGACGCGCCGACTACATCGCGGCGGGGGTCAGGAACGCCGACTTCGTCACCACGCAGATGAAGGCGGGAGACCGCCTGCTCCGCTCGTGGAAGGACGGCCAGGCCAAGATCAAGGGCTATCTCGAGGACTACGCCATGGTCGGGGCGGGCCTGCTCGCGCTCTACGAAGCGACGTTTGATCGGCGCTGGCTCGACGAGTCGCGCCGGCTCGCCGAGCAGGCCCTCGTGCTCTTCTGGGAAGAGGGTGACGGCGTCTTCTTCGACACGGGCACGGATCACGAGGCGCTCGTGGTGAGGCCGCGCAATCTCTTCGACAATGCGGTGCCGTGCGGCACGTCGGTGGCCATCGAGTGGCTGCTGAAGCTGGCGGTGTTCTTCGGCGAGGACCGCTACGAGGCGGTGGCGATCAGGGCGCTTCGCCCCATGGCCGACCTCATGACCCGCTATCCTTCGGGCTTCGGGCGTTACCTCTCGGCGCTGGATTTTCATCTGGGACCGGTGGCCGAGATCGCTCTCGTCTGGCCCGACGGAGGGGGCGCGGAGTCGCTGATCGCCACGGCCTTCCAGGGGTACCGGCCGAATCGCCTCGTGGTGGGTGCGGCCGCCGGCTCGCGCGCGGGGGAGGGGCTGCCCCTCCTCGCGGATCGCCCCGCGATGGAGGGCAAGCCTACCGCGTATGTCTGCCGCCGTTACGTCTGTCAGCTCCCTGTGACCGACCCGTCTGCGCTGGCCGGCCAGCTCGACGCCGGGGTATAATTCGGCACGCGGCGCTGGGGGAGGTCTCCTGAGAACCGGGTGCGGCCCGGGACCCCTCGAACCTGCACTGGGTAATTCCAGCGAAGGGAAAGCGACCGCGGGACCGAGAGCGTTCACCCACCGCACCCGTCGAGGTGCGGTTTTTTTATGGTCGTGAGCGTCAACGGCAATGAGATGCAGCTGCCCGAGGGGCTCAACGTGGACGGGCTGCTCGACCATCTCAAGGTGAAGCGCGAGTACACGGCGGTGGCCATCAATCGCGAGATCACCCCGAAGGCGCAGTACGCCGACACGCATCTCAAGGACGGGGACAGGATCGAAATCGTCAGGCCGATGGGTGGAGGCTAGCAAGGAGGAGACATCATGTACGACACGTCGCTATGGCTGGGAGGCAAGGAGTACAAGTCGCGGCTCATCGTGGGCACGGGCAAGTATCCGTCCTTCGAGAACATGCGCGAGGCCATCGAGGCCTCCGGGGCGGAGATCGTCACCGTGGCTGTCCGGCGGGTCAGCCTGCCCGGGCAGGGGGAGTCGCTGCTCGATTACATCGACACGAAGAAGTACACGCTGCTCCCGAACACGGCGGGCTGCTACACCGCCGACGAAGCCCTGCGCACGTGCTATCTGGCGCGCGAGGCGGGGCTGGGCAGCTTCGTCAAGCTCGAGGTCATCGGCGACTCGCGCACGCTCTTTCCCGATGCGGAGGGACTGCTCGAGGCCACGAGGACGCTGGCCCGCGAGGGCTTCAGCGTCCTGCCCTATACCAATGACGATCCCGTGCTCGCCAAGAAGCTCGAGGACGCCGGGGCGGCGGCCGTCATGCCGCTCGGGGCCCCCATCGGCTCGGGCCTGGGCATCCGCAATCCGTACAACATCAAGATCATCCTGGAGACGGTGACGGTGCCGGTCATCGTCGACGCCGGCGTCGGTACCGCCTCCGATGCCGCCATCGCCATGGAGCTGGGCTGCGACGGTGTGCTCATGAACACCGCGATCGCCGGCGCCAAGGATCCCGTGGCCATGGCCACGGCCATGAAGCTCGCCATCGAGGCGGGGCGACTCGCCTTCAAGGCGGGCCGTATCGGCAAGAAGCTCTACGCCACGGCGTCGTCGCCGATCGAGGGCGTGCCGGATTGGTCAACAAGCTAGGCTTCTCCCTCTACCTCGTCACGAACCGCTCGCAGGTCGCGGGCTCCCTCGAGGAGGCCGTCGAGACATGTCTCGCGGCCGGGCTCAAGGCGGTGCAGGTTCGCGAGAAGGACCTCGCGATTCGCGATCTCCTGTCGCTGGCGGGCAGGCTCCGCGAGTCGACCCGCCGCCACGGGGCTCGGCTCTTCGTGAATGACCGGGCCGACGTCGCCCTCGCCGTGGGCGCGGACGGCGTGCAGCGGACGGGCACGTCGCTGCCCGTCTGGGCGCTCCGGTCCATCAGCCCCTCGGGCTTCATGATCGGCGCCTCCGTCCATTCCGTGGGGGAGGCTCGCACCGCCGAGCCGGAGGGCGCGGACTTCCTCGTCTTTGGGCCTGTCTACGACACCGCGTCCAAGCGCCAGTATGGTCCACCCCAGGGGTTGGCGGCTCTGGAGCGCGTCACATCGGCCGTGCGCCTGCCCGTTTTCGCGATCGGCGGCATCACACCCGAGCGTGTGCCGGAGGTCATGCGGGCCGGCGCGTCGGGCGTGGCGGTGATCGGCGCCATCCTCGGCGCCGATCGGCCCGCCGAGGTCGTCGGCCAGTACCTCGACCAGCTGGGCGGGGCCTGATGCCGCGTTGGGTCATCGTGATCGGCGGAGGCATCGCCGTCCTCATCTTGCAGTACATGCTCACCGGCAAGGCACCGCTCGCTCTCGAGCCTTGTCTCCCGCAGCGATTCCTCACAAAGGAGACGTGATGCCCACTCTGGACGACGTCAAGCGCGCAGTCTGCGAAGCCATCGATCGGCAGAGCGAGAAGATCGTCACCGTCGGCGAGACGATTCGCAAGAGCCCGGAGCTGGGCTTCAAGGAGTTCAAGACCTCGCGGCTGGTCGAGGAGACCATGCGTGAGATCGGCCTTCAGCCGAAGGGCGGGCTCGCCATCACCGGCGTGCGCAGCGAGGCGCGCGGGAAGAGCGAGGGCCCCACCTTCGCCTTGCTCGGCGAGCTGGATGGCCTCGTGGTGGCCGGACACCCGGTGGCCGATCCGCAAACCGGTGCGGCGCACGCCTGCGGCCACAATGCCCAGGTGGCGGCAATGCTGGGGGCGGCCATGGGCCTGGTCGGGGCCAAAGCCTTCGAGCACCTCGCGGGGCGCGTGGTCTTCTTCGCCGTGCCCGCCGAGGAGTATGGCGACGTCGCCTGGCGCGTGGAGCAGGCACGAGCGGGGAAGCTCGAGTTCCTCGGCGGCAAGCCCGAGCTGCTCCGCCTCGGCCACTTCGACGACGTGGACATGGCCATGATGATTCACCTGACTCCACAGCGCGAGTATCGAAAGGCGGGCGTGGCGGCGTCGAACAACGGCTGCATCGTCAAGACGGTGCGCTATATCGGGCGCGCCTCTCACGCGGGCGGGGCGCCTCATCTGGGCATCAACGCTCTGTATGCCGCGCAGATCGGGCTCGCCGCGATCAATGCCATTCGCGAGACCTTCCGGGACGAGGACTCCATTCGGGTGCATCCGATCATCACCCACGGCGGCAGCCAGGTGAACGTGATTCCCGGCGACGTGCGCCTCGAGACCTACGTGCGCGGCAAGAGTGTCGAGGCGATCCTGGACGCCAATGTCCGGGTGGACCGGGCCCTCAAGGCGGGAGCCTTGGCCTTGGGCGCTCAGGTCGAGATCGAGACGCTCCCCGGCTATCTGCCCCTCTTCAATCACGAGGGAATGAGCAAGTATTTCGTGGCCAATGCGGCCAGCCGGCTTGGCGCCGACAACGTGACCCAGATGGGGCACCGGAGCGGGTCGACCGACATGGGCGACATCTCCCACGTCATGCCCACCCTGCACCCGTATATCAGTGGGGCCTCGGGGAGCGGACACGGCGCCGACTACGAGATCACCGACCCGAAGCTCGCCTACGTGGAGAACGCCAAGCAGCTCGCCCTCATGGCCGTGGACATGCTCTGGGACGGGGCCAAGACGGCCAAGGGCATCATCGCGGAGTTCAAGCCCCGCCTGACCAAGGAGGCCTATCTCTCCTTCCAGCGTGGCATCAACAAGACCGAGCTCTACGACGGCGCGAAGTAGCTCCGGGAATCGTCCAGAACGGTTTCACGAGGCAATGCCTCGGCCGCGGTTTCCGTCATGGGCCGACCCATGACTCAGACGAGTGACGTGGTGGTCGTGGGCGGTGGTGTCATTGGTCTGGCGGTGGCCTACTCCCTGGGCCGCGAGAAGGTCCAGGTAACGCTCGTCGAGCGCGGAGCGATAGGACGCGAGGCTTCATGGGCGGCGGCAGGATACCTGTCGTTCCAGGGGAGCAGCAATCGCCCCGGTCCCCGTCTCGAGCTCACGCGCACCAGTGCCCGGATGTACGAAGGCTGGATCCGGGAGCTGGCCGAGCTCACCCCTGCCGACACGGGCTTCTGGCGCTGCGGTCTCCTCGAGCTGAGCCTGAGCGAAGCCGAGGTCAAAGAGGCGCACGAGCTGAAGGCGTGGCAGCGCGCGGCAGGCTACTCGGTCGAGTGGCTGGACGCGGCCTCTGTGCGGAAGCGGCAGCCGTGGTTGGCGGGAGACTTGCCAGTGCATGGCGCTCTGATGTTTCCAGAGGTGGCACAGGTCCGCCCGCCACGCCTCCTGAAGGCCCTCGCCGAAGCGACGGTGCGTCGAGGCGTGCGCATCCGTGAGCATGCGGCGGTCGCGTCCATTGCTCGCAACGGTGACCGTGTCACCGGCGTCGTGCTTGCCGGCGGAGAGGTGATAGCGGCGCCCATCGTCGTCAACGCCACCGGTAGCTGGGCACCCCAGCTTGCCCCAGAGATGGCCGGGTTACCCGTCAAGCCCATCAAGGGCACCATTGTTCTCCTCGAGGTGCTTGACCAGCCCAGCCGGGAGCTGCTCATCAGCTCCCAAGGCTCGCTCTATCCCCGGGCCGACGACAAGCTGCTCCTTGGCGCCACCATGGAGGATGTGGGGTACGACACGCGCGTCAAGCTGGACGCGCTGCAGACGCTCGTGCGGCAAGGTATCACTCTCGTGCCACGGCTGAAGGAGGCCAACCTCGTGACGGCCTGGGCGGGGCTCCGGCCCTACTCGCACGACAACCTGCCCTACCTGGGGCCAGTGCCAGACCTCGACGGCGCTTTCGTCGCCTCCGGGCACTATCGCTCGGGCATTCTCCTCGCGCCCATCACGGGCCTGCTCCTCAAGGAGGTGATCTTGAAGCAGCCTTCGACGCTGCCGTTGGTGCCCTACCAGATGTCCCGTCTGTCGAGGCGGATCCCCGCGGGGTCATGACCCGGTCGGCCTGCCCGCGCCGTGTCTTCGTCGTCATCTTCGCTCTGGGTGTGTTCACCGAACCCCTCTCCCGCGCGGGTGTATCGTAGGGCGCGATGTACGGCAAGAGCGACACGGGATTTCCGCAGCGCATCGTGTGTCTCTCCTCGGAGCACGTGGAGATCTGCTATGCGCTCGGAGCGGGGGCGCGAGTGGTGGGCGTGCCGGGGACCGCGCATCGGCCGGTGGAGGCGCGCGACAAGCCCCGCATCGGCGGCTTCACGAGCTTTCGCACCGACAAGATCCGGGAGCTCGAGCCTGATATCGTGCTCGCCTTCTCGGACCTCCAGGCCGACATCAGCGCGGAGCTCATCCGTGCGGGGCTGCCCGTCTTCTGCTCGAATCCGCGCTCGGTGGACGACGTGCTCGCGACCATCGTCATGGTGGGGGGCCTGCTCGGCCTCGACAAGCCGGCCCGCGATGTCGTCCAGGACATGCGCGACGAGATTCGGCAGGTGCGCGAGTTTTCGAGTGTCTGGCCTGACCGGCCGCGCGTGTACTTCGAGGAGTGGCATGACCCGCTCATCGCGGGAATACGATGGGTGTCAGAGATCATCGAGATAGCCGGTGGGCGCGACATATTTTCCGACCTGAGAGACAAGCCCTCGGCCAAGGACAGGGTGGTGGATGCGGCTGTCGTAGTCCGGCGCGATCCGCAGATCATCCTCGCGTCGTGGTGCGGCAAGCCGGTGGACCTCACGTCGATCGCTATGCGTCCCGGCTGGGAGCAGGTGAGCGCCATCGCGGCCGGCCGCATTCACGAGGTGGACGGGGCTGATATCCTGAGTCCAGGGCCATCGTTGCTGGTCGGGCTCCGGCAAATCCACGAGATCATTCAGCAGGGACTGGGAGCCTAGCGAAAGCCCTCAACGGTAGTCTTCGCTTCAATCGCGTAAGTGGGTAAAAGTTCGAGCGTCACGACGATGGTGTCAGCATTCCGACACCTTCGAATTGTCATCACAATTGATGGGAGGCCACTTGAGAGCCGGTGCTAGGATGAACTTCCTTCGCCCTTCACATGGAAAATCACATGCTCGCTCGGCCTGAACGGTTCTTCGAGGACAGGTTCGGTCTTACGTCTTCCGCGCTCGAACGACTTCTCGGATCGCACTTGGCGGGTCGCGTGGATCATGCGGACCTCTATCTCGAGTACCGGATCAGTGAAGAGTTGACGCTCGAGGAAGGTGCGGTCAAGAAAGCTTCGCGCCACGTGAGCCAGGGGGCGGGCATTCGCGCCCAATCGGGTGAGCGCACCGGCTACGCCCATACCGATGATCTGGCGCTGCCGAATCTGGAAGAGGCGGCGCGGCAGGCCCGGGCCATCGCCGATGAGGCGGGAGCATCGGCGGTGGTCGCCGTGGGTTCCGGACGTCCCCACGATCTCTACACGCTCGCCGAGCCGCCGGTCACCGCCGCGCTCGATGGCAAGCTCGCGCTGCTGGGCCAGGTGGACGCGGCGGCGCGCGCCATGGATCCGCGCGTCAAGCAGGTGATCGCGAGCCTCGCGAGCGAGGACGTGATCGTCCTGATCGCCACCCCCTCGGGCTGGACGATCGGCGACAAGCGTCCGTTGACCCGACTCAACGTGACCGTCATCGTCGAGGAGAACGGTAAGCGCGAGATCGGCTCGTACGGAGGCGGCGGGCGCGTGCCCCTGGAGTTTTTCCTCGAAGGCGAACGCTGGCGGCGATTCACATCCGAGGCGGTGAGGCAGGCCACGGTGAAGCTCCATGCCGTGGAGGCGCCGGCGGGGGAGATGACGGTGGTATTGGGTCCCGGCTGGCCTGGCATCCTCCTCCACGAGGCGGTGGGCCACGGGCTCGAGGGAGACTTCAACCGCAAGAAGACCTCGGCCTTCGCCGGGCGCATGGGGCAGAAGGTCGCCTCCGAGCTCGTGACGGTGATCGACGACGGCACCATCGCCAACCGGCGCGGCTCCCTCAACGTGGACGACGAGGGTATTCCCACGCGGCGCAACGTCCTCATCGAGAACGGCGTGCTCGTGGGTTATATGCAGGACCGGCTCAACGCGCGGCTGATGGGCTGGGAGCCCACCGGTAATGGCCGCCGCGAGTCCTATGCGCATCCGCCCATGCCGCGCATGACCAACACCTTCATGCTGGCGGGGCAGGACGATCCGGAGGAGATCCTCCGCTCGGTGCCCCGCGGCCTCTACGCCGTCAACTTCGGGGGCGGGCAGGTGGACATCACCAGCGGCAAGTTCGTTTTCTCGGCGAGCGAGGCCTACCTGATCGAGGACGGCAAGGTCACCCGGCCGGTCAAGGGCGCCACCCTCATCGGCAACGGCCCGGATGCGCTCACGCGCGTGAGTCGCGTAGGCCATGACCTCAAGATGGACGAGGGTATCGGTACCTGCGGCAAGGATGGGCAGTCGGTACCCGTCGGGGTCGGGCTGCCGACCATACGGATAGACCGGATGACCGTCGGTGGGACCCAGGTGTAGGATGCTCGATCTCCTGGGCGATGTCCTGAGGCGGGCGAAGGAGCGAGGCGCCACGGCGGCCGATGCCTTCCTCGTGGAAGACAGAGCCTTCTCCGCCCAGGTCAGGCTGGGACGTGTGGACACGGTCAAGCACGCGCGGGAGCAGCACCTCTCACTCCGCGTCTTCTCCGGCAAGTCAGCGGCGGCGGCATCCACGTCGGACTTCTCTCGCGCCTCGGTCGAGCGGCTGGTCGACGAGGCGGTATCGCTCGCTCGCATCACGGCCCCCGACGAGCTCGGCGGTTTGCCGGAGGCGTCGGAGCTTGCCAAAGCCGTCCCCGCCCTCGACCTCGACGACCCCACGGGCCACGATCTCTCCCCCGAGGACAAGATCGAGTTGGCCCGACGCGGCGAGGCCGCGGCCCTCGCGGTGGATCCGCGCATCACCAATTCCGAGGGCGGCGACTTCGCCGACCGGCGCGCGCACTATGCCTATGCGGCGAGCCATGGCTTCGCGGGAGAGTACTCGACGTCGTCCTTCAGCCTCTCCGTTTCCCCCGTGGCATCGGAGAACGGCAGCATGCAGCGCGACGGCTGGTACCACGTCACGCGCAAGCGCGCCCTTCTCGATGCGCCCGAGCAGATCGGCAAGATCGCCGCCCAGCGTGCCCTCCGGCGTCTCGGCGCCCGGCAGGTGAAGACCTGCGAGGTGCCCATCGTCTTCGACCCCGACATGGCGGCGAGCCTGGTGCGCCACATCGCCGGGGCGGTCTCCGGGCCCTC
>WNGK01008938.1_pt1 | contig 21822 bp, 20 predicted proteins | sample 5400601 | NCBI WGS metagenome assembly WNGK01 (sample SAMN13153376, study PRJNA577476) | soil metagenome | isolation source: 60 cm soil or saprolite under Garry oak tree replicate 1 | place: USA:California | collected 2016-06-15
CGGTCCGAACAGCGGCGGCGCCGCAAACGCGGCAAAAGCCCCGAAGGCGCCCAGCGCAACGGTAAGCGCGCCGACAAGCGAACTCGCCGGGGAATGCACGCATGCAACGTCCGAATACCTGCCCTGCGGCTTGCTCGACGGATTCAGCGGGTTTTCCACATTCGTTTTCTTCGTGAATTTCGCTGCGGACGTTTGCAAGCCCTGTGCCACGACGGAAACTTCGGTTCGATCAGGTGCTTGTGGCGATGGCGCGGTGATTCCTTTGGGCGGTTTGTAGATTTGCCCACGCTTTGTTGTAAGAAAGGGCGCCGGGCGATTCGCGGTGTTATGCGGGCGTTCGCGCGGAATTCCACGCGCCGGATCGCGCGATGTCGCCGGCCGGGAGCAGGCACGCAGCTTGCTCGACGGAACTGCCGGTCACCGAGAAGGGAAATGCCGTGACGAACCAGCATCCGCCCAAACCCAGACCGGACGAGCCGACGCCTTCGCCGCCGCGGCCTGATCCGGACCCCGCACCTGCGCCCGAGGATCCCGTGGACCAAGAGCATGAAAAGCGCCCCGGGCGGCTTCTGGCGGACCCCCTCGGCTCGGCGAGGCGCCGCGGCGTCGCACACGCGCGCGACTGAGAACCTCTAACGGAGAACGGAATGACCATGAGCAAGCGAGCGCGACAAGCGCTCCAAGCCGGTCTGCGTCGAGTGCAGTCCGGCAAGATCGGATACATCCTTCTTTGGCTGCTCGGCGTGCCTATTCCAATCCTGCTGATCATCTATTTCCTGCGCGGCTGCACCTGATCGTAACGCCGCAAACGGCGCACAAGCCGCGCGGCCCTGGAAAGGGCGCGTCGCGGCAATCAAGATCACGTCCTCTGCGACGGCAGACGGTATCAGCCCCGACCAAGCCGCCGCTTGGATGCGGCCCCCGTGCCGCTCCGGCCGGAGCTTCGAGCGGCGGGGAGTAACATCGCACGCTCGACACTTCGAAACGATCGGCGACATGAAATTGCGTCCCTTCGCGCGGCGAACGCTCCCTTGGTCGGGCGCGTTGCTCCTGGCCGCCGGAACAATCATCGTGGCGACCGCCGGTCTGAGCATCGCAAGCTGGCACGGCGTCACCCTGGGCAACATCGCGCCGTCCTCGCGCATTCAATACGACGCCGCGTGGGCTTTCGCCTTCGCAGGCGCGTCGCTGGTGGCAGGTTCGGCGCGCTGGAACAACATGGGTCGCGCGTTCGCGGCGATGCCGATCGCGCTGGGCGCGTTGCGGCTGATCGCCCATTTTTCGCCGGGCGCGCTCGCCGTGCGTCCCCTTCTCGTCAACCCATGGCTCCCTTACGGCGAGGGAAGCTACGACGACATGGGAGTCCTCACCGCGCTGCTGTTCGTCGTTTCCGGTTCCGCGCTGGCGTCGCTGCGGCAGACGCCGCGCGGTCCCTGGCGATCGGTCTGGATCGCGCTTCTCGCGTCGATTGCCTTCGCGCTGTCGCTGCTGCTGCTCGTGGGCGCGTGGTCGTCGAGCCCCGCGGTGTCGGAGTGGATGACTCGAGGCGGAGGCGAAAACGTCAATGCGCTCCTGTTCATCGTCATGGCGTCGACGCTCCTGGCGTACGGACTGCTCGGCAGCAAGGACGAGAAGCAGGCGTTGCGGCGTTCGACCCCCGTGATCGTGTGGCTCGCCGTCTTCGCATGCGTGCTGGTGCTGTGGCGCGCGCTCACCGTGGAAGAGACGCGCGTGATTCAGCACAGCACCACGCTCGTGGCAACCGACGCGCGCAGCCAGGTCGAGCGCGATCTGAACACACGCACGGAAATGCTGGAGCGGCTGGCGGAACGCACGCTCATCCATCCATTCAACGCGGAGATCTGGCGGCGCGACGTCGGCGCACTGCTCAAGGACTTCGACGAACTCCAGACACTGGCCTGGGCAGACCCGGATTACATCGTGCGCTGGGTCGTTCCCGAAACCAGCGAAGCTCGCCTGCTCGGCTACAACCTGCTTTCGGATCCGCGGCATGCGGCGACCGTGCGTCAGGCGGTGCAGAACAAGCGCGCGACTTTCGGTCCGTTCGCGGAGCTCGCGCCCGGGTCGCAGGGCGTCGTTATCTATGTGCCCGTATTTCAAGGCGACGAGTTGCGCGGTGTCGTCTCCGGCGCGCTCGGCCGGGGAAACTGGCTCAAATCACTGCTCAACGGGCGCTTCGCAGATTACGCGATCGAGCTGCTGGAAGACGGGCGTGTCACCCAGGCTGTCGACGCCGACGTCCCCGTGGCGTCGCGCGACTGGACTGTCGAGCTGCCGCGACCAGCGAGTACCTTCATCGCGCGGCGTCGGGTCTGCCGGAGGCGGCGCTTGCGCTCGGCTCGGTGCTGGCGACACTGCTCGCGATGTCGGCGTATCTTTTCCAGACCGCCCGCCGGCGGGCGCGCGAACTCGATCGCGCCAACGCGCGCCTGCAAAGCGATATCGCGCGCCGCTACCACATCGAACAGGAGCTGCGTCAAAGCGAAACCCGAACACAGCTCATCGTCAACGCAATCCGCGATTGTGCGATCTACATGCTCGACGTGGAAGGCCGCATCGCGAGCTGGAATCCGGGCGCGCAGGCATTGAACGGGTATACCCCCTCGGAAGCGATTGGAAGACCGTTTTCGATGCTATATCCGGCCGACCGCGAGCAGCAGCCGGAAAAGCATCTTGCGGTGGCGGCACGGCGAGGCTGGTACGAGGAGGAATGCTGGCACCTGCGCAAGGACGGCAAGCGCTACCGCGGTGACGACGTTGTCTCGGCGATTCGGGACGAGAGCGGCCAGCTTCGGGGCTATTCCGTCGTCACGCGTGACGCCACCGAGCGCATCGAGCTGCGCCAGCAAACCGAGCGCTCGCGCGACCACTATTTCGCGTTGTTCTCGGATTTCCCGAATCTCGTCTGGCGCAGCGACACGGGCGGCGTCTGCGATTACCTGAATCAAGCGTGGCTCGATTACACGGGCAGGCCCCGCGAGCGCGAGTTGGGAAGCGGCTGGCTCGACGGCATGCACGCCGACGATCGACGGCGCTGGCAGGAAACGTTCACCGATGCATTCGCCACGCGCCGCCCTTTCGAGATCGAGTTCCGTCTGCGGGCGGCCAACGGCGAATACGGGTCGATGATCTGCGTCGGACGCCCTTATCACGACCTGCAGGGCAATTTTTGCGGTTATCTCTGTTCGTGCTACGACAATACGGCGCGGCGCGCGATGGAAACCGCCCTCAAGGAAAGCGAACAGCGTTACGAGGGAATGACCGCCAACGTGCCCGGAATGGTGTTTCAGCTCGTGCGCGACGCGTCGGGCAGACTATCGTTTGCGTATGTCAATCGCGGCTCGCAGACGCTGACCGGGCAGCCACAGCAAGCCTTGCTCAACAACGCGGATGCTTTTTTTTCGCTGCTCGCCGAGTCGGAGCGATCGCACGTGATGGCGACGCTGGAGACTTCGGCTGCGCAACTGACCAACTGGAACTGGAGCGGGCGCCTGCGACCTTTGCACGACAGCGCTGAAAAGTGGGTCAGCATCCGCGCGCAGCCCCGCCGCGCCGATCACGGCACGCTGTGGGACGGGCTCGTCTTCGACGACACGCAATCGAGGCTCGCGCGGCTCGAGATCGAGCGCTCGCGCGAGGAGCTGCGATCGCTGTCGCGCCACCTGCAGCTCGTTCGCGAGGAGGAAAAGGCGCGGATCGCGAGGGAAGTGCACGACGAGCTCGGCTCGACGCTCACCGCGCTGCGCATGGACCTCGACTGGCTCGGTGAGCAGCTGCCGCCGGGCGCAGCGCCTTTGCGCCAGAAACGAGGGGCGATGGTCAAGCTGGTCGAGGCGGCGGTCGCTGCCACGCGCAAGATCGTTACCGATCTGCGCCCGAGCATTCTCGACGACCTGGGGCTCGCCGCGGCGTTGCGCTGGCAGGCGTCCGAGCACGAAAAGCATACTGGAATGACCATCCACATCGAGACGCCCGACCCCGACGTCGCCATCCCGCGCGAGGCGGCGCTCGCGCTGTTTCGCATCTTTCAGGAGACGCTAACCAACATTGCCCGTCACGCGAAGGCGACGACGGTCGCGGTCGAGCTCGAGGAGAGCGACGAAGCCTACAAACTACAGATCCGCGATAACGGCGTCGGCATAACCGAGGACGATATCGGCAAGCCCTCATCGCACGGCATTCGCGGGATGCGCGAGCGCGCGCAACAGCTGGGGGGAAATCTTTCGGTCAGCGGCCGACCCGCGCGCGGAACCACGCTGGTTGTATCGATTCCCAAACCCGCATCGCCCCGCATAGCGCCGGCCCAGCAGCCCTCGGCTCCGCGGGACCCCGCGAGGCTCTAGCACGACAACGATCGGAAACGCTTGCGCCAAGCAACGGCGCGACGCCCTAGCTCACCTGCCTAGGAAATCTTGACGTTGAGCTGATCGACGACGCCCTTGACCCCGGCTGTCGAGGAGGTGAGCTGCTTGGCACGCTCGCGCAGGTCGGCGTTATCGACCATACCTGACAACGTCACCGTCCCGTCCTTGGTGTCGACGTTGATCTGCAGCGACTTCAGGCCCGGCTCGGCAAGGATCGCCGCCTTGACCTTGGCCGTGATCGCGGCATCGTCGGTCGCCACGACAGCCTTGTCCATCGCTGCCGTCGTCGTGGTGGTGGCGTTCTGCATTGCCTGATCGACCTTCCGCGTCGTATCGCTCGGCGAGCGCTGCCCGCAGGCGCCGAGAGTCAGCGATGCGGCTGCCAGCGCCGCAACGAGTGCCGATGTCGTATTGATCTTCATGATATCGCTCCAAGAAAAACTCGCATATTCGCCGCGTTGCGCAGCGCCTACGAGTGTTGTTGAGTATCCCCTGTTTCCCAGTAAGGCCTGGTGCCAAAAAACGAATGGATGAGCACCGCGCATTCGTGATCGAGCAGATTCGGCATAGCATCGCGCTGCATCGACGGCGCGCGCTCGATCCAGTCTCGACGCGCGTTGATGCGAAACCTGTCGCCTTCCTCGAGCAACATCGCATTCCAGGGCACGGCGATCACACGCCTCCACTCCGGTGCATGGTCGAGCACCACCACTCCGTATATAACGCGGCCGCTGCGCATATCGACCATGATGTCGGCAAGCATCCCGATGGCTTCCAACCGGCTGTCGACCACGGGCAGGCCGAGGACTTCGTTGCCGCCGACGATGCCACGCGTTATCCACCCGGAGGTGACGTGATCGCGCTCGACCTCGGTTTGTGCCTCAACAATTGCCATGGTCTCAGATTCTGATCTGCGCGCCGGTTGCGACACGGGCAGTGTGCGACTCAAACTCAATGCGCGATATCGGTGAGAAACTGTTTCTCGCGTCGGATGATTCGAAGATCGATGTCGGAGCCGATCCTACTCACCGACAACCAGGACGCAAGCTTCAGGCAGCGAGGAGGATTCCAGCGGCTGGCGTTTGCAGCGACACCAGCTCGGTGCCCTGCTCGGCCGGCTCGACAAGAGGCGCCAGGCGCCGCATGCGCGCCGATCCGAAGAACGTCGCGAACGCGACTTCCGCGGCGTCGCGTCCGGTTCCGATGCGCACGATCTCGTCCAAGGGAGAGAGCTGCGTCGGGTCGAACAAGTACCATCGGTTGCCGAGATAGGCTTCAAACACGGCGTGGAAATCGGGCGGAGGATCGTTGTACCGGGCGTATCCGGTCACGAAGCGCGCCGGAATATTGAGGGCGCGACAGAACGCGACGGCCAGATGCGCAAAGTCGCGACACACGCCGACGCGGTTGGCCAGCACGTCGCGCGCGGTCGTCAGCGGTGACGAGGTTCCGATCTGATACTTGATGTTGTCGCGTATCCACTGACAAACGGCCTGTACGCGGCGATATCCCGATTGGAGCGCGCCGAATTCGCGGCACGCCAGGGCGAACAGCAGATCGGCCTCACAGTAGCGGCTCGCCAGCACGTAGGGCAGCGCCGCGCCTGGGACATGAGCCAGCGGCACTTCGGGCGCGAGCTCGTCGACCGCGGGCGGGTCGAGATCGATAGTCGCCTGGTAACGCATGATGAACGGCCCCGGTGGCACATTGACGCGAATGAAGCGGTTGAGACCCCCGGCATCGGTGAACTCGTCGATTTCCAGCGCCGGCTCGGTCGTCACCGCCTCGGCGCGGGCACGCTGCGAATCCGTGCTCGCGACCGCAAGATTGAACACGAACAGCGTCTGCTCAAGCACGTCGTAGTCGAGCTGGGAATCGATATGAAACGACTTCATGCGCACGAGGCCGGACGCGCTAGCGGGATCAGACGTTCATGTGTTTGGGGAGGTCCGTGAGGAGCTCCGACAGGTCGTCGGCGTGCTCTTCCTCGACGGCCTGGATCTCCTCGATCATCCGCTTCGTCGTGCTGTCGAATGGCGCGAAATACGCGGCGATTTCACGGTAGCTGTCGATCGCGATGCGCTCGGCGACCAGGTCCTCCTTGATCATGTCGACAAGACCCGTGCCTTCGACGTATTCCGAGTGGCTGCGGCTCTGCAGCCCTTCCGGAGAAAAATTGGGCTCGCCGCCCAGCTGGACGATCCGCTCGGCGATGCGGTCGGCGTGCTGCTGCTCTTCGTTGGCATGCTGCTGGAATTCCGCCGCGACCGGTCCAGCGTGAATACCCCGCGCCATGAAATAGTGGCGCTTGTAGCGCAACACACACACGATCTCGGTCGCGAGAGCGTCGTTGAGTACCTTGACCGCAGTTGCGGTGTCGACGCCGTATCCGGCCGTCACGGCGCCTTCCTCGATATGCTGACGCGCGCGCTTGCGCAGGGTTTTGACGTCGGTGACAAAGGCTTGTTTATTGCGTGCAGGGGCTTGTTTCACAGCGGCTCCTTCGCGATGGGATACAGAGGGAATTTGGGGGCAATACGACGCGGGCTCAGGCTCCAGCATGAATCGTGCCCATAATTTTACACGGTCGCTCCTCGCGCGTCGCCGACGCGCAATGCACAAAGGGCCCTTGCGCAGGTAATTCCTACAAAGCGGAAGATGCGCAGGCGTGTCTTTGGTGTGCGCCACCGATGCGCTGGCCCGCCCAAGGCTTTCCGACTATCATCGTTGCTCGCCTTTCCCCGCCCGCCCATGGCCGAACCCGATTTTGCGACGCAACTCCGCACGCACCGGCCGTATCTGGTGCGGGTTGCGTTCCTTCAATTGCGCGACAACGATCTCGCCGAGGACGTCGTCCAGGACACACTGCTCGCGGCGCTGCAGGGCGCCGCCGGATTTTCCGGCCGTTCGAGCGTCAAAACCTGGCTTACCGGAATCCTCAAGCACAAGATCGTCGATGCGATCCGGAAAAAAGGCCGCGGCCCGGCGCTGTCATCGCTCGAGGATGAGTGTCAAATCGAAGACTTCGACGCGCTATTCGACGAATCGGGCCATTGGGAGAATCCTCCCGCGGACTGGGGCGATCCCGAAAGCCAGCTCTCCCGGCGGGAATTCTTCGACATCATGCAGTTATGCCTGGAGAAGCTGCCGCCGAACACGGCGAGGGTATTCATGATGCGCGAGGTCATGGAGCTCGACGGCGACGAAATCTGTAAGGAACTGACCATTACGTCGACCAACCTGTGGGTCATTTTATACCGGGCCAGGATCGCGCTTCGCCAATGCCTGGAACAGCACTGGTTCGCGCAGTCCGGCCACGCTGCTTAAGCCAGCTTCGATACGCTCGAGACCGGCTTCGCTCACGCTGCATTCGACAGAATCACATCGACCCTTGGGCCGACTGATATCGTGCAAGGATGCGAGCCGCCTGATCTCGCAAATGCAGGAAGGCCACGTGCCTCTGCGGCAGCGGCTGCGCGTGCGCCTGCACCTGTTGTGGTGCGAGGCATGCAAGCGCTTCGCACTGCAGCTGCGTTTCCTGCGCCTGGCGCTTCGCCGCTACAAGCAGTAGGAGCGTCCTTTCGCGGAGACGCTCTCTCAAGGCTCGCCTTCGCAGTGCTAAAATAAGCGTTGTTCACGAAGGCTTCGACTGTCATGCTGGCCGTAACCATCAACGGCGCGTCGCATACCCTTCCCGCGACCGAGGCAACCATCGCGGAATTGCTGCGGGAGCTCTCGCTTGAGGGCAAGCGGGTCGCCGTAGAAAAGAACGGCGCAATCGTTCCCAGGAGCCTGCACGCGGCGACAACGGTGCGGGTGGGCGACACGATCGAGATCGTGGCGGCGGTAGGCGGCGGTTAGGAACGCTCGTATGAACGCCCCCAACGAGACCCTCGGTCAGAGCCTCGACGATCCCCTGATCATCGCCGGCCGCGCGTACCACTCGCGGCTTTTGGTCGGAACTGGAAAGTACAAGGATTTCGCGCAGACCCGGGCCGCGATCGATGCGTCGGGCGCACAGATAGTTACGGTCGCGATACGCCGCACCAACATCGGCCAGGATGCGAACCAGCCTTCGCTGCTCGAGTACCTGCCTCCATCGGAATTCACGCTGCTGCCGAACACCGCCGGCTGCTACAGCGCCGAAGATGCCATCCGCACGCTCAGGCTCGCGCGCGAATTGCTCGACGGCCGCACCCTGGTCAAACTCGAGGTATTGGGGGACCCGCATACGCTCTTTCCCAACGTCCGCGAAACCCTGCACGCTGCCGAGGCGCTGGTCAAGGAAGGTTTCGACGTGATGGTCTATACGTCCGACGACCCGATCGCTGCGCGAGAGCTCGAGGCGCTCGGTTGCGTGGCGATCATGCCATTGGCGTCGCTGATCGGTTCCGGCATGGGAATTTTGAACCCGTGGAACCTCCGTCTCATCATCGAGCAGGCCAAGGTTCCCGTGCTCGTCGATGCGGGCGTCGGCACGGCGTCGGACGCGGCAATCGCCATGGAGCTGGGATGCGCGGGGGTTCTCATGAACACCGCCATCGCGTCGGCGGAAGACCCGGTACGGATGGCCGGCGCGATGAGAAAGGCCGTGCAGGCCGGGCGCGACGCGTTCCGCGCCGGTCGCATGCCGCGAAAGCACTACGCGGCAAGCCCGAGCTCGCCGACGTCGGGCCTGATCGGCTGACCACGGATCGCGCTTCTCCCTTGCCGGTGCCGATACTTCGCGCAATCGCCGCGGCGGCGTGCTCGATATCGCTTGCACATGCCGCGCCGCTTGCGGAGGGCGAGATCGCGCAGCTATGTGCAGCAGCCGAGGATACTGCGCACTGCGGCCGCTTGATCGAGGAGATCCAGCTCAAGCGCCTGCCCAATCTCGCGCGGCGCGAGGGTAACGCGCTGCACGTATCGCTTTTCCCCGACGGAATCGCGACGTTTATCGACAGCGACGATCCCGTGAACGGCCGTTCGCACAGCCTGTGGGATTTCATCGACGGCATCAACGCGGTCGTCCTTTACACCAGCGCCGGCGATTCCAGCGGCTATACGCTGCTGCAGCGGACGAGCAACCGGCGCTCCGATCTACCCGCGGAGCCGCAACTGTCTCCCGATCGCGCGCATCTCGCCACGGCCGATGTCTGCGCGTCGCGCTGCGTCAACGAGATCGCGGTATGGAGAGTCACCCGCAACGGCATCTTCAAGGAGCTTGCCTGGTCGCCGGGCACGGCGTGGATCGACGCCGCGGCGAAATGGAAGGATGCGGCAACGCTCGCGATCGATTACACCGCCGCCGGCGCTACGACGGGTGCGACGGTCGAGCGCGCGCTGAACGACCCGTCCTGGAAGCGCTTGCCGCCGCCCTAGAACCGGACGATGAACGCTTCCAGCGAGGCGCGGCAGCGCCGGAGCGTCAAGAGCTTCGTCCTTCGCCAGGGTCGATTCTCCCCAGCGCAGCGGCGCGCGTACGAGTCGCTGCTTCCGCGTTTCTCAATCCCGTTCTCTGCGACGCCGGTTGATCTCGCGCGTTCGTTCGGCCGCAACAACGCGAAGATCCTCGAGATCGGGTCCGGAATGGGCGAGACCACCGCGGCGATCGCGAGCCTGCATCCAGAGCTCGATTTCGTCGCGGTGGAAGTGCACACGCCAGGCGTCGGGAACCTGCTCAAGCTTGTTGACGAGCGCGGACTTGCGAACGTACGCATCGTGCAGCACGACGCGGTCGAGGTGGTCGAGCGCATGATCGGTCCCGGTGCGCTCGCCGGAGCGCACGTCTTCTTTCCCGACCCGTGGCCGAAGAAAAAACACCACAAGAGGCGCCTGCTGCAGCCGGAGTTCGTGCACCTGCTCGCCGGACGCCTGGCGCCCGGCGCTTGCCTGCACGTCGCGACCGACTGGGGGGACTACGCCGAGCAGATTCTCTCGACGATGAGCGATGAGCCGCTGCTCGAAAACAGCTGTGCGCGTTTTGCGCCGCGGCCGGAGTATCGCCCGCTGACGAAGTTCGAGCGGCGCGGCCTCGAGCTAGGCCACGATGTTCGCGATTTGATCTTCCGGCGACGCTGACCCTATTCCTGCCGGTGCTCGGTCGACAATGCGATCAGGCGCGTAATCGCGCTGCGCGCGATGTCGCGCGAGAAATGCGCGCGCACGTTGTCCTGCCCGCCGCGCGACAGTGCAGTCCACAAAGCTTCGTCGGTGTATGCGCGCACCACGGCATCGGCAAAGGCGTCCGGTTCGTCCGCGACCAGCGCTTCGACGCCGGGCGTGAGATGCATTCCCTCGATCGACGGCGTCGTCGCCACGACCGGCAATCCGTGGCTCATGGCATGATTGACCTTGCCCTTGACGCCGGCGCCGTAGCGCAACGGGGAAACTGACAAGCGACAACCGTCGAGATAGGCATCGATGTAGGGAACGTGTCCGGTGACGACAAAGTCGTCGGCGGCCAGCGCCTTCACTGCCAGAGGGGGTTCAACGCCGACGATGTACGACTTGACGCCCGGAAGGCGCTCGCGAATTCGCGGCATGATTTCTCTGCCGTACCAGAGGACTGCGTCGGTATTGGGCGGGTGGCGAAAGCCCCCGATGAACAGCAGGCCCTCACGCTCGGCAAACGGCCGGCCGGCGGCGACGTTTTCGTGGATCGTCGACAAAAGCATCACCCGCGCATCCGGCACGAGGCGATTGAGCAGCTCCATTTCGACGGAGCTGACGACCAGCGTCAGGTCCGCCTTGCGGATAAGCGCCAGCTCCTCATCGCGCTTGGCCACCGCGGCGCGCTTGCCGATGCGACTGACGTCGAGTTCGGAGCGGCGCTCCTCGCGCAGAAAATGCAGATCGACGGTATCGAAGACGACCAGCGCATCGGATGCGAAAGCACGCACAGTCGAGAGGTGCTTGATCGCGACGTAATGCCTCGACAGGATGACGACGTCAAACTCCTGACCGTGCGCAGCAAGATATTCCGCGATCGACCGCGCGTACGGATGGAACTGGACTTCGATTCCGCGCTGCTGCAGGTTCGTCGCGTAGGGCTGGCGGTGCTCGAGGTTGTCGGCGACGAACGTGACCTTGCATCCCAGGCTCACCATGATCTCGAGCACGTACTGCATGCGCAGCGACCCCGCGTCCTGATCGGGCGTGAGCATGCAAGCATCGACGACCAGGACCCGCCGCTTGGCCCATCGGTCCCGCTCCAGCTCTGGTGCGACGCCGTTTGCGCGATGGCCGGCAAGCTCAGCGGACCATTTGGCCGAAAACGCGCTTCGGTTGGTCAGCTGGTGGCGCTTGATCCCGGCGGTCTCATCGGTCCCCGAAGTCATTCCCTCGAAGTGGACGACCACCGCTCGCGGCTGGTAATACACCTTGCGGCCGGCGGCACGAACCGAGAACGCGAGATCGGCATCCTCGTAGTACGCCGGTGCGTAACGGGCGTCGAAGCCGCCGACCCGGCAAAAAAGCCGTCGCTCGATCGCGAGGCACGCGCCCGAGCAATAGTCGACCTCCCTGACATAGTTGTATTCGGGCTTTTCGGGATCGTCGCTGCGGCCGAAGTTCCACGCCGACCCGTCACGCCAGACGATTCCTCCGGCTTCCTGAAGGCGTCCGTCGGGATAGATGAGCTTCGCGCCGACGAGCCCGGCGTCGGGGTAGCGTTCGAAAGTCTCGAGCAGCGCATCGAGCCAACCGTTCGTGACGATCGTATCGTTGTTGAGGAACACCAGAATATTTCCTCGCGCGACCTCCCCAGCCTTGTTGCAGCTGCCGATGAAGCCCAGGTTGGTCTCGTTGCGCAGGAAGCGGACTCCCGTCACGCTCGCGAGAGCGGCAGCAACGGGTTCCGGAGACGCGTCGTCGACGACGACGACCTCGTAGCTTCCTGCCGTCGTGGCCGCATGCACGCTCTTGAGGCACGTATAGGTGAGCAGGGGCTTTCCATAGACGGGAACGACGATCGTGACGCCCGGCTGCGATGCGGCGGCAAAAGCGAGCGGCGCGATAGCCGCCGCCTGCTCGAAGCGTTCGCTCGCCGCCGGTACGTAACGATTCGTGCGCGCGATGCGGCGGACGATGCGCCGCCCAAGCGCGCCCGCCCCCTCGTCGCGCAGGATCGACAACGCCAAGCCCGTATACCGTGGCGCCTGGCGTACCGAAGCCCATCCCGCGCGCATTCGAGCTGCAACGATCTTGGCGCGGTGCAGCGCGCGACGAACGGGCGCCTCGACTCGACCGTGGCGAGCCGGCTGCGCGCCGCGTCGAGCAGGGATTCCATCTGCGCGAGGTGCGTCTGCAGCTTGCCGACGTAGATCTGCATCTGCACTTGTTCCCGGCGGGTCAATACCAGCTCGGTGGCGAGCTGCTCGCGGTCGCCTTGCGCGCGGTCGCGGATGGCGCGGAACTCCTCGAGTTGCTCCGCGATCACGTCGACGCGACGCTTGAGCTCCGAACGGGCTTCGCTGTGGCCAAAGTCGACACCCGCAGCGTAGAGCTGGGGCAGCGTGAGCTCGGGCGTCTCCGGCTCTTCGTCGCCCAGATAGTAGTGGCGCGGATCGAGGCGCGGAGGGGCCGCGGGCCTTCGCGCACGCGGATGCGCCTGCAACGGCGCCGCGTACATCGCGATGTAGCGCTGAGGATCCGTCATGAGGCCACCACGCGCGGACGAACGAGACGCATGCTTTCGGCGGTCGAGCCGGCCTTGAGCAGCGCGTCGTTCCATTCCGAAGGCGCGGCGTTCCAGGGCACCAGCAGCGATCGCGGATGGCCGGCGAGCCGCTCCGGGAAGGCGCCCAGCGCGGAAGCCACGATGGGGATCCCCGCGGCGAGCGCGACGCTGAGCGTATACGCGTAGGTCTCAGGAATCTGCGCGGGAAACCAGATCACGTCGGGACGCTCGGCGGCGATGAGCGCGGAGAGCTCGTCCTCGGAATACTGGCCGTGAATCGACAGCGGCGCTGCAGGCCACTGCGGCAGCACCTCGGTCGTCGCTCCCACGACCCGAAAGGCCAGCGGCAGCGCGCGCGCCTGCGCGTCGAGCGCGCACGCCGCGACGACCCGCGATCCCTTTTCCGGCGACAGATTGCCCACCGTGATCACGCGCGTCACCCGACGCGGCTGCGCGGCCTGCGCCTCGGGATGCGCGATGACGATCGTTTCCACGTCGGGGAAATAGCGCGCGATGCGCTGCGCAACGTCGCGCGTCGGCGCGAATACGCGCGCCGCGCCCCGCAGCAGCGCGCCCAAGGCACCGCGCCACGCGGTGATGTCGAGGCCCCATTGCCCCGGCCTTCTGGCGAGGCAGGCAGCGCAGCCCGCTGCGTCGGGCTCGCCGCAATAACGCCCGTCCTCGGTGACCAGATGATATTGCGGGCAGATCGAATAGTAGTCGTGCAGCGTGCAGTCGTAGGGTATGCCCGCTCCGACGGGGATCTCGAGCACGGACCTTGGCAGGCCGTGCACGTGATGGAAATGCATCCGGGCGATGCCGAGCGCGCGAAGCAGCTCGATCAGCGCCGGCAGCTCGCGCGGCAACGAAAAATATGCGGCGAAACCCTCGCCTGTGCGGGGCCAGGCCAGCTTGACCGTGTCGCCCGCGGCCGGTTGCAACAGCAATACCTCGAATCGGTCTTCCGCCATCGCCGCGAGATCGTCGATGTGGCGGCGAATTCCTCCGCCCCAGCCATGCGATACAAACAGAACCAGCGGGCGCGGCCACTCAGTGAGCCGGCGCAGGTCGACGTTGCGTTGGAATGGCCGCGCCGGATCCCGCCGGTCGAAGTCCGCGCGCTGCGCGGGGTAGTGCGGGTAGAGCTTGGACAGCGCCTTGTCGGCGCGCGATGCCAGCGCCCGAGCCTCGGAGGCGCCGAACGCGGTCGCACCCTGATGCCATACATACACGTCCGCCGCAAGCACATGGCGGAATCCGCCGGCGGTTGCGCGAAGACAGAAATCCTGCTCGACGCCGTAGTCGCTGCCCAGCGGAGCGGCATCGAACACACCGACCGCCTCGAGACACGCGCGGCGAAAGTAAACGCATGGCCCGCACGACATGATCATGTCGACGGATTCGCCGGCGTTGGCGCGCCGGAACAGCATGTCCATCGAGGCGACGTCATGCCCGCCGGGCAGGGCGTTGTCCACGCCCGAGCGGGGATAGCCGGCTACGCCCCCGCGACTTGCGAATGGCGCTACCGTCCCGATATCGCGCGCTTTTGCCGCATGCGCAAGAAGTCGATCCAGCCAGTCGTTTGCGACTTCGGCATCGCTGTGAAGAACGACGACGTCGCGTTCGCGATGCAAGGCGATCGCGCGATTGATCGCTGCGGCGAAACCCTGCCTCGGTCCCTGCTCCAGCAGCGTGATGTCACCTTCGGCGGCAAGCCCGTGTAGCCAGCGCGCAAGCTCGAGGTCCGGAGAGGCGTCGTCGACGACGACAAGCTCGAAGGCATGCGCCTGTGGCGACGCGAGCACGCTCTCGATGCAGCGCCTCGCCGCTTCCGCGCCGCGATAGACCGGAACGATGACGTCGACCGTGCTCATGGTTCTTCGCGGCGCAGCATCCGCCGGAGCCGGCCCAGCGGCCAGCGCAGCCAGCCGCCGAGCGATTCGCGGTAGGCGATGCGCGCGTTGGCCGCCGATAGCGCGCCGGACAGCGCCGCGTAAGCTACCTGCGTTTTCTGCAGCTCGGCGCCAATTCTGTCGCTCTCGTGCTCGAGGCGCTCGACATTCTCGCCGAGCGCGATCTCGCGCTGTCGGGCGCTCGCAAGCTCGTTGACCGCGACGATCGCCTCTTCGAGGCGCTGCTCGGCAATCGTTCGCGCATCGATCTCATCCCAGTAGAGACGCTTTTCGGCGAGCAGCGCGCGCTCGTAGTCACGGTACAGCGATTGCGCGCCGTCGTCGAACGCGGAAAAATCGGGAAGGCTCGGCAGCTCGGCTCCCGCGGCGGCGCACGCAACGATGAAATACATGGGCGGCGCCGGCGCCGCCGGTTCCTGGACGCGGTCGCGAATACACGTCCTTGTTGGGCGACGAGATGATCAGCGCGCCGGAGGGAGCGAGCACGCGCCGGAACTCGTCGAGCATGGTCTCCTGGGCGGCCAGATGCTCTATCGTCTCGAAGGAAACGACGAGGTCGAAGCTCGCATCGGCGAAAGGCAGCGCGGTGCACGAGCCCCTGACGTAACGAAGGTTGGGGCGCGCCGCGTAGCGAGCCCTTGCATGATCGATGGCGTCGCGGTCGATGTCGATGCCGGTCACCTCGCGCGACGCTCCGGCGAGCAGCCAGCTTCCATAGCCTTCGCCGCACGCCGCGTCGAGGACGCGCTTGTCTGCCGCCGCCGCCAGCGCGGCGCAGTAGCGATGCCAATGCTCGTACCAGATCGCACCCTTGATCTCGGGCGTAAAACGCTCACCGGTAAAAGGGAGGGAGGCGGTCAAGGTGATCGAGAGGCGATGGCATCCGCCCGCGGAAGCGCGAGGCCGCCGCCACGGCAACCCTATATTTTACGCCTGCGCCATGGCCGGCTCCAGATGCAATGACCGCGTGCGAGGCAGCGGCATCGTCTGCGAAGCCCAAGTGCCGCTACTCCAAGTCGATCCGCACGGGTTGATGATCCGACGCCTGCGTCTTCTGATCAACGCGCACCTCGCGCACTCGGCGCGCAAGGTCGGCCGAGACGAAAATGAAATCGCAATGCAGCTCGGGCTCGCCGGGGACCTCTTTTTCGTAGATCTTGAAGGTTGACGGATGCGAGGCGCCGGGATGAGCGATTCCCCATGCGTCCTGCAGCGGCGGCGTCCCATCGTCGAACGGTGCCGCCATGCGGGCGTGCAGGGGATCGTCGGGCTCGAGGTTGAAGTCGCCAGTGATGATCGTGGATGCGGGCCGCAGATACGTGTGGAACGGACTGCCGGTCGTGTCGACGATTCCGCCGCGCCGCGCGTGCCCGCTTCCCTCGGCATGGATGGCGCGTAGCGCCTCGACCTGAGCGGCACGGCTCTTCGAGCCATAGTACTCGAGATGCGTCGTGATCACGCGCAATTCGCCGAACTCGGCCGCGATGATGGCTTCGAGCGCGATGCGCGGCATGCCATTGACCCCTGGATCGACCGGAAACGGCAAGAGATGCCGAAACACCGGACCGACCGGAAGCCTCGAGAGGATCATGTTTCCGAAACGCCGCCGGCGGCCACCTTCCGCCGGCACGTCGACCGCGACGCCCTGAACCGGCGTGTAGCCGGGAAGCGCCCGTGCGATCTCGGCAAATTGATTCTCACCGCGGCTTCCACCGAGCCGCGGGTGCGGATAATTGTCGGCGATCTCCTGCAGGCACAGGACGTCGAAATCGGCGAGCGCCTTGGCGTCGTGAGCGATGCGCGACGGGTCCACGCGTCCGTCGACGCCGCGGCACCACTGCACATTCCAGGTAATAAGCTTCATGATTTCACTGTCATGGCGTTGATCGGCAAGAAGAGTAGCTGCGGACAAGGCGCCGCCTCACTTGTCAACTGAGTTCCGATCGGAGCGTACACGAAAGTACGTGAGGATCGGAAGCGAGCAGCAACGCAGTCCGCGGTCGCTATCCGACGCCGAGCGACGGCAGGATCAGCGAATCCCGGCGCGCATGAACGATTGCACGAATTGTCTCTGAAAGAGAAGGAATCCGATCAGCAGCGGAGCAGAAGTCATCAGCGTCGCCGCGGTGATGATCGACCAGTCGATCCCCTGATCGGTCGCCGAGAATACCTGCAGACCCACCGTCAGCGGCCGTGATTCGACCGAGTTGGTGATGATCAGCGGCCAGAGGAAATTATTCCAGTGATAGCTGACGCTGACTAGCGCATAGGCGAGATACACCGGCCTCGCCAGCGGGACATAGACCTTCCACAGCACCTGCAGCGGCGAGCAACCCTCGACGCGGGCGGCCTCGTCGAGTTCGCGCGGGACCGTCTTGAACGTCTGCCTCAGGAGGAAGATGCCGAACGCGCTCGCCATGTACGGCAGGCCGATCGCGGCAATGGTGTCGCGCAGGCCCAGCGCGCTCATCGTGCGGTAGTTCTCCACGATCAATACGTCGGGCATGATCATCAGCTGCACCAGCACGAGCGCGAAGAGGATCCCGCGCCCCGGAAAATCGAAGCGCGCAAACGCGTATGCCGCCAGCGTGCAAAGAACGAGCTGTGCTCCCAGCACCATCGTGCACAGCACGATCGTATTGAGAAAATAGCGTGCAAAGGGCGCGGCGGCCCAAGCCTTGGCGAAATTCTCGAGCGTGAGCGGCGAGGTCGCGACAAAGCTCGCCGAAAACTCGCCTGGATGAAATGCGGTCCAGATCGCGTACGCTAACGGCAGGATCCATAGCGCCCCGAGCAACCACGCGCCCAGCGTTTCGAGGCCGAGCTGCCATCCGCGCTCCTGATACGCCGTGCTCATTGGTGTACCCCCACGCTTGCGGCTGCCGCCGCTGCGCTGCCCCCAAAGGGGGCGCTGTTCGCGCCTTGGGGCGGCCCGGCGGCGCTCACTGGTAGTGCACCTTGCGCTCGAGAAACCAGAATTGGGCGAGCGCGGCACTGCCGAGCAGCAATAGCAGCACCATGGTCAATGCCGCGGCATAGGCGGTGTCCCAGAAGCGAAAGCCGATTTCATAGATGTAATAGAGGAGAAGCTCGGTCGCGTTGTCGGGCCCGCCGCGAGTCATCACGACCACGTGATCGACCAGGCGAAACGCGTTGATCACCGCGTTCACCAGGACGAAAAGCGTCGTCGGCATGAGCAGCGGAAAGGTCACCCGGCGGAAAAAATACGTCCGCGACGCGCCCTCGATCGCCGCCGCTTCCGCCAGGTGCGGCGAGATCTGCTGCAGCGCGGCCAGGTAGAAGATCATGAAAAATCCAGCTTCCTTCCACACGGCGACGATCATGAGACACGTGAGCGCCGTGTTCTTGCTGCCGAGCCAATTGTGCGAGGGCATGCCGATCGCACCGGAGACCTGCTCGAGCAGCCCGTATCCGGGGGTGTAGAAAAAGAGCCAGATGTTGGCGACCGCAATCATCGGCAGCACGGTCGGGGTGAAGTACGCAAGCCGAAGCGCGCCGCGTCCCGCGATCCGGCCGTTCACCCATACGGCCATCAGCAGCGCCAGCGCGATCGAGAGCGGAATGGTGCCCACGGCGTACCAGAGATTGTTGGCCATCGACTGCCAGAAAATCGGATCGTCGGCGAGCTGCCGATAATTCTCCGCGCCGACGAACACCGCGGGCCGCGCGCCTTTGGGCGTGGACAAAAAGCTGTGCCACAGCGTGGCGACGGCGGGATAGTGGGTGAAAAGCGCGAGCAGCGCCGCCGCGGGCAACAGCAGCAGCCAGCCGTAGAGCCATTGCGACGTTCGCGTCATTTGAGCCGCTCCCACGAGGGAGCCGACTTCGCTGCCGTTCGCTTCTCGTTGTCTACGAGCGTGCGCAGGGGATCATTTCTTGTAGGGACGCAACAAGCGATCGGCCTCGCGCTGCGCGTCCTTCATTGCCTGGTCCGCGGTCTTCGTTCCTGTCAGGGCCGCCTGCAAGCCGTCGTTGAGCGCCTTGGTCACGCGCTGACTGTCGTGCGTGGAAAGCTCCGCAACGGCGTATTGGAGCTGGTCGCGCGCAACCGCGGCCGCCGGAAAATCGGCGACGTATTTTTTCATCGCCGGCGTGTCCCATGCATCGGGACGCACCGCCACGTAGCCCGTGTCGATGCCCCATTGCGCTGCTCTGGCGGGCGAGGTGATCCACCTGACGAACTTGAACGCCGCCGCCTGTTGCGCCGGGCTCGCCTGCTTGAAAAGATAAAAGTTGCCGCCGCCGGTCGGGCTGCCGCGGCGCTTGTTCGCCGGAAGCATCGCGACGCCGAAATCGAACTTCGCGTTGTTCCTGACGTTGGTAAGATTGCCGGTGGTCGTCCACATCATCGCGACCTTGCGCTCGAAGAAATCCTTCGGCGTCGTTCCCCAGTCGACGATTCCTTCGGGGTGGACCTTGTATTTGCTGGTCAGATCGATCCAGTACTGCAGCGCTTCGATCACGCCGGGCTTGTCGTAATACGTCTCGGTGCCCGCGGCGTTCATGAGCACCACGTCGTTCTCGGTGGTCAGCGCCTGGAACAGCCAGTACGGAAAGCCGGTCGACGGGATCTGCACGCCCCACTGCGTGGCTTTGCCCGACGCGTCGCGCTTGGTGAGCTTTTGCGCGTACTCGGCCATTTCCTTCCAGTTCGCGGGCGGCCGGTTCGGATCGAGCCCGGCCTCCTTGAACGCTTCCTTGTTGTAATACAGAACGATGGTCGACCGCTGAAAGGGTATGCCCCAGGTCTTGCCGCCGGTCTGGCTGTTCGCCATGAACGCGGGATAGAAGCCCTTGAGCCAGGACTGATCCTCGGGTGTTTTGATCAGGGGATCGAAAGGCACGACTGCGTCCTCGTCGATCAGCGTGTACATATCGGTCGAAAGGAGCACCGACATCGTCGGCGCGTCGTTGCTCTTCATCGCGGTCAGCGCCTTGGTGAGCGACTCCGCGTAGCTGCCCGAGTAGATCGGCCTGACCTTGATCCCTGCGTTTTCTTTCTCGAAGTCCGCGGCGAAGTTGTCGATCAACTTGGTGATCGGTCCTCCCACGGCGACGGGATAGTAAAACGAGATCTCTACCGGGGCCTGCGCCGCGGCGAGCGCGGAAAACGCGGCCACGACGATGCTCATCAAGCCTTGCCACAACCCAATGCGTTTCATCGGTTCCTCCTCCTCATCGTTTCGTTTTACGCAAGCATCGTTAATCGTCGATCGTCTTCGAACTTGCGCCGGGCACCCGTGGCGGCATCAAAGAAATGCTCGGCGCTCGGCGACCAGGATAGGCGCGTGACGTCGCCGCGACGGAAGGCGACGCGGCCGTCAGTGCGCACGGTCAGCGCCTGCTCGCCGATGCGACAGGCGATGAGCGAATCAGCGCCGAGATATTCCACGTTTTCAACGCGCGCGGGATGGCCTAGCTCCAGGCCGAGAACGATGTCCTCGGGGCGCACGCCGACGATCGCCTCGGCGAGCTCCGCCGGGCCAGTGGGCGGACCGTCGCTGCCGGCGATGGCCGCGCCCGACTTGGTTCGCTCCAGCTTGAGCAGATTCATGGGTGGCGTGCCGATGAAGCGCGCCACGAAGGTCGTCGCCGGCGTCTCGTAGAGCTCGGAGGGCGATCCGTTCTGCACGATGTGTCCGCCGGAGAGCAGGATCACGCGATCGGCCATCGTCATCGCTTCGACCTGGTCGTGCGTGACGTACACCATGGTGATGCCGAGCTCGCGCTGCAAGGAACGGATCTCCTGGCGCATCTCCTGCCGCAGCTGCGCGTCCAGGTTCGAAAGCGGCTCGTCCATGAGACATACCGGCGCTTCCGAGATGAAAGCGCGGCCGAGCGCCACTCGCTGCTGCTGACCTCCGGAAAGCTGCGAAGGCTTGCGCTCGAGGAGGCTGGAAAGGCCCAGCAGCGCCGCAACGCGCTCTAGCCGCCGATTACGATCGACGGGACCGATTTTGCGTACGCGCAACCCAAACACGATGTTTTCGGCGACGCTCAGGTGCGGAAACAGCGCGTAACTCTGGAACACCATCGCGATATTGCGGCGCGCCGGCGGCAGTCGCGTCACGTCGTGCCCGGCGATAACAACGCGCCCAGAGTCTGTTTGATCGAGCCCGGCGATGAGCCGCAACGTCGTGGACTTGCCACAGCCCGACGGACCGAGGAGCACATTGAGCGTTCCGTCGTCCAGCGCAAAAGAGACATCATCGACGCCGCGAACGCGTCCCGAAGCGGTCGACCAGTGCTTGCTGACGTTTTCGACGGCGATCGCCGACATGAAATTCCTCTTGCGGACGCGGGCGCTGGCCGCGCATCCACGGCTCGGCATGATAGCAAACCGCCGCGCGTCAGCGGTGGCCGATCGCTTCGGCCTGCTGTACGTTCAATGAAATACTAACCATCGAATTGTCGGCCTCATGCGAAAAGCGAAGCGAGCGCTGCCCCCGGGTCCGCCGCTCGCATGAACGCCTCGCCGACGAGGAATGCGTGCACTCCGTGCGAGCGCAGCCGCGCGACGTCGGCCGGGGTGAGGATCCCGCTTTCGGTCACGACCAGCCGGCTCGCCGGAACGCGCGGCACGAGCTCGATCGTCGTTTCGAGGTCGACGTCGAAAGTGCGCAGGTTTCTATTGTTGATGCCGATCAGCGCGCCCTCGAGCCGTAGCGCCCGCTCGAGCTCGGCGGCATCGTGGACTTCGACCAGCGTCGCCATGCCGAGCTCCCGCGCGCGGGCATGCAGGGAAGCAAGCCGCGAATCGTCGAGCGCGGAGACGATGAGCAGGATGCAATCCGCACCGAGCGCGCGCGATTCGACGACCTGGTAATCGTCGATGATGAAA
>WNGK01002035.1_pt1 | contig 21819 bp, 21 predicted proteins | sample 5400601 | NCBI WGS metagenome assembly WNGK01 (sample SAMN13153376, study PRJNA577476) | soil metagenome | isolation source: 60 cm soil or saprolite under Garry oak tree replicate 1 | place: USA:California | collected 2016-06-15
AAGCTGAGCCGATAAGAAGCGACGGCACGCGGAGCACTGACAATGTGCCAGAACTGATGCCAGGTCAGCGACGACGTCTTTAGAAACACCGCCGAGAGCGGAATCAGAATACAGTTCACGCGTCGGATCGTAGGAAACATTCAGCAACGTGACCGAACCGCTCTGCGCCAAGCTGAGAGCGGATAACCCAAGAATAAGAACGGCCCCGATCAATACGTTCTTCATTTCTCACCTTTACTAACGTTGCCGTGGACGACCATGGGCAGGACGCTGGCTTCGGATGTTTTCTTGCGTCCCTTCCGCTGGGACAATGGGGTGGGGTTCGCAATATCTGCGAGAGTCGTGCTCTCAAGAATCTTCGCGGCGGCATCGCGGACCTCGAGGAATACGCGGTAAAGCGCGCGGTGCTCGGCGTCACGATCAATCAAAGCGCGTAGTTGATCGGCATCGCCGAAAGGCGCCAGCGGGCCGTCGATTAGCCGAATGATCTCACTAAGGCGAATCTCGGCAGGAGCACGGCGCAATTGATATCCGCCCTTGGCGCCGCGAGCGCTTTCCACGATGCGCGCGTTCTTCAGTTCCAGCAGGATCAATTCCAGGAATTTTTCCGGCAATTCCTCTTCGTAAGCAATGTCGCGGATGCGGATCGCGCCCTGGTTATAGTGGCGCGCCAGCATCATCATGGCTTGCAACGCGTACAGACCCTTTTGAGAGATTTTCATGTGCTTCACTATACCACCTAATGTCTATTTATTTAATAGACATAGAATAGATGCAAGGCAAGGGCCAGAACTCAACGGAATTAAGTGGTTCTTTTGGAAGGGTTTCAGCGCCGCGTCTCAGCAGGATTGCCCTTTGTGCAATGTCTTGCGGGATCAAGAAGGAACTATATTTCCCACCCGGGGGCGGTTCAGCTCAGGCGCGCAATCTGCAGCGTAATGTTGTCCTGGCCGCCCCGCGCTTTGGCCAATTGCACTAGTGAGCGGCATGCTTCGGCTGGAGCCTGCGAAGTCAGGACTTGCTGCAGTTCTGGCTCGCTCACCAGCCCCCACAGACCATCTGTACACAACAGCAGAACGTCAGCCTTTTCCAGGGACACCGGTTCGGCTGAAAAATCAGGCTGGATATCATCAGAGATTCCCACGGCCGCGGTCAGCACGTGCTTTTGGGGATGATTGTCGGCATCTTCGGTACGAATGATGCCTGTCTCCACGAGGCGCGAGACCAGCGAATGGTCGCGCGTGACCACGCGTAACCTTCCCGCCCGCAGCAGGTACAGGCGGCTGTCACCGATGTGAGAATAATAAAGACGGTCACCGACCAAAGCGAACGCGGTCAGCGTCGTGCCCATGCCCAGAAGGCCGGGATTCTCACGAGCTTTCTGCTGAATTCGGCCGTGGGCCTGGCGGAAACCATCCAGAAGGCGCTGTTGCGGATCGGGATCAGTCGAACTCGAATAGACCTGCTCGATGGTTTCGACCGCGATGTGGCTGGCGATCTGTCCGCCTTCGCATCCCCCCATACCGTCGGCCACAATTGCTAGCCGGCCAAGGCGGGCAAATGAAGGGTCGTCCGGAGACTCCCAATAACTGAGACTATCCTCGTTATTCTCTCGTTGGCAGCCCACATCGCTGAGGCTGGCCACTTCAACCCCCGCACGTACTTTCATAGAGCGCGCTTACTCCAAGAAGCTGGAATTATACGCGAGGGTGCGTGTGCCCGCCTTATGCATAGGATGGCGGCGAAACACCGTTCCAGGTTGGCCCTTGAGCTGCTTGATAGCTGTAATTCTCCTGACATTTGTCACCACAGTTTGGTGATGATCTCCACTGTTGCCTGGATCACGTTTCCGGGATGATGACCACATTGACACCAAAGCAGGAGAGCGAATGATGGCAACCGCACAAGTCTTAGGAACACGGCGAAATCCAGCGTCACGCACGCAGCAAGCCGCCGTTGCCCGGTTAGAGGTCGTCAGCAAGAACTACGGCCCGGTACAGGCGTTGGTGGACTTTAACTTTGAAGTGCGTGGCGGAGAACTGGTCGCTTTGCTGGGGCCGAACGGCGCCGGTAAGACCACAGTAATCAAGCTGCTGCTGGGTCTGGCAACGCCAAGCCGGGGCAAGGTATCAGTTTTCGGAAACGATCCGGCAAGCACCGCCGCTCACACCCGCATTGGCGCCATGCTGCAAGTGGGACGAGTGCCCGAGACATTGCGCGTCTGGGAGCACATTGACCTGTTCTCTTCTTACTACCCGAATCCCTTGCCCCTAGCAGAAACACTGGCCATCGCAGGCCTCGAAGACCTGCGCGACCGTAAGTTCGGAGTGCTCTCCGGCGGCCAGAAACAGCGAGTGCTGTTCGCGCTGGCGATTTGCGGCAATCCCGATCTGCTGTTCCTCGATGAACCCACCGTCGGCCTGGATGTGGAAGCGCGTCATCTGCTGTGGGACGAAATCCGCAAGCTGGTCAGGCGGGGAAAAACAGTGGTCCTGACTACGCACTATCTGGAAGAAGCTGACGCTCTCGCCGACCGCGTTGGCGTAATCAATAAAGGATCGATCATTGCCGAAGGCACGCCGCCGGAAATCAAGGCGCGCACCGCGGGAAAGAAAATTCGCTGTGTTACCGAGCTGTCTTCCGCTTTGATCAAGGAGATGCCGGGCGTTTCCGCGGTACAGCAAGACCGTGCGACCACCGTGATCCATACTTCCCGGGTGGAAGATGTCTTGCGCGGATTGCTCAAGCTGGATCTGGACATTTCGGGGATTGAGGTCAGCAGTGCCGGTCTGGAAGAGGCGTTCTTGGCTCTGACCCGGGAAAACAAAATATAGGACGAGCACCATGGCTACGGCTTCAACAGTTATCAATTCGGCGACGAATGTGCGGCAGCCCGACCTGCTCAGGATTTGCTTCAAAGAAGCGAAGTACGAGTTCCTGAAATGCCTTCGCAACCCAATGTATTCCGTATCCACTTTGCTCTTTCCGATCATGTTTTACGTGCTGTTCGGGCTGGTGATGGGCAAGCAAATGATTGCAGGAATCCGCACCACGGTTTATTTACTTCCGACTTACGGGACGTTCGGTGTCATGGGCGCATCCATGTTCGGGACAGCCGCCGGCCTGGCGTCAGAGCGCGGACTAGGATGGCTTCAGGTGAAGCGGGCCAGCCCTATGCCGCCATTCGCCTACTTTCTGGCGAAGGTGGCGATGAGCTTAATCTTCGGCGCCATCGTGGTTTTGCTGCTCTTCTTGCTCGGCGTGACTTTCGGCGGCGTGCGTTTGCCGGCGCTCACGGCGGCAAAACTGGCGCTTACTCTTATCGCCGGCTCGCTTCCGTTTTGCGCCATGGGATTGGCTATTGGCTATTTCGCGGGACCGACCTCAGCGCCTGCGTTCATCAACATTTTCTACCTGCCGATGTCGTTCTGCTCGGGTTTGTGGATGCCGATCATGTTCCTGCCCAAGTTCGTTCAGCATATTGCGCTATTTCTGCCGCCGTATCATCTCGCGCAACTTGCCCTGAATCTGGTGGGCGCCGGGCAGGGTGGCCCGATCCTGGGGCATTGGGAAGCGCTGGCTGGGTTCACCATGCTCTGCCTGGGTGTTGCTCGCTGGGGGCATCAACGAGATCAAAAAGGCAACGGCTAGCCGTTCAAGGAGGTGAACATGAAATCGAATTGGAGCAATTCCGCGGGCTTGGCGCTGATAGGCGCGGCAGTACTACTTCTGGCGATTCTTCACCGCCTCGATCTGCTGTTGATCATAACGCCGCTTTCGATACTGTTCGGCTACGGTCTGGTGAGGGCCGGAGCGAATCGTACCGCGTCAGAATCGGGCAGCGTTAGAATATAGACCGCAACATGAGACTTCTTCCCAACAATCGCGACCACGGCTGGGCACCCTACGCGTGGCTGGTTTTTCTCGCGTTCTTCTATGTCCAGCCAATTCTCGATCATCCCAGGTGGCAGACGCTGCTGCTTGCGAATGCGACGGTCGTGGTCTTTCTGGTCCTGTATTTCTCGATTTTCTGGGTCCGTCCGCCACTCAACTATTTGTTGCTGATGTGCATGGCAGCGATGGGGTTGGGTTTCGCCAGTGTGAACCAGGGATCTTCGGTCTTTATCATTTTTACCGCCTCATTTATCCCGTGGGTGTTCGGGCGTTCGAAGCCCGCCCTCATTGCGCTGAGCGTGTTGGTCACAGCCATAGCGCTGGATGCAGCCCTGCTTCATCCCCCTGTTGGCTTCTCGATCACTTCGGTGGTGGTGTCCCTTGGAGTGGGAATGTCAAACATCCACTTCGCCGAGAAGAATCGCGCGGACCATAAATTGCGCATGGCCCAAGGCGAGGTCGAGCATCTGGCCAAGGTTGCCGAGCGCGAACGCATTGCGCGCGATCTGCACGATGTCCTCGGACACACGCTTTCGGTGATCATCGTAAAGTCCACTCTCGCCGGGAAGCTGTTAGGGAAGTACCCCGAGAAAGCGAGAAGCGAAATTGCTGACATCGAAAAAGTTTCGCGCGAGGCCATGGCCGAAATCCGGAACACCCTGCGCGGCTACAGCACTTACAAGCTGAGCGAAGAGATTCAGCGTGCCGAGTCAGCGTTGAGTTCGGCCGGCGTTACCCTGGAATCGGAAACGGCGGAGATCAACATGACTCCGGCGCAGGAGAGCGTGGTGGCATTGATCATGCGCGAAGCGGTCACCAATGTGGTGCGGCATGCGCAGGCCAGTAATTGCCGGTTGCGGCTGGCAACGAACAATGGAGACTGCATTCTCGAAATTCAGGACGACGGCCGCGGCGGATCTCTGCTCGAGGGCAACGGATTGCGAGGCATGCGCGAGCGCGTGGAGGCCCTGGGCGGGACCATCACCCGCGACATGTCGGCAGGAACCAAGCTTACCTTCGAATTTCCGCTTATCGCGAATGGCAAGCATTGAATCCTCCAGCAAAAACCGCCCGCAAGGCCATTCGCGTGGTCATCGCCGAAGATCAAGGAATGATCCTGGGAGCTCTGGCTACGCTACTCGAGATCGAAGGCGACATCACCGTCACGGCCCGGGCGCGAAACGGCGCCGAGGCGCTGAGCGCAGTGCTCACCCACAAACCAGACATCTTTCTCACCGACATTGAAATGCCGGAAATGAGCGGATTGGATGTGGCCGCCGAACTGAAGCGCCGGCGGTCATCCACGCGAGTGATCATCCTGACCACCTTCGCGCGCGCCGGATACTTGCGGCGGGCGCTCGATGCAGGGGCCTCAGGATATCTGCTGAAGGATATGGCGGCGGAGAAATTGGCCGAGGCTGTTCGGAAGGTGCAAAGCGGCCTGCGAGTGATTGATCCCGAACTTGCCGCCGAAGCATGGGTGGAAGCCGACCCCCTCACCGACCGCGAGCGCCAAGTGCTCAGGCTTGCCGGAGATGGCATGGCCAGCGCCGAAATCTCGTCCAAGCTGAATCTCTCCGAGGGCACGGTGCGTAATTATCTTTCGGAAGCGATCAGCAAACTGGGTGCAGCCAACCGGACTGAAGCAGCAAGAATCGCATGGACCAAAGGCTGGCTGTAAATACCGACTCTTGGCTGTCGGCCTTTGGTTCTTGGCTCTCTTGAATCTGCCCACGGGGCGGATTCTAGGGGCCAGGTTTTTCAGCCCGTCCCGAGGAAGCTGGCACTTCGAAGCCGAATCGTTCAAATATCTTGGCAACCTCGTCGCTTCGGATGTACGACTCCAATCGCGCGGCGAGATCCTGATTCTTCGAAGAGCGCAGTACTACACAAGCCTGCTGAATCGGCGCATAGTCACTCGCCGGGATTTCGGCGAAGCGCACCTGTGGGCCCGCAGACAGCGCCAGCGAGAGCGCCACAATCCCCGCATCAGCTGCGCCTGACAGAACAAATGACGCAGCTTGGGAGATGTTTTCTCCGGTCACCAGCTTCGCGGACACTTGGTCATAAATCTTCTCCGCCTTTATCGCGGAAACCGCAGCCTGCCCGTAAGGCGCATGACTGGGGTCTGCGATTGCGATCTTCTTCACCGCAGGATCGAGCAGCACACTCAACCCGCGCTTCAAGTCCAGCGATGACCCCGCCGGAACCATCAGCACAATTCTGCCGCGAGCATATTCGTAATAGGTTCCAGGGACAGTGAGTCCTGCCGATTCCAGTTTCTTGGCATAATCAGCATTTGCCGAGAAGAAGAAATCAAAGGGCGCGCCGCTTTGAATCTGTTGATAGAAATTTCCGGATGAACCGTAGATGAGCTTGACCGGTGCGCCCGAAGATGCCTGAAAGCGTGAAGCAATCTCCTCCAGCGCCGGACGCAAGTCCGCCGCCGCGGCAACAGTCAGTTCCTGCGCTCGGGCGGGCAGAACCGCTGCGAAGAGTGCCAACAAACCTAACCCACAAAGGACACGAAGGTATACGACGGAAATCCCCTCGATGTAGTGCACTATTGTTCCAATTGCGGTTGCACTACAGGCCCTGCCGCAGGAGCCGCCTTCGGCAACATTTTCTTACGAGTTTCGAGATGCTTCTGGCGGAAATGGGCGTGGGCGCGTTCTCCCCAGCCCCGGACAAAGTAGTAATTCAGAGTCGCGCCGATCAGCGAGCTTACAATAGGAATCAGCCGCCCCGCCCATTTCTCGACAAATTCACCGCTCGCTTTGGCCGCAATCCGTTGAATGATTCGCGGCACCAGCTGCTTGACCACATTCTTCTCGAGCAGCTCACGACCCAGGTCCAACCCCGCAGCGCTGGCGGTGGCAATCCACAGCTCCGCTATTTCCTCATCTGTGTTGTATTCGAAACCATAAACCAGGCTCAATTTCTGAATGGTACGCGTCGTAATTCCCGCCAGAATGCTGAAGTCGGGAACAATGGTGAGCAGCCCTCCCAGTCCGAACCCTGCGCCTTCCGCAGCCGCCATCTTCATTGCGCCGTGAATTACTTTTTCCGCCACCGTGTCCAGTACTGCAGGCTCGACCCAGTACATTCCCTGAAAGCTGGTCACCGGCAGACCATGAGCAGTGCGCAGTTCCATTAGGAAGCGCTCCGGATCAACCCGCACGGTTTTGTAGGCACGCCAGAGCGCCTTCGAAAGAGACTTCTCAACGCGTCGGCGAAGCCAGGATTTGTCGGAAGACATTTGTCAAAATCGCAGCAGTTCTAGCGTTAAGAGCCAACCAAGAGCCGAGAGGCACCTTCATTTTACCGCGTCGTTCCCCTCAACGGGCTGCCTCGAAAGCTGTGCTACGATCAAGAGTCCCCTTCATGCCCTCTGGAAAACTCCATCTAGTGCCGCTCGGCGGCCTCGGCGAATTCGGTATGAACTGCATGGCCGTGCGCTGGGGCGATGACATCATCGTGATTGATGCCGGCTTGATGTTCCCCGAAGCCGAGCTATTGGGCGTCGACATCGTCGTTCCCGACATTTCCTACCTGATGGAAAACCGTCAGAAGGTGCGCGCGATTGTTCTTACTCACGGGCATGAGGATCATATCGGCGGGCTACCCTGGATTCTCTCCGAGTTGAACGTGCCAATCTGGGGCACTGAATTCACTTTGGCTTATGTAGAAGACAAACTCGACGAGCATGGACTGCTGGACGACGCCCATTTGCACGAGATTAGGGCGGGTGAGAGATTCAAGATCGGTCCTTTTACTATCCATCCTATCCAGGTCACTCACAGTCTGGTGGATTGCGTTTCGCTGGCCATTCACACCCCGCTCGGTGTGGTCATTCACACTGGCGATTTCAAAGTAGATCCCACCCCCACCGACAATCGTCTTTTCGATCTTCATGCCTTTGCCGAGTACGGCAAAGAAGGCGTACTCGCGCTTTTGCAGGATTCGACCAACGTTGAGCGCCGTGGCTACACCCCCAGCGAACGCGCCGTCCGCCGCAAATTCGATGAGGTTTTTGCCCGCACCGAACGACGGTTGTTCATTTCCTGTTTCGCGTCTTCCATTCATCGCATCAAGCTGGCGGTGGAGATGGCCTTTGAGCACGGCCGGAAGGTCGCGTTTATCGGCCGCTCGATGAACAACTCATCCGAGATCGCCGAAGACCTGGGTTACATCGAAATCCCCGAAGGCCTGCTGATTAACCCTGGCGAAATAAAAAACTTCGCGCCCGAAAAAGTCTGCGTGATGATCAGCGGAACCCAGGGCGAGCCCATGTCCGCCCTCTCGCGCGCCGCCGTAGACAATCACAAGCACGCCAAAATCGAAAAGGGCGACACCGTCGTGCTCTCGTCCAGAATCATTCCTGGAAATGAAAAGGCCATCTACCGCATGATTGACCACCTGTTCCGCCGCGAGGCGCACGTTATTTACGACGACGGTTCCTCACCCCCGGTTCACGTCAGCGGACATGCCAGCCAGGAAGAACTGAAGCTGATCATCAATCTGGTCAAACCGAAGTACTTCATTCCCATCCATGGCGAGTACCGTCAGCTCAAGTTGCACGCCGAGTTGGCAGCTTCCATGCATGGATCAGTCGGCAGCGTAATGCTGATCGAAAGCGGAGACATTCTGGAATTCGACGAACTGGGCGCACGCAAGGCCGGGCGCGTCAACGTCGGCCGCATCTGTATTGATTCCGGCTCGCGCACCGACGTGGTCGAAGACCTGGTCATCAAAGACCGCCGCCACTTGAGCGAAGACGGCTTTGTCCTGCCAATTATCGCCATCAATAAGCTGACCGGCAAAGTTGAGATTTCGCCTGAGATTGTGACGCGAGGCTTTACCGGCGGCGAAGATGGTTTCATGGAAGAAGTCCGGCAGACCGTGGTCGAGACTCTAAGACAGTCGAGCGATGAAGAGCGCGCCGATTACGGGGTAATCAAAGAAAAGGTTCGCGGCGACTTGAAGCGCTACATTTCCAAGCACACGCAGAAGCGGCCATTGATTATGCCCGTGATACTGGAGATTTGAACGAGACCTTTCACCACAGAGGCACTGAGAGACAGAGGAAGTCTTGAACACCCCCGCCGTAGTACTGATTAACCCGAAGTCCCCACACAACGTGGGCAAGGCACTACGCGCGGCGTCCATCTTCGGTGCCAAGTCGCTGGTGTGGACTGGCACTCGCGTGGACTTGAGCCAGTACGACCGCTTGCCGCGAGAAGAGCGTATGAAGGGCTACGCATCCGTTGAGTTCCGTGTTGACGACAGGCCGTTCGACTTATTCCCGGAAGCCACGCCAGTGTGCATCGAACTTCTTGAGACTGCCGAGTGCCTGACCACCTTTAATCATCCGCCAAATCCGGTGTATGTCTTCGGTCCGGAGGACGGCAGTGTACCTCCAGTCATTCGCCGCCACTGTCACAAGTTCGTATACATACCTGCCTATCACTGCTTAAACCTAAGCGCCGCCGTCGATGTCGTGCTGTATGACCGCATGGCAAAGCGGCAACTCGCCGCGGAAGAGCCAGTGCTGCCTGTAAGTGAGATGTTGCGCGAAGATCGCGGCATCAGCGAGGCTCTGAGCAAGGTCGGATGGGAAGGCGAGTAATCTTCGGTGGTTACCCTTGCCGACATCCGCGAAGCGCGTTCCCACCTCGAAGGCATCACCGTCCGCACTCCCCTGATCGCCTTGGAATACGACGGCCACACTCTCTATCTGAAGCCGGAAAACCTTCAGCCCATCGGCGCTTTCAAGCTGCGCGGCGCTTACAACAAAATCGCATCTCTGACCGATGAAGAACGCGCCCGCGGAGTAATCACCTACTCCAGCGGCAACCATGCGCAGGGAGTCGCTTACGCGGCGCGGGCATTGCAGGCCAAGGCGATCATCGTCATGCCTCGCAACGCACCTGCCGTCAAACGCGAGGCCACGGCCGCCCTGGGCGCGGAGATCGTCTTCGTCGGTCCCAGCGGCCCCGAGCGCCAGATCAAGGCCGAAGAACTTGCAGCCGAGCACGGATACATAATTGTTCCGCCCTACGATGACGAAAAGATCATCGCCGGGCAAGGAACCGCTGGCCTGGAAATATTGGAAGACCTTCCCGAGGTCGAACTGGTGCTCGTCCCCGTCGGAGGCGGCGGCCTCATCAGCGGAATATCAACTGCGATCAAACTCTCTAAGCCCAGCGTCAAAGTGATCGGAGTTGAGCCGGAACTGGCCGCTGATGCGCAAGCCAGCTTTCGCGCGGGCGAAATCGTCAAGTTTCCTCCCGAACAAGTTCTCTCCACTTGTGCCGACGGCCTGCGCGCACAGTATGTCGGCACAATGACCTTCGAGCACATCCGCCGCTACGTCGACGATATTGCCACCGTGACCGAAGACGAAATCATGCAGACGGTGCGCGTCCTGGCGCAAAATCCAAAGACCGTGGCTGAGCCCAGTGGCGCCGTCGCCACCGCCGCATTCTTGTTCCACCGTGAGCAGTTGCCCGCATCCAACCATACGGTCGCCGTCATCAGCGGAGGTAATATTGATCCTGACCTGTTGCGGCGAATCCGGTCGTGAGGTAGTTAAGGGATGAGGAAATCGCATCTGGCGGTTGCATTTTTCATGATGTCGGCCTTTGCCTCCGCCGACGTGGTGCGGGCCACCACCATTCGGGTTGCGGCGATCTATCTTTCTCCCGACACAGCTTCCACCAAGCTCGCTGACGTAGATCGCGGCCGGGAGGTCATTTATTTGGAGAGCAGCAATAACTGGGTACACGTGGAAGCCAACCTCACCGAAGAGCGAACCATTACCGGCTGGATCGAGAGCAAGGGGCTGGTACAATCCACGACCCCGGACGGCGACAAGATTCTGTTTGGCGAAGCTGTGGACTCCGAGGACCAGGCCAGCCAGCGCAACGGACGCCGCTATGCCGCGCAGGATGCCATGCGGCTCTACGCTGAAGTGGCCGAACTTTTTCCGCAGTCGCAGCTGGCGGGCGAAGCTATGTATCGATCCGCGGACATCCGCTGGCAGATCGAGAAAACCGATGTCATGTCACTGCCTTCGGCCAAGGAGCAGGACTCGTATTTGCGGAAGGGGATGAATGAGGACTACTTCCGAAAAGTGATGAAGAAGTTTCCGAATACCAAGTGGGCTTACCTGTCGTCGTTCCACCTCATCGACAATAAGCTCTGCGGCGATTGGCAGGGACAGTCGAAGTGCCCCGCCAAAGAGGCCGAGATTTACGAAAAATATGCCGCCGAATATCCCCAGTCTCCGGCCGCGGCGGAAGCGCTTTTCCAGGCGGCGTACCGCTGGGCTGCGCTGATCGAAATCTACAAGAGTGAAGAGCAGGCTAAGAAGTCCGACGAAGCCAAGAGCCGGGCCATTGCAGTGGCGCAGAAAGCGATAGCGCAGAATCCACAGGGAGACTGGAGCGCGCGAGCGCGCAGGCTGCTGTATATGGTGCAGCAAGGGATTCCGGTGTATGGGAATGGGGAGTAGCTTGCTATGGAAAACGAAAATTCGCAGAAAAAGCTTAAGGCTGACCTGGTTCGAGGAACTGGATCAGCTGAACTCCGAACCGTTTCTCATTGACCGTGAACAGCCGGTTACGCCTGAGCGCCGGATTTTTAACTAATCGGGAATGAATCGCCATGTCCCACGGCTCAGGGAGCGATTTGGCGTCCACAGCACTCGTGCAGTTCATATAATAGGTAGAGCAGGCTTTCTGCTGGAGTCTTCTTATGCGTGAAGTCGTTATTGTTTCTTCCGTTCGTACCCCGGTTGGCCGCGCTGTTAAGGGCACCTTGCGGGCGACGCGTCCCGATGAACTGGGCGCTATCGCCATTAAAGGCGCACTTGATCGGGTGCCCCAACTTGACCCTAAAGAAATCGAAGATGTCATTCTCGGCTGCGCCATGCCCGAGGCCGAGCAGGGGAACAATGTTGCGCGGACTGCGTCCCTGCGCGCCGGAGTTCCCATTGAAGCTTCGGCCATGACCATCAACCGCTTTTGCTCTTCCGGATTGCAGGCGATCGCGATGGCTGCGGAGCGAATCATGGCCGGAGGCGCGGAGGTCATCGTAGCCGGTGGGACCGAATCCATGAGCATGGTGCCTATGGGGGGGCACAAGATTTCTCCGAATCCCTGGCTGGTCGAGCACTATCCCGATTCCCTGATTTCTATGGGGCTGACCGCGGAGCGGCTTGCGACACGATTCGGCATTACCCGTGCGGCGGCGGATGATTTCTCGTTGCGCAGTCATCAGAAAGCATTGGCAGCAATCCAGGCGGGAAAATTTGATGACGAGACCGTGCCTGTGCCGGTGAGTTTCACCACTCCGAATGGATCGAAACCCAAGCGGCAGGAAATCATATTCAAGATTGACGAAGGCCCGCGCGCCGACACTTCGCTTGAAGCTCTCGCCTCGCTCAAACCCGCTTTCCACGCCAGAGGCACGGTCACTGCCGGCAATGCCTCGCAGATGTCCGATGGAGCGGCGGCGGCCGTCGTCATGTCGGCGGAGCGGGCGCAAGCGCTGGGCATCAAGCCGCTGGCGCGCTACGTTGCTTTCGCCACCGCGGGATACAAGCCGGAGGAAATGGGACTCGGCCCGGTGTTTGCGATTCCGAAGGCGCTGAAGTTGGCGGGACTGAAGCTCTCCGACATTGAGGTGATCGAACTCAACGAAGCCTTCGCGGCGCAAGCGCTGGCGGTGATTCAGGAAGGCCGCCTTGATCCTGAGCGCGTAAACGTAAATGGCGGCGCGGTCGCACTCGGACATCCCTTGGGCTGCACGGGCGCCAAGCTGACGGCAACTGTCATCCGCGAGATGAAGCGGCGAAACGCACGCTACGGAATGGTGACGATGTGCGTCGGCGGAGGCATGGGGGCGGCGGGGATTTTCGAGAATTTGAATTAACCGCCGAGGACGCCGAGTCTTCAAAGAACCCCTCACTTTCGCGGGTGACAGAATCCAGGCGATTGATGGGTGAAGTTGACATGCAGTTCCTCAAGAAAATCGCTGTCGCGATCGGGTCCTTGTCCTACTTGCTCTAGCGATGAGTGCTTTTGCTTTGCTGCACGCGTGGCTGGTACAACCGAACCCCGTCTCTTGGGACGTAGCCTCTTCGGTGTCGCTTGTTTCTGGGATTCGCATTCATTCGACGAAAAGGATTATTCCTGCACGCGGCTTTAGTTTGCTGGGTGTCCATTCTTTTCGTTTACTCCTTACTGCACGACGCCAGCGGCGGTTTCGACCCACCGTTCTATGGGATCGTACTTTCAGGCTGGACATTCCTGCTCGTCTCACGAATTCGTGATCGCAAACGGCATCCACCGGTTCCGTCGGCCTAACTCTACTGACAGCCTTTTACGAATGGCGTTTTATGACAGGGGTTCTCCTCGCCCTCTGTGGTGAACCCTCCGTCCGCGGTAGTACAATAACCCGTTTTGCCTTATGTCTCGCGCCCTCCAGTTCGAATTGCGGTTGGCCGAGCGCATGTCCCGGCTGGGGACGGAAACTGCATTCGAAGTTTTGAACCGGGCGCGTGCGCTGGAGCGCGATGGCAAGGACATCATCCATCTCGAAATCGGCGAGCCTGATTTCGACACTCCTGCTAACATCGTCAACTCCGGCATTGACGCTCTTCGCGCTGGGTGGACGCACTACGGCCCCTCCGCCGGATTCCCCGAACTACGCCAGGCGATTGCCGAGGAAGTGAGCCGCACTCGGGGAGTAAACGTCACTCCCGAAGAAGTTGTGGTCGTCCCGGGTGGCAAGCCGATCCTCTTCTTTTCGATTCTCGCGCTCATTGACGAAGGCGACGAGGTCATCTACCCCAACCCTGGATTCCCTATACGAGTCCATGATCCATTACATAGGCGGGCACGCCGTTCCGGTTCGCTTGCCGGAAGGGAAGGATTTTAGCCTTGACGTGGACGAACTCGCACGTCTGATCAGTAACCGCACCAGACTCATCATCCTCAACTCGCCGCACAATCCCACCGGCGGCGTACTGAGCAAGCGCGATCTGGAGCAAATAGCCGAGGCCATCGGCGACCGCAACATGTTCGTGCTGTCGGATGAAATCTATAGCCGCCTGATTTTTGAAGGCACGCATCATTCGATCATCGCCGAGCCGGGCTTCAAAGATCGCACCATCCTCCTCGACGGATTCTCGAAAAGCTACGCCATGACCGGATGGCGAATGGGATACGGCGTCATGCGAACCGATCTCGCGCAACAGATTGCGCGGCTCATGACCAACTCGAACTCGTGCACCGCCAGCTTCACTCAGGTGGCAGGAGTGGAGGCGTTGCGGGGCGACCAGAGTTCGGTTGACAAGATGCGCGAGGAGTTTCAGCGCCGCCGTGGTATGTTCGTTACCCACCTGAACAAGATCCAAGGATTCGCGTGTCGCATGCCCCGGGGCGCGTTCTACGTCTTTCCAAATATCACTGGAACCGGGTGGAAGTCCAAGCCGCTGGCGGATGCTTTGCTCGAGGAAGTCGGCGTGGCGTGCCTCTCGGGAACATCGTTCGGAGAATTCGGCGAGGGATACTTGCGTTTCAGCATTGCTAATTCCATGGAGAATCTGAGCAAGGCGCTGGAACGAATTGAGCAGTGGATTAAAGCTAATGCTCATTAAAGGCATTTCACCGCGAAGTACGCAGGTGCCCGGCGGTAAATAAATTTGCCGGGGGATAACCGACAATGCGCGCACAAACAAAGAAGAACAACCCCCCGAAGTCCAGCCGGCCACACATGCCCGGATACGGCCTCCCAAAGACGAAGAAAGGCTTGCTGCCGTGGAAGTGGGCGGAAGAGCGGCTGAACAAAAGCCGGCAGTACTGGATCGCAACTACACGGCCGGACGGTCGTCCGCATGTGATGGTCGTCTGGGCGCTGTGGATGGACGGAGCCCTTTATTTCAGCACCGGGAGCCAGTCGCGCAAGGCGCGGAACCTGGCGAAGAATCGTCATTGCATCATGTGTACCGAGAAAGCAGACCAAGCGGTGATTCTGGAAGGCGCAGTTGACACTGAGAAGAACGTGGAACGTATCCGAGAATTTCTCCGGGAGTATGAGAAGAAGTACAAGTGGGACATGTCCGGCATGGCCGACGGTCTGCTCACATTGAAGGAGCCGGTCTTCTATCTCCAACCCGCAAAGGCTTTCGGGCTTTGGGAAAAGAAGTTCGCGACTACAGCGACGCGGTGGATTTTTTGAGTGAACGAATGGCGAACGACTTCAGGATTTTTGCCACCTGCGATATCGGCGAGGCGCTCGACCTGCTCCGCAAGCGCGGTTATCAGGTCGAAGTGTATCCCGATCCTAAAGCCCCGCCGAAGAGCCTGATTATCGAAAAAGTGCGCTCGGGAATTGACGGGATCATCACGACCCTCCGCGATCAGATTGATGCGGAAGTGTTCGAAGCTGGCAAGGACACACTCAAAGTTGTAGCGCAGATTGCGGTCGGGTTCGACAACATCAACCGCGCCGAGGCGAACCGCTACAAGATTCCTTTCACCAACACCGCCGACGTTCTTACCGAGGCAACCGCCGAGTTCGCCTTCTTTATGCTGGGAGCAGTGGCGCGAAAACTGTGGACAGCAGAACACCTGACCCGCGAGAACCGTTGGGGCTTCTGGCATCCCTACCTGCCATTTCTCGGCGACGAAGTCACCGGCAAGACGATCGCAATCATCGGGACGGGCCGAATCGGCTTCGCAATGATCAAGAAGTGCGCCGGGTTTGACATGAACATTCTCTGCTACGACCCGGCGTATCAGAATCATGAGTATGTGAAAGCGATTCAACAGACGATGGAGCTGCGTCACGCTTGCGGCATTCAGAAAGAAAAGAACTGGATCAAATACGTATCCTTTGAAGACGCGCTCGCGCAGGCGGATTTTGTCAGCGTGCATGTGCCGCTGCTGCGCGAGGGGGACAGTGACACTCCGACGTACCATCTGTTCAACGAAAGTACGTTGCGTATGATGAAGCCGACTGCGTTTCTAGCCAATACCTCCCGCGGCCCAGTGGTGGACGAAAACGCCCTGGCGAAGGCCTTGAAAGAGAACTGGATCGCCGGGGCTGCCCTCGACGTTTACGAGAAGGAACCACTGCCCGCCGATTCTCCGCTACGCGATGCCGCGATTGAAGACCGCTGCCGATTGTTCCCGCATTTTGCCAGCGCGGCGAAGATCACGCGGCTGTCACTTGATCCTGATAAAGGAATGGCCGGGCGCTGCGTGCAGGGGCTGATTGATGTGCTGGAGAAGAATTACGGCGGAGATCTGACGAAGATGCCCTACGTTGTTAATAAAGAGGCGTTCAAGAGCTAGGCTGTGCGGCGCGGACGCCCTCGCCCGCGAGACCTTGTCAGCGCATGCCCCAAATATATTTACGAATGTGCTTCAGCCGACAGTTCGCGGACGAGGGCGTCCGCGCCACACATTCATTCCGAGACGCTTTGCTCTTCACTGTGCGCTCGCAGGACGCGATCGACCGAGTAAGGCGCCCGCCGCGTCGGCTCGTGATAATGGCGTACCTGCAACTCTCCCAGCAGCCCAATCGCAAGCAGGTTTAGTCCAGCAAGCAGTAGCACGGCAGCGAAAATCATCATCGGGCCGTGTTCCATCATCACATGCGAGTGCCTGAGAAATTTCTCAACAAAGAGCCATACTGTGATCCCCATCCCGCCAAAGATTCCGAGCATCCCAACCGTCCCGAAAAAGTGCAGAGGGCGCCCAAGATACTTCAGCAGGAAACGGATAGTAATCAGGTCAAAAAATACGCGGAAGGTACGCGAGATTCCGTAATGCGAAACTCCGCGTTCACGGTTCACGTTGCGAATCGGCACTTCGCAGATGGACGCTCCGTGCCAGGACGCCAGCGCCGGAATAAACCGGTGCAGTTCGCCGTAAAGTGGAACTTGTTCCAGAATCTCGCGGCGATACGCTTTGAACGTGGTGCCGAAGTCGTGAATATCCACACCGCTAAGTTTAGCCATCAGCCAGTTGGCGCAGCGCGAAGGAATGCGGCGCAGCCAGAGGTTGTCGATGCGGACTTTGCGCCAGCCGCTTACGATGTCGTAGCCCTCGGAAATTTTCTCAAGGAACAGGGGGATGTCCGCGGGATCATGCTGCAAATCGCCGTCCATGGCGATGATGTACTCACCGCGAGCATGATCGAAGCCTGCGGCCAATGCCGAAGTTTGCCCAAAATTCCGTCGCAAGCGGACCACCGTGACCCTGCTGTCCACCCCGGCAATCTGGCGCAGCAACTGAAACGATTCGTCGGAGGAGCCATCATCCACCAGCACCAGTTCAAAACTTTCGCCGTTGGCCTCCATCACCGCCTTCAGGCGGTCATAAAGGTCGGTGACGTTTTCCTGCTCATTGTGCAGGGGGATGACGATCGAGTACTTGGGCATGAAGTTTTTATTATACGGTTTCGCCGCTCCTCTATGTCAGATGAATATGTCAGATGAACGATTACTTTAAAAGATGCGGGGAACCATAAGGTAAACCGTGCAATTCGACTGAAATAGAGGTTTCCGTTCTATGATGCAGTCTGAAAGGTACCTATACCGATTGAGGTTAGCGCATGGCTCTGCTTATCATGTTCGGCGGCTTTATGGCAGCCGTAAGTGCCCTGACGTACATTGAAATTCGGCGCATCCGCAAGAAGCTCCCGCCGAAAGCAGTCGAACCAAAAAGCTAAGAACGAAGAGGCGGACACCGAGTGCCCGCCCCAGCCGGTCATATTCCCGGACCTTCCGGATACGCTGGCAAATCCGGCGGCCGCGGCGCCAGCTTCTTCGGACTATCCTGAATCGCCTTCATCGCAACTTCGATGGCTTTCTCGAGCTGCGGGTCTTTCCCGCTGACTACCTGCTCCGGGCGGTTCTCGATCACGATGTCCGGCTGAACGCCGCGGTTCTCGATGATCCATTTGCTGTTCAGATCATAGCGCGCAAATTCTGGGCGGGTGATGTAGCCGCCGTCCATTAACGGAACATTGCCGCGAATGCCGCGCACGCCTCCCCAGGTTCGCTCCCCGATGAGCGGCCCCAGCTTGTAGTACTTAAAGGTATAGCTAAAGATATCTCCGTCGGACGCTGCATAGTGGTTAGTTAGGCAGACCATCGAGCCATTGAAGACATTTGGCGGAACGGTGCCATTCTCCCAATTGCGGGCAGAATCCATTCCGGCCAGGAGGCGGCGCAGGCGCTCAAAAATCAATTCATCCACAAAACCTCCGCCGTTGTAGCGGACGTCAATAATCAGGCCCTGCTTGCGAATCTGGGGGAAATACTGTTTGACGAATTCGTTAAGCCCCGGCGCGCCCATGTCCGGAAGGTAAACATAGCCGACTTTGCCGCCAGTGGCCGCATCCACTTTCTTGCGGTTGGTCTGGATCATGTTCAGTTCGCGCAGGTTGTACTCGTCGTTGATGGGCTTGACTTGGACATTGCGAGAGCCATCGTCGGACGGCTTCGAGTTCACCGTGAGCATCACCGTCTCATTCGCCGTGTTGACCAGCAGCTCAGAGGGATCCTGCGGCGCGCGCAGCGGTCGGCCGTTCACCGCCAACAGATAGTCCCCTTCTTTTACGTTGATGCCGGGCTCGGTCAGCGGCGAACGTAGCTCCGGGTCCCAGTTCTGGCCGGGGTAAATTTTCTTGATGCGGTACATGCCGCTGGCTTGATCGAGCTCATAATCCACGCCTAGCAGGCCCACGGTCACCGGATGCAGATCGGGGTACTCGCCGCCACCTACATAAGTGTGCGAGTTGGAGAGCTCGCCAATCATGTCGCCAAGAATGTAAGTCAGAGAGTAGCGGTCGGCGACGTAGGGCAGCAGCTGGGAATATTTGTCACGCATCTTCTCCCAGTCCACGCCGTTCATCGCCGCTTCGTAGAAGTAATCGCGCTCCTGGCGCCAGACTTCGTTGAACATTTCTTTCCATTCCTGCGGCGGATCAATCTCGGCCCGCATGCTGTTCAAGTTAAGCGCGCCGTCGCCAACTTTCTTTGGTTCGCCAGCAGGCTTGGCATCAATGATCCCGTAGGTGTGAGCACCGTGGCCCCCGTCTCCTTCGTAGAGCAGCTTCGATCCGTCGAAGGAAAGCGCGAAGTGCTCCACATTCTCGATCAACGTTTTCTCTTTGCGCTCCTTCAGGTCATAGGCGTGTACAGCCGAACTCTCTCCCGCAATCGGTCCGGAAAGGCCCTGGATAGGAGCAGTGGAATAGTACAGAAAACCTTTCGCCGCACTGAAGGTGCGTATGACGGCCGGATCGACCGCCACTGCGACCACTCGGTCCTGAATGCCTTCGAGGTCAATCTTCACTTCGACGGGCTTTTCTTTCTCCTTCTTCTCTTTGTCTTTTTCTTTGTCTTTGTCTTTATCTTTATCGGATTCACCCGCATTTTTGCCTTCACTCTTCTTCGCAGCTTTTTGTGCTTTTGGATCATTAGCGGCCCGCGGTTCCGTCGCGGCTAGCCCTGGTTCCGCCTTCTTTACCTCAGTCTCGTCGCTCTGTACTCCGAACGGCGAAGCCTCGTCTTTCTTCAGCGTCACCACGTAGACTCGCGTGGTCTTCGGATTGGCGAACTCGAAATCGATGTTGCCCAGCACTTCATTGAAATCGCGATCGGAGAGGTAGTACAGATACTTGCCTTCCGGATCGAATACCGGCGAATAGCTATTGCTCATGCTCGAAGTTGCTGCCGTCGCTTTGCGATCGGCCAGCGAATACAAATAGACGACGGAGTACAGGTTTTCTCCGTTCTTGTCGAAGGCCAGCCACTTGCTGTCAGGCGACCAGGAATAGTTCGTAATTTCGCCGTAGGAGGCATGGTCAATCTTCACCGGATTCTTATCGCTGATATCCACGTACCAGAGGTTAAGATCCTTGTCTGCCCAAGCAATCTTTTTGCTATCCGGCGACCACACAGGAGAAAACTTAAAGCCCTTGTAACCACTGGTGATCGCCTGCTCTTTGCCCCGGCCATCCTGGGGCGCGATGAAGATTTCGTCCTCTCCGGTTCGGTCGGAGACGTAAGCGATCCAGCGGCCATCTGGCGACCATGCGACCTTTTGCTCGCGAACGCCCGGAGTATGGGTAAGGTTACGAATGCTTCCCTCTTTCGCAGGCACCGTGAACACATCGCCCCGGGCTGCGAACGCAGCGCGCTTGCCGTCAGGCGCAAGATCAAAGTCGGTGACCAGTTTGCTTACGGTGTCCCAGTGCTTCATGGCTTGGGTGCGATCGGAAGGCAAAGAGATGCTGAGCTTCTTCGGCTGCCGGGACTGAAAGTCATAGGTGTACAAAAAGCCGGCGTTCTCGAACACGATCGCATCGGGCCCCAGACTCGGCCACATCACGTCCCAATCGGTGAAGTGCGTAAGTTGTTCCACCTGCTTCGAACTCAGGTCATAGCTGTAAAGATTCAGGTGATGTTCCGAGCCGCGATCGGAACTGAAATAAATCACGTTTCCGTGCCACATGGGAAACGTGTCGGTGTAGTCGGTGTGCGGAATATCCTCGCTGGTGTTGTGTTTCAAATCGTAGATAGTGATCGCCTGAGCCAATCCGCCGGTATAACGTTTCCACTGGCGGAAGTTGCGGAAGATCATGTTGTAAGCGATCTTGGAACCGTCGGGCGAGTAAGAGAGCAACCCGCCCTGGTCCATGGGCAAAGGTTCTGGCAGGCCTCCTTCGACGCTCACAGTGAACGGGCGCTTGATCCATCCATTCGAGGCGTCGCGGCGCGACAGGAACACGATGCGCTTCCCGTCGGGAGTCCAGTTGATGACTTCGTTGTGGATGCCCATACGATCGGTCAAGGGCTGCGCGCTGCCCTGATAAAACGTAAGCTGCTTCGGCTGTCCGCCGTCTGACGGGATGACATAGACGTTGAAGTTGCCGTCGTACTGGCCGGTAAAAGCGATCCACTTCCCGTCCGGCGAAAACTTGGGAAACAGTTCCCGACCCGGGTGCGAAGTGATGCGGCGCGCCACGCCCCCAGAGGCTGACGCAAGCCATAAATCGCCGCCGTACACAAAAACGACTTTGTCCTTGTAAACGTCGGGGAACCGCATTAAGCGCCCTTCCTGCGATTCCTGCGCATCCGCCATCACGGAACAAATCGCCACCGCCAGGACAAGCCACTTCTTCAAACCGGTCATCAGCATGAGCACTCCTCTGCGCCAAATTTCGGGAACCCGTGGGCTGGAACATCTATCGAACGAGTGACAGGCAAACGTGTGATTTTAGAGCTTCCGCGGTCCGGTTGTCACGGCCAAAACCGCGAAGCATTGAACCGCAAAGTTCGCCAAGGCACCGCCAAGGATCGCAAAGAGTCTCCCGGGATTGTCTTTTCGAATTTGTGCGGTTAAGAGCTTTTTCTTATGCACACACCACCCCGGCTTTTTCTTATGCACACACCACCCCGCACCTGGACGTACGAAAATCAAAATCGTGAGCGCATGAATGCGAGAGCCTATAATTCCCTGCGGTAAGCTTACGCACCGAGGAGCCAGGTTTGAGAACAACAAAACTTTACGGCAAGCAGGGACTTTCGCGTCGAAGTGTGTTGCAAACCACACTCCTGGGAGCGGCCAGCGCGGCCCTAGTTCCGGCGCTCTCGAGGGGACGCGCATTGGCTTTGGCCGCCCCGGCTTCCGCAGCCAAAACATTTCAGTTTGACGAGGCCACTATAAGTGACCTGCAATCACGCATGAAATCCGGGGAGCTGTCGGCGCATACCCTGGCCACGGCTTACCTCGCCCGCATTGATGAGATCGACAAGCGGGGTCCGCGATTGAACAGCGTGATCGAACTGAATCCCGACGCGCTTTCCATCGCCGAAGCGCTCGACAAAGAGCGCAAGGA
>WNGK01002288.1_pt1 | contig 21817 bp, 17 predicted proteins | sample 5400601 | NCBI WGS metagenome assembly WNGK01 (sample SAMN13153376, study PRJNA577476) | soil metagenome | isolation source: 60 cm soil or saprolite under Garry oak tree replicate 1 | place: USA:California | collected 2016-06-15
TAGCCTGCGACGAAGGGCCTGCATGGCAACGACAAACTGCTCGAGCGCTCGGCTATCGTTCAGATCGCCGAGCGCTGGCTCTTTCCGTAGTTCTTGAGCCAGGTACTCCAGAAAGTCGGTGGTTACCGGTTCCAGTTCGCGTACGAGCGTAGTGCGGCGTTCGGAGCCGCGCATATTGAGTGAATCGGCTCCACAAGTGGCCAGCTCGCTTGGGTCGGGATGCCCGTCCCGCAGCAGGAATTGTGCTAGGATCGGCGCTCCCTCTTTTTCAAAGAAGCTGGCGGTGAAGAGGTCGTGCGCCCATTCAGGATAACGCGTCTCGAACGCCCTGTAGGCGTTGCTCAGGGCCCGCTTGAATGCCTGTTTCCTCGGTTCGAGACCCAGTTTGTCGCGTGCCCAGTCCACAACCGTGTTCTTTCCCTGCTCCAGGGCGTAGTCGAAAACTTTCTTCGTGACGGCCGCCAGGGCCGTTGCTATGAGTTCCATGTACTGCTCCCGCCTTTGCCATTGGCTCAATCGATTCCCAATGAAGGTCAACCGTATTGTAGCAATGAAGACAAGAAGTGGCAATGCTTGCTTACAGAGACGGGGCACGACAAACCAGATCGCTACCCAAGATATTCAGCCGATGAAATCTCGTTGGTGAAGCAGGATCTACCTCTACGTAACCCAAATTGCTTCTGCTGATGAGCTCCATTCCACGTAACATACATGGGTGGCGTGCCTGGGCCACCGGGAAGCAATATAACCGGAAACCCTACAACGGGCCAGCTGATCAATATCAACACGGCAAGCGCTGCTGAGATGCGGCAAAGCCTGCATCTCAGCAGCACAACGGCGCAAAATATCGTGAACTATCGCTTACAACATGGCCCTTTCACCTCCATCGACCAATTATTACAGGTGGTGAGCAGGTCGATTTACGACAAAATAAAGACACAGGTAACGGTTTCATGAAACTTCCGATGATGACGATCGCGCTTACAAGCATGAATGTTATGTAAAAAGTAAGAGTTGCATGATGCAAAATAAGCTTACAGAACTGCATGGCCTGGAGCTGATAGTAGTGATAGGAGCCTGGTTAGCCGGTATCCTGCTCGAATCATGGGTTTCCCTACCCGCATTTGCTCTGCTCGCCGGCGCCTGTGCGGCACTGTTATGGCTTATTCCGTTATGGCGCGACACTCAGGCACGCTTGATTATGTTTATCATCTTGTGGCTGCTGCTTGGTGCATGGCGCTTTGCTATCGCCTCGCCCACCGGCGATGCCCAGGCCATCTCTGCCTTCATTGGAACTGGCAAAGTGGAGGTGCAGGGTACGGTGGCTGATGAACCGAAACTGGCAGGAAGAAGTCGTCTCCTGTTGATCGCCGTCAGCAGCGTCAGTAAGAATGGAGGAACGACCTGGCAAGATGCACACGGGCAACTGGAATCTCAGACATTGGGTGGAGAAATCGAGAATCCTTATGGGCCTAATTATGGCGACAATGTTGAGCTACAGGGGAAGCTTCAGGCTCCCACACCACACAGCTCTCCTGCTATTTTTGCCAGCATGGCCTTTCCACGCATCAATGTTAAAAGCTCTGGTGGTAATCCCATCATTGCCGCCCTCTATCATCTCCGCACTATATTGGCAACTCTCATCTCACAATCACTCCCCCAGCCGGAGGCCGCGCTTTTAATAGCCCTCTTGCTCAGCCTGCTGTGGATTGTGGAATTGCAATAGAGCGGTTGTGGTGGTATTTTGGAGCAATACATTTCTGTACGCACATGTCCTCATCTTCTCTCTAATTAAGAGGAGCCATACAAGCAAACAAAAGAACTTCTTTTTGTACTCCTGACACCTATCCAAGCGAACGAACTGGGTGGAATGGGGCAGCAGAGAGCGTGCAGTCAGTCCCCTCCGTCCTACATCGCTTTTTGCAAAAGCCATATCACTGGAAGGCACACCATTGTGAAAATGATCGTGTGGTCACTGGTTCCGCAGTCCCATCTTGGCAATACTGGGCAAAAGCTGCTATGCTCTCACCGAAAGTAGCGAAGGGAAGAGAGTGACTCCTTAACCAGAGGGGTAAGCGAGGTGACAGCCGATTCACCGAATTGAGCGTGGGCATCCAAGGCATTATCTTTTCTGATCACGAATCAAACTAGGAATTATACCACGAATGGATCTCCACTGAACAGATACAAGCTTGTCTCTTTTGACGTACGAGACACCTGAGATATACTATCTGACGAAAAGATTGATTTACACTTTTGGAGGTTCGTCATGTTGGCCAGCGAGTCAAAACCACTCTGCGCAGTCATACTCACTGCTCTCCCGGTCGAGTATCAGGCGGTCCGTATTCACCTCACAGATCTTCACGAAGAAGTCCATCCGCAAGGAACTATCTATGAGCGGGGAACCTTCTTTGCTTCAAAGAATCGGCTCTGGGATATTGTAATTGTTGAGGTTGGGAAAGGTAACGCCTGTACAGCCCGGGAGAGTGAACGGGCTATCAATTATTTTCAACCGAAGGTTATCCTCTTTGTTGGAGTCGCAGGGGGCCTGAAAGATGTGCAATTGGGGGATGTGGTAGCCGCTACAAAAGTCTATGGCTACGAATCTGGCAAAGTGACAATGGCCTTCCAGACGAGACCAAACGTTGTCAATGTGACGCATCGTTTGGAGCAGCGAGTACGAGCCGAGGCCCGGAAGCCAGACTGGCAACAGCGGATCGGAGAGCCGTTACCAGAGCGAACACCGCGTGTCTTCGTCGCCCCTATAGCGGCAGGTGAAAAGGTCTTGGCCTCAACCGACTCCGCTGAATGGCAGTTCCTCAAAGCGTGCTATAGCGATGCATTAGCCGTGGAGACCGAAGGCCATGGCTTTTCCCTAACAGCTCATGCTAACCCACAAGTGGAAGCACTTGTCATCCGTGGTATCTCGGACCTTATTGATAACAAGCATGAGGCGGATGTGGCCAACTCACAAGCACTTGCTGCCCGCCACGCTAGCGCTTTTGCCTTTGAGATCCTCGCCAAGTTAGGGGAAGTCGAGCCATTGCTGCTATCATCTCGTGAGCAACCTACCTATCGCAGTACTGTTGACACATTTCGTGCGAGATAATGTCAAGAAACCTACTCGTAGATCCTAAGAAGAAAGAGGAAGCTTCATGGAACGTTGGAACATTTTTGCCCGTGAGCTTGAAGGTATTCTTGCCAACAGGGGGTTGGGTTTGGGTCATCTTGACGACCGCGCATCTGTTTACAAAGAAAAAGTGCGCCGCTTGCGTCAATCGCTAGTGAGGCCCAAGAGCTTCCCTGTGCTGAATACTGATGAGATGGACGAGGTAATTAAAACCTTTAAGCTAAGCGATGATGAGATAATGAGTCTACGTGCAGCTCTCCTGACCACTGCCATCGAAAGAATGTTAATGGACCGCATTGATCGGGATGATGCGCTGCTGGCCGCCGAGCAGATCTTTCCCACGATTCTAAAGGCAATGAAGAAATATAGCAAAACTTCAAACGGCCTCGGGGCAGTCAAAGGCGAAGATCCCGAAATCCTCGAAGGGACTCCTATTGACCTGGAGCTAGAGGCCGCGCTGGATATCATTGATCGCGCAACACTGGCATTGCACCTGAGTTACAATGTGACCTTGCATACCGAACGCATCGGACGCGCACAACAGGCTCTTGCGATTTTTGAGGCAGCATTGGCAGAGTTGGACGAGCTTGAAGGTGATGTCAAAGCAACGGATGCCTGGCACAAATGGTATGACGAAGCACAGAAGGGGCTCAATGCAACCAACAAGCGACTTGAAGAACTGGGTGCATAAGAGTCCCTTTAAAATCACTTTCTGGGCTATAATAGACAAGCAGTTTTTCTATTCTGTATTGTCGTGGAGAAGTGAAATATGTCACACAGTGATCATGAGCATCCAAACAAGGATGAGCTTGTTCAAATGCTCATTACCTGGCTCTCTCTGCCTACTTATCGAGAAGCGTGTCGTTTTCTGGAAGCTCACCTCGAACTGCTCACTTCCAGAAGCTACCACATCCTGGCTCAGCTCACCATACATACTGAGGAAAAAGAGATAGTATCAGAAGAGCTGGTACGGGATATGTACGATCACCTGGAGTTGCTGCGCGATGCACATACCAGGAGTGGGACGATGGAGGCAATTCGCGAGATATATATCGACAGGTATGGTGGCTTTGTCCTTGACCTCCCTGCGTGGCTTGCAGCCATCCAGCAACAACTTGCCGACCTATCTCAAAAGGAACGGTCTGACTCTATAGCGGCAGAGCAGGAGAGCCTGCTGCGTGGAGCGATTGTACGAGCACAGGGTGAGGGCAATATTGCCCCTGAGACCCTGGCTGAGTTACGGATCGAACTGGGAAACACTTTAGCCCAGAACTCGCACTTAGGTCGCACACAGACGTCCGAAACGATACTTGAAACTTATCAAGAGGCACTCCTCGTATTTACACTTCCCCGCTACCCGCGTCGATATGCCTGGATATGGTACAGCCTGGGCAATATTTATTGTCGATTCATTACGATAGATCCGCGCACCAGTGCGGAGCAGGCTATCGCCTGTTACGAGGAGGCATTACAGGTTTACACCAGAGAAGACTTCTCTACCTATTGGGCAACAATTCATCATAACATGGGCAACGCCTACAGAGAGAGACTGGCTGGAGAACGTCCCGCTAATTTGGAACGCGCTATCGTCTGCTACGAGGCAGCCTTGCAGGTTTACACTAGCGACGCCTTTCCAGAGCAATGGGCAATGACCCAGCATAATCTGGGTATGGTCTACCGAAAGCGCTTTGCTGGAGATCGACGTGAGAACTTGGAACACGCCATTGCTCATTATGAAGCTACACTCCAAGTCTATACTCGTAAGTCCTTCCCTATAAACTGGGCTATGATCCAAAACAGTCTGGGCACAGTCTATTGTGAGCGCATTGCGGGGGAACGAAAGGCCAACCAGGAGCAGGCCATCGCCCACTATCAGGATGCCTTGCAGGCCTATACTCGTGAGGACTACCCTGAGCAATGGGCGACCGTACAGCATAATTTGGGCAATGCCTACAGAGATCGCATCTGTGAGAGCAGGAAAGCTAACCTGGAACGTGCGATAGCCTGTTACCGGGTCGCTTTGCAGGTTCGCACTCGTGAGTTCTTTCCTAACCAATGGGCTATGATCCAGCAAAGCCTGGGTACAGCCTTTAGCAAGCGTATTGCAGGGGAACGAAAGGCCAACCAGGAGCAGGCCATCGCCCACTATCAGAATGCCTTGCAGGTCTATACTCGTGAGGACTTTCCCGTCGAGTGGGCTTCTATACAGCACAATCTGGGTATTGTCTATGCTGAACGCATTGCAGGGGAACGAAAGGTCAACCTGGAGCAGGCCATCACCCACTACCAGGATGCCTTGCAGATTCGTACCCGTGAGGGCTTTCCCGGTGAGTGGGCAATGACTCAAAACAACCTGGGTAATGTTTATCAGGCACGCATCGGGGGAAAACGACGCGTCAATCTTGAACGCGCCATCACCTGCTATGAGGCAGCCTTGCAGGTCTACACCCCTAAAGCTTTCCCTGAGCAGTGGGCTGTCATCCAGTACAATTTAGGCAACATCTACAGTGAGCGTATTGAAGAAGAACATCGTACAAACCAGGAAAAGGCTCTTGTTTACTATAAAGCCGCCCTGCAGGTCTACACCCGCAAGGCTTTCCCTGAGCAGTGGGCTATGATTCAGAACAGCCTGGGAGATACCTACCAGGAGCGTATTGCGGAGGAGCACCGGGGCAACCTGGAACGAGCTATTGCGCACTATAAAGCAGCTTTGCGGATTCGTACCCGCAAGGCTTTCCCTGAGCAGTGGGCAATAACCCAGCACAGCCTGGGCAATGCCTATCGAGAGCGCATAACAGGAGAGCACCGGGATAACCTGGAACGAGCTATTGCCCACCACAAAGCCACATTGCAGGTCTATACCCGTGAAGCCTTCCCCATCGACTGGGCGGCAGTCCAGCACAGCCTGGGCAATGCCCATCGAGAACGCATCGTTGGGGAACGACGGGCTAACCTCGAACGCGCCATCACCTGCTACGAGGCAGCCTTGCAGGTCTACACCCCTAAAGCTTTCCCTATCGAATGGGCAGCCATCCAGCACAGTCTGGGTGTTACTTATAGCGAGCGTATCGCAGGGGATCACTATGATAATCTGGAACATGCTATTACGTGTTACCAGCTCGCTTTGCAGGTTCGCACCCGTGAGGCTTTCCCCATCGACTGGGCGATGACCCAGCATAGCCTGGGCAATGCCTATCGAGAGCGCATCCAGGAGGGACGGAAAAACAACCTGGAACGAGCGATAGCTTGTTACCAAGCAGCCTTGCAGGTCTACACCCGTGAGGCTTTCCCCATCGACTGGGCGATGACCCAGCATAGCCTGGGCAATGCCTATCGAGAGCGCGTTGCAGGAGAACGGCGAGCTAACCTCGAACAAGCCATTGCTTACCATGAGGCAGTTTTGCAAGTCTACACCCGTGAAGCCTTCCCCATTGAGTGGGCAATGACGCAGAACAATTTGGGTATTGCCTACTGCGAGCGTATTGATGGGGAGCGGAGAGTAAACTTGAAACGAGCGGTAGCTTGTTACCAAGCGGCTTTGCAAGTTCGCACCCGTGAAGCTTCTCCTAGCAGTTACCGCTTCACGCAGCTTAATCGCGCCTTTGCCGAGGCAGAGCGAGAGAATTGGGAGACTGCCCATGCTGCCTATGCAGAAGCCCAGGCTACTGAGGATGTACTTATTCGCTTGGGGGCGGGGGTAGTGGGGTATGATGCTATTCTACGCGAAGGGCATGAGGCGGCCATGCGGGATGGCTTTATATTGACCCGCCTGGGTCAGGTAGAGGCCGCTGTGATCGCTATAGAGCGTGGACGAGCACGTGGGCTAGCAGAGACCCTCGCTATAGATACGGCTGCTTCCGAGCGTATCACCGATAAAGAACGGCGAACACGTTATGAAGATGCACGCGAGTGTTTCCGCCAAGCGCAGGCAGTTCTCTATGACCAGTCGTTGCGTTCTCTCTCTGAGGATGAGCAGAGAGGTATTACCTTGGAACGCAACGACGCTTATCATAAGGCAAGAGAGACATTCGACGCTATCACCGTCGAGATTCAGGAAGCACAGGACCCTTCTGATTTTCTAGACGACGCTCTCGATGCCGCGACGATTCTGCATGTCGCTGAACGTGAGGGAGCGGGACACGCGCTGGTGTATCTTGCGACGACACCGTGGGGAGGCGTTGCGATAGCCGCCTTGAGCGCTAATCCTGATCTGCACACGCCCACCCGGTTCGCGATGCAGGACCTGCCCTCTGTGACAGAGGCCCTTGTCGATAGTCTCCTTCAGACCTTGCTTGATGATCAGGCAGAACGTGTCATTGGTGGTTATATCCACGCTCAAGAGGGCAATGGATGGAGTTGGTTCAGACGGCAGTGGAAGTCAGGCAAGACGATCCGCCAGTCAATAGACGCACTGCATATGGCTTGCACGGCGGAGGGCAAGGCCAGTACACTCTGCGCAGCAGCACAGGAGATGCTACACAGCTCTAAACTGGGGCGTCTCATTGATCAACCACATGACCAGTTAGACAGAATTGATGAGGCAGCACTAGCAAATACCCTGGGGCACTTCTTTTTGTGCCTGGAACTAGGCCATTGCCTGGATGTGCTGGCCAAGGTTGCAATGCGTTCACTGGTAGAATGGTTACAGCAGCAGGGAGCTACGAGCCTTACTCTTATCCCCTGCGGAGCACTTGCGGCCTTTCCGCTAGCCAATGTGCCACTCTTTGATGGACGAACGGTAAGTGATGTACTGCCTACGAGCATAGCTCTCAGCGTACGATCACTGCTCCACAGAGGAGAAACCACCGGAAATCGCCAGGGGGTATATGCCGTTGGTGATCCACATCCAACGCACCAGAAGCTGGAATGGGGCGAGGCGGAGGCACATATGTTGGCGAAACTGGCTCGCAATCTAGGATTGGCAGGAGCAGCCAGGGTGCATGAGAAAGGAGTACGTTCCTGGTTAGCCGAGATATTGCAAACAGGATGGGTAGTAGATGTCTCGTGTCACGGCAAGTTCGACCCCGACAATTTCTTATGGGCATCACTGCAGCTTGCCAGAGGCAAGCGGCTCACACTGGCAGAGATATTGAATCATGAAGTAAAGTTACAGGGGTTGCGCCTTCTCATCCTCTCGGCATGCCAGACAGCAGTCCTGGACCTACGTGGAGCACGCAATGAGGTACGCAGCCTTGCCGCAGCGATGATCCAGGCGGGAGCAAGGGCGGTGCTGGCATCGCTCTGGTCAGTGGATGATAAGCCAACCTGTCTCCTCATCGTGCGTTTCGCCCAGGAATGGTTTCCCGAGATGAGGCACGAGCCACCGGCGGCCGCGCTAGCCCGCGCCCAACGCTGGCTGCGAACGGTAACCTATCGTGAACTGCTGCAATGGCAAGCCACATCACTCCCCATCCTGACAGAAGAAGAGAGGCAGAAGGCTGGGTCAGCAAAGCCGGAGAGCGACCCCTGGACAAAGGAGAAGTTTGTACCCATCGACACGGTAGAATTAGTAGCTGTACGAGGTAGCGGCGACCGATACGATATCGGCGAGGCTATGTCTCGGGTCCAGACAGAGGCAAAGGAGCAGGATAATCCTGACGCCTGTCCCTATGTAGACCCGATCTACTGGGCTGGATTCCAGATAATCGGCTGGTAACATTTTCTTAGGCGAGGGCATCTTCTTCTTTCAAGCAAAGCACACGCGAAGGCCAGGAACAAGTTTGGTAGAAGGATACTTCTTTTGGTGAAGTAGTCGGCGATGCTCCTTGTGAGTATGGGAAAGCCATTAAATGGCACTGTTTCAGCATTATTTGGCTCTCCTGCTCTTCGCGTGATTGGGAGCAAGCATGACCGTCTCGTCTGATTGAAGATTGCCAACTAGAGCCTGCTTATGGCTACCTGCTCTTTCATATACTAGAGCTAATCACAGAACGCGCCTCGGCGCAAGTGCATTTTAACACGCTGACCTGGACGCCGATGGCGCTCGAGGAAACATGGTCGGTCGAACGCATGGACAAAGAGGGCCTCTGTATTCTTCCCCCGTCGCGGTCAGAGCGTCCCACCCTGGGTGACTTCACGGTAAAAGAGGTGGACCTCGCGCTCCACAACGTCCCATTCTTTCGAGAGAACCGGCTCATCAAGGTGCTCGAACTGAAGACAACGCCACCGGAATACATCGCTCCAGCGACCGTGGTGGTCCTGCGCGACCGGAAACAGCAGGAACAACGCTTTGCCGTCTACCGCAACGGAGCGCTCCAGCGAGGAGAAACGGCGGTCCTGCAGCGGCACTTCGAGACCGGGCACTTTCTGCTCCCCGACGACGCTGTGGCACTCGCCGAGGAACGGCTGGAAATACCGGCGACACTGCCGCCGACGGTGGCACAAGTGGTGAGACGCGTCGCGGACAACGAAGCGGCGAGGCTTCGGCTTCAGGCGGAACTCACCGACTCCGAAACACGCCGCGGCGGAATGGCTGACCGGAACGAACGAGCGCAGCTTGAGGAGCGCATCGCTCAACTTGAAGCGGAGCTGCGGAGAAACCACGAGGAAAGCGAACGCTTGAGAGTGCGGCTCCAGCAGAACCAGGGAACCTTTCTTCGCACGGAAGAGCACCGCGAAGTGCTGGAACGAGCGCTAAAAGAGGCGCGGGAAGAGGTGATCATCATCTCGCCCTGGCTCAATCGCCGGACATGTGATGATGCCCTTTGTGATCTGTTCGCTCAGGCGATCAAACGCAATGTCCGCGTTCGGATTGGGTACGGGATTACAGAACGGGCAGGCGATCCCGATGCCGGGCGCAACCGCGCCAATGCGCAGAAAGTCATCCGGGCCTTGAAGGCGGCTGTTTCCCGGGAAACTGAGGCCTCGCAGGCCGCACTGCTCGATATTCAGAGGACGAGCGACACGCACCAGAAAATACTCGTGTGCGACCGTACCTTTGCCGTGCTTGGGAGCTTCAACTGGCTCTCCTATCGGGGAGAACTGGACAGGGAGTACCGCAATGAAACCAGCATGGTGCTGCGTGAACCTGCTTCTGTCGGGGAACTGGCACGGATCGCGCTCCGGGGATGGCCGCAACAGCAGGAGTAAGCAATGCTTCTGAACGCATCGCTGCCTCGCAAGAAAGGCCAGGACTATCTTGTTAGACGCTTGAGGACTCGTCATGAGAGAGCCACATAGTCAGAGGTGATCGCACTAAGCTCCACAATACTAGTGATGTTGTAGGAAAAGCTATAAAGAGCGTCCTCTCCTTGTACAACTTCTTGGCAACGTATCTAGTAGCTGATATACTCTCTTCAAAAGCAGTGAAGGGACTAATAGAACCTTGTCATCATCGCCGGATGAAACCGTTGAACGAACATTACAGCCTCCAGTAGAACACATGCAGGGTATCGTCGAGCGGGTGACCTATCATGCTGAAGATTCGGGATATACTGTGGCCCGGCTCAAAGTAGCAGGGGAACGTGATCTCATCACCATCATAGGGCGCTTTCCAGACATTCACGCTGGCCAGACACTGCGCCTCACAGGCTACTGGCGCGATCATCCGAAGTACGGGCGACAGTTCCAGGTCGTGCATGCCCAGGAGACCAAGCCCGCCACGCTCACTGGGCTGGAGAAATACCTGGGCAGCGGCCTCATCAAAGGCATCGGACCAGTGACGGCCAGGCGCATTGTGGCGCACTTCGGCCTGGAAACGCTCGACATCATCGAGCAGTCGTGCTCCCGCCTCATCGAGGTCCCCGGCATCGCCCAGAAGCGCGTGGCCAAGATTGAAAAAGCCTGGGCCGCGCAGAAAGCGATGAAAGACGTGATGATTTTTCTGCGCGGGCACGGTGTCTCGACCACCTCCGCCGTGAAAATCTACAAACAGTACGGGGACCAGTCCATCGACATCGTCTCGCGCAATCCTTATCAGCTGGCTACCGATATCTACGGGATCGGCTTTGTGACAGCCGACACGGTCGCGCGCAACATTGGGATTGCCTCTGATTCCGCCTTTCGCTACCAGGCAGGCATCCTGCACGTGCTACAGCAGGCCGGCGAAGACTGGCACTGCTTCCTGTCAGAGCGCAAACTGACGGAAAGCGTGGTCAAGCAACTTGCATTACCCGAGTCCCCCGTGGACCCGACGTGCATCGGTGAACTGATCGTCCAGATGGGCGAGGGCAAGGAGCTCATCACACAGCCAGGATATGGAGACCTCGTAGACCAGCGTATCTGCTACGCGCCCGCGTTTATTACACTGAGCAGGCCTTGGCTACGCGGCTCTCCACTTTTGTCAACGCGCCGGTTGCCGTCGACCTTCTCCCACGCGTGCAGCGCTGGATCGATAGGTATACTGAGAAACTGGGCATCACCCTCTCGCAAGAGCAGCGCCATGCAGTCGAACTGGCCGCTACCTCGCGCCTGCTGGTGCTGACAGGCGGGCTCGGATGCGGCAAGACATTCACCACCAGAACCATCGTCGCGTTGTGGAAGGCGATGGGCAAATCCATCCTGCTGGCCGCGCCGACGGGACGGGCCGCGCAACGGCTGGCGGAGATGACCGGACAAGAGGCCAAAACGATCCATCGCCTGCTCGCCTTTGATCCCAAGACGATGCAGTTCCGCTACAATGAGGAGCATCCGCTCGAAGCACAGGCCATCGTGGTGGACGAAACCTCGATGCTGGACCTGTTCCTGGCTCACTCGCTCGTCAAAGCGATCCCGCCTGACGCGCAGGTGCTCCTGGTTGGGGATGTTGATCAACTTCCCAGCGTAGGGCCTGGTATGGTCCTTCGCGATCTGATCGAATCCAAGCAGGTCCCGGTCGTGCGGCTGACCGAGGTGTTCCGCCAGGCAGCAGAGAGCCACATCGTGACCAACGCCCATCGCATCAATACTGGCCAGTTCCCGCGCTTGACGCCGACCACGAAATTCGCGGAATCGGACTGCATCTGGCTGGAGGCAGCGGAGCCAGCGCTCGGACAGAAGGCATCCGCCACCTGGTGAGCGAGTTCCTTCCCAAGCACGGCATCGATCCGCTGCAACAGGTACAGGTGCTCTGCCCGGCAACACGCGGAGAGGCGGGAACGCGACAACTCAACGCGATGCTCCAACAGGTCCTCAACCCACCGAAGACGGGAAAAGTGGAGTTGGCACGCGGAGGCAGCATCCTGCGGGTGGGTGACCGGGTGATCCAGCAGGTCAACGACTACCAAAGGGAAGTCTTCAATGGGGATGTCGGCGTGATCACTTCGATTGACCTGGAGGAACAGGAGATTGTCGTCCAGTTTACGGAGCGGGCGGTGACCTACGATTATGCAGACCTCTCTGAACTCGCACTTGCGTGGGCTGTCACTGTCCACAAAAGTCAGGGGAGTGAGTACCCAGCCGTTATACTTCCCCTGTTCATACAACACTATCTGCTCTTGAGTCGAAATTTGCTGTACACCGGACTCACTCGAGCCAAGCAACTTGCGATCCTGGTGGGCCCAACCAAAGCCATTGGGCTCTCCATCAAACGGGTGATGGATCGGCAGCGCTACACCGCGCCGGCAGATCGCCTGAAGAACCCGTCTGCATCTTCCACTGTATAAAGCCAAGAAATCATCGAGAACACTGCCATCAGCGACATCGTTGGCGAACCCATTATCCGAGACCCGGTTTGAGCCTGTCCTGTCACAGGATAAAGTCCTTCGCCTCAGAGATGGCCCAGGCATATATGGGTCTCAGCTTGCCTTCAGTCGTTCCTCTTCCATCGCTTATACCGAATGAGTTGCGCTTGTCCACAGACACAGATCAGGATAGCGTTGCTGGTCCGCTCGAGCGAGGCAACCACCGCGTCAGCTTGTAGGGCCGACACATACAACCGCGCTCCGCACGTCACACAATGTAGTTCCATGTCCACTACTTCATCAGAGCCGGGTTGCTTGTTGGCACTCATGCAAATCTACTCTCCCCTCGTTGTTATGCCTACGATCAGCAGAGGTTGGCGCGATCAGAACCTCTTTCTTCTCGTTGCCCAGTTTCAAAGTGTAGAGAACACCTCTCGATCTCGGTAAGCGCATCCTCATCTGTGTAATTGCTGGTTTATCTCTCATCCTGCCAACAACGCTGGCCATGCACTTGTACATCTCTCTTGTCCCTCCTCTTCCTCAATGTTCCCGAGATAACACATACTGGAGACTCTGCTGGTTCGCCTCATCGAGACATGCTAAAAAGCGTGAAGGGCTCATTGTAGCGAGATCGCCCAGGAGGCAGACATGCAGCTCCTGCGCCCCCCTCGTCGCATGCACATGCCCAAAACGGCAGGATATGCCATAGCCCCGCTCTCGGAGCAGATCAAGAGCTACCGAGAATTCCAACCCCTCGCGTGGGCATATAGTATTCATTTCACTCATAGTCTTCTCTCCCGGGCCTTCTTAGAGATTGCCTCTCGGCCTTTCCTGGCGATGAGAGACAAACACTTGCTCCCAACTTATCGTTGCCCATACGCTATGAACATGTGGTATCGGGTACGATAGTCAGCCCATTCCTGGGGCAGTCTTGCCAGCACCTGGTCAAATGCTCTAGGAGCGAGAGATAGCGTTGAGCAGAGCAAGTCTTTGAGCCCGCTAAACCCCGCTAGCATATTTTGTTGCAGCAACAATCCTTCTCGTTGCTTCCCCCGCATCCACGAACCAACCGACAGCTCAATCGTGCGCGTATGGATATGACGCAGCCCGGCGTCCTGCAAACCCTCCCCAAGGTGCCTGATCAGCGAGGCGTCGAAGCCGCGAATATGGTTGACAGCAGTCCACCAGGAGAGAAAGCGCGTAGTAAGCGGTCCAGTCCGCACATAGCTATCACTTGCTTCCACCAACTCGATCCATCCCCGGTAGCGTGTCACCCGCACGAGTCCCGCCACCACAAAAGGCCACGATGCCGCGGGGATTGCAGCAACAAGCAACCGCTGATGCGTGAAATCAAAGCGCTGATCCGGAAACGGCAAGCCATCGAGCAGATTGCCCTGCTGGAAGCGATAACCGCCCCCTATCCCCGGTAATGTGACCTGGTATTCCTGTGTCAGATCAAAACCGATAACTTCTGCCAGGGGAAATGCCAGGGCCATCTCCTGCGCCCAGCGGCCTGTCCCGCACCAGACATCCACCATTGAGGTAACCGCTGTAGGGTCGAGAGGGGCCACATACTTGCCTTTGAGTACCTGGCGTAAGAGATACTGCTGAAAGTCGAGCCGGTGGATTTCCTTCGCGTCCCTGGGAAGGAGATAGGCGTCAGATGCAGGCACACGCATCCTCACAGTAATACCTGATTGCCGCGCCGCCGTTGCAGACGCCGCGTTACGCCTGCGCCGGAAGAGTTGTGAGAGATGCATGGCAAATCCTCCCTTTTCCTATTACCTTGCGTCGCTGCCTCCGCCCGGTCTCGGAATATGCAGCCACCACCGCGGCTCGTACTCCAGGTGCCCTAAACGATCAAAGCCTACAAAACTCTTGCGCAAACATTCCTCCTACTACCAGTTGATTGCGCGCTTCGCCTCCTTCCTCCAAATAATGACTTCCTCGAGCCAGCAAGGCTTGAGCAGACGTGCTCGCCAGACTATAGTCATAGAAGGAGGAGGGCGACTCCGCCTCTGCTGAGAGGTTTACGGCGCGGCATCTGCGCTCAATGCGCTCGCAGTCTGCGAAGTATAAACTCGCATGGGATGAAGTCGATAGCGCTCCTACTTGGAAAGAGTAACCGCCTTAACACTCAGGCACGATCGTGTTACTCGTCACAAGGAAACGCACACACCATTGCTCCCTCTGGTTTCAAGGTGCTTCAAACGCTCGGACGCGATAGGTTGGATGCTCACTGTATGCATGTCGTCTCCTACTTCCAACCAGCAGGTTTTTCCGCAGCAAGCCTCCCAAGATGTACCTGGACCATAGCCACAACTTCATCTGTTTTAAAGGGCTTCGTTAGGTAGGCGTTTGCCCCAGCCAGCCTCCCTTTGAGACGATCAAGGGCCCCATTGCGCCGCGATACAATGACAAAGACTGTCTGTGCCAGGCCGGTTTCGCTTTGAAGTGCCGGATGGCGTCATAGCCGTCCAGTTTCGGGAGGCCCACATCGACCAGGACGAGCGCGGGAACACGCGCCTCTGGTGCGCCACACCAGTGTAACGCCTCTATCCCATCCTGGAAGCTCTTGACCTCGTAACCTGCCCGGTGCAGACAGGTTTCCAGAATTTTTCGGATTGTCGGCGAGTCATCGATGACCATCACAAACGCGCTCATCCTTCATCCCTTTCGTCGTCGCGTCCTATTGGTATCTTCCCGCTCCCTACAGCGCTGCAAGAGCAGCGCCTGTGCCTGTCTTTTCTCCGTTTGCGCCGTATGCAGCACCCATGGGCAATAGTAACATGGTGGCGTTTACCTGCTCGCTCAGGCGTTTTTGCAGCATTTTTACGAATCGTGCTTCATTTCTTACCGGGTTTTTATGAAGCGTTGGCAGTAATTGACGTTGAGACTCATTTCGCAGCAAGCGCCTTGTAGGCTGGGATTACGCGATCTTAACGGGGTGAGTAGGCTCAATCTTTCTACTTACGGATGGAGGGGTTCAATCCACATATCTCTCTTCCTGTTCTGCATGCGCATTCTGCTGCTTTGGAGGAGATTTCGAGCGGGACGTGCATAGGAGATCACGGTAGGCAGCCTTTGTTCTCTTGGCGAAGATCAAAGGCGCCCAGCCATGACATCACAAGTACAGTCTGACCGCTCAAGCGCGATACTGTCATAAACCACCGGAAGCGCACATCTAATAGCTCCCTCCGGCTTCAAAGTACGTCAAACGCTCAGACGCGATCGAGAAGCAGGCGCTCTCCGCTTGCACGGAAGAGACACTGCACTCCTGTTCTATAGTAGCACTCTGACAGTAACTCACTCGCTCAAGCATTGTTACAGAGTTCTTACAGGCCACCTTTGATTTCTTACAGATTGAGGGGAGACAGGAAGAAGCGCTAAAAACTCTGCTGCTGAGTGCATGGCACAAGGTGAAAGAGAAGAGCAAACGAGGCAACAGAGTGCAAGATACTATGGAACAGGTTGATCTCAGGAAGATACATTAGTTTGGGAAAGTATTCGTGTTATGCGTTCTCTATCCCTCTCCCCTTCTCTTTTTCCGTTTCTTATCCCAAACCATGAAACCGCTCCAGGAGAAAAGGGCCAAGCTGCGAAGCCGACTGTCCAGTCACAATGTGCTCTGCCAGCAGATCCGCCGCCGCCGCGAGCAGCAAGCCGTAGCCATTATGTCCACACGCCAATGTGACATTGTCCCAGCGGGAGACAGGTCCGAGGATCGGACGGGAATCCGGCGTGACCGGTAGAAGTCCTGCCCACGCCTGTTCTACAGGATGCCACCTGAGCGCTGGGACCAGATGCGCGGCGCGGTCATGCAGCCACGCGATCCCTTCAGGCGTTGTCGCAGTGTCAAACCCTGCTTCATCTCTGACCGTCCCAAGAATGAGCGTTCCATTGCGTTTGGGGGCGAGGTAGATTCCCTGTCCAAAGAGCATGTGCCGGATCGGGGGAGTTGGCTGCGGCAGAAGGAGACTCTGACCGCGGACGGGATGGACGGGGAGCGTGACTCCCAACCACTGTCCCCCAAGAGCAGCCCATGCCCCGGTTGCGAGCACGAAATGTCGGCAGGCGATCACATGCCCCTCGGCGGTACGAACCCCTTGAATGCGCCTGCCAAGATGATCGACCGCTGTCACGGCTTGATGTGGGAAAAACGCCGCTCCTGCCGTGATTGCTGCGCGCATCCACGCCTGCATCAACTGAATTGCATTCACTTGCGGTTCATTGGGGCGGTACACGGCTACTGCAGTGCCGATCTTCATCGCTGGTTCATAGCGCCCAGTATCGTCATCCGCGAGCACCTCTACTGGGAAGCCTGCCTGCCGCCACACGGCGCTCCATGCGGAAAGACGCGCCAGTTCTTTGCGCGGCCGCATACGTATGGTGCCCGTTCGCTCATACTCGACCGCGATTCCCGTGAACTCCTCCAACTCCTGAACGAGCTGGGGGAACGACGTGAGGCAGAAGAGCAGGAACTGCGTATAGGGGTCTTCGAGTTTGGCAAAGGGTTTGAGGGGAGCAAGCAGTCCGCTTGCTGCACGCGAGGCCTGCATGCCTCCCTCGCCCTGGTCGAGCACCATAACCTCTACCCCACGCTCGCGCAGCGCATACGCGAGAGAGAAACCGACAATGCCGCCTCCAACGATGAGCACATCTGTGGTGTCTTTCATCTTCCCGCTCCTCTGTGTGCTAGACAAGGCCGAGTCGGACGCCGAGTTCTTTCAGGCGAGCGTGTTCCGGCTCCACCTTCCAGATGTCCCAATAGAGGCGATGCACTTTGGCCTCGCCACTGCGTGAGCGTGTGGCAGCCGTAATCTCCAGGACCTCGCAGCCGCGCTGCACGCTCGTGGCGATATCGTGCTCAGCGAGGGCAAGCCGCGCTTCTGAAAGCAGCAGGTTCCCCTGCCAGCGGGTAAAGTCCCTGGAAAGGCTGTCACGAACGACAACAATAGCCTCCTGGGCCTCCTTGAACTGTCCAGCTCGCCTCAAGACATCTCCGCGGATCATGTAGAGACCGGGCACATCTACTTTCACGTAACTCCCATCGCCTTCTAAGACGCCGTGGGAACGGACGGCCCTATCGACCTCATCAAGGAGCGTGAGACTCTTGTGGGAATACTCTTCATTGCCCGGCGCAAGCAGCGAATACATCTCCGCTAAGAGCATGGAAATATAGCAGCGCAGGGGATCACGCGAAGAGGAGGCAAAGGGAAGAGCGCTTTCCAGGTAGGAAACGGCTGCAGGGTAGCGCTGCTTGGCCGCTTGAATTTTGGCCCGGCGATAGAGCGAGGAAGCGATTAGCTCCGCTCGGTTGAGGCGAAAGGCCATCGCAATCGCTTCGTCAATGGCGGCGAAGGCCGTCGGAAAATCAGTCCGGTCTCTCGCAATGACGCTCTTGAGCTGCAGGAAGCGGCACTGCAGGTCCGTCAATTGATCCGATAAGCCAGGCACGATGTTGATCTGTAAAGCGAGAAGACGCAGCCAATGCTCAACGGTACTCGCCGCTCGTTGGACGCTGCTGGTATAAAACGCTTCCCAGGCCAGAGCGAGGACATCCTCATAGGCCTGGATCGTCGTCGGGAAGACAACTTCGTTGATCCAGATCCGAGGAAGCGCGGGGAGAAGCACACCTCTTTCAAATGGAACAGAGGACGGCGAGAGATCGTGAAAAACTGTATTTTCTCTCCCATTCATCGGACTGCTTGAATGAGAGACGGGGGATAGATCTCGTCTATTTGGGAGTGAAGGCCAAGTCGCCTGCCAGGGCGTCCCCGCTGGATATGCAGACCCAGCCACGATTTGGGGACCTGGCAGGCCTATGACCCCTCTCGCTGCTTCGGTCATACGAAGACGACGAGCGAGGGCCTTCGTTTCCTCCCTGGGTTCTGCCTGCTGTTCCAGAAGAGCGGCTTCAAGCAGCGCATAGCATTGGAGCGCCTGGACCCTCTGACCCTCCCTCTCTAGCAAGGCGATCAGGTGAGACGCCAGATCTTCATTCGACGGATCAGATTCACTTGCGGCGATAAGGACCTCCAACGCCCGGTCGAGATTCCCACTCGCCAGCGAAAGATCAGCGATCCGCAAGGCGCACTGGGAGCGCTGTCTGGCGAGCGCTTTGCCCCTGACCTGCACCCAGTCCGCCTGCGTCCAGTACGCGTCGACGTAGTCTGCCAGGAACGAGCCGCGTTGCATGAGCGTATATGCGGACTCCCACAATGACAGGGCTTCCTCGACGCGTTTCGTGTTGAGCGCCTGGCGGATCAACTCCTGGCAGGCGTCAATATCGGTCCAGAGTAGGGTCTGCTCGCATAACCGGTACCCTGGAGGTTCGCCGCTCGCGCGGGGAACGAGGGGAGAGCCGCAAGCAGTTTCGAGCGCCGTCGCAAGCAGTGATTTCGCGACATTCAATGAGCTGCCCATGGCGCGATAGGATTGACCGGGCCAGATAGCTCCAACCAGTTTATCTCTCAAGACACGCCGCTCTGGATGACATAACAACAACAGGAAGAGGGTGAGCGACTGACTGCGAACCGACCAGTCGGTTGCTCTGCACTGGGTTCCACCGGGGAATTCGATAGTGCCTGCTCCGAATAGATAGACTCGAAGATAGGGATGAGATAGATTGACGCCCTCTTCCATGTGCGCACCTCTTTTTTAGGATGGCTCCCTTTCACGTATATGCTTTGCTTCTTTCCGAGAAAGCCTCTGACAGCATATTGCTGCCTGCCTGTTTTGAAACATAGGGTCAAGCAAAGAATGCTCGTCTCGGCGTTGACTACGATGGAGTGCGGATAGACGCGTTCTGCTCTACCATCCCAGCCAGATTAGAATCTGGTGCCCAGGACAATAATTCGCCAGGCTGCACATTCAGAGCGAGACACAATGCATCCAGTGTTCTGAGATCGATCCGGCTTACACTACCACGAAAGAGCTGGAGTACCGTATTATAGGTCAGGCTGGTCTCTTCCGAAAGACTGGCAACGGTCTTTCCCTGCATTTCGGCAACGGTTTTGATACGAAGGACAATCACGTGCTTCCCTCCACTAAGGTATGACATCTCTCAGGTACCATAGCAGAACACATATGTCCTGTCAATATGTAGATATATCGCTCTATTGATACGAACACAAACGGATGAGTATCCCTCCCTAAAAAAGAGGTGCATGCAACGTTCCCTCATTATCGGAAACGTGCTCTTTTCGCTGGCGGATGCCGATAGTGAAAACATTTCGGCTAATCGCGATACCGCGTGGAATCGTTTCATTTTTCACACTCCAACAAAGTAGGGCAACATCGCGAAAGTGCGTGGAATATGCCCGTTGTAATCGTCGTTCCCTTGCTACCGGAACCACAGCTACCGCAGAGAACTTCTTGTGTAATACTATTTGCGGTGAGAGTGGTTCTTGGATATTCTCGGACTGACAGGCATTCGCATTCTGGCGATAGACGAATACGAACATGACTTCCATATCCAGGCGGAGAGTCTTTCTTCGCCCTCTTGCTGTGCCCATTGCCATCACCCACATCTCTACCGCCATGAAATCAAGCCACAACTCTTCATGGACTTGCCTATCCGGGGCAAGCGCGTCGGGATCACCATGCAACGACATCGCTATCGCTGTTGTGCTTGCCGCCGCACCTTCTTCGAGTCGCTCCCATGCATGAATGAAAGCCATCTCATGACCAATCGCCTGATTACCTACATCCAGCAAGAAGCACTGAGAAGAACCTTTGTGAGCATCGCTGACGAAGTTGGTTTGGGAGAGAGTACCATCCGTACTCTCTTTAGCGAATTCGCGGCACACCTTCAGCCTCGTATTCCAGACACTGAAATGCTCTACCTGGGCATTGACGAACTGTATTTGCTGCATCAATACCGATGTGTGATCACCGATGTTGCCAACCACCAGATCATTGACCTGCTTCGAGAGCGCACCAAAGCCACGGTGATCAGTTACCTGCAAAGCTTGCCCAATGCCATAAAAGAGCCGGTACATGAGGTTTTGCCACATGCCAAACTGGTTGTAGACAAGTTTCACGTGCTCAAGTTGCTCTCTGGATGCCTGGAAACTGTCCGTAAAGAAGTTCGCAAAAGCCTCACAGACAAGCAGCGGAGAACACTGATGCATGATCGGTTCTTGCTGCTGAGACGCGCCCGCGACCTGGATGAAAGCGACATCCTGATCGTTGAAGTATGGCTGAAAAACTTTCCCCGACTGGAAACCGCCTACCATCTCAAAGAGACGTTTTACGACATCTACGAGGCCCAAACAGAAGCAGCCGCCTTGAAACGCTACTTTGCATGGTTGGCAGATATCACCCTTGATGTCTACGAAGCTTTCTTGCCGCTGACGCTGGCCATTGAGCGCTACGGGGACGCCATTTTCAACTACTTCACTTACCGCTACACCGCCGGGTACACCGAAAGCCTGAACGGATTGATAAAGCTGACGCAACGCATGGGACGCGGATACAGTTTTGAAGCCATCCGCGCCAAAGTGCTGTTGACCAACGGCTTGCGGAAAACAGCGCGGCCAGGCTATCGAGAGCGATGGCATCATGCTGATATTTCCCCTCATGACACATCCTCCCCAACCTCCGACATTGCCGACCAGACCGCTTTTGCAATCGCACGCCCTAGCGGCAGCGGCACCCCATTACCAACAGCTTCAATGGCCCCTGCAACTGTGAAGTTAGGCAACTCAAACCCATCGGGCAACCCCTGAAGTCGTCGTATCTCTTCAAAAGCGGCTCGCGTTTTGTATCCCAACTCATTCGCCCGTGGCGAGCGACGAAGATCAGCACCAGGCTTCACGTCGCCACTCGCATACACCGCAGGAGCCCATTCAGCCGGTTCAAGCACCTCACCAGGCAGGTTGAGCCTGCATCCATCACGCGTTCCAAATGAGATACGCCGGACACGATTCTGAACACCGCCAAACCAGCGATTGTTGAGTAACTGTGCATGAACCTGGTAGCCACGAACAGCGGGAAGAGGAGCATCTCGCACATTCTCCATGACAAACCAGGCCACTTGTACCTCTTCCACGCATCGCTCTAACTCTGGGATGAGGCTCTGAGT
>WNGK01002036.1_pt1 | contig 21815 bp, 26 predicted proteins | sample 5400601 | NCBI WGS metagenome assembly WNGK01 (sample SAMN13153376, study PRJNA577476) | soil metagenome | isolation source: 60 cm soil or saprolite under Garry oak tree replicate 1 | place: USA:California | collected 2016-06-15
TGCTCCACGCTGCACCTGCGTGCAAGCAGGAACGTCTCTGTGGAGGGTGATGATTTTTATTGCTTCAGATCTATTTTTACAAGGGTAATATTATTTATCTCGTATTCTATACTTAGTCTCACCGGAACCGACGGGTTTCGAGTCCTCTGTCGCCAATTTCATACCTCTTCCTTGAGCCGTTGGGAAACCTGTATCAAAAGCTCCAAGGCCCTCTCGCTGAAGGTGAACAAGCTTAGAGAAGCACTCCTCCTATTATACAGTATCGGAGGCCAGGGTCAAGAAACCCGGCAGATGGGATATTCTATTCAGCATGGCCGAAGGTGTTGCAACGTGTGCTTGAGAAGAACGCATCTCTCCGCAACGTGGCAGATGACTCTGGCGTCTCACATGAAAGGCTACGGCGTCTTGTTCGTGCTGCTCGTTGCGGCTACAAGGGCTAGTTTAGAACAGATAGGCCAAGTTGAGTAGGCGACCGGCGAGGTACCATCTTGCAATGACCCTTTTCCAGCCGCCCCTCTCCGAACGAAGCGTGACCGTTTCCGTGTCACGCGCGCTCTCCAGTGGTCACTCCTCTCGCCTCTCAGCGTCAAGTGACTTCAGCGCCACTCTGGCTCTCCGCATCTGGCGTACCCCATGGCTGCTGGTCGTCCGACCACCTGTGCCCCTTCGCCCTTGGGATGGCTCTCCCATCCGCGCCTTTAGGGCCGTTGCTCCCACGACGAGTATGGGCACTCCGTTTCCGTAGAGGTCGCCCTCCTGAGGCGCATCCCGTGTTCCGTCACGATGAGACGTCTCGAGCGTCCTGGAGGTGCCTCACCCATCACCTTTATGAGAGCTCATTGCTCCCCACTCTTTCCGTGAAGGTGCGAAGGCACGGCTCCTTGATCTCGAGCACGGAAAGACCCTGTTCTCAAGCGTTCTGGAAGGCGGATGTGTCCTTCCATCATCGGTGATTGAGGTTCGAGCAGTATGGCCCTCACCATGGGATGCGGAACGAAGCTCACCTGAGGCTACAACGCTTTGGCCTTGTGCTCGCTTTAACAGCATGCTGCTTTTCCCTTTTCCTGATCTGTGCCAGGTAAGCCGTTATTCCTAGAACCTCCTTCAAGTTCTAGCCGACTGCGGAGGCTCTCTCATCGTGCGTGACACGGCGCACGTAGCCAGCACAGGGACACTCATCGGCGAGGCCTCCAACACAATGATCTGGCATCGCGTCTTGATCATGGCATCGGGAGTTCGATGGGAAAGTTCCTCGATCATCTGTTGCTCTTCGGGCTCCAAATCGCGCACGTAGACTTCACTTGGCCTGGCTATGGCAGCACCTCTTGATCGTCGTTTGTGGTCTTTCATTTTACCACATTTCCCGCAGAGGTTTCACCGCTTTATTGAGATGGAGAGAGGAGACAATGGTTCTTTCTCAAGGGCTTATTTTCTGAACGGATGTCCTATGTAGCCAGCACAGGCTCGCCCGCACGACAATCGGGCCAGGTGGCTGAAAAAATGTGCCATTCGCCTCGACGATCGAAGCCTCGTATGGGAGGCTTCACGATTTTTGTCCCGTTCCTGCTAAAATAGACACAAGGATAAGCAGGAACGGGACAGACACAGATAGGCCAGTTGCCTGGAACATCCGAAAGGCTTCCCCGCATATCATCCAATTGGTGCTGGCCAGTGGCCCAAAGCCCTTGCGGACCATGCGCCGGTTTCCCTTGAGTTACTCGCGCGGGACGTGCCCGAAGTACATGAGTTCCCATAAGGACTCGTCGCAGTGTGTCTCAACAAGCATATCTGCCTGGTAATGCTCAAACGAAAGCTCACCCGTAAAGCGTAGATAGGCCCCATCGATACGTATCAGTCGCGCCAAGAGAGCCTTGATCCCGTGCAGCTCTTCTATAAACTTATAGTGCAGGGTATCTTTCTCGCGTGTGAAGGTGAGCACATAGCGTTCAGCCCCGTCGGTGTACTCGTAGATCACCTGATTGGCAACCGGCTTGCCAGTATCAGGTTCAATAGCAACATCTCGCATGCTGAAACGCACCTTCCTTGCGTCGTCGGCGATCACTCTCCCATCCCTGGCAAGCATGAAGACCGGGAAGGTCTTGCTCCCATAGCGCTTCTCGGCTGCGTTCAGCCAGCACGTGACCCGTTGGCCGGACAGGCTTTGGCTCACATAGTAGTCCTGGTGGTTGATCGTCAGATCTCCACCGACGCGTATGGTCCGAGCAAAGGCGTGCTTGTGCATCTGCACGAGCCAGCGATCAGGATCAACCGTCTCTGGGACGCGGGGCAGCATCGGGAACTGCTGGCAGGCCACCCGAGGCGGTTGGTTGCCACAGGAGCGCGCCTGGTTGGGACGCTCGCTGTTGTAATGAACCAGAAACGTCTCGGTGAGTTCAGAGACCTGCGAGAGCGTGCCTGGCCGATGGATCTGCAAACACTCTTGACCAAGCGAGCGGTGAAATCGCTCGACATACGCATTCAAATCGGGTCGATGCGGGGGGATGACATTGGGTATCACCCCAAGACAGAGCAGGAACCGAACCAGGGCGGAAGGGAAATCCCGGACAGCAAGCGCTTCCGACAAAGCGTGGATCATTGTCAAAGGTGAGCATCTGGGGCAAGCCATGCTCGCACAAAAACTGTACGACCGCTTCGAGCAGGGTTTCGGCATCGAAATCGCCACGCACCTCGCGGTGCAACCAGATCGATGTACCAGCATCGACGAAGTTGGCAATCTCCACCACATGCTGTCGCTTGCCCTCTGGATCAGCAGGCACACTGCTGGCATCTTTCAGATCGAACTGGACCTCCTCCCCAGGCTGTCGCAGTTCTAAGGGCCTGGGCTTGTGCCGGCAATCCTCTTCAATGCAGCCTGCCCGACGCAGGATCTTCCAGATGGTGGTCTGGGAGCGTGGCAGGCGTACATCGGCACGGTGGAGTGCGGGGTCGCGATGGACATAGTAGAGGATCGCTTCTGGTCCTGGAACACGTTGCAAGTTCTCAGGCGGCTCCAGACGAATCTCCAGGATGTGCTGCACGACGGCTGGCTGGGATGCGATGGAGGCTGGTGGCGTGTGACGGGCACGCGAGCGGGAGTGCAGAGCCATAACGTCACCGGGATCGGCCTGGCGCAGCCGCTGGAGCCATTTGCTCACCCAGGAGCGTGACATCCCCAATGCATCAGCCAGGTCTTGATGGGCCCACTGTGGGTGAGGCTTCGCCAGCCACCGTAATGCAGCCCGTTTGGCAATCAAATCGGCTTCCGAGAACATAGGAATCCCTCTTTCAATCGATAGTAGGACGGCTTGGTGTCTATGCCCATTCTATCGTATCGGACTTCCTCTGCTCTCTTAAATAGCTTGTTTGCTTGGGTACGATGTGACGTGGACAACGAAGTCATGATGAGGGTAATCCATACAAGCCAGCGCAGCTATTCCATGGCGGACCGTCAGATTGACCCGCTCGATAAAAGCGGTGTTCAGCCGGCCTGAGAAGCCCAACCTCTGTAAGGCGGTTGAGAGAGCGTCCTGTGTGCCAAGGCGCATCACACGTGTCACCCGTACCAGCCTGCGTCGTCGGTAACTTTTCTTCACTTGGCCGTAGATCAGGCGTGGATCCACCTGCCACCGACGCTCGTTCCGCCCTCTCCCATTCACTTGGAGCCAGCGTCCAAAATGAGCCGCGAGCCGCATAGAAGTAGAGATTCAAGCCATCACTGGTGAAGAGCGGGATGCAGCCCGGGGCCAAGAGGTGTCGCAGGGAGTGGATGACGCCATGCGCTGCATGTTGGGTGCGTGGACCCAGAGAGAGCACTGGCAGAAGCTTGGTGCAAGGATCGATGGCCAGCCACAACCACAGCACCTTGCTGGCGCAGCGCAGCCGTGTTCGCAGTTCGTCCAGCTGGATGTGTGGGAGCCACAGATGGCAGAAAGAGTGCTCGTGCAGTCTCTGAGCGTGCGAGCCCTCGCGAGTCAAAAAGGCTGGTGATGGTGGCTTGCCGAGAGCCCTGCGACCCGCGAGGCCGCGAGATCGGATCCAGTCCTTCGGAAAGCCGAGAGAGCACAACCGCGACCCGGCACGGGAAGGCGTTTTCAGACGGTACAACGGGGTGTTGCGACGGGCGCGTGAACGTGGTGCGGCACGCAGGGCCTCGAAAGGTTTGGATGCGCTCGGCCCGGCCATGCTTGCCGTCGCCGACCAGCGCATGGAAGTGAGCGTCAGTGTTTCCAAAGTACTGACACTGCGGGTTCGGACAAGCGAAGCCCGCGGTCTCTATGCGTTTGGGGGTACCCCGCCGGCTTTTCACCTCGCTCCATGGCCGCACCGGCAAGGGCGCCGGCACTACAGCCGACGAGGGTGTGGAGGTGAGACGACAAGCAGGACAGTCGTCTGGGCAGCGCGGCTTGAGCTGACGGGAGAGCCTGCTACGAATCTTGGCGGCTGCTTTCGACGGGAGAGGACCCTGATGAGGAAAGCCGTGGGCACACAGGAGCACTAGAGAGACGATAAGCAAGCACACGAGCAGAAACACATGCAAGTTCATGGAGCATTCTCTTTGTTTGAAATGAGGAGGAGTTTCTCCTTCCGAGAAGGGAGAATACAGACCGTCGAGAGGAAAAGTCTAGCGGCTAAATGCTTCCAGCGAATAGTTGCGGAATGAGCATGACATGCTGTGACTCGGGACCAGATGACATGCATGCTCTCAGGTGGTGATTCCGCAAGTTCAACGGGGAAGCATTTAGCTTGCCAGGGGATGTAGCTCAGATGGGAGAGCGCGACAATCGCACTGTCGAGGTCAGGGGTTCGAGCCCCCTCATCTCCACCATGTACTATACCATCGAAGAGACAAAAGCCCACTTGGGATTAAAATGTGGTATAGTATACGTTCTAATCATAGAAAATCAGCAACGAGCAGGAGTAGTAGGTCATTTCCATGCAGAGAGTAGCCGGGTGGTGCAAGGCTACAAACAGCCAGGCCGAACTCGCCTGTGAGCAGCAAGCGTGAAACAAATTGTCTAATGCTTGCCGGAATGCCCGTTATCGCGTACAATGAGTGTACATCAGACTCATTTTCAGGAACTCAGCATGGGCCTGTAGCGCAGCTGGAAGAGCGCATCCATGGCATGGATGAGGTCAGGGGTTCGAGCCCCCTCATCTCCACCATCTTATCTGAAGTTGAGTTGATGTAAATCAGGGTGGTACCACGGAAAGGCCTTTCGTCCTGCGAGGATAAAAGGCTTTTTTATTATTGTTTTTACTTGTATGTTGATGCAGGTCAGGCTGGTATTATTCATTTTTCCTGTATGGAAGAGTGGGAGTAGCGTTTTATGATTACACGCACAAAGTACATTCCTAAAGAAATTGAGGCGAAATGGCAAACACAGTGGGAGGCTGAACAACTGTATCATGCCCCCGACGATTCGCCTAAACCAAAGTTTTATCACCTGGTGATGTTACCCTATACATCCGGTGACCTGCACATGGGCCACTGGTATAACTACTCGGGCTTCGACGCCTATGGCCGCTTCAAACGTATGCATGGCTACAACGTTATGCAGCCAATTGGCTTTGATGCATTTGGCTTGCCCGCAGAGAATGCCGCCATCTCACGTGGCATTCAGGCGCGCACCTGGACACTGGCAAATGTCGATAAAATGCGCCGCCAACTGCGTTCGATGGGTGTCGGGTGGGACTGGCAGCGCGAAATCGTCTCCTGCCTGCCCGACTACTATAAATGGACGCAGTGGCTGTTCCTGCAATTCTATAAGCATGGCCTGGCCTATCGTACCAAAGCCCCTGCTAACTGGTGTCCAAGCTGTAACACGACCCTGGCAAATGAGCAGGTGCTGGCGAACGGTACCTGTGAACGCTGCGGCACCACCGTGATTCGCAAAGACATCGATCAGTGGCTGCTGAGAATCACCAACTATGCCGAAGAGTTGCTGGATTTCTCCAAGATCGAGTGGCCCGAAAAGACAGTGACCATGCAGCGTAACTGGATTGGGCGCAGCGAAGGGGCAGAGATTCGTTTCTTCACCGGGATTGATGGGCAGCGTGAAGAGATTCCCGTCTTCACAACGCGCCCGGACACTATCTATGGCGTCACGTTCTTTGTGCTGGCTCCCGAGCATCCCTGGGTCGAGAAGATCACGACGCCCGAACATAAGGAAGAAGTCGAGGCTTACGTGGAAGAGGCGCGGCGTATGACAGAAGTCGAACGCATGAGCACTGAGAAGGAGAAGACCGGCGTCTTTACAGGCGGCTACGTCACCAATCCCATCAACGGCGAGCAGGTTCCAGTCTGGATCGCCGATTATGTGCTGATGGGATATGGCTCTGGCGCGATTATGGGTGTTCCTGGACATGACCAGCGCGACTTTGAGTTTGCGCGTAAGTTCGGTATCCCCATACGCGAGGTGATTCGGCCAGAGGGAGAGCCGCCGAGTGACCCGGCGACCTGGGCAGAGGCAAAAGAGCACCTGGGGGTGATGGTTAACTCTGGCCCGTTTGACGGTACGCCCGCTGACGAGGCGATTGCCAGAGTGACTCGTTACATAGAGGAACAGGGCATAGGCAGGTTTATGATCACCTATCGCCTGCGCGACTGGCTGATCAGCCGCCAACGCTACTGGGGTGCGCCTATCCCAATCATCTACTGTCCAAATGATGGTATGGTTCCGGTACCGGAGGAGCAACTGCCCGTCTGGCTGCCCGAGCATGTCGAGTTCAAGCCAACTGGTGAGTCGCCACTGCACTATGAGCCAGATTTTCTGAATACTACCTGCCCGGTATGTGGAGGTCCTGCTACACGCGAGACTGATACGATGGATGGATTCATGGACAATTCCTGGTACTTCCTGCGTTATGCTGACCCGCACAACGACCAACAGGCGTGGAGCGCCGGGGCCATGAGACGCTGGCTGCCTGTCGATCAATATATCGGGGGAGCAGAGCACGCGGTCATGCATCTGCTGTATGCACGTTTCTTCATCAAGGCGTTACGCGACATGGGATACCTGGACTTTGATGAACCGTTTACACGGTTGTATCACCAGGGCACTGTGTTGGGTCCTGATGGACAAAAGATGTCTAAATCTCGCGGCAACGTCGAGGCCCCTGATGACTACGTCAAGAAGTATGGGGCAGATACTGTACGTTCTTACATGATGTTTATGGGGCCATACTATCAAGGCGGCTCCTTTATACCTGAGAATTTAGAAGGCGTATGGCGCTTCCTGAACCGCTTCTGGAGCCTGGTAACCGAGGCCTGGGTTGAGAACCCGAGTTTCGACGAGACCAGTGAAAGTAAAGCTATCGAACGCCTGCGCAACAAGACGATCAAGCGCGTGACCGAAGATCTGACTAACTTCCGCTTCAACACGGCGCTGGCTGCACTGATGGAGTGTAACAATGCGCTGATTAAGCAACAAAATGAACCAGTATCGCGTAATGCAGCTTTCCGCAAGACGCTGGAGACGATGATACAACTGCTGGCTCCAATGGCCCCGCATATCACGGAGGAGTTGTGGCACATGACGGATCATACAGGGAGCATACATGTGACGGAGTGGCCGGGCTATGACGAAGCGCTGACGCACGATGAGACCTTTACGCTGGTCGTACAGGTCAATGGCAAGGTACGTGAGAGGATCGAGGTTGCTGCTGGTACCAGTGAGCACGAGATCCGTATGCTGGCGCTGAATAATCCACGCGTGGCTTCGTTCATTGGTGAGGCGACTGTACAAAAGGTGATCTATGTGCCGGGGCGATTGATTAACATAGTAGTGCGGAAGAGTTAATCGAACTCGGTAGATATGCCAGAACCCGCAGGGACGAGACGTAGATATCCCTGCGGGTTCTGTTATTTTCATCCCAAATTTTATGTAACCTCCGGCGTTAATAGTTGCTAAAAATCTAGACAAATATTGTCTAAACTCCTCGCCTTGAGCTACGCCCGTTGACGAACGAACTAGGCGGCAGGTTGGACTACGGCCAACCCTGTTGTATTTTCCATGCTTGATGTCGCTGCATCAGTAAGGCTTTAACCTCTTGCCTGTTCGCGCATGCCTGTAATGCAGTATCTCTCACCCGTCGCTCAATGTTTGTAGCGGCATTCAGATCGGCATGCGTCTGGAAACCGCACACGACACAGCAAAACGTTTGCTGATCTGGTCGATTGGCTCGATCTGGATAGTGGCACACACTGCATTCCTGAGAGGAATAGGCGCTTTTCACTCTGGTCGCTTGTATGCCTCGTTTGGCGACATTCCAGGCGATCTGCTTGGGGATGTGTGCCAGATTGGAGGCATACAAGTAGGCATTCATGGCCCTCGCTTTGTGCTTCATCGTGGCAACCGACAGCTGTTCATAGGCAAACTGCGCGTCGGGATGCTCGGCAAAACACTGATTGACCGCCCGATTTATCTCTTGACGGACGTGCCGGCTGAGCCGTTGACCGCTCTTGCTACTGGTGGAAGGAAGCTTCTCGACCCCCTTCTTTTCGAGACACTTGCGCAACTTCGCCTTGCGCCGCCGCTTCTCACGATCACGTTTCTGTCGCTCTCGCAGTTTGCCGTGAAAGGTGCCGTAGTGCTTGCCCGTACTGGTCGTGACAAAGTTGGCAATGCCCACATCCACGCCAACCACCGGGACTGAGGGTTCGGTCTGGATAGGAACCACCTCATCATAACTGAGGGTCAACCACCACCCATCCTCACGCTTGTTGAGGATCACACTGCTATTGATGGTCTTCCCCTCAAGCGCCTGGTGATGGTAGTCAGCCAGCTTGACCGGTACGAGCAGCGGTTTGCGGAATTCGAGAGTGCTGATCTTCAACCAGTAGTCAAAGGTGGAGTCTAGCGCAGGCTCGAGCCCAACGACGTTGACATTGGCCTGGATGCAGGTCTGGTGGAGCGTGGGAACGTCCCATTCCTTCCAGGTTGGTTCTTCGGTCTGTGCGTCCAGGGCACCTTCTGCTTGTTGTTCGCGATAGTCCGCTAACTCATCGAGATAGTCTTGATAGGCATTGCTCGTTGACACGCTCGCGCCCAAAGTAGACATACGCACACTCTACTGCCTCTTGGGTGATACCTGCTGCTCTGAGATCGACTACCTCCCCCAGCAGGTATGCAACATCCATGACCGTCGTGCGCATATTCTGCCATTTTCCATGCTTTTCCTGAAAGCGCGCTGGATTTGGAGACAGCACCTCTACCCATTGGTCAGCAGACCACGCCTTCACCTCACATGCGCATGAGCCCCCAACCTGAACCCAGGTGATAGAATAGGAAGCATCAATGGCTCCCACTTTGCGGTGAGAGGATCCCTGCCAGGTGTGGGTTTGGTCAGAGGTGACAAGATGAGTGCACGGCTCCCTTCGTTGTGGCAAAGCCGAAACCACCACTCACGGCTCTCATGGGGATCATCGTCGCGGGGAGAGGAGAACGGAGGTTGACCTATGCTTGGAATATCACAGATCGAAACCCTGCTCATCTTTCCTGGGAGCTTGATGAAGAGCACCACGAAGACGTTAGAGCACCTCTACCCTGGCTCATCTCTGATCCCGTGTGCCACACACAGCGGTCATCAGATCGGCCTGCTCTTCGGTTCAGCCACTGGACACTCCCCTTCCAACGACCCATTCTTCCTACTGTATTTCTATGGAAATGGAACACGGCTTCATACCTGCTCCCATGAATTTGCCTACTTCCGGCAGCTTGGACTCCACGTGCTCATCCCCGAATATCCCGGCTATGGTATCAGCAGTGGCCAGGCAAGCGAAGGCGCATGCTACCAAGCAGCAGACGCAGCCTACCACTACCTCACCGCCATGCAGCAGATCCCCTCCAGGCAGATCATCATCGGGGGAATGTCGCTTGGGGCAGCCGTCGCCATTGATCTGGCCTCGCGCAAGCCTGCCGCGGGTCTGATGGCTTTCGCCGGCTTCACCAACATCCCTGAGCAGGCCAGGGCCATGATGCCCTACGTGCCGAAAGCCCTCGTGCGCCTGTGTGTGACCGAGCGCTTCGACAATCTCAGGAAGATGGCCAGCGTTGCATGCCCAATCTTTGTGGGACATGGGACCCAGGATGAACTCGTGCCCTTTACGATGGCTGAGCAACTCGTTCAAGCAGCCCCACATGATAGTTCGGTGACGTTTTTCCCAATCCAGAGAGGTGGTCACAATGATCTGCTTGAGGTCGGCAGTCATCATCTGCGGACGGGGATCGTGAACTTTACCATGACCTTGCGATACAAGCAGAAAAGGACAGCCGACAAGCGGAATGAGTGAGGCTGGTGTGCTGGTTCGCTTCAGCCAGCCGTTCCGAAAAAGTATGTGAGGGAGAAAAGACGTCATCCCTCTTGCCTGTCCTGACGTGCTTCACGCATCTGTGCGAAGAAAGCCGTTGGAGGGTAGAGAGAGTCTGGCTTGTCCATGACCTAGTGCTTGGCGCACATGGCAGTCAGCAGTGGAGCGCGAGCCATGCTACTCACGCAGATACAGGCAGCCGACGGCAATGCACGTCCAGAGGAGTCCGGAAGGGAAGGGGCTTTGCTCGTGATGCACGATGACGGAACCCAAGGGGTCGGATCCGTGATCACCACGCGGGCTCTCGCCGAGCGGGCTCAAGCCAACAAGGCCGAAAAGAGGTGGCGCAGAGGAATGGCGCGAGAAAGGCACGAAGTCAGGTGGCACCTGACTTAAAGGGGGCAAAACCGGAACCGACGGGTTTCGGCTCCTCTGTCACCAATTTTATATCTCTTCCTTGCTCCGTCTGGGAAACTGTATCTCAAAGTCCAACAGTTGCTCGCTCACGGTGAAACACATGACGCCAGCCCTCCTCCGATTGTTGGTAAACGGCGACCAGGGCCAAAACACTCGGCATACGGTATACCCGCTGAACACTGGTCGACGGTGGTGCAGCGTGTGCTGGAGCAGAAGGAACCGCTCCGTCGAGTTGCAGCCGCATATGGTGTCTCTCATGAAACGATCCGTCGCATTATGCATCATGTCCAAAAGCAGGGTGGACAGAAAGAAGCCTAACAAGACAGGTACTTTTCCTAACAAGCATAGCAGAAGAGTGCGGTAGGACTATGGGTAGCACCTGGATGGGGGACGGGAAAAGGCGGCAACACTACAGTCGAACCTGGTTGAAAAATGGAGAGAGTAATCATGGTGTGGCTAACTATGACAGAACATGTCAGGAAGAGTAAGGTATCCTTTCTCTTGTGAGAAAGGAGACAATTTTTGCGAAGGAGTTCCACATGCAGTATGGTTTCATTCTTCCCCACGGGGATGTACACACTCTTGCCGAATTGGCCCATGAAGCGGAGATAGCGGGGTGGGATGGTGTCTTTTACTGGGACGGGATCTACATCAAGGAAGCAGGGCCGATGTATGATCCGTGGATCGTGTTAGCGGCGATGGCTCTGCGTACCGAGCGCGTGCGCCTCGGATTGATCCTCACGCCCCCTTCGCGGCGGCGACCGTGGAAACTGGCCCGCGAGACAGTGACGCTGGACCACCTCTCTCACAGGCGGCTCATCCTGCCAGTTGGGTTGGGAGCGCTTGATGATGGGGCTTTACGAAGGTGGTGAGGTCACGGATCGAAAAGAGCGAGCCGAGTTGCTGGATGAAAGCCTGGAAATTCTGACTGGGCTCTGGAGTGGAAAGCCTTTCAGTTTTCATGGAAAGCACTATCACGTCGAAGAGATGACCTTCTTGCCTGCACCCGTGCAGTCGCCGCGCATCCCCATCTGGGTGGTGGGGGCTTGGCCGAGCGAGAAGTCGATGCGACGAGTCATGCGCTATGATGGATTACTGCCGATGAAGATCGCTGACAAGGCCTCGGAGGCAGAGGTAACGCCAGAAGATATCCGGGCGATGAAAGCGTACATTGATGAACATCGCAGCTGGACAATGCCTTTCGATATTGTGCAGGAGGGAGAAACACCTGGAGAGGATCACAACCGGGCCAGCGAGATGGTGCGCCCTTATGCTGAGGCGGGAGCGACCTGGTGGACAGAGAGCCGATGGTCCTTTCCTTCCATCGAGGAACTGCGAACGCGCATTCAGCAAGGGCCACCGCGTATTGAGTAGCTCTTTGGATCCATGACTCTTCTCGACGGTGAGAGCGCCTTGATGAACTCCTATTGCTCCCAGGAAAAAGAAGTGCGACTGGAGTGGGCAAGTCGGCTCGATCGTGGGTGTGCGAAGCCTCTCCGCCTGCACTCCTGGCAGAAGCGAGGTGGTTCCCAAGCGCCCAGAGCAACACGTGTGCCAGCATACCGCGACACATGAACCATCGTCTTCGTGGACAGCCCCCACGAGCCAGCAGTGCGCTTTCTAGTATGGGGTGGCAATGTCGGACTTAGGCGGGACGCGTCGAAAAAAGGCGGGAACCACCTAGCAAGCAGCCTGGGGGTGAAACTGGGGCAACAGCGGCCTTCTCCTTCTGTATGTGCTCTTTGGGAGGTCCCGTGTGCGCCGCTTCGGCGTTCGTTAGATAGCCTGTGAAGGGCAGAAGGTTGAGAGCTATCGCCTGCGGGAAAAGCGCAAGGCTGGCGTGTTTGCTGATCTTCCCCAGGCCAAAGCAGCGATAAGCACGACCGCTACCACTTCGCGCAGCTTGCAGGAATGGGATCCCACCTTCATTGCCAACGTGTCGCGCGATGGCATTCTCCTCTATATTCGTGGATCACTTCCCGCTCCTTTCGCAGCATGAACTCGTGCCGGCCAAATTCCTGAATGAGCTGGAAGAGTAGGAATCATCTCGAATTTCATCCAAACGCTCCTCTATTGCCTGGTCAGTAATCGGGCATATCTAGAGCTTGCCCGTGTACGTGGATGATCAACCAAACAGAGCTTGTAACCACTGTCCGGGATTACATTTGAAGACCCAGCTTTCAGGCTCAGGACGGACATAAATGTGGGATTGCTCAAAGATCTCCGTCACTGTTTGAGTGCTTGACCATGTTGCTGCCTGCCAACAAAGCCGCAACCACGATTGTTCCAGAGGGGTCAGATTGAGGCCAACAATTTCACTGTCGCATATATCATATGGTGACTCCCAACCACTATCACCCATGGAGAGCTTTCCACACCTGGTTGTGCGGTCATAGATGAACATGGCTTGCTCTCCATATTCGTTCTCGAAGTATCCTCGATAGTGGTTTGGGGTTGTATCGTCAAGATGAGGTGGTCTGCCGGCGGAGTCGAGATGATGATTAGTGACCTGAAAAATGGCTTGTTCGCTCACATTTGTCCCTCCATGAACTGATGAACACACGAGATGAGAGCATACTCCACATGCTTTTCGCTAAGAATGCAATGGGTGAAGGCGCTTTGTGACGTAAACAAGGGCTTAGTGCTGCGTTCCTCAAAGGTGATACCATAGGAGAGGAGAAAGTCACCGAGAAAGGAATAGAGCCATGCCCAAACATGTGCAAGCACGAGCAGCGCAGGACGAGCAGGAAGAACGCCAGATCCGTAAACTGGCCAAGAGCCATCACGCGCCAGCCGATTGGAAGTTTCATGCCCAGATGGTCATCGAGAGTTGGGCAGGAAAGACGCCTAAGGAGATCGCAGCTGAACTGGATTGCCATCCCAAAACGGTGCGTATCCACCTGGCACGGTTCAATACTCAGGGGATTGAGGGACTGGGCATGCAAGCAGGATCAGGCCGCAAGCCACGTTTGACAGAGCAAGAGTGCAGCAAGATCCTCATTTTGGTCAAACAGCCACCTCCCGGACGGTTGGAAAGACGCGCGGATGGGACAATGGTCGCGCGAGGGGAGCAGGAATCGGCCCAGTGGAGCTTGGATGCCCTCACGCAGGCCGCCAAAGAAAAGGGCATCCAGGTCAAACGCAGCCAGATCCGGCGTATCTACGTACGCGAGGGTGTGCGTTGGCGTCAGACGCACAGCTGGGGGACCAGCGATGACCGGGACTTTGTCCCAAAAGAACGGTGGTCGTCACCCACTACACCGAGCCGCCAGAGGGATCGACGACCGTCTGCACCGACGAACTCGGACCAGTAATCCCACGCACGTTTGCGCCCGCCCCAGGCTGGTCCTCCAATGGCCACCGTATCAAAGCGCCCCTGGAGTACAGTCGCGGTGAGGAGAAGGTCTGGGTCTATGGCGCGTTACGGGTCCGTGATGGCAAGGAGATGACCCGTTGTGCCGTTTCGCGCAATTCCAAGAACTACATCGAGTTGCTCAAGGACATCGAAGCGGACTATCCAACGGGGGACATCTTCATCATCACGGACAATCTCAGTAGTCACAACAGTCTGGAAACACGCACCTGGCTGGCAGAGCATCCGCGCATTCAACATGTTTTCATTCCCAAAGGGGCTTGTTGGCTCAATTTGCAGGAGGGCTGGTGGCGCCTTTTCCGACGCGATGCATTCGCTGGGCAGAGCTTTGCTAATGCTGATGAGATTGAACAAGCGACGCAGGTAGCTACCGCGCAACTCAATCGACGAGCCAAACCGTGGATCTGGGGACGGCCTCCCAAAACACGGCGCCATCTGCATCGTCTCTTTTGTTACCGCCTTTGAGGAACGCAGCATTAGGCAGGAACAAACGTAGCCTTAATAGGAATAGGTGCATCCTCCGGGGATGCAGGGCTGATTTTGATCTCTGCTTGAAGCCCTAGCGCACGAAGGATATCTGAGATAGTATCCAGGGTAGGGTTTGGGTGAGAAGCGTTAAAAAGGCGTGTCACAGTGGGGCGTTGTACCCCCATCCGCTCAGCGAGTTCTTTTTCGCTCACGTTGAGGGCCTTCCTGGCCTGTTCGAGTACCTGTAGCAGGGCAATGTCTCCACTCATATCATAGAAAGCCTCTGCGAATTCTGGATCGCTCAAATCTTCGCGCAGGTGCTGATGAAATCGGTTCATGGTTGTTCCTCCCGTTCGGGTACTTCAGGACTTATCTTATGGGTATGCTGGTAATCTCTCCAGTATTCAGACGCCTGGTGAAGATCAGGTATTGAGGCAGGCTGGCCTACCCGCTTGACGTAGCCATGCAAGAGTACGACTCTGTTGTGCTCCCCATCGAATCCGAAAAGTTCTCTCCCGAGAAATCCGTTAAAGATCGTGCGTATCTCCCACAACCCCTTGTAATCATGACATGGCTCGATCAGACCCCCACCAAGTTGAGGACCGTACACCTCGATTGCGGCTGCGATAGCTCTCAACTTAGCACCCAGCTTTTTATGGTGACGCTTTAAGCTGACCTCAAACTCTTCAGCAGGTTGTGCCGTATCTGTCTGCTCGTAATATTCAACAACCCCTCTCATGGAGAAATGGTACCATATATGATACCTCTTGTCAAGAAGTTAGTTTTCTCTTTGCTCTTCTCCGTGTTGTGCTGGCTCCTTGTGGCATCCGACGGCCAGAATTGGCCTGTGAGAGCACCTCATGCTGTCTCTTGCTCCTTGCCTATTCCCGAGAGGAAGAGTACAATCTCAAGCATGCATCTGCTCATCTTTACAAAGGGGGAATGGACACGGTGCAGAGGATTCTCACCTTCATCACGAGGTTGACACGTTTTTGTCTTCAGTCGCTCCACCACCGTGACGTCACCTGGACCACACCCGGCCCCACCTCGCTGCTGCTGGGGACACTGACCGACCTTTCCAGGAGCAAGTCTGAGCTTGTGGCAGAAAACGCCCTCTTACGTCAGCAACTCATCATCCTGCGGCGACATGCGAAACGGCCTGCCTGTACCAGGACGGACCGCATGCTCCTGGTGCTTCTGGCCAGGATGGTACGCACCTGGAAGCAAGCGCTGTTCATTGTCCAGCCTGAGACGCTGCTGCGGTGGCATCGTCAGGGCTTTAAGCTCTTGTGGAAGTACAAGTCCAAGGCAGCTTCTCCCACACCAAGGATATCCGCAGAGACCGTCGCCTTGATCAATGAAATGGCAAGGGACAACCGACTGTGGGGAGCAGAACGGCTTCGTGGTGAACTCCTCAAACTGGGCATCCGCGTCTGCAAGCGGACCATTCAGAAGGACATGAGAGCCGTGCGCACCAGCAGGCCACGAGGACAGACCTGGAAGACCTTCCTGCACACTCCTGCCCAGCAGATCTGGGCGTGCGACGCGCCTGCCTGTCCCCGATCTTTTCTTCCGTTCGCTGTTCGCCTTCTTCATCATCGAACTGCAGTCACGCAAAGTAATCCACGTGGGCGTCCACACATCTCCACGATCTCCTACCGACGCTTGGGTTGCCCAACAACTACGGGAGGCGACAGCTTATGGACAAGGGCCGAAGTATCTCATCCGTGATCGTGATGACAAGTTTGGATCCAGTTTCGCGCGCGTAGCCGCAACCAGCGGCATCAAGATACTGAAAACGCCCTACCACGCACCACGGGCCAATGCCATCTGTGAACGCTTTCTGGGCAGCGTGCGTCGCGAGTGTCTCGATCACTTGCTCATCCTGCAGGAGAAGCAGCTGCATCGTCTCCTGCGTGCCTATATCCAGTACTTCAATCAGGCCAGACCACATCAAGGAATCAGACAACAGATCCCAGAACGATATGGGGAGCCTGTTCCTCTGGATCACCAGAGAGGTCAGATCCTCTCCTTGCCAATCCTGGGTGGATTGCATCACGATTACCGCAGAAGCGCTTGACCTCTGAGGGGTGTACGAACAAGCGGAGGGTTCTAGGTGGTGGCGTGTGCCTCATCTGGGAAGTCGCAAACCGTCAGTCCCGTTCCCCGTGTTTTTCAGATGACGACGACAAGTAGAGCGCCTGTGTCGTTCCTTGAAAGAACGCTTCCCGCTTCGAAGCGAAAGCCTTTTCATAACTTCGCTTTCCTCGCTGAAGAAGCAGCGAAGCAGGAGGGTCCTGAAGAGCTCAAATGCTCCCTTTTCGGTAGATGACTCCTGGAGCCAGTACGAGAGGGTTGTTCCTTCGTGATGTTCTTGGCACTTATCCCGATTTTTTGAATGGATGTCACAAGTAGCCAGCACAGGGGATGAAACAGACCATCCTTTGCAGAGGATGCTCCCCTCCCTCCTGTCTTTCCGCCGTTGGAGAGCCATTGTGCTGAACTGTCGCCATGCGGGTGGCTTCCGGCTGTTCCCATAACGCTCCTCAATCTGAAGCGCTCCTTCTGTCGCATATGGTCTCCTACCGTCAAAAATACACGTAAAGGCCAGTTGCCTCAAGGCGTTTTGGAAACGCTTCAATCTTGCTGCGTCTCTCCTCTGTGTGACGCAGCACACTGTTCCACAACAATCGGGATGGTATCCTACCTCCACCGAGGGGCATTCGAGACCGTGCTCACTGATGAGGACATAGAGCAGGCGACTTCCCGGTGGTGTTCCCACACCGCCTGCGGGCAAGAGGGTTGGCAAATCATCAGCCAATGGGTGTGGAACGAGGCTCCTCGAACTTGGGCATCGCCTCCATCCAACTCCCCTGCGCACGACCGAATTCGCTCCTGCGGAGGCTGCGTCTGATCCTATCCCTCGACCATCCGAACCAGCACACGTTTCCTACGGACCTCCGCAGTGGGCACGCCAATCATACACCACAGGCTTTGCCGGAGCCGAATTCTCTTTACAAGCTGATGGAACGCTGCGCTGGCAAGCTCGGCACCCCCTCTATGCACAAGAACGTCGACCGGAGCGCGATGGCTCAGTGCGGATGCTGTATGCCGCGCGCATCGGTCATTGCCGCGCGTGTCCGCTACGCGCGCGAGGTCCGCGAATCCGGTACCACCATCAAACCGCGACGCGGAGGCTTCGTGCTCTGGCCTCTCGATGGATCACCTCCTGAACCTGCTGTGCCGCCTGCGCTTCCTCCATCTGCTCACCCGATCCTGTGGAAAGATGGGAGCCGATGCCAGACGCGACGCGAGTGGATGACTCTGCTGCGTACCCAAACCGTCATGATCACGTCTGTCCCTGCGGCTGCTTCTGCCGAGGCCAACGCGACGAAAAGCAGCCCGTTCACACGACGACAACGAGCCCATTGGCGACTGGATTGGACCGAGCGACTCGCTCGCAATGCGCGATCCGCCGCAGCCTCGTCTCTGGAGGTAATGGTATTTGGGGTACCAAGAACCTTCGCTGTATCCCTCGGCTTGCCGATTACCTGACGGCACGGCGACTCAAACCCACGGGTGAAAACGGCTTGTTTGAGGAGGTTCGCTCTGCTGCGCGAGATCTACTTCCAGCAGGATGATATCGCGACATTGGATGCCATGCTCGAAAATGGGCTCGTCGTAATGGTCCGTAAAAAAGTTGCGCCTGATCGAGAGAAATCTGAAGCCGGCTTTCTGATAGAAAGCCAGATTATTCATGCTCGAATGGCCGGTCCCTACAATGACCTTCTCATATCCCTGACGCCGACAAAAATCGAGCGCGTAATGGAGCAGCCTTTTTCCATATCCACGCCTCTGAGCCTCTTCTTTGACCGCAATATTTTTCCCTTCCATGACGGTGCCTGTTTGAGGGAGCACATGCCCCACTCCACAGGTGTGAACGCTATCATAAGAGTGGCTCATGCGCACATTGTGTGGTGCCTGGATCAAGCCCTGCGTAGGACGCGCGAGCGAAGCAGAGCAAAGTGAGCCCGCCCATACATCTGCCTTTTCAGGAATTTTAGGCGCGTAATTTGCCCTTCTACCTGCCCCTGACTCCACGGAAGAGACAACGCTGCTTGAACGGCAGCATAGTCCCGTTTGATACCGGAAGCAAATCCCTGGAGTTCGGCAGAAGAACTCGTGCGAGCCCGGGCGAGCCAAGGAGCCAGTCGGCGTGCTTGTCGCTGCTTGACCATCTGCACAAAGTCTTGTCCCAACTGATAGAGTTCCTGCAGATCAGCAGTGGTTTGGCAGATGCGCTCAATGAGCGCTCGCTGGTCTGCCGTGAGCTGCTGCTGGTCTTTGACGAACAACCAGGACGCGTGCCGGGGTGAGAGACGACGCTTGACAGGCGGAGCTGCCTGTCGTTTCTTGCCACGTACCCGCTCCGGTGGCCCAGGTAAGCGCGCCCGCCAGTCGCCCGTGAGCTTCCCAACCAACGAGGCTGATCCGCGAAATCCTTGGGCCTGGATCTCGCGCGCGAGCTGCAGCCCGTTATGACAGCCTTGCTCCCAGCGCTGGCGCAGGTAGGGCAGATAAGGAGCGAGTTTGCTCTGGCGCCTGCCAGTGGGCGCGCGCTCCACAAAGGTTCCAGCACGCACCGAGCGATGGACCACCTTGCGACTGACGTGCAGCTGCCGGGCGATCGCGCGCTGGCTGCGTCCCTCTCGATGCAAGGTGACGATCTGTTCATAGCGGGCCAGGCGATTGGTACGACTGATCTGCCGACGCCTCTGGGCAGCAGTGAGCGTGCGCGGCTCCGTGGAGCCTGCCCCAGGATCTTGCAGGCGCTCCGCTCGCTCGTGCTGCCGGGGTGGATCCACAGGCACGGCTGAGACTTCCGGCAATTCGGTTGGGCGCTGGGAGGAAAGGAGCGGCGCTTCCCGCGCTCCTTCCAGCAAGGGCAATGCGCCTTGGTGGCGGGCCAGGGTGCCTTTGAGCGCGTCGCGCAGGTTGACCAGCATATGGTAGCGATCCGCGACTTGCCTGGCGCGCGGAGCGCCGCGTGTGGCTGCCTCCGCATAGGCCCCAGCACGGTCGCGACTGATGATCTTCACGCCCCGATGCGCACGCAGCCAGCGGACGACGGTGTCGGCTTCCCGATCGGGCAGCACCTCGACCGGACAATGGGCTTGCAAATCGACCAGCAGGGTGCCGTAGCGGTCGCCTTTTTTCCAGGCGAAATCGTCCAGTCCCAGCACTTGCGGGGTCTTGCGTTGGGGAACAGCCGTGCTGCCGATGAGCCGCAGGAGGGTCTCGCGGCTGGTGGGCATCGCGAGGCGCTTCGCTAACTGCGCACCTGCTTTGCCTCCGTTAGCAAACGCGATCTCGGTGAGGGCCTCGGCTTGTCGCAGGGTCCGCCGGGCGTACTCGCGCGTCAGCCTCGGAAAGCCTTCCGCAAAGGTGGTGCGCGGACAGCTCCGAGTGCGGCACACGAAGCGGCGCACCTCCAGGCGCACGCGTACCGCTCGTCCCTGACATGGCAAATCAGCTAGCGTGCGCGTATAACGGCCTCGGATGCGGGTAGATGGGTGCGTACACTCTGGACATGCTGCGCTGGTCTGGCTCGATTTCAGCACCAGGGTCAGCGTCTCCTGCTCGAGACAGACATCGGCCAGATACACATCAGCAGGCAGAGAAAAAAGGGTGGATAGGAACATGGTAGTAGCTCTCAATCGGTAGGAGTGGAATCTTCGATGCCTCTATTCTACCACAGAGAGCCCCTTCAGCCACCACACAAAGTGCGCATGAGCCATAAAAGGGAGCCAGTACCTCCCCTTGTGATAACAAGATTCGGGGGCCAGTCTCCAAATGGGTGCGAATCACATTTGGGGGCCAGCGGTCCATCTGCTAACCAAAAAGGGAGCCACGTCCCGTTGATTTCTGCTATCGTTAAGGTGAGCAGTCCACCCACTTGAGCGCTAGGAGAACTGGAGATGATTACCGTGGAAGAACGCGAAGCCATTCGCCGGGCCTACTACCTGGAAGGTAAGAGTAAGAGGCAGATCGCCCGCGAACACAAGCATTCTCGCAAAACCGTGGATAAAGCGGTCGACCATCAGCCACCGCAGCCCTACCGGCTCACCAAAGCGAAGCCGTCCCCGGTGTTCGGGGCCTTTCTGGCACGAGCCGACGAACTGCTGGCCGAAAATGCGCATCTGCCGCCCAAGCAGCAGTATACCGGGCACAAGCTCTATGAGCTGCTCCAGGCAGAGGGCTATCAGGGCAGTGAGGCGCGAGTCCGTCTGCATATGACCCAATGGAACAAGGCTCATCACGCCCCGGCGCTCTTCCTGCCGCTGGAGTTTGACCCCGGCCAGGATGCGCAAGTCGATTGGGGGGAGGCCATCGCTGTCATCGGCGGGGTCAAGCAAACGGTGCAGGTGTTTGTGATGTGGCTGTCCTACAGTCGACGGCGTTTTGTGATGGCCTTTCCCAGCCAGAAGCAAGAGGCCTTTTTCTACGGACATGTCTGCGCCTTCGAGCACTTTGGGGGCGTGCCTGCCCGCATCAGCTATGATAACCTCTCGACCGCGGTCCGCTTGATGGTGGAAGGCCGGGTACGCCGCGAGCAGCGGCAGTTCGTGGCTTTCCGCTCGTACTATTTGTTCGAGAGCCATTTCTGCCAGCCAGCCGCTGGATGGGAGAAAGGGGGTGTGGAGGCATCGGTGGGATTTAGTCGCAGAAATTTTCTCGTGCCCATTCCCACCGTCGCCTCGTTTGAGGAACTGAACTTGCAACTGGTGCAAGCCTGTCTCAAAGATGACCAGCGCCGGGTGAGCCGGCAAGCGGAGACGATTGGGCAGATGTGGGAGCGGGAGCGCCCCGTGTTGCGCAGCCTCCCTGCGTATGCCTACGACTGTTGTGTGACGACCAGCGCGCGCCTCAACGGCTACAGCCTGATTGTCTACGAGACCAACCGCTATTGGGCGCCGGTGAACCGAGCCAGACGCGAGGTGATTGTCAAAGCGTATCCCTTTCACCTCGACATCCTGGATGGGACCACGTTATTGGCGCGCCATCCCCGTAGTTACGGGCGGGAACAGGATCGCTTCGAGCCGCTGCATTACCTGCCGCTGTTGGAGCAGCGCCCGGGTGCCTTCGACTATGCCAGGCCCATGCGGCAGTGGCGCAAAGACTGGCCCGAGAGCTACCATCAGATGCTGCGGGTGCTGCGCGAGAAGTGGCCGGAAGGTGGACGTGGTG